>Ga0172379_10000207_pt1 | contig 158285 bp, 151 predicted proteins | sample GrowelOW334metaG_FD_119756 | JGI IMG/M metagenome (GOLD analysis project Ga0172379, IMG submission 119756) | Groundwater microbial communities from an aquifer near a municipal landfill in Southern Ontario, Canada - Groundwater well OW334 metaG | ecosystem: Environmental > Aquatic > Deep...
CCGCCACTAGATAAAAAGTTGAAAAATAGGAGGGGTAAATGATTATTCAAGGAGTAAATATTTGGGCCGCAATCACTGGTTCGCTTATTAGTTTCATCGTCAGTTTTGTTTGGTATATGATCCTTTTTCGCGCCCCGTACATAGAGGGGCTTGGCAAGACCGCGGAGCAGCTGGCCAAAGGGCCTTCGATGCTAGTTGCTTCCGTCCTTCAGCTGATCGGCTACCTGGTGACCGCCGTTGTTCTGGCCTGGCTGATGAAACGCACTGGTCTGCAATCGGTCAGCCAGGGGTTGTTGTTGGCGGTCGTGGTTTGGGGTGGTTTTGTCGCGGCTGTTCTCGGGCCTTTTTACGCTTTTGAAGCCTTCTCCCTGAATTTCTTTTTTATTACTGCGGGGAATGTCCTGGTTTCGCTTTTGATCATGGGGGCGATCTTCGGAAGTTGGAAATGAAGCGATTAAGAGGGCCTATGAAGGTAAAGCGCCTTAATCTCCTCAATAATAAACTACCCAACTAAAATTGATTAAGGTATAATTGAATCAACGCGGAGGAGTACCCAAGTGGCTCAAGGGGACGGTTTGCTAAACCGTTAGTAGGGGCAACCCTAGCGTGGGTTCAAATCCCACCTCCTCCGAGTTTTTTAACGGTAGGTGAAGAGGGCGCCCCAGCCGGCTACATCGTCGGCGGCCAGCACGACCGGCGGATTGAACCGGTAAACAGTCGTATCGGCGCCGGAAAACCCCAGATTGAACTTTTCGACCGAGTCAGCCTTTTCCCCGATCCCTTCAATAAAATTGTCGTTGGCGGCGTAAAGCAGGGCTTTTTGTTCGTTGGCCAGGTTAAGGTTGAAATGTTGGATCCCGGTCCCGGCTTTATGTCCGGTAGCGTTCCGGTCAATAACCAGGATCGCGTTGGTGTAGGGGACAATCTCTCTTTCCATTTCGCTTGAGGTCAAAGTGTACATCACGTAAACATCGAGGATTAGCAGGCTATTTGGATATTTTTTCATCAACTCTTTGATCGTTTCGGTCGAGGGAAGGACATCCCCCTTGATCCTGATGATCGAATCGAATTTCCTGGAATCGACATAGCCGATCAGATCGGTCGTTTCAAAAAGGAGCCGCTCTTTTGGTTTGACCAGGGGCCTTCTTTCCAGGACCGGTCGGGCCTGGGTGATCACGATATGGCCGTTATTGACCGCGTACTCAATGTCATACGGCCGTCTTGGTGTTGAAGCCTCTTCTAAAAAGTGGGCAAATTCCCCCAACTTGAGCTGCATATCCGGGAAGCGTTTTTCTAAGGTTTCCACGTAAAGGGGCGGAAATAAAACGGCCGCCCGCGGCCCGGTCAGGTATTCCTGGTTGCCCGTTTTGGTATTGACGGCATAAATCCCGCCGGTATTTAAACGGCCTTCAATGGAAAGATGGCGCGGGGCGATCCTCCGGTCGCCGCAGGCTTTGGGGAGTTTGTGCAGCAACCCGGACCCGCTGTCGCTAACCGCGGCCACTCCCAGCCCCAGGACCGTCGCGACCATTCTGGCGTTCCGGATCGAGGTGTTGATGATCCCGGCCAATTCCGGGCAGAAATATTCTGGCGCGAATTCCCATTGCCGGCCGACGACTTCCTGGATCAGGACCGGGATCTGCGGGATGCGGGAATAACCCTGTCTTTCCCAATAGGGCTGGGCTTTCCGGGCGAAGGCGGAGTTTAAAACGTTCAACAGTTTCGCGACAAAGCGGTCTCTGTCCTTGGTCGTGTTAAGCTCGCCGGAATCGAATTCAGTCTCAAATATCCCGGCCGCGACCGAGCCGCCGAGGTCTTCAACCTGGCCGGAAGAACGGATCGCGATTGGTCCCCTTAAGTATCTTTTTAAAATATCGAATAGCTGGCTGATCCTGGACGGAGTTAGTGCTTTTACGTCTATTGGCGTGATCTCGGGTTTGATCTCACGGGGAAGGAAGGGAAAAAACCCCGAGCCGATGATAATCGATCGCGGGATGCTGATCCTTGCTTGCGGCAAATGGTTCAATTTTTCGTCCAAAAAGGCGGTCCCGCCCCCTTTTCCGCCAATGACCGGCGTTCCGGCGATAATTATCCGGCCCGAGCGGCTGGCGCAGACCCCTTTTTCTACCGGGACGAAATGGTATTCACCGTACGATTTGGTCGAAACCCTAATGCCGCTCATTGTTGCCCTCTTTGGAAATATTTATTAATAAACAAGGCGAGTTGTTTTATCTTGTCATATCTCGTGTATTTATCGCGAGCATTGAAATCGGCGCCGTAATCCATCATTTCCCAATTCATGATCGGATCGTTGGAATTGGCCAGAATATATCCCCGATAGCCCAGGCCTCTTAATTCTTTGATTATTTCAGTACCGGTCAGTTTTTCTCCGGTCGTGCCGGTCCCCAGGTTTCCGTCCATGATGATCAGATCGGGCGCCGCGGCCGCGACCGCGGCCAAAACCTGTTCTTTGATCGGGCAGGGAGATTCCGGGTCGATGCAGGCGGGTCCGACCCCCAATTTCATTTCGATCTTGCCGGCCATGTTCTTAAGCAGCTCCGCTTGGTCGTCAACTAACAAAATGGTTCTGACCTCCGTCGGCCGGTTTTCGATCCAAAAAGGGAGCTTTAGCCTGGCGGCTCTGGAGTGTTCAAAAGTCTTGGTCACGAGGCCAAATGATAGGCTGGTAAGTTTTCTGATGCTCATGGCTTATTATCAGCGATATATTTGGAAAATTTCAAACAGATCGATTATAATTAAGCCATGAATTTAAAAGAACTTCTCGCCGAACTCAAAAAACACGCCAACCCAAAAAGTGTCGCCGGCATGGCCCGCTTTGGGATTAATCCTAATAATACGCTTGGCATCAGTATCCCGACCCTCCGTGCTTTGGCCAAGAAAATAGGGAAGGACCACCAGTTGGCGGCGGAGTTATGGCAAACCGGGATCCACGAGGCGAGGCTACTGGCCGGATTTATCGATGACTATAAACAGGTCACCGAACGGCAGATGGAGCGCTGGGTCAAAGATTTTGACTCCTGGGACATCTGCGACCAGGTTTGTTCCAATCTTTTTGATAAAACTCCTTTGCCTTATAAAAAGGCGAAAGAGTGGGCTGTTAGAAAAGAGGAATTTGTCCGGCGGGCCGGGTTCGTAATGATGGCTTGTCTGGCGGTCCATGATAAGAAAGCGCCGGACGAGAAATTTGAGCCCTTTTTCCCGCTGATCAAGAAATATTCGACCGATGAGCGGAACTTCGTGAAGAAAGCGGTCAATTGGGCTTTACGGCAGATCGGCAAACGGAATAAAACGCTTAAGGCTAAAGCGCTCAAGCTTGGGGAAGAGATCGTTAAAATTGATTCGCCGGCCGCCAAGTGGATCGCTCGCGACGCCATCAGGGAATTGAAAAGCCGGGCGATTTGAAGCGGGCGCTAAAAAGAGCTAAGATTATGGGGTGATGGCAAATGGGAAAGTTCTGGTCCTGAATGCTTCCTTCATGCCGATCAATATTACCAGTTGGCGTCGGGCGATGGGCCTGCTCTACAAGGGTAAAGCGACCGGTCTGGTCTATAACGGCAAAATGATCAACGGCCAATTTCGTCTCCCCGAAGTTATCCGCTTGACCCATTACGTTTTTGTGCCGTTCTCCGACGTTGTTTTTTCCCGCAAGAACATCTTTCTGCGTGATAATCATACTTGCCAGTATTGCGGCAAAAAGCATGTTACCCTAACCATCGATCACGTTATTCCGAAAAGCCGGGGTGGGCGCGATGTGTGGGAGAATGTGGTTGTCTGCTGTTCGTCGTGCAATAGCCGCAAAGGAGACCGTCATTACGAAGAAGTGGGGCTCAACCTGCGGATTAAACCGTACCGGCCGTCTTCGACCCTTTATCTGCATATTACCCGGATCGCCGCGCCGGAGAGCTGGAACCGCTATTTCTTCCGCGCTCCGGAGAGCTCTTCTATTCGTAATCCAGGGGAAGCGACAATTTCTGTTTGAGAGCGATATTGTAAGCGTCGATCTTTTGCTGGGCGTAGGCTGGGCTGATATAATGCGCCGGCGTCGCGTTAAACGCGTCGATGAAAAAGCCGACGACCATCCCCAGCGCCCCGCCGGTCACGACCTTGGAATCGGCCCCCAGCGCCGCGCCTCCCAGCATTACCCCAAGGCCCGAGCCGATCAGGATGTTGCCGACAAAACGCATTTTTCCTTTTTGGTCTTCGATCCCCTGAATGCGGGCGACCTCCCGGTCATCACCGACCAGTTTCAGAAATTCATAGTCTGAAATTTCGCTGATCCCGCCGAGATAGATATACCATTCGTTGATCACCTTGGTTTCTGCTTTCTCGTAGCTCTGGCTGGTTATGCTGGTCGTGGAATCACGATATGACGGCAGATAGAAGGTCGAAGTGTTGATGTCGGTGTTGTTGTAGTTCCGTTTTTCATCGATCAGCCGTCTCCGGGTCAGTAATTCCAGCTTGTTGTGCCGGTAATAGAGCTTATTGATATAGTCCTGATCGGACTGTTGGGTAACCGGCTGGTCGGCGGCAAAGGCCAGGGTGGCGGCGCAGAGCAGGAGCATAATGAGGGCTAATTTCTTTATCATTATATAATTATAGTACAACCCCTGGGGTATTTCTACTTCCCAAGGTATGGCTCGGAAACCTGCGGCAATATCGCCGCGGTTTCCTAAAAACAGGAACCTGCGAACCTGCCTACCGGCAGGCAGGTGAGGAATATTGAGATAGGGCTAAGTGGCTTGGCAAGTTAAGTTTTGTTAGAAAACGAGAAGAAAGTCGGCTGCCAGCTAATAAAAAACTAAATGCTAATGAATAAATGGCGGGCCCGAAGGGATTTGAACCCTCGGTCTCCTGCGTGACAGGAAGGCGCGTTAAACCAGACTACGCTACGGGCCCACTATTAAACAACGGCAATCATTAGTATATCAGATAACAAAATACTTGGGAAGATGGCTTACCACCACACTAAAGTGTGGAGAATAATTTGGCTATAAATTATATTCCCCAGACTTTAGTCTGGGGTTATACGGAATAAATTGGTAAGCGAAATGCGTGCCCATTGTTTCCTGGTTGTTAGTTGTAGCGAACGAAGAGAGCGTCTGTCAGTTGTTAGTTAACTACTGCGCCTGGACCGCGGTGATCGCGATCACATTGAGGATATCTTCCACGCTGCAACCACGAGAAAGATCGTTCACCGGTTTCGCTTCCCCCTGCAAGATCGGGCCGAAAGCCTGCGCTTTGGCCAACCGCTGGGTCAGTTTGTAACCGATATTACCGGCGTCGAGGTCGGGGAAGATCAGAATATTGGCCCGTCCGGCGATAATGCTCCCGGGCGCTTTGCGGCTGCCGACCTCGGGAACGATGGCGGCGTCGAGTTGGAGCTCGCCGTCGAGGAGAAGTGTCGGCTTTTTCTCTTTGGCGATCTTGGTGGCGTTGATCACTTTATCGACATCGGGATGGACCGCCGAAGTCTTGGTCGAGAAAGAGAGCATCGCGACCCGCGGTTCGCGGCCGACAAGTTTCACGAACTGGTCGGCGGTTTGGATGGCGATGTCGGCTAATTGTTCTGCCGTCGGATTGGGAACGACGCCGCAGTCGGCGTAAAAGAAAATTCCTTCCTCGCCGAAAGTTTTGTCCGGCAGGATCATCACGAAATAGCTGGAGATGATCGATTGTCCGGCCCCTTTGCCGATGCAGTCGATCGTCGCCCGAAGCGTATCGGCGGTGGTGTGGGTCGCGCCGGAGACCATCCCGTCGGCTTCGCCCTGGTCGACCAGCATCGCGCCAAAGTAGGGATAGTCGCGGGTCAGGAGCTGGCGCGCTTTTTCAATCGTCATTCCTTTAGCGGCCCGTTTATCTTTCAGGACCTGGATAAATTTATCGAGCTTGGGATGTTCGAGCGGGTTGATGATCGTCAGGCCCGAGAGATCGACGTCACCGGCGCCCGGGGTCTTTTTGATCTTGTCGGCCTCGCCGATCAGGATGATCTTAGCGATCTTGCTTTGGGCGGCCAGTTCCGCCGCCTTCAGGGTCCGGGCGTCATCGGTTTCCGGGAGGACGATCGTTTTGTTGAGGCGTTTAGCTTTGTTCCAGATCTCGGCGATTAAGTCCATGAAAATTATTTTAGCACAAGTTCGTATTTCCGGCTACCCAGGCCGATCTTCTCGGCGTGAGCGAGCTGGACGCTCCAGTCGACCGCCGGCCAGAGGGCGCGGAATTTATCAACCCCGGCGGCTTTATTGACGAGGTCGACACAGGCCTGGTCGAGCGCGACCGGGTCGAATGAGGCGGCGATCCCGAGGTTCGGGACGACTGGCGGATCGTTGTGCGGATAGCAGTCGCAATTTGGCGAAACGTCGGTGATGAAATTAAGATAAGCGATCTTCCCTTTGAAATGGGCGGCGATCCCGGCGGCGTACTCGGCGATTTTTTCCTGGACCAAGACGGGCGAACCGAACCAGCAGGCGTCAAAGGTTTGGTTTTTGCGGCAGGTCTTAACTTCGGGGCAATGCTGGCAATCCTGATGCATTTTTAGTTTGCCCAGTTTGCTCCCCAGTCCCATGCCGATGTTTTTCAGGGCGCCGCCGAAACCGGTCGTTTCATGCCCTTTAAAATGAGTGATCACGATCATGGCCTTTGCCGTCAGAACTCTGGCGGCGACATAAAGTTTTTTGAAGTGCGGATAGTTGACGGCTAATTCTTGGCCTCGCTGGTCGCCCGGTTCATCGGCGATGACCGTTTCCGCGCCGGTCTTGGCCGGCGTATAACCATGTTCGCGCGCGGTTTGAAGATGAGCGTCGTTGTTGTTCCGCTGGCCGTTATAGAGAGTATTGGCGTCGGTCCAGAAGGGGAGCCCTCCAAGTTGTTTGATCTTAGCGGCGATCGGGCTGACCCGGTCCGGCTTAAGGTAAGCGTTATTTCCCGGTTCGCCGAAATGAATTTTGAGGGCGACGGGATCATCTTTGGCGATCGTTGATTCAAACCCGGCGGCGGAAAATAATCGAACGGCGGCCTCGGTATTTTGGGTGAAGTAAACTTGTGACATTAACTTTTGGAATTAGCCAATTCCGCCACTTTCTTTAAGTATTCCAGGGCGTTCTTAACTTCTTGCATATCCTGCCAGGTAGTCCACTTGGGGGAACCTTTTTCTTTGGCCGGATTCCGCAACAGGTAAGCCGGATGGAAGATCGGCATGATCGAAATATCTTTTTTCCCGGGGAACTTGAACCAGCGGCCGCGGAGCGAAGTCATGGGGTCATCCATATTCAGGATCGCTTTGACTGCCGGCGCGCCGAGCAAAATAATGATTTTCGGGTCGACCAGCCTGATCTGGGCTTCCAGATAAGGAGCGCAGGCGGCTTGTTCCGGCGCGAGCGGCGCCCGGTTGTTTGGCGGCCGGCATTTCACGGTGTTGGCGATATAAACGTCATCCGGCCGTTTGATTCCGACCGAACCGAGGATCTGGGTCAGCAGTTGACCGGAGCGGCCGACAAAAGGGAGCCCTTGTTCGTCTTCGTCCGCGCCGGGAGCTTCGCCGATGATCATCAGATTGCAGGGAACCGGGCCGTGGCCAAAAACGACCTTGGTTCGACCGTTAGCCAGCGGACATTTCGTGCAGGTTTGCGCGATCTTTTCAATTTCAGCGTAAGAAAGTTTGCTAAATTCCGGTTCTGTGCCGAACAACTCCATGATTAATATTTTAGCAATAATAATAGAGAAAATCAAACTTTAGAGCGATCAGTAAGTTTAAAAGAGGGGGCTTCTACTGTTTTGCTTTGGCAAAGCAAACTTGAGCCTCGGCGGTTCGGCCTAACTTGGTTAGGACCACTCCTTGGGCATACCAGATTTCCGTTAAAAAAGGCGCTAATTCCAAGGCGTGGTTGTAACAGGCTAACGCTTCGATATTATTTTTGGTGAGGCTGAACGCGTCTCCTTTAAAACAATAATGGGTGGCGATGCTTAGCCGATCGGGAGTGGGACTCTCGCTGGTCTCCTCAAAAATTGATTCGACCGCGTCTAATTTATAGTTTTTTCCAGCGATGGTCGCGATGACGTAAGCGTGAACATCGATCTCTTTAACTTGCGCCTTGATCCCGGCCGCTCTTAAAAAGACGGTCAATAAAAAGCTGTATTCGAGGCAGATGGCCGATCTTTTCTCCGGCGGCAGGCTCAAGAGTTCTTTCGGCAGTAAATTGCCGTATTTTTTCCGCATGGGGAGCTCGGGGCGGTCATCGTAGGGGATATTCAAACCTCCCTGATCGGAACGAAGACCGAAATATCTGGTTTGATCAAAGACAAACGAATTCTGTTCCGGTATTACCGCCCGCAGTAAAAGGATCGCCTGCTCTAATGGTGAAGCGGTCCGGCCATTGTTCTTGGTGAAGATCATTTTCGTTTTGGCCTTGATCTTGGGGGCGATTTCGAACGGGTCTTCCAAACCCGAGCGGCGGAGCGCCTTTAACGTGCCGGCGATGACCGGGTTTTCCCGACCTTTGACGGGTTCATCTGCCCGCCGATCCAGTGCGATATCCCATAATCTGGTGGTAGGGAGGTGGCGTAACCTGGCCCGGTCGGTCCGTTGTTCGCCGAACTTTTCTTTGATCAGCTGGTTTAAAGAAAATGATGTTTTACCAATAGCCATCCTGAATATATATCGACAAAAAACAGCGGATATTTCAAGGCAATTGAGGGGGCAAGGTGTGCTATAATTTCTCCATGCAGGTTAAACTTTTTGATACTACTTTGCGCGATGGCGCCCAGACCGAGGGCATCAGTTTTTCCCTTGAGGATAAAATAAAGATCACCCGCCTGCTTGATGAGTTCGGTGTTCACTATATTGAAGGGGGCTGGCCGGGGAGCAACCCGAAAGATATTGAATATTTCCAGAAGATGAAGTCGATCAAACTGAAACAAGCCAAGCTGGTCGCTTTTTCTTCCACCCGCCGGGCCGGAATAAAAGTTGAGGACGACAAAAACATCGCGACCCTGATCGCCGCCGAAACGCCGGCCGTTTCGATCTTCGGCAAGAGCTGGGATTTCCATGTGACCGACGCCCTCAAGACGACCCTGGAAGAAAACCTGGCGATGATCTCCGACACGATCGCGTACCTGAAAAAAGCGGGCCGCGAAGTGATCTACGACGCCGAACACTTTTTCGACGGCTACAAAGCCAATCCGGAGTACGCCCTGAAATGTTTGCAAACCGCGGCCGAGGCTGGGGCTGATATTCTCTGTTTGTGCGATACCAACGGCGGCACGCTCGCTTTTGAAACCCAGCTGATCATTAACGAGCTTAAATCCCGGTTGACCGTTCCCTTTGGGATCCACGCTCACAACGATTCGGAATGTGCCGTCTCCGTTTCCGGCATGGCGGTCTATTGCGGCGCGACCCACGTCCAGGGGACGATCTACGGTTACGGCGAACGCTGCGGCAACGCCAACCTTTGTTCGATTATTCCGCTGTTGAAGTTGAAGCTGAAGATCAATTGCGTTAGTGACGAGAAACTGCGCGGGTTGACCGAGCTTTCCCGGCATGTCGCGGAGATCGCCAACCTGCCGCAATCGCCGCATCAACCCTATGTTGGCCGATCGGCTTTCGCTCATAAAGGGGGAATTCATGTCAGCGCGGTCGCCAAAAATCCCGGCACCTACGAACATATCGCGCCCGAAGCGGTCGGCAATGAACGGCGGGTGACGATCTCGGAGCTTTCCGGGGTCAGCAACATCCTCCATAAAGCGGAAGAGTACGGGATCGACCTGAAGAAGGATTCGCCGGAAATCAAAGGGCTGATCAAAACTTTGAAAGAGATGGAAAATCAGGGTTATTCATTTGAAGAAGGGGAAGCCTCCTTCGAAATGCTGGTCAAAAAAGCGCTTGGCCAATTCAAGCCGTACTTTGACCTCGAAGAATTTCGGGTCGAGACCGGGAAGCAGGGCTTGGCTTCGGCTAAAGTAAACGCCTTTATCAAGCTGAAGGTCGGCGATAAACATTATGACGCCAGCGCCGGCGGCGACGGACCGGTCAACGCCCTTGATAACGCCCTCCGTAAAGTCCTGGAAGGGTTGTATCCCCAGCTCAAAGAGATGAAGCTGACCGACTACAAGGTTAGAGTCTTGAATACTGAAGCCGGGACCGCCGCTAAAGTCCGGGTGACGGTTGAATCGGCCGATGACAGCAAAGTTTGGGGGACGGTCGGTGTCTCCGAAAACGTGACCGAAGCCAGCTGGCTGGCATTGATCGACTCGATCGAATACAAGCTGATGCTCCGCGCCGGTTAGCTTACCGCACTGAAATATTAGACAGGACAAATCCCGCCGGAACTCTCGCTTGGCCGATAAAAACCAACTCCACTCTTTTAATGTCCTGAACTTCAGCCGGTAGAGGAAGCTTGAGGTCTAACCCGTTTTCAACGGCGACCAACGGAGTCGGTGTTTTCCCTTTACAGTTGCCGTATTGCCCTAGCTGGCATAATTCCGACAAAATAACATGGCGTTCCGGATCATTAGAACCGGTTATCTGAACCGACGCGTAGTGGTCCCAATTTTCTAATTGAACTATCGGGCCTTGGAGCCGCAGGGCAAGCGTGCGGGTTGCCCCTAGCTGTAAGGGAGTAGGAAAGGCGATAAAGAAACCAGGGTCTTTCCCTTCGATCGTAGCGGTTGTTCTGACCAGGTCGGAGAGGACCGCGACTTTGCCTTCCGCCCCGTTGTAGCCAACGACGGAAAAAACTGGTTGGACCGGGCGATTGGTAACGGTGGGGACGGAGGCGATTGGGGTCAGTGTTGCCGGGGTTTGGGCCGGTTGCCGGGTGCTTTCAGCGCAACCCAAGTGCGCGGCCGAAAGAGCCGCGACGAGACTTAGGGACCGAAGGCTTAAGGGACGAACGTTTCTGATCATTTTTTTCTCCTTTTTTATTCGAACCGAATATTTCTGACTTCAATTTGGCACGAGCCAAGATCGCTGCTTAATTGCCATTGCAGCTTTTGGAGGTTGCTCACTACACTTCCCAGGTAAATTATAACTTCGGTCCAATCATTGGTAACGTCAATTGAGTCGAAGGTTATCGTTGGCTGGCCGGCGTTGTTCTTGTCATTGTAAACTTGGGCGATTAATCTGGCCCAATTGCCGTGTTTGGTGATTGATCCCCGGACCTCGAAACGGAGCGTTTTTCGCCCACCTAGATCGGCGTTGCCGGTCGCAATGCCAAAACCCGGATCAGCGGCCCGATTGGCCTGAAAGGTGTAAACACCGTTTTCTTCTTTTATTGAACTGTTGCTCGGATTGTAAACATATGAACGTTGCTGGATGGAACCGATCGGCAAACCGATGACCCGGCTGACCGCTGGAGCCGGGACCGGCAGGGCTGCGGTCGTTGTCGGCGTGGGGAGGGTTGGGTCGGCGGCTGTCGGTGGTTGTTGGGTGGCTGCTTCTAAGGTGGAGTACCGGATCCAGTCGTAGAAAGCGATTTGCCGTCCGCCTGAATAGACTTCGCCCAGCCAGCCGATAATATCCGGCTTGGTCGAACCTTTCCAAATATTAGCCATGATTTGAGTTTCGCCGTTAGGAATGTTAGTTGTGACATGTCGGACCGGCTGGCCGTCAACGTAGAAGGTCAGATCGTTCGGCGCCCAGCGAAAGCCGTAATTATGGAAGTCTTTAGTCGGGTCAAAGTTTAACGGGATGTCTTCTTTGTTCTCGCTATTTTTCCCTGAACCGGCGAAATAATAGTTGGTTTCAACCATGTTCGATTGATTGCCGATGAATTCGAAATCGATCTCCCGATGCGAAGCTTCTCCCCACGTGCCGCTAAAAACAAAGCCGGAGCCGCCCATGATCCCCTGTGCGCTAGCTGGCTTCATTCTCCATTCATAATAACCGTAGCTGTAGTCCGTTCCTCTGGTGCGATATTCTCCCGATGCGTAAGGAAAGCCTTTACAATTTGACCGACAGCGATCGAGGCTTAGTTGCAGGACCCCGTCTTGAAAATCAACCATACTGGGTTGAAAAATACTACCGAATGTCTCTGGTCCATTAGCCCCGTTCCTGATGTCCCAAGCACTTTCAGGCGCGTTCATCTCCTGGGCCATTGTTGGCTTCCAGGTAATTAGGGCGTTACTTGGTTTGATTTGTGATTGGACGCTTGGCGGAGCGGTTATTGTGCTTGTAGGTGTGGTCTGGATCGGTGCCGGTTTCTGTCCGCCGCAAGTTGAACTGCACGCGGCCAACACCGTCGTGCTGGCTAATATAAAAGGCCGAGAAAGTTTGGGCAAGCGCTGGGTCAATTGAATTGTTTTCATGGTTCCCTCCCGGATAGTTATCATTAACATATCCGGAAAATTTCACGTTTTTTAAGGATATTTTTTATGGTATAATTTAGTCATAATGCCATACGTAAATTTGCCCAACACCACGAAAATTAATACTGTCGGCCATTTGGAAATTGGCGGGTGTGATCTGCTCTCGGTCGCTAAGGAATTCGGGACCCCGCTTTACGTGATCGATGAGGCGACGGTCCGCTCCCAGTGCCAAACATATTTAAAATCTTTCCGCGCCCATTATCCGCAGACCGAACTGGTTTTTGCCAGCAAGGCCCTTTGCGCGATCGGCGTGACGAAAGTTGTCGCCGGCGAAGGATTTGGTTTCGATGTCTCTTCCGGCGGCGAACTTTTTACCGTTTTGAAAGCCAAAGCCGACCCGAAAAAGATCTGTTTTCACGGCAACAACAAATCACCGAAAGAGATCGAAGAGGGGATCAAGGCCGGGGTTGGGCGGTTTGTTGTCGATAATCAATATGAACTGGCCAATCTGGCGGATGCGGCGGAGCGTTTAGGCCGGGATGTTTCGCTCCTGATCCGGGTCAATCCCGGGATCGAAGCCCACACTCACGAATTTATCCAGACCGGCCGGATCGACTCGAAATTCGGCGTCCCGCTTGACCAGTTAGCTGAGCTGGTGGCGGCGGTCCGCAAAACCAAGCGGCTCCAACTGGCCGGTTTTCACGCTCATATCGGTTCGCAGATTTTGGACGTCGAACCTTTTATCGCCGAAGCGAAATTGCTCGTCTCCTTGACCAACAAATACGGGACGAGCGAGATCAGCCTTGGGGGCGGGATCGGGATCCCGTACCTGGCCAGCCAGCAAGCGCCGAACATCGAAGAGTTTGCCAAACGGATCGCGGCCGAACTGAACTGGAAGACCACGGCGAAATTATATCTTGAACCGGGCCGCTCCATCGTCGGATTGGCCGGGGTCACGCTTTACACCATCGGCGCGATCCGCGACATTCCGGGGATCAGGAAATACCTGATTGTCGACGGCGGAATGTCCGACAACCCGCGCTACGTCCTTTATCAGGCGGTCTACGAAGCCTGTCTGGCCCGTGATCCGGCCGCGGCCAAGACTGAAACGATCACTATCGGCGGACGCTTCTGCGAATCGGGCGATCTGGTCATTAAAGACGGCAAATTGCCGCCGGCCAAAGTCGGCGATCTGATCGTCGTCTCCTGTACCGGCGCTTACAACTATTCGATGGCTTCCAATTACAACCGGGTGCCGCGGCCGGCCCTGGTCATGCTGAATGGCGGCCAAGCGAAAGTTGTCGTCAAACGGGAAAGATACGAGGATTTGATCGCCAATGATGCCATTTGAACTTCGCTGGGTCGACCTGATAGATATTTTTACGGTCGCGGTCTTTATTTATTACTCGCTTCTCTGGTTGCAGGGGACGCGGGCGATCTCGCTCATCCGCGGGTTGATCGTTTTATTGCTTCTTTACGCGACCGGGCGGCTGATCGGGCTTTACACCATCAACTGGCTGTTTGAAAAGTTCGCGCCGGCGGTCGCGGTCATGCTGGTCGTTCTTTTTCAGCCGGAATTGCGCCGCACTCTGGAGCGATTCGGCCGGGGCCGGATCCTGGGGATCTTTTCTCTTTCCACCGTCCGGGAGGGGAGCTATTACATCCGGAGCGTGGTTAGGGCGGTCCAGCAGTTGTCGGAAGAAAAAGTCGGCGCGCTGATCGTCATCGAGCGGGTGATGGGAATGACCGAGCATCTGGAATCCGGGGTGCGGCTTGACGCGCTCCTTTCGACCGAGCTTCTTCTTTCGATCTTTGACCCGCGCTCGCCCCTGCACGACGGAGCGGTCATCGTTCAGGGGGATCGGATCGTTTCGGCGAGCTGTCTCTTGCCGATCTCCGATAGCCGCCTCCTTGATCATCGGTTGGGGACCAGGCACCGGGCGGCGGTCGGCCTGTCGGAAATATCCGACGCCATGGTGATCGTCGTTTCCGAAAAGACCGGGATCGTTTCCGTTGCCGAGAACGGCAACCTGATCCGCCATTTGACCGGTGATTTGCTGGAAGAAAAGCTTTGCTCTCTTTATCGGGTGGAAAAACCGAAATTGGATCTCTTTGGCTGGAAAAATGAACATCAAACAACTGCAAAATAAAAAGGGCCGGGAAAAAATAGTGATGCTGACCGCCTACGATCAGCCGATCGCCAAGCTTCTTGACGGGGCCGGGCTCGATGTCGTTTTAGTCGGTGATTCCTTAGGGAACGTCGCCTTAGGCTACCGGAACACCCTGCCGGTGACCATGGATGAAATGGTTATTCATGTTCAGGCGGTCGCCCGCGGCGTTGAAAAGGCTTTGATCGTGGCCGACCTGCCGTTCGGTTCTTACCAGATCGAACCGAAAGAGGCGGTCCGGTCCGCTGTCCGATTGATTAAAGCCGGGGCCGACGCGGTCAAGCTCGAAGGGGCGGAGCATCTGGACGCGGTCCGCCAAATAATTAAAGCCGGGATCCCGGTCATGGGGCATCTGGGTTTTACGCCGCAGTCGGTCAAACTTCTCGGCTATAAGGTCCAGGGGAAAGAAAAAAGTTCTGCCGCTAAAATATTGGCGGACGCTAAGCTGCTGGAAAAAGCCGGTTGTTTTGCGTTGGTTATTGAACTGGTCCCTGAAGAGCTGGGGGCGAAAATTTCCAAGGCGCTGAAGATCCCGGCCATCGGGATCGGCGCCGGTCCGAAAGTCGACGGCCAGGTTTTGGTGACGAACGACCTGATCGGCCTCTTTGATTCGCCGCCGAGCTTTGTTAAGCCGCGCGCGAACGTGGCGGGGGTGATCTTGCAAGCGGTCCAGGGTTTTATTAAAGAAGTAAAGGATGTTTGATGAGTGATCGAGCCCCCGTAGCTCAGTTGGATAGAGCAGCAGTTTCCTAAACTGTTGGCCGCAGGTTCGATCCCTGTCGGGGGCAGATCGCACAGTAAGATATCTATGAACATAATACTAATCGGCTTTATGGGTTCCGGAAAATCGGCGGTCGGTCGGGCGCTCGCCGAGCGGCTGCGCCTGGAGTTTTTGGATACCGACGAGCTGATCGAAGGGACGGAGGGGATGAAGATCAATAAGATCTTCAAGGAAAAAGGGGAAGAGTATTTTCGCGCCCTGGAATCGGACACCTTGGAGACCTTGGCCGCTTACGATAATTTTGTCCTGTCGACCGGCGGCGGGATTATTTTACGGGAAGCGAACGTTGCGCTGTTGAGAAGTTTGGGGAAGGTCGTCTTACTCTGGGCCGAGCCGGACGTGATCTTTGAACGGGTCGGCAAAGAAAAACACCGTCCGCTCCTCAACGTTCCGGACCCGAAAGCGGAGATCAATAAGATCCTGAACGCCCGACGGGCGAAATATCAGGCGGCGGCCCAGATCACGATCGATACGTCGGCCCTCCCGGTCGCCGAAGTGGTCGAAAGGATAATTAAACAATTATGAACAAGATCCGGGTTAACTTAAAAGAAAACAGCTACGACATTTTGATTGGGACCGATATTCTCCCCGAACTTGGCAAGATCATCGAAGCGAACGGCTGGGGACGCGAAGTCATTATTATTACCGATCCGCTGGTCAACGATCTTTACGGTGACCGGGTCCGCAAGAGCTTTAAAACGAAACCTCTGGTCATCGAAACCAAGCGCGGCGAAAGCCACAAGACCCTGGCTGAAGCGGCCAGAGTTTTTGACATCTTGGTCCGTCACGGCGCCCACCGCGATTGCCTGATCCTCGCCCTTGGCGGCGGAGTGGTGGGGGACCTGGCCGGTTTTGTTGCCGCCAACTACATGCGCGGCGTTCCTTATATCCAGGTGCCGACGACCCTTTTGGCCCAGGTCGACGCCTCGATCGGCGGCAAGACAGCGGTCAATCATCCTAAAGGGAAGAACCTGATCGGCGCCTTCTACCAGCCGAAACTGGTCTTCATCGATGTAAAAACCTTAACTTCGCTGCCGGTGCGTGAATTGCGGACCGGTTTGGCGGAGATCGTTAAATACGGGTTGATCAAAGATGCCAGCTTCTTTAAGTTTTTGGAAGAGAACGCCCACCATCTCCACACCAGGGCCTTTGAAAAAGAAGATACCTTGCGCGCCGCCCTCAAGCTCTGGCAGACGATCGTTGCCGAATCGGCCAAGATCAAGGCCGAGGTGGTTGAAAAGGACGAAAAGGAAGCCAAGCTCCGGATGATCCTGAACTTCGGCCACACCGTCGGCCACGCCATTGAATCGCTGACCCGTTACCGTTCTTACAACCATGGCGAAGCGGTGGCGATCGGTATGGTCGCGGCTTCGCTTATTTCGCAGAAACTTGGCGTTTGCGACCCCATTGTGACGGAGCGTCTTTGCCGCCTGTTCGACAAGCTGGGCTTACCGTCGGAGATCAAAGGGTTCCCGGCGGCCAAAATCATGGCCGGGATCAATCTCGATAAGAAGGTCCTCGACGGCCGGATTAATTTCGTTCTGCCGGAAAAACTGGGGAAAGTCATTATCCGCGACAATGTGCCGAGCGAGATCGTCAGACAAGCTTTGGTCGAATTGGGGGCAAAATGAAAAACGCAGCGGAACAACTGGAGATCATCAAACGGGGAGCGGTCGAAATTATTCCCGAAAAGGAGCTGGAGGAAAAGCTTAAGAAAGATCGTCCCCTCCGGATAAAGTTTGGCGCCGATCCGTCGGCTCCCGATATTCACCTGGGCCACACCGTCGTCTTGAACAAGCTCCGCCAGTTCCAGGAGCTGGGGCATCACATCATTTTCCTGATCGGCGATTTTACCGCCATGATCGGCGACCCGACTGGAAAATCGGAGACCCGGAAAGCTCTTTCCAAAGAACAGGTCGAAGAAAACGCCAAATCCTACAAAGAACAGGTTTTCAAAGTCCTCGATAAACATAAGACCGAAGTCGTTTATAATTCCGACTGGCTGGAAAAGATGAGCCTGATGGATGTCTTCAAACTTTCCGCCCAGTACACCGTCGCCCGAATGCTGGAACGTAAGGATTTTGCCGCTCGCTTCGAGAACGAGAAAGATATTTCCATCCTCGAATTCCTTTACCCGCTGCTGCAAGGACATGATTCGGTCCACCTGAAGGCTGATATTGAAATTGGCGGGACCGACCAGAAGTTTAACTTGCTGATGGGGCGGACCCTCCAGCAGAAAGCGGGGCAGGAGGCCCAAATTGTCCTGACGATGCCGCTGCTTGAAGGGACCGACGGGGTCCAGAAGATGAGCAAGTCGCTTGGCAACTATATCGGCATCACCGAAGCGCCGAACGAGATCTTTGGGAAAACAATGTCGATCTCCGACACTCTGATGCTGCGCTACTACGAACTGCTGACCAGCGAACCGCTGGCCGAGGTCAAGTCGCTTCACCCGATGGAAGCGAAGAAAAAACTCGCTCGTTTGATCGTGGCCCGCTTTTACGGCGAGAAAGAAGCCGGCGCGGCGGAAGAGCATTTTACTTCGGTTTTCAAAAAAGGGGAGCTTCCCCAGGAAATTGAAATGATTTCCCTTAATCGCGGCGAACTGCCGCTGATCGATCTCCTGGCCGAAACCAAGCTTGCCCCTTCAAGATCGGAAGCCAAGCGGCTGATCCAGCAGGGTGGCGTGTCGGTCGACGGTGCCACGATAACTGACGAAAAAACCAATGTTTCCTTGGCGAACGAACGGACGATCAAGGTCGGTAAACGGAAATTTCTGCGCGTCAAAAATGGCTAATCTCCATTTAATATACGGCGACGAACGTTTGCTGGTCGATGAAAAAATCGCCGCCTTCAAAAAATCGGTCGCTGATCCGTCGATCAACCTCGAACTGCTGGAAGGGGACTCTGTCACCCCCGGCGACTTAAGCAACGCCCTTCAGACCCAAACTCTTCTTGGCGGCGACAAGGTTGTGATCGTCCGCGAGATCGACGTTACCTCCGATAATCAGGCCGACTTTATGGCCCCGTTGATCAATCTCGCCCCCGGGGTGACCGCCGTTTTTCATTTCTCTTCAATCGATAAGCGGATGAAGTTTTTCAAGTTCCTGACCGAGCGGGCGGAAGTGACCGAGTGCAAGTCATTCGCTCCCTGGGAGACCGAGCAGATCGAGAACTGGGTTTGGGAGCGGGCGCAAAAGAACGGGAAAAAGCTGATCGGCGACGCGGGGCGCCTGCTGATCGAGATCTGCGGGACCGACCTGGCTTTTCTGGCCAGCGAGATCGACAAGCTTGCCACTTATGTCGGTAAAAAGCCGGAGATCAATTCAACCGATGTCAATAAGGCCGCGTCGCAAGGAGAGGTGAATGTCTTCGCGCTGACCGACGCGCTTCGTTACAAAAACCTGCCGCAGGCGCTGGGCCTTTTCCAAAACCTCCTTCACAACCGGGTGGAACTCCTGCCGCTCCTGGGGCTCCTGCGGACCCAGTACCGGCTGATGCTGCAGATCAAAGCGTTGCCGGGGCGGGACCGCAATCCCTTTAACGTCGCTAAAGCGATCGGCGGGAACCAATTCAACGTCCGCAAATGTCTGGAGACGATCGACCGTTTCTCGCTTGCTGAACTAAAAGCCGATATTCAACTGTTGTTGGAAACAAACTTAAAATTGAAATCCGGCGAGTCGCAAACGGTCGTCTTCGAGACTTTGCTGACCGCCCTGTGCGGGTCGTAACCGATGCCGCTTAAGATTCGCCTTCGCCTGTTATTCGGTTTTTTTCTGATCGGTTTTCTCTTGGTGGTTATCCGGCTGGTTGACCTGCAGATCATCCATTATCAATTTTACCGGGAGAAATCGCAGAACCAGCGGCTGCGGATCATTCCGATCTCTTCCAACCGGGGGGATGTCATGGACGCGCAGGGGGATATCCTGGCGACGACGGTCGATTCATATTCGGTCTTTACCAATAAGAACGGTTTTTCCTGGATCATTCGTAAAGTCACGGAAGCCGAAGCGAAAAAAGCGCTGGCCAAGAACCCGAAAGCTTACCGAATGATCAAGGAGAAAAAGCGGATCTATCCAAAAAATAATCTTTGCTCCCAGGTCATCGGTTTTGTCGGCGTCGATAACCAAGGGCTGTCCGGGGTTGAGCTTGCTTGGGACAAATATCTTCAGGGGAAATCGGGGAAGGTCGTGACCGAAGGTGACCCGACCGGCCGCGAGCTTTACGGCGCGGTCCGGGAGATTGAACCGAGCGGTGACGGGCAAAACGTTACCCTGACGGTCGATAGCGCGATCCAGTACGTCGCTGAACGTGAGCTCGCCAAACAGGTCCAGTCGACCCGGGCTAAATCGGGGATGATTATCGTTATGAGTGCCAAGAACGGCGATATTCTCGCCCTGGCCAGTAAACCGGATTTTAATCCGAATAGTTTCGGCAAATATAATTCCCGCCTCTGGCATCCCCGCGTTCTTGATCCTTACGAGCCGGGTTCGACCTTTAAGCTGATCCTGGCCGCGTCCGGCTTGGAGCAGGGGGTGATCAAGGCCGATTCCCGCCTCAAAGCACTCGACCAGATCGAGATCGGGACCCGGATCGTCAAAAATTCCCACCAGATCAAATGGCAGGGGAGTACGATCTCGATCTCGGAAATGCTGGAGCAGTCGATCAATACCGCCACCGTCCAGGTTGGGGTCATGATGGGAGCGCAGAATTACTACAAACATATTAAAAAGTTTGGTTTTGGCGAATTGACCGGTTTTGGCCTAGCCGGTGAATCGCGCGGCGTCGTCATGGATTGGGAGCGGTGGCCGAAATCGGCGGTGGGGATGACAACCTTCGGGCAGGGACTGTCGGTGACGCCGATCCAGCTTTTGCAAGCAGTTTCCGCTTTTGCCAACAAAGGGAAAATGGTGAAACCTCACCTGATCAAAAAAATTGAAGCGAGCGATGGTAATTTTATGAAAGTTTATGATGAAAAGCCGTCTAAGCGGGCGATTTCCGAGAAAGTCGCCAAAGAGGTTTTGGAGATGATGCGGAACGTGGTCCTCAAAGGGACCGGGAAAAAAGCTCAGATGGCCTATTTTAGTGTTGGGGGGAAGACCGGGACGGCGCAAAAAGCGGCCCCTAACGGACGCGGCTATTTGAAGAACTCGTTCGTTACTTCATTTATCGGTCTGGCGCCGTTAAGCGATCCGGAGATCATCACGCTGGTGATCGTTGACGAGCCGCAAACTTCGATCTGGGGGGAGACGGTGGCGGTCCCGCCGTTCAAGACCGTGACCGAACACGCTCTCCGTTATTTGAACGCCAAGCCGGACATGCTATAAGGGCTGGCAATAAAGTTGCTGCCTCTCCCACCGTTCCGATATGCATCGGAACGGTCCCCCCGCTCCATTTCATGGAGAGGGCCGGGGAAAGGGGATGATGGTTAAAAGAGTGAAGGTTCAACGGGCAAGGGAGTTGAGGAAAGGACAAACCGAGGCAGAGGCGCGACTGTGGTGGTTGTTGAGAAAGAAGTTGATGCTCGGTTATAAATTTAGACGACAGCATGTGATCAAGGGGTTTATTCTTGATTTCTATTGCCCGCAAGCAAGGTTAGGGGTTGAGCTTGATGGTGGGATCCATAAGCAGCAGGAAGATTATGACAAGGCTCGCGATAAAGTGCTCAAAGATCATGGCGTAGAAGTAATTAGATTTACGAACAAGGAATTGTTCCAAGCCCCGGTTAAGGTCATAAGTTTAATAACGAAAGTCCTCTCAATTCGGCCCTCTCCATCGAAGATGGAGAGGGGGGACCAACCCGATTGCATCGGGTTGGTGGGAGAGGAAAAGAGAATGGCGAGAACCAATTGAAAAGGATGAATAAATGAGTAAAACAAAAGCGAAATTAATATTTTTATTTGTAGCAATAATGTTATTTGGATATTTATCCGTTGCTTTTGCGAGTAATACGGATATTTTTGAGGTTGAAGAAGAAGGGCGGTTTGGAGCTATTGCCGGAACAAATAATTATATAGGAATTAATCTTGATTGGTTTGAGTTTAAAATCAGAAGGGCAGTTGGTATGGCAATATCTTATCGGAAAGGTGACTTTCCCGATGATTATATTTTATCAACAGATCTTGTGTTTAAGCAGTATAATTCCGAGCTTTTAATTAATAAACATATCATATATGAAGGCATTGGTTTAGGGTATGCTTCTGTTCAAAATCCAAATAATGGAAGATCTAGCGGTACATATATAAGTAACACAAAATACGATTATATTTATATATCTGGATTGCTTGGTGTGGTTTATTGGGGGGATCGGTTTAAATATTATTTGGAATGCCAACCTGTTTTAAGCCGTGATGGAGCGGTATTTCTCTTCAAGATAGGGGCTTATCTTTAAATTGCTTATTCCTTTCAACTCGGCCCTCTCCATCGAAGATGGACCTGCCTGCCGGCAGGCAGGGAGGGAGGGGGGACCAACCCGATGAAATCGGGTTGGTGGGAGAGGCATAAAATATAATTTGTGTTATAATAATCCATAAATCTTATGACTAGAAAACGTGTTTTATCAGGAATTCAGCCGACCGGGAAACTCCACCTTGGTAACCTTATTGGAGCGGTGGAGAATTGGACCCGGCTTCAGGACCTGTACGACTGCTTCTTTTTTCTGGCCGATCTCCATGCTTTGACGACTGCTTACGCCGAAAGCGGTAAGATCCGCGACAATGTTAAACAGTTGACTATCGACCTATTATCCGCCGGGATCGACCCGGAAAAAGCGGTCCTTTTTCGTCAATCTGATGTACCGGAGCATTCCGAGCTCCATCTAATCCTTTCAATGATCACGCCGCTTTCCTGGCTGGAACGTGTTCCGACCTATAAAGGGAAGATCGAAGAGATGAAAGAAAAAGACCTGGGGACCTACGGTTTCCTCGGTTATCCGCTCCTTCAAGCGGCCGATATCCTGATCTACAAAGCGGACCTGGTCCCGGTCGGGGAAGACCAATTGCCGCATCTGGAACTGACCCGGGAAGTCGCTCGGCGGTTCAATTTTCTCTATAAGGAAATATTCCCGGAGCCAAAAGATGAGCTGACCAACTTTCCGGTCCTCCCCGGGCTTGATGGCCGAAAGATGAGCAAGTCATATGGCAACACGATCGCCATCTCCGATTCGCCGGACGAGATCCGGAAAAAGATCGGGACGATGATCACCGATCCGGCTCGGATCAAAAAAGACGATCCGGGGCATCCCGAAGTTTGCCCGGTCTATTCATATTATAAGGTGTTTGCGAAAGAACGGATCGAGACCGTTGCCACGGAGTGCCGCGAAGCCAAGCGGGGGTGCGTTGCCTGTAAGAAAGAATTGGCCGAGGTTTTGGTGAAATATCTGGAGCCGATCCACGCCCGCCAGGCTATTTTCCAGCGCGATCATGAATTGGTCGCCGGAATTTTAGCCAACGGAGCGGAGCGGGCGCGGGTGGTCGCCGCTAAAACCCTGAAAGAAGCCAAACAGGTGGTGGGATTGATATGAGCGAAGAAGCGCTTCTCAACCGGTCGACCGATTATCAGGTCAAGCTTGATGTCTATGAGGGGCCGTTCGATCTCCTTCTTAAAGCGATCGACGATGGCAAGCTGGAAGTGGGGACCGTTTCCATTAACCAGATCATCACGACCTATTTCGAATATTGGAAAACTTTTCGGCCGAGCCTGATTGCCGCCTCCGACTTTTTGTACATGGCCGCTTATTTGATCGACCTGAAGACCCGCGGGCTCCTGCCGGTCAGGCAAGTCGAAGGCGAAGCGGAGAATGATCTCCAGATCGAAGAGTCGCTGATCTCCCACATTCATGAGTATGCCGCTTACAAGCAGATTGCCAAGAGCCTGCGCCAGCGCAAAGAAGTTTTCGACAAGATCTATTCCCGCCACGAAGGGGAGAAGGTTGAGAAAGATATCCAGCTGGTCGATATTTCACTGCGCGACCTGGTCGTCGCCTTCAAGAAAGTCTATGACGATGCCGCCGAGCGCGATAATATTTTGTCGATCAAGGCGGAAGAGATCACGTTGGAAGACCGGATCATCGAGGTTCGAGACCTTTTGGCGAAGCGGCCGGGAGGGGTGCCGTTCGAAGAATTGTTCATCCGCAAGACCAGGCTGGAAGTGGTCGTGACATTTTTGGCGATCCTGGAATTAGCCAAACAGGGGAATCTGCAGATCAAGCAAGACCGTCGTTTCGCGACAATTATGATATCATTGGGCGGAGATCGACCGGAAGGAGGGGATAGTGATGGAAACAGTTGAGAACCTTGGCAATACGGTAGAAGCTGTCGAAAGCGTGACGCTCGATCCAGCCAGGATCAAAAACATTATTGAATCGGTTTTGTTCGTGGCCAGAAAGCCCTTGTCGGTTGAACAGTTGGAAGAAGTGCTTGAGCTTTCGCGCGATGTTTTCCAGCCGGTTTTAGACGAATTATTGGTTGAATACCAGTCTAAGGGGCTGACTATTTTTCCCGCCGCCGGCGGTTACCTGATGGGGACGATCCCGGACAATGCCGATTACGTGCAAAAGATTTTGCGTCCCAAGGTTGAAACAACTTTGACGCCGACCGCTCTGGAAACCTTGGCGATCATCGCTTACAAACAACCGGTGTCAAGGGGCGAAGTCGAACGGGTCCGGGGAGTCAATTCCGATTACGTTATGGATACGCTGATCTCCAAACGGTTGATCAAAGAAGCGGGGCGGAGCGAAGCGCTCGGCCATCCCTATCTTTACGTCACTTCCGACGACTTTTTGCGGCATTTCGGCCTGAAAGATATTTCGGAGCTGCCGCCGCTGCCGTTTGATATTAACGAAGAACCGATCGATTACAAAGCGATCCTGCCGGAAGAACTTCCCCAGGAAGAAAGTAAGGAGGAGGCTACGACCCTTTAAATCGTATGTTGCGTTACTGGGTGGGGGCGAATTTGGTGGAGGGGGTTGGGCCGGTCAAGCTGAAAAAATTGCTTTCAGACGGTTCCATTAAAGCCGTTTGTGAAAAATTAAACGCCCCGCTGGATCTGGCCGATAAGGAAATCGCCGCCGCCCGCGCTAAAAATATCCAGCTGCTTGCTCTCGACCAAGATAATTATCCACAATTGCTAAAACAAATCCACGATCCGCCGCCGGTCCTTTATCTCAAGGGTGAATTGCGGCCGACTGATCAATGCGCGGTCGCGATTGTTGGGACCAGAAGAGCCTCAACTTATGGGTTGGAAACCGCCCGCCGATTGGCGGGCGAACTGGCTGGCCAAGGGATAACCGTAGTTTCCGGCCTGGCGATGGGGATCGATGCCGCCGCCCACGAAGGGGCGTTGACGGCTGGCGGCCGGACGATCGCGGTCCTGGGTGGCGGGGTCGACGATCCGCAACCGGTCTGTAACGCCGGGCTAGCCGTCCGTGTAGCAAAAAACGGCGCGCTGGTTTCCGAATATCCGCTCGGTTATCAGCCAAATATCTGGTCTTTTCCCCGGCGGAACCGGATCATTTCCGGCTTGTCGCTGGCGGTGATCGTGGTTGAAGGGAGCGAGCAGAGCGGCGCGATGATCACCGCCCGGTTGGGTTTGGAACAGGGGCGGGAAGTAATGGCTGTCCCGGGGCGAATCGATTCCCCCTTGAGCCGCGGACCGCACTCTCTGCTTAAGGACGGCGCCAAATTAGTCGAAACCGTTGGCGATGTTTTGGAAGAATTAAATCTCGCTTCAGAGAAGACGCGGCCGTTGGTCGAACCGGCATATCAATTGACGATCGAAGAACAACGGATTGTCTCCGCTCTGGGATCTGACCCCAAACATCTCGATCTCCTCGCGGCCGAGCTCTCTCTGCCGGGTCACCAATTGTCCGCCGCACTCCTGGCCCTGGAAATGAAAAAAGCGATCAAACAGCTCCCGGGACACTTTTACGTTATGCTATAATAAAACAATGTAGGGGCTCGGCGATCTGGCGCGCTTTAATCCTTCGATTATGAGCTCTAGATTCCCTAGTCCGGCAAATCAATCAGGGAGCACTCATCATGGTTTTATTTTCCGAGATGTTTGCTTCTGAACTCATTGGCATTCCGGTTGTCGATCGGGTTCAGGAGAACATTGGCAAAGTAAAAGATATCCTCATCACGCTGGGCGAAGCTTTCCCTAAGGTCGCGGGACTTCTAATTATTACTCTGGACGGGAAAGAAAAAATCCTGCTGATCGGGGAGATCGACCTCATCGGCCGCCGCTTCGTCTCCACCCGCAACCCCAAAGGGCAGGTCGCCCTGGCTTCCAAACGAGACGGCGAGGTCATGCTGATGCAGGACATCGTCGACAAACAGATCGTTGACTTGGAAGGGGCCCGGGTCATTCGCGTTAACGACCTGAAACTGGCCAAGATGAACCAGGATGTCCGCCTGATCGGGGCCGACGTCGGAGTGCGCGGGATGTTCCGTCGCCTGGGGCTCGAAGGGCTGGTCAATTGGTTCACTTCATTCTTCCATCACCAGGTCCCGGAAAGCCTGATCGGTTGGGACCATGTCCAGTGGCTGGCCGGCGGCAAGATCACCATCCCGAGCAAAACGATCTCCGACCTCCATCCGGCCGACGTCGCCCAGATCATTTCCCAGCTCCATGTCGACGAAAAAACCGCGATCTTTTCCGAACTGGCCGATAAGACCGCGGCCGAAGCGCTCCATGAACTGGAGCCGATGCTCGGCGCGATCATCATTGCCAATATCGATACTAAAAAAGCGCTCGGCGTCCTGGAAAAGATGCCGGTCGACGAAGCGGCCGACATCATCGGCGACCTGACCGAAGACAAAGCCCAGGAACTCCTCCGGCTGATGAAAGTTGCAAAGGCGGGGAAGATCCGCGAGCTGCTGAAGCACCATGATGAAACTGCCGGCGGCTTGATGAACACCGAATTTATTACCTTCCCGCAGGACCTGACCGTTGAGCAGACCATTCTTCGGCTCCGGGAGATGGCGCCGGAAGCGGAAACTATTTATTACCTTTATGTCGTCGACGAACAACAGCGACTGCTCGGGATCTTAAGCCTGCGCAAACTGATCGTTTCTCCGCCGGCCACAATGATCAAGGGCATCATGCTCAAGGATTTCGTGACCCTCTCGCCGGAAATGAAGGAGCGGGAAACGGCCGATATCTTTTCCAAATATAATCTGCTGGCGGTTCCGGTCGTTGATGAAGAGAAGCGGATTCTGGGGATCGTGACGATTGATGACGTCGTCGATTATATCCTCCCGCCTGTTTCCAGACGGAAACGCCAGAGGATCGGATGAAATACTGGAAGCTCCGTTGGCTGATGTTCCTCTCGGTCGTTGGGCCGGGGATCATTACCGGGACCGCCGATAACGACGCCGGCGGTGTCGCGACCTATTCGATCGCCGGGGCGCATTTCGGCTATTCGATGCTCTGGATCTTGATCCTGATCACCTTTATGCTTTACGTTACCCAGGAGATGGGGATGCGGTTAGGTGTGGTGACCGGGAAGGGGCTGGCCGATCTGATCCGGGAAAAGCTAGGCCTTAAGACCGCTTTGATCCTGATGGTCCTGGTCTTTGTCGCCAACTTTTCCAACATCCTGGCCGATGTTTCCGGGATCGCCGCGGTCGCCGATATCTATAGCATCCCTCGCTTCCTTTTCGTTCCATTCTTCACCTTGTTGATCTACTATATAATTGTAAGAGGAAGTTTTAATTTTGTGCAGAATATTTTCCTGACCTCTTGTCTCCTGTTCTTCTGTTACATCGTTAACGGTTTTATCGCCCGGCCCGATATCCCGGCGATGCTACGCGGGAGCTTTGTCCCGACGCTGCCGATGAACCGCGAGTTTATTTTCACCGCCACCGCCCTGATCGGAACGACCCTGACCGTTTGGGGGCAATTTTTTGTCCAGTCGTATTTCGTTGACAAAGGGGTAGGGAAGAAACACCTGAAAAGCGCCCGGTTGGACGTCCTTTTCGGCGCTTTCTGGACCGATCTGGTCGCTTATTTCATTATCATTTCCTGCGCCGCGACTTTGTTCGTCAACGGGGTCAGGGTCGAGAGCGCGGTCGATGCCGCCCGCTCTCTGGCCCCATTCTTGGGGGAATTCGCCAAACATCTTTTCGCCTGGGGCTTGCTTAACGCTTCACTTTTGGGGGTTTGCGTCATCTCCATGGGGACCGCTTACGCGATTACCGAAGTGCTAGGGACGGAGCGGAAGGTCAACGCTTCTTTTCGGGAGGCGCCGCTTTTTTATTCGATCATTGGTTTTTGCATCTTGCTCTGCACTTTGCTGGTCATGATCCCCAACCTGCCGATTATCTTCATCCTGACCGCTTCTCAAGCCTTGAACACGGTCATTTTGCCGGTCATCTTTGTTGTTATTCTCGGCCTGATCAATGATAAGAAGCTGATGGGGAACCACGTCAATGGCCATATTTTTAACGCGATCGCCTGGCTGACGATCGTTTGCTTTACCGTTATTTCCCTGATAATGCTCTATTTGACCTTCTTTTAATTCCATGGTAACATTCGTCGCATGTTCAAAAAAATACTGATCGCTAATCGTGGCGAGATCGCGGTCCGGATTATCCGGGCGGCCAAAGAGATGGGGATCAAGACCGTGGCGGTTTATTCCGAAGCGGACAAGGATTCCCTTCACGTCAAGATCGCCGACGAATCGTATTGCATCGGTCCAGCGTCCCCGACCCAGAGCTATCTCAATATCCCCAGCATTATTAGCGTCGCCGAGGTTTCTGGCGCCGAAGCGATCCATCCTGGCTACGGCTTCCTGGCCGAGAATTCCAAGTTTGCCGAGATCTGCGCCGCCAATAAGATCGTCTTTATCGGTCCCGATCCCGAAGCGATGGACAAAATGGGGGACAAGGCGACCGCGAAAAAGACCATGGCCAAGGCCAACGTGCCGGTCGTCCCCGGCTCTGACGGGACGATCTCCGACGAAGGGGAAGCCCAGCGGGTGGCCGACAAGATCGGTTTCCCGATCGCCATCAAAGCGACTGCCGGCGGTGGCGGTCGGGGATTGCGCATTTGCCTCGACCCCAAAGATTTTCTCCACCTGATGCGGACCGCCAAAACGGAGGCGGGAGCGGCGTTCGGCAATCCGGAAGTATATCTCGAACGGTTCATCGAAGAGCCGCGCCATATCGAAGTCCAGATCCTGGCCGATAAGCACGGCAATGTCGTTTATCTTGGCGAGCGCGATTGTTCCATCCAGCGGCGGCACCAGAAGCTGGTCGAAGAATCACTTTCGCCGGTCGTCGACGAGCGGACCCGCAAAAAACTGGGAGAGGCCTCCGTCCGGGCGGCCAAAGCGGTCGGTTACCACAGCGCCGGGACGATCGAATACCTTTTCGATAAGAAGGGGAATTTCTATTTTATGGAGATGAACACCCGCGTTCAGGTCGAGCACCCGGTGACCGAAATGATCACCAGCATCGACATCATCAAAGAGCAGATCATGATCGCGGCCGGTGAACGGTTAACGTTCCGCCAGAGCGATATCAAATTCCAGGGGCACGCCATTGAATGCCGGATCAACGCCGAAGACCATACCCGCAATTTCATGCCGAGCCCGGGTGAGATTCGGGTCTATCACGCGCCGGGAGGGCCGGGGATCCGGGTCGATAGCCACGCTTATTCCGGTTACTTCATCCAGCCGCATTACGATTCACTGATCGCTAAGTTAATTGCCTGGGGTAAAACCAGAGCCGAAGCGATTTCGCGGATGGAGCGGGCGTTAGACGAGTACGTTATTGACGGGATCCACACTACCATCCCATTCCACCTCAAAGTTCTCCGCAACGAAGCCTTCAAGCGGGGGGATGTCACCACCAAGTTCATCGAAGAGCATTTCGGGAGTTAAACGCTTCTTTTTCCTTCTGCCGTTTCTTCTACACCCGCTTCAACTTCAACGACTTCCTGCACCGGTGCGGGCGGTTCAGAAACTCTTTTTCTTGAATCACCAGATGATAGTGATTCAGCAACTCTTGTCCTGGCCTTATCAACGGCTGGCAACTCTGCCGGTAGCTGCTCTGGCGAATTGTCGGATTTTTTTGCCAGCAATTTCAGCTCCTTTATAATTTTCATCGCCAAGTCCCGGTCAAAATCTTTGATTGAAAAAAGGATGCGGTTTTTATCTTCCTTTTTAACTTTGCTCAATAAGCGGGCAATTTCGTTTGGAGTTGCCCCATTAATTGCAGCTTTCAAACTAGCATCACGGGCATTCATTAGTCGTTCAAGCCGTGTCACACAGTAAGCCATCACACTACTTAAAACGGTCATGGCGGCGAAACAGGCCCAAAATATGATGGCTCCTGTTGCTATACTGGCGTTGATCATTAACCCTGAGAAAATAACTGACATTAACGATAAGCTGGAGAGCAACGCTCCAAGAGCCATTACTCTGGCCTGTTTAATAGTTTTATTCTCGCTTGCCAAAAAATCATTAAACCTGTTCTCTATCCGTGGAGTGACAGCGGATACCTCTTCATTGCTTTTAACCCTGACTAGCGCTGTTTCCGGGGAAACCACTTCAACCGCCGGGCTCGGCGCGGCAAATAATGCTTGAATCGCTTCGGTGACATTGGCGGGAGAGATTTCAATCTTGACTTCCAATAATCTGGCTTTATTGCTGTTAGCGATGCCGCTTAAGCGGAAAAAGAGACTGCCGTCGCTAGTCATTTCATGCGGAGCGCTTAATAGCCTCGTGATTTGTCCGGTGGCTTTATCCCTGACGGCGAGATCGTTGCCCAAGCTTAAGTCGTTGATAATAAAACCGCCGTCAAAAGGAGTGATAATTGCGTGCAGATCGTCAATTTTGCTGTCAATGATTCTAATATCGCTTTCTTTTGAACTGCCGATAGTGATCTGCCGGCCTCTGGGGATATATAATGTTGAGCCGTTAAAACGGAGCAGGCCAGCAACGTCGGCCGCCGGCTGGAGCAAGCCGCGCTTAACTTCGAAGCTTAATTTCCCGCCGCCGTGAATTAGTGAAGTGGTGTGGCTGGTGTAGCCGATCCTGATCTCTCTTTTGATTGCCTGATAGGTTCTGGAAATAGTCATTTATACTCTGCTCCTTGTTAGCTCTTAGCTATATTGGGTCGCCGAACCCTTACTAAACTATCTCGTCTCATTTCTTGGCAAATTTCAGGGCGGGTGATATACTGAACATATGGGTAAACGAACAACTTCCCGTCGCTTAGCGATGCAGGCTCTCTATCAGGCGGAAATTTCCAATAATTCGATCGAAGAGTCGCTAAAGAACCTCTTCGAGGCGGAAAAATTTATCGACGAAACGGTTGGTTTTTCCGAGAAACTGGCTAAACAGGCTTGGATCGACCGGGACGGAAGCGACCAGATCATCGTTAAATTGTCGGTTGACTGGCCCCTCGACCGGATCGGCAAGGTCGACCGGAGCATTCTGCGCCTGGCCTTAAGCGAGCTCAAGAGCGGGGAGACCCCCCAATCGGTCGTGATCAACGAAGCGGTCGAACTGGCCAAAAAGTACAGTTCGGAAGAAGCGGCGAAGTTCATCAACGGGATCCTCGGGGCCTTCCTTCGCGAGCAAAAGCCCAGTTAACCCTGGCTTGAGAAAGCCGCCAAAATGTGGTAAAATTATCCCTATGTTTACCGGAATTATCGAACAAATCGGCAGTGTTGCCTCCCTTGTCAGACAAGCGAATGCGGCCAAACTGGTAATCTACGGCCGGAAGTTTTTCGAAGGGACCAAAGTCGGGGAAAGCATCTCCGTTAATGGGGTTTGTCTGACCATTACCCACCTCCGCCGCGATTACGCCGAATTCGACGTTTCCTCGGAAACCCTCAAAAAATCAACGATCGGCGACCTCCGGATCAGCGACAAAGTTAACCTGGAAAAAGCCCTTTTGGTCAGCGCCCGGCTCGGCGGCCACATCGTCACCGGCCATATCGACGGGGTCGGCGAGATCAGGGAAACGGTCCGTTCCGGGGACGGGGTCGATTTTTATCTCTCCATTCCCAGCGACGTGATGAACTATTTCGTGACCAAGGGTTCGATCGCCATTGAAGGGGTCAGCTTGACGGTTGCCGGTTTCCGCGACGGACAGCTGCGGGTCTCGGTCATTCCGCTGACCCTCAAGCAGACGACGCTCGGTTCGCTGGCCGCCGGCGACAAAGTGAACATCGAAGTCGATATTTTCTCCAAATATATTGAACGCCATCTGCAGAGAGAAGAGGGCTCGGAGCTGCTGGATGATCCGATGATGCGGGTCGGCTTCTTGCCGATGGGCTGGATAGAGAACTAACCATGCGCAAAGAGATAAAATTCAATAAGATCGAAGACGCGATCGAGGATATCCGCAGCGGCAAGATGCTCGTCGTGGTCGACGATGCCGACCGGGAGAACGAAGGGGACCTGGTGATCGCGGCGGAAAAAGTTACCCCGGAGATTGTCAACTTCATGATCTCGCACGCCAAAGGTTTGGTCTGTGTCCCAATGTCGGGCGAGCGGCTCGACGAGCTGGAGATTGGCCAGATGACCGATAACAACCGGGAGAAGATGCGGACCGCCTTCACCGTTTCCGTCGATGCCGGTCACCGCTTCGGCGTTTCTACCGGGATCTCTCCCTCCGACCGGGCGAAAACGATCGAAGTCCTGATCAACCCGCGCTCTAAAGCCAAAGACCTGGTCAAGCCGGGTCATATTTTCCCGCTTCGTGCCGTCGAAGGCGGGGTCTTGCGCCGCGCCGGACACACCGAAGCTTCGGTCGATCTGGCCAAACTGGCCGGACTTTATCCGGCGGCGGTGATCTGCGAGATCATCAATCCCGACGGGAGCATGGCCCGCGTTCCCCAGCTGATGGAATTTGCCCGCTGGCATAAGCTCAAAATTATCACGGTTGCCGACCTGATCTCTTACCGGACGAAACACGAGAAGCTCGTGAAACGGGTCTCGACGGTCAAACTGCCGACCAAACACGGCGATTTTACCGCGATCGGTTATGAGAGTTTGGTCGATGGTGAGTTGCATCTCGCCCTGGTCAAAGGGAATGTTAAAGGAAAAAAAGATGTCCTGGTCAGGGTCCATTCCGAATGTTTGACCGGCGATGCCCTTGGGTCGCTCCGCTGTGATTGCGGCGAGCAATTGAACAGGGCGCTGGAGAAAATTGAATTCTGCGGCCTGGGAGTTCTGCTCTACATGCGGCAGGAAGGGCGGGGGATCGGGCTAAAAGACAAACTCCGCGCTTATGAACTGCAGGAACGCGGCTACGATACCGTCGAAGCCAACGTTAAGCTCGGTTACGCGCCCGACCTGCGCGACTACGGGATCGGCGCCCAGATCTTGTGCGATCTCGGCCTTTCGACGATCCGCCTGATGACCAATAATCCGACGAAAGTAGTCGGTCTTGAAGGGTACGGTTTAAAGATCACCAAGCGGGTGCCGCTGGAGATCGATCCGAACCAATATAACGAGCAATACTTGCGGACCAAATCCCGCAAGATGGGCCATTTATTAGAGGGGGTAATGAAACATGGTAAAAGTGATCGGCGGAAACCTGGAAGCAAGTAAGTTAAAAGTTTGTATCATCGTCTCTCGTTTTAATGAAATGATCTCGAAAGGTCTGGTCGGCGGGGCCGAGGACTGCCTGAAGCGCCACGGCGCCAAGGACGAGAACATTACCATCGTTTGGGTTCCCGGCGCGTTTGAAATGCCGCTCATCGCCCAGAAAGTCGCCAAGAACTTTGACGCCGTCATTTGTTTGGGGGCGGTCATCAGGGGGGGAACGCCGCATTTTGATTACGTTGCGTCGGAAGCGGCCAAAGGGATCGCCAAAGTTTCTCTGGCGACCGGCGTGCCGGTTATTTTCGGGGTCTTAACGACCGACAATCTGGAACAGGCGCTGGAACGTTCCGGGATCAAAGCGAATAAAGGTTTTGCCGCCGCCCAATCGGCGATCGAAATGGCGAACCTTGGTAAGGAGATTTAAGTGGCTAAAGTAGTATTGGAGAACGTTTTTAAGTATTTTGATGATGTTGTCGCGGTCAAGAACGTCAATCTGGAGATCAAGGATAAGGAATTCGTCGTCCTGGTCGGTCCGTCCGGGTGCGGCAAAACGACCACTTTGCGCATGATCGCCGGGTTGGAAGAGGTTTCGGAAGGGAAGATCATGATCGGCGACCGGGTGATCAACGATGTCCCGCCCAAAGACCGGAATATCGCCATGGTTTTTCAATCTTACGCTCTTTATCCCCACATGAAAGTATACGACAACATGGCGTTCGGTTTGAAACTCCGGGGACTCCCCAAGAAGGAGATCGACCAGCGGGTCAAAGAAGCGGCGGAAAGCCTGGAGCTGACCAAACTGCTGGACCGTCTGCCGAAACAGCTTTCCGGCGGCCAGCGTCAGCGCGTCGCCCTCGGTCGGGCGATCGTCCGCAATCCCCAGGTCTTCCTGATGGACGAACCGCTCTCCAACCTTGACGCCAAGCTTCGGGTCCAGATGCGGGCCGAGTTGCAGCGCCTGCATAAAAAGCTGGAAACGACCATTATTTACGTGACGCATGACCAGGTTGAAGCGATGACCCTGGGCCAGCGGGTGGCGGTCATTTTGAACGGTGAACTGCAGCAGGTGGATAATCCGGTTAAGATCTACGAAAAGCCTGCCAATCGGTTTGTCGCCGGCTTCCTCGGCTCGCCCCAGATGAATTTTGTGAAAGGGGTCGCGAAGAAGAAAGGGGACCAGTATATTTTTGAAGCCGAAGCTTTTAATTTCGTTGTTCCGGCCGAAGTTGCCGGCTTGCTGGCTCCTCATGTCGGTAAAGAAGTGATCTTCGGGATCAGACCGGAGGATCTTTGGGATATTCCGTCTTCTTCCTGGCTGGAGCAGCAGCATCGGGTTACTCTTAAAGTCAAAGTCGATTTCCGGGAGATGATGGGCTCCGACATCAATGTCTATGTTAAGGCTGGGAAAGACCAACTGATCGGCCGGGTCGGGACCTTTGCCGATCCAAGACCGGGGAGCGATATCGACCTGGTGATGGACCTGCGGAAGATCCATTTCTTCGATCCGGAGACCCAGAAAGCGATTATTTAGAGACGATGAGCAAGCTGATCTTCGAAAAATCAACGCCTGGAGCGGTCGGCTATTCTCTGCCGGAGCTTGACGTGCCGGCTAAGCCGGTCGAACAGTTGGTTCCGAAAGAGTTACTGCGCGGCGACTTGCCTTTGCCGGAACTAACCGAGCTGGACGTTGTTCGCCATTTTACCAGGCTGTCGCAAAAGAACGTTTGCGTCGACACCCATTTTTACCCGCTTGGCTCCTGCACTATGAAGTATAACCCCAAAGTAAACGAAGAGGTGGCGCGGCTCTCCGGCTTCGCCGACAGCCATCCGTTACAGCTGGCGGACGAAACCCAGGGAATGCTGAAACTGCTCTACGATTTTGAACAAGCGATGTGTTCGATCTTTGGCTACGATGCCTTTACTCTTCAGCCGGCGGCCGGGGCTCACGGCGAATTGACCGCCTTAATGATGATCAAAGCGTATCATTTTGACCGTGGCGAGAGGGCTCGGACCAAGGTGATCATTCCCGATTCTTCCCACGGGACCAACCCGGCCTCGGTCGCGATCGTTGGTTTCCAGCCGGTCGTTATCAAATCGAACGGTCGCGGGAACGTCGATCTTGACGCGATCAAAGCGGCGCTCGGTCCCGATACCGCCGGTTTCATGCTGACCAACCCCAACACCCTTGGTTTATTTGACGAGCATATTATGGAAGTGGCCGAACTGGTCCACAAAGCGGGAGGACTGCTTTATTATGACGGGGCTAACGCCAATGCCAATCTTGGGATCTGCCGCCCGGCCGATCTCGGCTTTGACGTTGCCCACTTTAATCTGCACAAAACTTTTTCCACGCCGCATGGCGGCGGCGGTCCCGGGTCCGGTCCGGTCGGGGTCAACAAAAAACTGCTCCCGTTCCTCCCGTCGCCGCGGATCGTGAAAAAAGGGAAGAAATATGTTTACGCTGACGCGTCGCCGAAATCGATCGGGCGGGTCCATCCTTTCCACGGGAACGCGAATATTATCGTCAGAGCTTACGCTTATATCAGCTCGCTGGGGGGGGCTGGCTTGAAGCAGGTCTCCGAAAAGGCGGTTGAGAATGCCAACTACATGATGGAGCGGCTGAAGAAGTATTACTATCTGCCGTATGACCGGACCTGCCAGCATGAGTTTGTCATTTCCGCCAAATGGCAAAAAGAAAAGTACGGGGTTAAGGCCCTGGACATTGCCAAGCGGCTGATCGATTACGGTTTTCATCCGCCGACGATCTATTTCCCGCTGATCGTGGAGGAAGCGCTGATGATCGAACCGACCGAATCGGAATCGAAAGCGACCCTGGATGAATTTTGCGATGCGATGATCGCCATCGCCAAAGAGTGCGAAACCAATCCGGAAATTGTCAAACACGCCCCGCAAACGACCCCGGTTAAAAGGCTGGACGAAGCGAAAGCGGCCCGGGAGTTGAATTTAAAGTGGTCGCCCAAATAGAAACTGCAGCGGCCCGCCGTTAAGGGTCCAGAGGTTTCGTTTGGCCGATTCATAACCGGGATCGATCTCCAGCGCTTTTCGCAATAGTTCTCCCGCCTCATCATTTTTTCCTTCCCCGATCAACAGAACCGCCTTATTGGTTAAAGCGCAAACGTTGTTCGGGTCGATCGCGAGCGCTCTTTCGAAAGCCTGGGCGGCTTCCTCTTGTCCTTCCTTTTTGTAAAGGGAGAGGATCAGTGTGCCGTAATTGGTCCAGGCTTCGGTTGAGTCGGGCTCGATCTCGATCGCGGTCTGGATCGCGTTCAGCGCTTTTTCGGGACGGCATTGCCTGCGCAGGGTTTCGGCTTTATTGCAATAGAGCATCGCCATTGAGCGGCGATCCGATAAATAGTCCGGTTTGGCGATCGGTTCAAAGCGGGGCGGGATCTTGCCGCTGATATAGAACGCGTCCAGTTTGTACCATTGGCCGTTCAGTTTAGCCGCGACGAAGACGTGTTCCAGCCCTTCTTTGACCGGATAAGCTTCCAGGCCGGCGGCCCGCAGTAAAGCGGTCAACAGGAACGAGTATTCAACGCACTTCGCCGCCGGAGAAAAATCCTTTTCCCGCGCGGTGATGAGGTCGGCAGGCAGGGGGAAGCCCTCTGTTTCCCGTCTCATAATATGGTTAGCGTCGTTGGGATTACAATAGATTTCCAGTCCGCCTTCTTCCCGGGTCAATCCCGGGTAGGCGACCCCGCCGAAAGTGACTTTCTGACTGGCTGGGAAAACCGAACGAAAGAGCTTGAGCGCCGCGTCCAGCGCGGGCATAACTTGAGGGTTGGGGATCAACTTCGCAACGTGGCGCGAGACTTCCGGGGTGATCGCTAAGGGATCGGGGCCGGTCCGGTGCGGGGCTTCAAGCCTTGCCTGATTGACCGGTTTGGCCAACATTTGTCGAATATGGAGTCTGCCGATGTTCACGAATATATATCGTCTAAAATCAGCATAAATTTCATTCTCTTGCGTCAATAAGATATAATTAAGAGCATGAACTGGAAACTCTTGATCGATAAGGAAAAGAGCGGGGCCGAGAACATGCGTCGTGACCTCGAATTGTTTAACTCGTTTGAAGCGGGCGAGCTCACCCCGACATTGCGTTTTTATTCGTGGCAGCCGCAATGCCTGACCTTAGGGTATGCCCGGAAAATCGAGCGGGAGATCGATCGGGAGAGGGCCCAAAAACTGGGGTGGGATGTCGTTGTCCGGCCGACCGGCGGCGGGATTGTTTTTCACAATGAAGCGGAAGTGACTTATTCGCTGGTGATTGCCAAGGATGATCCGCAGTTGCCGTCCGGCTTAATTCCAGCCTACAAGAAAATCTCCGAAGCGGTCGTTGCCGGACTGAAGCTGATCGGGGTGCCGGCCGAAGTTCGTCAGGCGAATTGGCCCCTTCCGGCAGCCGGCTCAACTTTATGTTTTTCCTATCCGACTGAATACGAGGTCGTGGCCCAAGGGAAAAAGATCGTCGGGAGTGCCCAGAAAAGGGGGAAAAAGGCCTTGCTACAGCAAGGCTCGATCTTTGTTCGGCGAACTCCGGACGAGGCGTTCACGATGCTGCTTAACCCGGCTGATGGCACAGAAGCGATAAGCGTTGAAGAGTTGATTGGGCGGGAGATCAGTTTCAATGAACTGGCCTTGGCCCTTAAAACCGGGTTTAATCAAACGTTTGGGTGTTCGGGGTAGCCAAGAGCGCTGAAGATTTTATCGAGCTGGTTAAACTGATTTAAATGAAGAATATAATCAGGCGCGGCTTCTTTCAGGAACTTTTCCAGAGCTTTTTTCGCTTCTTCATTCCCGTTTTCCGCCAGTTCTCGGACCTTAATTATAACTCTGTCGCGAGCTCCGCGCAGATCATCCCCCCAGTAATTTAAAGCGGAACATATTCCGGCTAGTTTAATTATGCCTGTTGGTGATAATTGGCTAAGGCAGGGGTCCAAATGATCGTAATCGGCTAAATGATCGATGTATTCCGGTTCCCATTGTCCGGCATGCTGTTCCAGTAATAAGCCGGCGTCGAAATTTCCGCTCTGAGCGAGCCGAATTGTTTTAGCGATCAGCAAGTCGTACGGGCCGGTAAAGTTTTCGTCGTCATAAGATTCAGTTATTTCGCAAAGGTGAAAAATAGTCCTTGGCGGAAGATTATCCAAGACCAGTTTTAAAATTCGATTACTGGCGAAAACATCCAATTTTTTCTCATCCCAGTTCTTTGCCAGCCCGTTGAGACACTCGGCAGCCATTTGGTCGCCGGTCGCGGCCAGTTCAGCGACTTTTTTGACCATGATATTCCACCTAAAGTCCGGTCGGTCGGCTAAGGCCAGGATGCTTTGGGGCGGGAGATGCGCTAGGAGAGGCTCAAGCTGGCCGTCAAAATAGAGCTTAACCAACGCCTTGGCTGTCAGGTTGGGCAGTGTTTTGACAACTGTTCTTAAAGCTTTTGGTTCGCCGGCGGCGGCATGGCGGATGATTTTGTCCATGTTCTATTATCCGCGTCAATTTTGGGGAATTTCAGGGGAGGGTTAACTTTCTTTTTTAGCCGGAAGTTCGGTCGGAATATCGTTCGGTTTCAGGACCCCGCCCGAGATGATATATTTGAAAGCGGCTTCGATCTTCATGTCCAGAAGGACGACTTCCTTGGCCGGGACCAGGACCAGGAAACCGGTGGCTGGGGTCGGGGTGTTGGCGATAAAAACATTGAGCATCTTTTCCTTGGTCTTGGCTTCGATCTCGGCCGCGGCGTCGGAGGTGATGAAGCCGACCGACCAGACCCCTTTGCGCGGGTATTCGATCAAACAGGCGCGGCGGAATTCGTCGGTCCCTTTATGGACGAAGAGAACGTCGTTGATCTGTTTGGCCGAAGCGTAGATATGCTTGACTACCGGGATCTTGAAGATGATCTCTTCGCCGAGATGAAATAATTTTTCCCCAAAAATATGGGTCGCCGAATAACCGGAGAGGAAGATCAAGAGGACGGTGACGATCAAACCAAGCCCCGGGATCGAGTGTCCCAGGACCAGAGTAATAAAGTTACCCAGGATCCCGTCCAGAAAAGAGAACATGAACCAGAGGAGCCAGATGGTGATCAGGGCCGGGAGCAAGGTGATCAGTCCTCTGAAAAAATAAGAGCCTATTCTCTGCCACATGAATGAATTCTATCATCTTGGCTTGTTAATTGCAATTTGCTATACTGCGGAAAAAGGGGGAGAAATTATGACTAGCGCTTATATTTTGATCGAAGCGATGCCCGGAAAAGCGATCGAACTGACCAGTATAATCAAAGGACTAAGAGGGGTCAAAACCGTCCACATCGTGACCGGCCCGTACGATATCATTGCCTTTGTGGAATCGCCGGATCTGAAAACCATGGGGGAGATGATCGTCCGCAAGATCCAGGCGACCGGTTTCGTCGCCCGAACTTTAACTTGCATTACGGTCGAGGAATAGGTTAGTCGATCCCTTTGGCCCGGACTTGCGCCTGTGAGTAGATCATCCGATTGATCGCCGCGATATAGGCTTTGGCGCTGGCCAGGATAATGTCGGTCGAGGCGCCGTGTCCCACGTAGATCTGTTCGCCTTCTTTCAGCCTGACCGTGACCTCTCCCTGGGCGTCGGTCCCGCCGCTGATCGCCTGGATCGAGTAGTCGACCAGGTTGCTCTTGAGGTTGGTGATCTTGTCGACCGCGTGGTAGACCGCGTCGACCGGACCGGCCCCTTCAGCCGACTCTTCTTTAACGTTCCCTTTGTAATTAAGCCTGACTTTGGCGCTTGGCTTCCGTTCGGTCCCGGAGCAGACCTCGATCAGATCAATCGTGAAGGTTTCCGGGACGATGTAGACCTCTTCCGAAACGATCGCTTCCAGGTCGGCTTCGCCGATCTCTTTCTTCATGTCGGCCAGCTGCTTGAAGCGGGTAAAAGATTTTTCCAGGTTCTCTTCGGTGAGGGTATAGCCCATATCTTTCAATTTATCGGCAAAAGCGTTCCGGCCGGAGTGTTTCCCCAGGACCAGCTTACTTTCGGTCAAGCCGATATCTTCCGGGAGCATGATCTCGTAGGTCTGGCGGTCGCGGAGCATCCCCGCCTGGTGGATCCCCGATTCATGAGCGAAGGCGTTGGCGCCGACGATCGCTTTGTTCGGCTGGACCAGGAGCCCGGTTAAGTTGCTGACCATCCGGCTGGTCTTGTAGATCTCTTTGGTGTTGATCCCGGTCGTGCATTTGAAATAATCGTGGCGGGTTTTCAAGGTCATGACGACCTCTTCCAGCGAGGCGTTTCCCGCCCGTTCACCGATCCCGTTGATGGTGCATTCCACCTGGTTGGCCCCGGCTTTGATCGCCGCCAGGGAGTTGATCGTTGCCATTCCCAGGTCGTTATGGCAGTGGACGGAGATCGTGATCCCTTTGGCTTTGATCTGCGGAACGTTGGCGATGACATTCTCGATCAATTTTCCGAATTCCCAGGGGGTGTTATAACCGACGGTGTCGGGGATATTGATCGTCGTCGCTCCGGCTTCGATGGCGGTGCCGACCACTTGATAGAGGAACTCCGGCTCCGATCGTCCGGCATCCTCGGCGGAAAATTCAACGTCGGGGCAGAGAGAGCACGCGTAGGCGACCATCTCTTTGGCCGCGGCTAAGACTTGCTCCGGCGTCATCCGGAGCTTTTTTTCCATGTGGATGGGAGAGGTGGCGAGAAAGACGTGAATCCGCGGTTTAGCGGAATATTTGATCGCTTCCCAGGCGCTTTTAATGTCTTCTTTTTTGGCCCGGGCCAGACTGCAAATGATCGGCCCTTTGATCTGCTGGGCGATCTGCTTGATCGAATCAAAATCACCCGGGGAGGCGATGGCAAACCCGGCTTCGATTACATCGACGCCGAGTTTGGCCAGTTGACGGGCGATATCCAGTTTTTCTTCGGGGTTAAGAGAGGCGCCGGGACACTGTTCACCGTCGCGTAAGGTAGTGTCGAAGATCTTGATCTGCCTGGTCATTTTGCATCAGCTCCTAGCCCCCGATAGACCGAAAACTAAACGTCTCGGTTTATTGGGAAATTTAACCGCGCATTTAAGTGCGCGGTTAGAAAATAATTCTATTTTCAATAATAAATTTTAACATATCGAGAAAGTATTGTATACTATTGCCGAAAGCGAGGTTTTTCAAATGGCAAAAAAACTTAAAGTTATCGGGGTCATGACCACCGGCGGCGACGCTCCGGGGATGAACCCGGCGATCAGGGCGATCGTCAGAACGGCCAACTTTCACGGCGTCAAAGTCTTTGGGATCGAAAAAGGGTGGTACGGCGCGATCAACGATCATATTCGGGAGCTGACCGCCCATTCGGTCAGCGGGATCATTAACCGGGGAGGGACTTTTCTCCATACCAAGCGCTGTCCGGAATTTAAGGAGAAACGCAACCGCCGGGAAGCCATGGCCAACTTTAGGAAATATGGGATCGAAGGGCTGGTAGTTATCGGCGGCGACGGTTCAATGCGCGCCTCGATGGCTTTGATCGATGACTTTAAAATGCCGATCAACGTCGTTCCGGCCTCGATCGACAACGACATTCCGGGGACCGACTTTACCATTGGTTTCGATACCGCGGTCAACACCGCCATGGAAGCGATCGATAAGATCCGCGACACGGCCGACTCGCATGAACGGCTGTTCGTGATCGAAGTGATGGGGCGGCATAACGGCTTTATCGCCGCCGACGTGGCGCTGGTTTGCGGCGCCGAAGTCGTCATTATCCCGGAAGTGAAGCACGACATCGACGCGATTGCCGCCAAGATCAGCAAGGGACGCCAGCGGGGGAAAGAAAGCTTTATCGTGGTGGTGGCTGAAGGGGCGGAATCAGGCGTTTCAGTCAGGGACAAGTTGGCGAAAAGGCTGCCGGATATGGACATCCGGGTTTCAGTTTTGGGGCATATTCAACGAGGCGGCTCCCCAAGCGCCTTTTCCCGCGAGTTAGCCGGCAAGCTTGGCGCGACCGCGACCGAACTGTTGATCCAGGGGAAATCAGGTTTGTTGGTTGGGACGAAGTCGGATAAAGTTCACCCTGTTCTGCTCAATAAAGTCGGCCGCGTGATCAAAAAGATCGAGCTGGAACAGCTCCGGATCGCGGAAATGCTCTCTTCATAGTTTAAACGTCAATAATATTACTTAAAAGCCCTAGGTAAAACCGGGGCTTTTTGTTGTTTAAGTGAAATTAATTGTTTATTTAACGGAATATTAGGCAAGATGTTAAATAATCTTAGATTAAGAATAAACCGGATCGGATTTGTTGCTGCTTTGGCCTTAATGCCCGCGATCAATGTTAATTGTACAAAAAAACAAAACATTGCAATTGTTTCTTCTCCTGATCTGGCGATTCAGAAACAAGAGAGCATCAGGAATTTAGTTGCTGAATTGAATGGGATTATTCCGCAACGTCCGGTAACTAAAGTTAAAATTCACCCCTGTTATGGGCATTACAATCCGGAAACGCAGGAAATTACCGTTCCGGTCAAAACAGATGATTATTTGGATCCCGTTGCTCATGAAATGGGGCATGCGATCTATGAAACCCGTTTAAAGAATACTTTGTTTGGCGATTTTTGGGGGCAAATATACCAGGTCTCTTTAGGTTGGAAGAATTATCAGCTACTAAAAGATGATTCCTATATCAGTCCGGCTAGTTTAACCATCATTCATGAACAGTGTAATATGCAGTGGGGGCATGGAACCAACGAACCAAGCGAACTGTTTGCCAGCGCACTGACAATATATCGAAGACATTCTGACCAATATCTTGCTAGATTGTATTTACCGGGGCTTCCTGAAAAAAGCCGTCGGTTTGGCAAGTTGGTTTTTCTGTTTATGCGTGATTATGTTTTTGACGGGCGCTATTTTTCTGGGGTTGATCCTTTTGCCGGAGAACGATTTTTTGATCATGTCGGAAGGGACCTGAATGGTCTGGAGATTGACGCGCTAAGCAGTATTTGCCAGGATGATCAGTTGCCACTCTTGAAGTATGGCTTAGACTCTTATGCCTTAATTCACATTTTTAGATCGCATATCCGCGACGAAAGATTTTTTACAGCTTTAGAGAGACATTTCCAGTATTGTCCAAACAGCAGAGATTATATATTTCAACTAGCGGCTGAAGCAGGATTAGAAGATCTAAGAATGGATCCGATACCCGGTAACGAACGCTTTTTGCTTCTGGTTATCAAGGGTCTGGCGGATCAGAATGCCAGATATCGGGCAATGGAGGCGATTGTGGCTCTTAAGTTAAGGGACTCTAAATTGTTGGAGCCGCTGGTTAAGATTTTAGCGGAAGAAAAAAACGATGCCACTACTGCGATAGAAGCGTTGGCTGTTATCGGTGATAAGCGGGCCTTCCCTTATTTAGAAAAACTAATTAACCGCCCGGATGAAATTGGCCAGGCGGCTAAAAAAGCTATTTTATCGCTGAAAGCAAATCAATAATAATCGGCCGCGTTCCGCATCTTGAACAGCTGGTGGTCTTGTGGGACAAAGCGTCCGCCTTTGACTTCCAACAGGTTCCGGGAGACGATCTGGTCGCTTTCCAGGCCTGGGTAAACCCCGAACTTTCCTTCCAGCATAAAACCGAAGATCGCGTCGCCGTAGCGTAACCCCAGGATCCGGTCCATGACGTGGGCGACGCCGCCGCGGATGGCGTGGCCGCAGTTCTGATAGCGATATTCAAACCCTTTGGTGTGTTTCTCCAGGATAGCGTGGACATATTCACCGATCCCGCCGAGCTGTTCGTTGCCGAACGAGTCTTTCTTTTTCGGCATTTCGTGCCGGGCTTTGACCATGGCGTATTTAGGATCGGCGATCACGGTTTCGAGCATCGCCTGATGCCGTTTGTTGATCGCGTCAGGGTAGCGGGTGTCAAAGAGTCTGGCCCCTTCGGAAACGACGACGATGCAATGTTGTTTCTTAGCGATCGCTTTTTCAACTTGCTTGATAACGTTATCCATATTAAGGACTTCTTCAGGAAGCAGGGTGACTTCAGCCCCGCCGGCGATCCCGGCCCAGAGGGCGACCCAGCCGGCGTGCCGGCCCATGACTTCAATGACGAAACAGCGGTTGTGCGATTCGGCGGTTGTCCGGCAATTTTCGATAAAGTGGACCGATTCTTCAACCGACGATTCAAAGCCGTAGGTCATCTCGGTGCCGAAAACGTCATTATCCATCGTTTTGGGGGCGCCGAACATTGGGAACGAGTATTGCTGGCCGAGTTTGCCGGCTGCGCCCAGAGTATCGTCGCCGCCTAAAACCACTAAACAGTCTAAGCCGAGCTTTTTAATGTTGGCCATGGCCGTTTCCGGCATCTTGGCTTCGAGGTTTACTTTGGAGAAGAGATTGGTCCGTGATGATTTCAAGATCGTTCCCGCGACGGCAACCGATTCTTCAATGTCCAGGAGTTCAAGCGGTTTGACGATCTTGTTCAGCTCTTTTTCCGGGTCGCGGGTCAGGGCTTTCCACCCTTCGAGCAACCCGACCAGCTCCATTTTCTCACCGGCTGGAAGGGTGAGGTTGGCCTGGCTGATCCGCCGCAGTAGTCCGACGATCACCGCGTTGTGTCCAGCGCAGTCTCCGCCGCCGGTTAAAATACCGATCCGTTTGATATTGATCTCTTTTCCTTGAAATTTAACTTTCATAAGCCTGTCTTCCTTTCTTAAGCCTTTCCAGCCGATCCCAGGACGTTCGTGTTCTTAGCGACGATCAGCTTTTTGAGCTCTTCGCGCGCCGGGCCTAAATACTTTCGCGGATCGAATTCGGACGGGCTTTCAGCAAAAACCTTACGGATAACTGCCGTCATGACCAGCCGGCCGTCGCTGTCGATGTTGATCTTACAGACGGCTGATTTGGCCGCTCTGCGAAGCTGTTCTTCGGGAACGCCGACAGCGTTATCCATCTTGCCGCCGAACTTATTGATCATGGCGACGTAATCCTGGACGACCGACGATGCGCCGTGCAGGACGATCGGGAAACCTGGTAACCGCTTTTCCACTTCTTCCAGGATGTCGAAGCGGAGCGGCGGAACCGACTCGCCCGGTTTAAGCTTGAACTTATAGGCGCCGTGGGAGGTGCCGATCGAGATCGCCAGCGAATCGACGCCGGTCCGCTTCACGAAATCTTCTACCTGGCTGGGGTCGGTATAGGTGTGCTTTTCCGCTTTGACTTCGTCTTCGATCCCGGCCAGGACGCCGAGCTCGCCTTCGACCGTGACGTCGAACTGATGAGCGTAGTCGACAACTTGTTTGGTCAGCTTGATGTTGTCCTCATAAGTGTGGCTGGAGCCGTCGATCATGACCGAGGAAAAACCGTAGTCGATGCATGATTTGCAGAGTTCAAAAGTATCGCCGTGGTCAAGGTGAAGGCAGATTGGGATGTTGCTCTTCAAGTCTTTCCGGCACATTTCCACCGCTCCCTGGGCCATGTAGCGGAGGAGGGTTTGGTTGGCGTATTTCCGGGCGCCGCTGGAAACCTGGATAATGACCGGGGAATTACTTTCCGCGCAGCCGCCGATGATCGCCTGCAGTTGTTCCATGTTATTAAAATTGTAAGCTGGAACGGCATATTTCCCCGCCATTGCCTTCGCGAACATCTCTTTACTGTTAACGAGGCCTAATTCTTCATACAGTTTCTTTGCCATTTTATTGCTCCTTTTCGCTTTTTATTTTTTCTAACTGGAGCTATTTTAACATAAATGCTTAAAAAACCAAAGGGCTTAAAATCGTGGCCGAAAAATGGCCGGTAAGGGCAAGAAAATGGCTTTTTATTACGATAAATATATATAATGGCTATCAATATATATGAAGGGAACCGTTGTGTTGGTTGGTATGACAATAATGCTTGTTATCTGGCGAAAGAAGACAACTGTTCTCTTTTGAGCCCCGAAGAGCCGAAAGTTACGGTTACTCCCGCTTCTAAGCCTGTCGCGCAACCAAAAAATATCGGTTTGGAAATTGCGGCGGGCGTTTTTAATATTTTTGGCGGGATGCTTATCGGTTGCAGCGACCAGTCGCTCAACTGTCGGACCGCCGAAGAATGGGGAACCAGCTGTTCTTCCGTTTCGGTCCCTTTAAACTTTAGTGGGGAGATCAAACCCGAGAAACAAGCGGCGATTACCGCTGCCGCTAATACAGTTTTGGCCATGATCGACTCTTGCTATTTAAATGGCGTAACCGCCATTAATTTTGTGCCGGAACTTGACCGAATGGGCCGGGCTACTACTAATGGAAAGGACCTTACCAGCATTGTTTATGTCCGCTATGGCGATATCGAGCCGAAACAATCAGCTTTATTGTTTTCCGCTGATTATTGGGTTACTACCATTATTCATGAAATTGCGCATCATGTACAGGAAACTTCCTGCGATGACCATGGCTTCGGTCAGATCTCGTGGTCGACGCCTGACCAGACGAAAGGAGAGAAAGATTTTGACAACTTTGTTTCCGGTTACGCGACGAATAGCCGTGACGAAGATTTTTCCGATTCATTTGCTTATTACATTCATCATCCAGCTCATTTTCGGTTTTTAGCCGAACGAAACGAACAGGTCAAGGCCAAATATGAACTAATGAAGCATGAGTACTTCCATGGCCAGGAGTTTAAGCAACCCTGGGATCAGGTTGATGTTGCCACTCTTCGTGTGGGGCGCGGCGAAATGGCGGAATCTTTAATAAGTTATAATGAATTCGATCAAAAATATGGCGAGCAAGACGGGGTCGCGGCTGATTTGCACGACAAAATAACCTTTGATCTCATGACCTTCTTTTTTAGTCCCACCAACTTAAGGTTATCGCCGCAAGAGAAAGTCTCCGAGATGAAGGCTCTAATCGAGGCTTATCGTGATAAATACCCTAAATTAATCGCGAGTTACCAAGAAGCTTTGGATAAATACCTTAGTTAATGGTTTTGAAAAAAACGGGCGCTGTTGATCTCCTTCTGTTTTAACCCTCTCAAATTATTCCTTGTTGTGGCTCTGTTGCTAAAGACGATTTAGTGAAATTTGTTCCCCATCCGGCCGATAAAAAATAGACTTGAGTCGTATCTTCAAGGAGTTAATAATGGCAATTAAAATCAATCGACCGATAGTAAGACCGCTCCCAGTTCATGAAAAACGGGGTTTTAGAGCTATGGCGGCCGTTGCTTTGACCGGTTTAATCAGCGCCGGTTGCGGCGCCAGAACCGGCTTGGAAGTTGATTATCATGCGCCTATATCCGCTGAAGACGGCGGCGTCAAGCCAGACGCGACGCCGATCATTGACGCCGCGCCGGATAAGGATGCTCCGATAGCCGTTAATGAATGTTCCAGCGGAAAGTATGAGCTTGTCCTGCCCAAGCTGATTCAGGAGAACAGCTGGGGAGGAGCGGTTGCCTGGAATGGCGAGAACTATGGGGTCTTCTATAATCGCAAAGAAGGGGAGATCTGGGGGACCTATTTGAAGAAATTCTCCAGCGAAGGGGAGCTGGTTACTTCTGAAGTTAAGGTCAAATCGGTCGGTTCGGAGATCGAAGACCCGATGGCTTATTTAAACGGTAAAGCAGTTTGGACCGGGACCGGTTACGGTTTAAGCTGGGATAGTCTTGACCAGAACAACTATTCAATCAACTTTTCGGTGCTCGATCCCCAGGGGGTCGAGACCAAAGTGATCGGCAAGCTCCATAACGGTTCCGTTTCGGCCTGGAGTCCTTTTACTCATAACTTGATCTGGAACAGCGAGGCAAAACAATTCGCTTTGTCCTATGATGCTTGTGGGGCCGAGGTCTATAAAGATTGCCACTCTTACTTGAGTCTTTTTAGTGAAAATGGGAATCCGGTTGGCGACGAAAAGATGGTCAATGACGGCGCGACGGAGCTCGCTTTTCAGCCGAGCATGGTTTGGCAAAAAGAGGCTAATTCCTACCGGTTTGTTTGGGCGGATGGACGCAACCATTACGGTGATCCTTACAAACAAGTTTCCGAACTTTATTCGTCAGTTTATGATGTTAATGGCAATAAGATCAAGGGCGACGTCAAACTGACGGCCAAGGGGTTAATTGACTGGTATCCGGCTCAAGTTTCGAATGGCGTAGAGAATTTACTCCTCTGGCATGAGCTTAGCTTGGACCAAGGGTTGCATACGGTCAGATACGCGAGGATCGGGGCCTTGGCTGATGTATTTACCCCGGAGAGCGAATTGGAATTAAGTCTGCCGAATACCCGCGATAAGAAAGGGGTCAAGGCGGTATTAAGCGGCTCAACGTACGGCGTTTCCGTTCTGGCGGTTAGAAAGAATAGTTCGACCGAAATAAGTTATTACAAGCTTTTCTTTTCAATCATTAATGGGAGCGGGAAAATGCCTTTCGGTCCGGTTGAGGTCTCCGCTACTTTGCCAAACAAGGCCAACTGCGACTTTACCAGCCTAACCTGGACCGGTTTAGATTACGGGTTGATTTTTCAATGTTACACGACCGAAGATGCTGGAACGACAATCAATTCCAATCTCTATTTTTCCCGGGTCCGCTGTTTGAAGCCTTAAAACTTCGCCAGTTTTTCGAAGCTCTCGGCTTTTAAGCTCGCGCCGCCGACCAACCCGCCGTCAATATCGGCCTGGGACATCAGGACTTTGATGTTGTCCGGGGTGACCGACCCGCCGTAAAGAATTCTGACGACATCCGCAGTCGCTTGATCGAAAAGTGAAACGATCAATTTGCGGATAAAGGCGTGGACTTCCTGGGCTTGTTCCGGCGAGGCGGTCTTGCCGGTCCCGATCGCCCAGACCGGTTCGTAAGCAACAACTGTTTTGGCCATTAATTCTTTTGGCAATCCATTTAAGCTCCCTTTGATCTGGGTCTCAATGACTTGAAGAGTTTTGTTCCCTTCCCGTTCCGCCAGTGTTTCCCCAACGCAAACGATCGGCAATAATCCGTGCTTATGCGCGGCATTTAGTTTTTTGTTGACCGTGGCGTCGGTTTCGCCGAAAAATTGGCGGCGTTCGGAGTGACCGATAATAACGTAGCTGGCGCCGACCGATTTCAGCATCGGACCGGAGATCTCGCCGGTAAAAGCCCCTTTATCTTCCCAGAACATATCCTGTCCGCCGACCATGACGACCGAGTCGCGGAGGGCGTCGGCTACCTGGCTGATGGCGGTGAAAGGGGGGCAGACCAGCAGGTCGCGATCGTTGATGTTGGCGACCAGTTTTTTTATTTCGTTGGCCAGGGTGACCGATTCTTGGGCGATCGTATTCATTTTCCAGTTTCCGGCGATCAAGGGCTTTCTCATGTGTTTCTCCTTTGTTAAATTTATATTTTATTATAACTTAGAGTGATTATGCTTGTAAAGCGTGCTACAATTTTGCCATGCGTAAGACTAAAATTGTTTGTACCCTTGGTCCGGCCGTTGACGATCCGGAGATTCTAAAAAAACTCCTTCAGGCCGGGATGAATGTCGCCCGTTTTAACCTCTCTCACGGTACCTATGAAGAACACGAAAAAAGATTGCAGCAACTCCGCAAACTTTCCCCCAATATGACCATTCTGGTCGATCTCCAGGGGCCGCGGATCCGGACCGGTTCTTTGCGCGAAAAAAGTGTTGAACTGAAAACCGGCGAGCTGCTTACCTTAACGACCCAAAATATCGCCGGAGATGCCAAGATCATTTCAATCTCGCCCGGTACTATTTTACCCGATATCAAGGCCGGAGACCTCATTTTGCTGGCGGACGGCGCTATTACGCTAAAAGTCGCGGCTAAAAGGCAATCGAACCTCGAGTGCCAAATCGTCGAAGGGGGGGTGATCGGCGAACATAAAGGGGTCAATCTTCCTCACACCAAGTTGAATTTGCCATCCTTGACCGCGAAAGATCGCAAAGATTTGGAGTGGGGGATTAAGCAAGGGGCCGATTTTTTTGCCCTTTCTTTTGTCCGGAAGCAAACCGACATTCTGGAGTTGAAAAAACTTTTGAAGAAGTCGGGGATTCCGGTCATTGCCAAGATCGAGAAGCCGGAAGCGATCGAGAACCTGGAGTCGATCATTGCCGTGGCCGATGGGGTGATGGTTGCCCGGGGGGACCTGGGGGTCGAGCTCTCGCTGGAAAAAGTGCCGATCATCCAGAAAGACATTATCGAACTTTGCCGGTTATTCGAAAAGCCGGTGATCGTCGCCACCCAGATGCTGGAGTCGATGATCAAGGAACCGAACCCGACCCGAGCGGAAGTTTCCGATGTCGCCAACGCGATCTTTGACGGGACCGACGCGGTGATGCTGTCGGCCGAGACTTCGATCGGCCGGTATCCGGCGGAAACAGTGGAAATGATGGCCCGTATCGCCGAGGAAGCCGAAACCAGATTGAAATCTTTCGCGACCGACATTACTTTAGAGAATAAGATTGATACGGCCGTCGCCCATGCCGCCGGGATCCTGGCCAAGGTGATGAACGCCAAAGCGATCGTCACTTTTACCGAGACCGGTTCGACCGCCTTGCGGGTCTCCAAACAGCGGCCGGAGATGCCGATCCTGGGGGTCGTTACCAATGATCGGGCTTTCCGCCGGCTGGCGCTTTACTTTGGCGTCCGATCGATCAGGATCGACGAGTTTAAGACGATTGACGAAATGATCATGAAAACCCAGAAGGCGATCGAGACCGAAAGGTTACTTAAGAAAGATGATCTAGTGGTCATCACGGCCGGCATCCCCGTTCATATCCCCGGAACGACCAACCTCATTAAAGTTCATCGGCTGGGAGAGAAGATAACTCTATAGGCGTATAGCGTGTCGATCGTCCGGCTCCTTCGCTTTGGACCAAATTCTTGCTGACCAGTAAAGTTAATTCAATATGGGCGGTCTTGTGGGAGACGTCAAAAGCTTCCCGGTACTCCCGGTTGGTGATGCTGTTGTGTTCGGTGATTATTTGCATCGCCCGGAGTTGCCGTTTGTTCAAGCCCTTGCCCGACCATGGGGAAGCCAGGGCCTGGATCTCTTGTTCTTCGGCCGGCCGGGAAATATTGGCATCGCGGATATAGCAGATGTCGTCGGTCCGGTACGGTTTGTCTTCGCCTTCCAGGACATGCAAGACGATGATCTTTTTTTCGAAGCGGTCGACGACCTCTACGGTGACATTAATTGGTGGTTGGCAGTGATTTTTGGCGATGGTTTTGATCCAGTCTTCCAGGTCTTCGCGGAGAGTGGCGCCGAGGAGGTGCTTGCTTTTGTCGTCCAAACCGTAAATGATCTTCCCGCCATCAGCGTTGGAGAAACCGACCAGTTCCCTGGCGATATCGTCCTCTGATGGGACATTTTTTTCGAACTCTACCGACGGGCCTTCTCCCTGGATCAGCAGTTTCAGGATATCATCCCAGGTCATGGTAGAGCATAATAGCATATGTTATAATCGCAAGCAATGTTTTTAGATTCGCTACTGGATTTGATTTTTCCGCCCCGTTGCGAGGTTTGCCGGAAGCTGGGGGACGAAGCCCTTTGCCCGGACTGTTTTAACCAGGTCGCCTTCATGAAACCGGCTTTGGGGATCTTTTCCGCCACTAAATATGAAGGGGTGGTCCGGCAGGCGATCCAGCGGTTGAAGTTCGAGCGGCGCAAACGACTGGCCGAGCCGCTCGGGGTCTTGCTAATTAAATACGTCACTCATACGCCGCTTCTCAATATGCGGGAGATCGACGCTTTTATCCCGGTCCCTTTACATCCGAGGCGCCGCAAACTGCGCGGCTTCAATCAGGCGGAACTGCTGGCCGGTTTTTTAGCTAAATATTACGATACGCCGTTGGTGAACGCCCTGGAGCGGACTAAAGAGACAATGCCGCAGTTCGAACTTCCCCGCGTCACCAGGCTGGAAAACGTCAAAGGGGCGTTTAAAGTCGCCGAGCCCCGGGCGGTCTATAACAAACGGGTCCTGCTGGTCGATGATATCTATACGACCGGCGCGACGATCGCGGAATGTTCCAAAAGCCTGATGATCGCCGGGTCGAAGAGGGTGGAGGTCCTGACTTTGTCTCGGGCTGTGAATGAAGCCGAGTAGCTGTTAAGTTGAGCTCTGTCTCTTTATTTGCTACAATTCCCAAAGGAGGATAACTATGCAACTTACTATTTCTGGTCACGGGATGGAAATGAGCCAGCCATTAAAGGATTACGTCAGCGAAAAGGTGGCTAAATTCGAGGAGTTTTTCGCTAATATCCAAAAAACCGAGGTCGTTCTTGACGCCCGCTCCAACGACAACGCGGAACAGCGCCAGGTTGCCGAAATGCGGGTTTGGGCGGCCGGTCATAAAATGATTATGGCCAAGGAAGCGGGCCGTGACATGTATACCGCAATTGACTTGGCGAGCGCCGATGTTAAACGCCAGCTGGAAAAACATAAAGAAATGATGGTCAAAGAACACCGCCGTGGAGGGACCGAGCTTAAGCATCTGTCGAGAGAACTCCCCGCAGAATAACCACATGATTTTAGAATGGCTCGCGAAACTGATCGGTTCTACCGATGAGAAGAAGACCAACGAACTTCTCCCCTTGGTCGAACGGATAAATAGCTTCGAACCGGAGATGCAAAAACTCTCCGACGAAGAACTGCGGGCCAAAACCGCTGAATTCAAAAAATTACTCGCTGAAGGGAAAACCCTCGATGATATTTTGCCGGCCGCTTTTGCTGCCGTTCGTGAGGCTTCGGTCCGGACGACCGGCTTGCGTCATTTCGATGTTCAGCTAATCGGTGGGATCGTCCTCCACCAGGGGAAGATCGCCGAGATGCGGACCGGCGAAGGGAAGACCCTGGTTGCCACGCTTCCCGTTTACCTCAATGCCCTGACCGGCAAAGGGGTCCACGTCGTTACGGTCAATGATTATCTGGCCAAACGCGACAGCGAATGGATGGGGCCGATCTATCGGGAACTGGGCCTTACGGTTGGAGTCATTCAACACTGGATGGAGCCGCCGGAGCGCAAGGTTGCTTACGCCGCCGACATCACCTACGGGACCAACAACGAGTTTGGCTTTGATTATCTCCGCGACAACATGGCCATTACCCTGGACGACTGCGTCCAGCGCGACCTGCACTTTGCTATCGTTGACGAAGTCGACAGCATTTTGATCGACGAAGCCCGCACGCCGCTGATCATCTCCGGTATGGTCGAAGGGGCGGCCACCAATTATCAGAAAGCTAACGATATCGCCAAGCGCCTGACCAAAGGGGGCGATTTTACCGTTGACGAAAAGACCCGCAACGCGGTCCTGACCGAGCACGGGATCAAGAAGGTCGAAAAGACCCTCGGGGTCGAGTATTTATATGACGTAGTCAATATCGATATTGCCCACCAGATCACCCAGGCGCTGGTCGCCTGGAACATTTTCGAAAAAGACGTCGATTATGTCGTTAAAGAAGGGGAAGTTATCATCGTTGACGAATTTACCGGCCGCTTGATGCAGGGGCGCCGCTATTCGGAAGGGCTCCACCAGGCGATCGAGGCCAAAGAAGGGGTGGAGGTCCAGAACGAATCGCAGACCCTGGCGACCATTACCTTCCAAAATTATTTCCGCTTGTTCAGCAAGATTGCCGGGATGACCGGGACCGCCAAGACCGAAGAAGGAGAGTTCTGGAAGATCTACAAGATGGAAGTTCTCCTGATCCCGACCCACCGCGATATGGTCCGAACCGACTATACCGATCAGATCTATAAGAACAAGCGGGCGAAGTTCCGGGCGGTCGTCAACGAGATCATTGAATGGAACAAAAAAGGCCGGCCGGTCCTGGTCGGCACGATCTCCATTGAAAACTCCGAGCTGGTCTCGGAAATGCTCCGTCGCCGCGGGGTGCCTCACCATGTTTTGAACGCCAAACAACACGATCGCGAAGCCGAGATCATCGCCAAAGCGGGCCAGCACGGGATGGTCACTATTTCCACCAATATGGCCGGCCGCGGAACCGACATTGTTTTAGGCGATGGGGTGGCCGCTTTGGGCGGTCTGCACGTCATTGGGACCGAACGGCACGAAAGCCGCCGGATCGACAATCAATTACGCGGCCGCGCCGGGCGTCAGGGGGACAAAGGCTCGACCCGCTTCTACGTTTCGCTGGAAGACGACCTGATGCGGCTTTTCGGTTCCCAGCGGATTTCCGGGGTGATGGAACGGCTGGGGCTGGAAGAAGACGTGCCGATCGAGCACAATCTGATCTCCAAAGCGCTGGAGAACGCGCAGAAAAAAGTTGAGCAATACCATTTTGGGATCCGCAAGCAGGTCCTGGAATTTGATGACGTCATGAACAAACAGCGCGAATCGATCTATACTTTGCGCCGCCGCTCTTTGGAAGGGAAAGATCTGAAAACCAAGATCTATGAGATGCTGGGGCAGGTCGTGGCCGAGATCGTTGACGCGTTTTTAATCGATAAGGTCGCGCCGGACGAGTGGGATTGGGACGGTTTGATCAAGGCGATCAACGAATTGGTGCCGGTCGACGGACTGGAAGGGCTCAAAGAAGAGAAGACCCAGGAAGTCAAAGCCAAGATCATTAACCTGCTGGAGCGGGCTTACGAAGAGAAAGAAAAAGAGTTTGGTGAAGAGACGATGCGCTCTCTCGAACGGGTCGTCGTCCTTCGGACAATCGACGCCGCCTGGATCGAACAGCTCCACAATATGGATGTCCTGCGCGAAGGGATCGGCTTGCGCGGTTACGGCGGCAAGGACCCGCTGGTTGAATATAAGATCGAGGGTTACACGATGTTCCAGGAGATGATGCGCGGCGTCCGCGCCCAGATCATCTCGCTGATGCTCCGTATTCAGCAGGCCGAAGGGGAAGTCGAAAATACCCAGCCGAAAAGACGGGCCCTGACCTACGGCGCGCCGGAAAAAAGGGAAAAGCCGGCGACCGTCCACGTGCCGGAAAAAGTCGGCCGGAACGATCCCTGTCCGTGCGGTTCCGGAAAAAAGTACAAAAAATGCTGCATGAAGAGCTAAAAGAAAGTTTATCTTCCTTAAAACAGAAAGGCCTCGAACTGGAAAAAATCCTCGCGATCGACGACAAGAAAAAAAAACTGTCTGAAATTGAAGCCGCTGCCTCTGACCCCAAGCTTTGGGAAAACCAGGACCTGGCCAGAAAACTGATGCAGGAGAAAAGTCTCCTGGAGAAGGTGGTCCGGCAATGGGAGACCCTGCGCGACCAGCTTGATGAGCAAACCCTGCTCCTGGAAATGGCGAGCGCGAGTGAACTGGGGGAGATCGTCCTGGAAGTTAAAAAGCTGCGGGCGCTGGCGGGGGAACTGGAGATCGCCATGCTTTTCAGCGGCGAGTACGATCAGAACGACGCGATCCTTTCAATTAATGCCGGCGCCGGCGGGACCGACGCCCAGGACTGGGGACAGATCTTGCTTAGGATGTACACCCGCTGGGCGGAAAAAAAAGGCTTCAAAGTAGAACTGCCGGACATCTCTTACGGCGAAGAAGCCGGGATCAAAAGCGCGACCTTGCTGATTTCCGGTCCATACGCCTATGGTTATTTAAGGAATGAAGCGGGAGTCCACCGGCTGGTCCGAATTTCCCCGTTCTCTTCAGAAGGAAAGCGCCACACTTCTTTTGTCGCGGTCGAAGTCACGCCGGAAATTACCGAAGATATCAAGATCGAGATCAATCCGGGCGATTTGCGGGTTGACACTTACCGCGCTTCCGGGCCTGGCGGCCAAAACGTCAACAAGGTCAGCTCCGCGATCCGGATCACCCATCTTCCGACCGGGATCGTTACCCAGAGCCAATCCGACCGCTCCCAGCATAACAATCGGGACACGGCAATGCGGATGCTGAAGGCTAAATTACATGAGATGCTGGTCCTGCAACGGAAAGAAAAGATCGATGAACTGGTCGGGGAAAAGCGGAAGATCGAGTGGGGGAGCCAGATTCGTTCCTACGTTTTCCAACCTTATACTTTGGTCAAGGATAACCGGACCGGGGTTGAAGTCGGCGACGTCCAGGGCGTGATCGACGGAGAGATCGATCCTTTTATCGAAGGGTCTTTGCGCGCGAAAATCCAATAACCGGAGGGTGCGATGCTAAAAAGAATCATTTGGGGAATTCTAAAGATCAGCCTGATAATCTCCGTCCTGGTCGGTTGTTATTTTGGCCTGGAGCGCCACTTAGCCGAACAGGCGACCCGCTCGGTCCGGGTCGTCATCGACTTGAACGATCTGAAAAAAGCGGCCGCTTATGAAAAACAGCCGCTGACCGCCGTTCTCAAAGAGGTCCGGAAGATCGGTTTTTCCGAGCTGGGGGTCTTTGAGGAAACACTGCCTGATGCCAACGCTTTGGGTGAGATCTATTACGCCAAAGGGGGGAGCATTCGTAAGCTGGCCGCCTTTTCCCCGGTCTTTTCCGCTAAAATAAAAGAGATCAAACCAGATCGGACCTATATTTTTGCTCCTTTCCAGGAGTCACGCAAAAGGATCGTCGCTCAATTGACCTGGGCGCTGGGAGCCAAGTCGATCCGCTTTCTCGGCCGGGACGTGATCGAAGTCGATGAGGCGGAAGAAGAACTGCGGGCCCTGGGGCTGGGAATTTCCGAAGCGCAGAAAAATTATCTTGAGCGGCTTGGCTTTCGCTTGGTCCCCCGGGTTTGGAACGATCCCCGCTACCATCTTGGCAACATTGAAGCCAAGCTCTCCGGTTTAAAAGATTACCGGACGATTATTTTTGACGGAGAAGAGCTCCTCGGGTTTCCGGAAGCGGTCCCGTCTCTGGCCGAAGCCCTAAAAAAGTTCCGGCTGAACTACGGCTTCGTGGAAATCGTTAAACAGGACGGCGATTACCAGCTTAAAAACTTGATGGCGAACGAGGTTGTTCGGGTCCACAGCGTGCCGAAAGACGAGTTGAAAAAGCTGGAGAAGCCGGAAGTTCTGGACCGTTACCTCCGGGCGGCCAGGGAGCGTCAGGTCAAATTGCTTTATGTCCGGCCGTTCCTGCCACCGCAAATCGATGCCGTTCCCGTTGAATACAATCTCCGTTTTTTTGGCGAATTGAAGAACAAGCTTGCCGCCGCCCACTTTACAATCGGCGAAGGAAAAGAGCCGCCGCCGCTTCAAATCACCGGCTGGCAGATCATCGCCCTCGGTTGGGGAGTTCTGGTCGGCACGCTTCTCTTGCTCAATGCCTTTGTCGCTTTGCCGTTGTGGGGACTGGTGATCGCGCTTTTAGCGGGTGTTAATGCCCTGCTTTTTCTGGCGGCCAAGCTGACCATCTTGCAGAAACTGCTCGCGTTTACGGCGGCGGTCGTTTTCCCATCGCTGGCGGTGATCAGTTCCGCTAACCGTCTGAACCGGCAGGGAGGTTTCCCCCTATTTCAGGCATTCTATTTTGTCTTGCGCATTGTGGCGATAACGGCCTTAGGGATCATTTTTATCGTTGGTTTACTGGCCGATTCCCGCTATATGTCGGGGGCGCTGGTCTTTCCGGCGGTCAAGGCGGGGCTGGTCCTGCCGATCATGATCGTGGCAGCCTATTTTCTGTTGAAGGAAGGGGAGCTGAACCTGATCGATCGGGTGAAGGCGATCTTAAGGACCAAGGTTAGCGTGGCGAACGCCTTAATCGGCTTAATTTTACTGGCCGCGTTGGGACTTTTTCTCGCTCGGTCCGGGAACTTTACCATCCCGGTCCCCGGGATTGAAAAAGCTTTTCGCAACTGGCTGGAAGTTCTCCTTTTTGTCAGGCCGCGGACCAAGGAGTTCCTGGTCGGTTATCCTTTCCTTTTCCTGGCAGCCGTTTATTATTTGAAGGCGAGCGATCGGAGCTGGCTCTGGGTAGTCATGGCGATCGGGGCGATCGCGCCGGTCTCGGCCCTCAATACTTTTTCCCATATCCATACGCCGCTGACGATCTCGATCGTCCGCTTGATCAACGGCTTGGTTCTTGGCCTGATTTTTGGTATCATAATCGCGATAGTCGCCGGCCGCTGGTTTTCAAAAGAGGGTGAAAAATAATGCGCGTATTATTGTCCGGTTATTACGGCTACGGTAACGTTGGCGATGAAGCGGTCCTGGAATCGATCGTTGACGGTTTGCGGCGCCAGGACCCGACCCTGCAGATCACCGTCCTTTCCGCCTCGCCCCAGATGACCGCTCAATTCTATAACGTCAAAACGATCGGCCGTTATTCTTTAGGCGTGTTCATTGAAATGCTCAAGACCGACGTTTTCGTCAGCGGCGGCGGGACCCTTTTCCAGGACTCGACCAGCAACCGGAGCTTCTGGTATTACACCGGTTTATTGCTCCTGGCCAAAGTCCTTTTTAAAAAGACGATGATCTTTGCCCAGGGATTCGGTCCGATCAAAGGCCGGGCCAATCGGCTGCTTGCTTCTTTGGCGATCAAAAGGGTCAACCTGATCACGGTTCGCGACGCCGAGTCGAAGGCCGGCTTGGTTAAGATCGGCATTCGGCCGGAGAAGATCAATGTGACCGCCGATCCCACCTTCCTGTTGAAAAATCCTTCCGGGCTGGAGGGGCGCAAGGTCCTGGCGCTGGAAGGGGTGACGACGGAGAAGCCGCTGCTCGGCGTTTCCGTGCGGAGTTTGCCCCGCCGGCAGGGGATCGAACTGCAGTTTTACCGGATGCTGGCCGAAACGCTCGACTCGTTCGTGGAAAAAAATAATTATCAGATCGTTTTTCTGCTTCTGCATTGTCCGGAAGACATGAGAGAGACCTCCAAGGTCATCAATTTCATGAGCCGGAAGTCGAACGTCGTTTTCAAGATCTGTTCGCCGCACGAGATGCTTTCGGTCGTTTCCCAGTGCGACTTTATGATCGCGATGCGCCTACACGCCCTGATCTTCGCGGTCAAATCGCTGGTCCCGGCTTTCGGCCTCTCTTACGATCCGAAAGTGAAATCTTTCATGAACAGCGTCGGCTCGCCCTGCCTGACCGTTGACGAAGTCCTCGATCAAGGCCGCTTGGAAAAAGCGGTCGCGGCGCAATTTGCCATCAGGGAAGCGAGTAAAAAAATGCTGGAAAAGGTCTTGGTCCATTTAAGAGAGCAAGCCCAGGATAATTTTTCGCTCTTTTTCCGGACTTTTAAATAGTGCGGCCATGAAAATCCTGGTTATTGGGGCGGACGGCCAGTTAGGGAGCGACCTGGTCCGGACCGTTCCCAAAGCCGAGCTTATCCCTTTAACGATCAAGGATCTTGATATTACCAAACGGGAAAACACCCTGCTGGTCATTAAAGGCCACAAGCCTGACCTTGTCATTAACACCGCCGGTTATTCTCGTGTCGATGATGCCGAGGACCATCAGGACCAGGCTTTCGCCATCAACGCCGAAGGCGCGGCAAACGTCGCGCTGGCTTGTTTGGAGAGCGGGGCGGGGTTGGTTCATATTTCCACCGATTATGTTTTCGATGGGCTAAAAAACAGCCCGTATACCGAGGACGATAAGACGGCGCCGCTCTCCGCTTACGCCCGGTCGAAGGTTGCCGGGGAAGAAAAGATTGCTACTATTTTAAAAAAATATTTTATTATCCGCTCTTCCGGTTTGTTCGGCGCCGCCGGCTGTCTGGGCAAGGGTGGGGGGAATTTTATCGACAGCGTGATCGCCAAAGGTAAAAGCGGAGCGCCGTTCAAGGTCGTCAACGACCAATATTTTTCTCCGACCTACACTCTGGACCTGGCCGGAAAGCTGGTCCAGCTGGCTAGGACCGATCATTATGGTCTTTATCATATTGTTAATCACGGCGCTTGTTCCTGGTATGAACTGGCGGCGCGGACCTTTGAGTCGCTCGGGTTGGCCGTTAATTTTACGGCCATCCCCTTTGCCGAGCTTAATGCCAAGGCCAAGGCGAAACGGCCCGCTTACTCGGCCCTCGATAATAAACGCTTGCGAGCCGTCGGGTTGGACGATCTCCGGCCCTGGCCCGACGCCCTCCGGGCCTATTTAATGGAAAAGGGGCTTTGATGAAACTGGCGATCGTCCATGATTATTTGAACCAGTTTGGGGGCGCGGAACGTTGTCTGGTTGATCTTCACGAGGTTTTTCCCGACGCGCCGATCTACACCGCGATCTACGATCCGGAAAAAATGCCGCCGGTCTTCCGTGAAATGAAGATCGTGACTTCCTTTATGCAGCGCTTACCCGGGATCTTTAAACATTTCAAGAAATATCTTTTTCTTTATCCCTTCGCTTTTTCGAGCTTCGATCTGTCAAAGTATGATGTCATCCTTTCTTCCAGTTCCGCTTTTGCCAAAGGGGTCCGGAAACGGCCGGGGCAGGTCCATATTTGTTACTGCTATACTCCGATGCGCTTTGTCTGGCGCTATGACGACTACATTAAGCACGAAGCCCTGCCTGGTTGGCTGAAGCGGCTCCTGCCGCTCTTAATGGGTCCGCTCAAAACCTGGGACCTGAAAACCGCCGGTCAAGTCGATCGTTTTATCGCGATTTCCAGGCTGGTCGCTCAACGGATCAAAGAGCTTTACCATCGCGAATCTGATATAATATACCCGCCTGTTGATTGCGATCTTTTTCAGCCGACAGAGCGGTCGGGCGACTATTTTCTGGTCCTTTCCCGCCTTAACGCTTACAAGCGGATCGATCTCGTGATCGAAGCGTTCAATCGTTTAGCTTTGCCGTTAAAGATCGCGGGGGACGGTCCCGATCGCCGGCGCTTAGAATCGTTAAGCGGACCAAACGTTGAATTTCTGGGCCGCCTATCGGACCCGGCGGTTAAGCAAATGGTCGCTGAATGCCGCGGCCTGATCTTTCCGGGGGAAGAAGACTTTGGGATCGTCCCGGTTGAAGCGATGGCGGCCGGTCGGCCGGTGATCGCTTTTCGCGGCGGCGGCGCCCTGGAAACGATCGTCGAGGGTGAGACCGGCCTCTTTTTTGACGAACCGACCCCGGAATCGCTGATTAAGGCGGTTGAAAAGTTCAAGCGTTTGACCTTTGATCCCCGGACCGTGCGGGCCCGGGCTTTGCAATTCGACCGAAAAATCTTTAAACAAAGGATGGCGGAATACGTTGAAAAAAACCAATAAAGCCCGGCCTTTTTCTTTTGATCTGGCGCTTGAACTTTGTGTCCTACTGATCATTTTCCTGGTCCCGGTCATTTTTGACCGCCGGATCGGGATCGTTTTTTCCGGTACCAAGGTCGTTTGGCTTAGGACCTTCATCGTTATTGCCATGAGCTTGTGGTCCGCGAAATTGCTGATCACCGGCAAACATCGCTTCGTTCGGACCCCGCTCGATTGGCCGGTCCTGACCTTTGTTTTGACGACGACGGTCGCGGCGCTGACCTCGGTCCATGTCGTCACCAGCGTGGCCGGGTTTTACGGCCGGTTCGAAGGGTTGACGACCTGGTATGCCTACGCCCTGCTCTTTTTTCTGACGACCAACTATATCCGTTCTTTCGACCAGATCAAGAGGCTGATCGTTATCGCTATTCCGGCGGCGACTATCCAGGCGATCTACGGGATCATTGCCCGGGCCGGGATCGATCCTTACGCCTGGGGCGGGGTCCCGACCGTCATGCGGGTGATCGGGCTGATCGGTCAACCCAACTTTTTTGCCGCTTTCGTGATTATGACCTTCTTTTTGACCCTGGCCCTGTTTCTGGAAAACCGGCAGGATGGTAACGATAATCCGGTCGGCTGGCAGGGCTTGACCCTGGCCAACTGGCTGCCGCTGGCGGCCTTCGTGTTCGTCAACGGTCTTTTTGTTTTCTTGATCTATTCGTTGGGGGCGTATGATGTTCCCCAGTGGATCATCGGTTTTATTTTAATGGGAGCGGCCGCACTATACCTGGCCTTTACTTACCGGCAGCTGCCGATTCTAGTCTGGGACGGCGTCCTGCTCGTTTCTTTGTTGCTGATGTATGTCGCGCTTCTTTACACCCAGAGCCGCGGCGGCTACATGGGTTTTTTCGCGGGGGCGGTCCTTTTTGCCCTCTATACCGGCCGGGCCCGGATTTTTGATAATCTTAAAAAACTATTCCTGCTGACGGCCGTGATCGCGGTTATGACCGGAGTGATTGCTTTTGACCCGGCTTTTTCGCCGTTCCAGCGCTTTACTTCGGAAGTGACGATCAAGAATAATTTCGATCCGGGGCCGAGCAAAGAAGACGCGCCAGAAACCGCTCCCCGGTTGGAATTGAAAGGGGCGGCCGGTTCCCGCGGCGAGACCTGGAAGAGCGCGGCTAAAATTATTGTCGATTATCCTTTGTTCGGTATCGGCCCGGAAGTTTTGAAAATGGTTTTCCCCCGGTACGAGACCGACATGTTTCGCTTTCTGGAAGCATTCCACGTCAAACAAGACCGTTGCCACAACGAATCGTTCGATGTCCCTGTCACTAAAGGTTTGATCACCTTTTTTGTTTATCTCTGGATCATCTTTACCGTATTTAAAGTCGGCACGAGGATTGCCAAGCGGACGACCGGAACGCAGAATCTCCTGATTTCGGGGACGATGGCGGCGATCCTCGCTTATCTGATCCAGAATCAGTTCAGTTTCGGCGTGGTGGCGATTACCTCTATCTTTTGGGCCCTTTGGGGGGTGGTCATGAGCCTCGATGCCGCGGACAAACTGCCGGCGCCGGAAGCCGGGAAGATTGCCTGGGACGATGTCCCCTGGCTGCCGCTGGCGGGCATCGTGGTGATTGCCGGCGGCTTGATCTATCTGTCGTTTATTCCGTTTTGGGGAGACCGTGATTTTAAGACCGGCAAGACTTATCTGGAAATGAAACGGGTCCCGGAGGCGGTCTTAAACCTTAGTCGTGCCCTGGCGGTCTATCCTTTCGAAGGGACGACGATCTCGCATTTGGGGATCGGGTATCTTAATCAGAATGACTTTGACAACGCGATCAAGGTCTTGATCTTCGGGACCAAGGCCGATCCTTATAATGCCGACAATTTCCTGATGCTGGCCAAAGTTTATTTGGTGCAATACGATCAGGGGAACAAAGCGAAGCTTGGCGACGCTTACCGGATGTGCGAGATCGGGGTGAAGATCGATCCTTATTACGCCGAGATCTTTCAGTTGACGGGAATGATCTGGGAACGCCGCGGCGACAAGTTGAAAGCGGCGCAGATGTATCAGAAGACCTTTATGATCAATCCGAATCTGGGGGACGCGATGCTGGCGATGGAAAAAGTCGCGCCGCCGGAATTCACCCGCCGGGCGTTCCGTCAGCTGTTTGATAAATATAAGGACCGGTATAATGTTTTGGAAAAACTGGGGACGTATTATTTGGGCCGGGGGGAGGTTGAGAAGGCGCTTGATCTTTCCCGCCGGCTGATGAGGATCGAACCGAACAGGGTCTCCGGCTATTTACTGGCCGGCGAGATTTATTTTAGCAAAAACGATCTGAAGTCGGCCCAAAAAGCTTTCGAACAGGTTGTTTTCTTTGATCCCAAAAATGTTTCCGCCCACCAGGGGTTGGGGGCGGTTTATCTGAAACAAGGGGATCGGATAAAAGCCCGGGTCGAGTACGAACAGGTGCTGATCGTTGAGCCGGGGAATGAGCTGGCCAGAAAAATGGTCGCCACTCTCCGATAAAGGAGCCGGATGCTCAAGCTATTTTTGGATATCATCCTGATCAATCTTTCTTTTATTTTGGCCTACTATTTTCGGTTCAAGGTCTTGATGTTCATCGCGCCGACCTCGATCCCGGTCTTCGGCCAATATCTTTCCTCGCTGGTCTTTATTACCGTGATGTGGCTGGCGGTTTTCCGCTTGGTCGGTGTTTACGACCAGAAAAAATTCACCGCTTTGATCGACGAGCTGGCCTTGCTTCTTTGGGGAGTGATCTGCGCCAGCCTGGTCTTGGTGGGGCTCCTTTTCCTTTCCAGGGGACTTTGGTTCTCTCGGTTGGTCTTGGCCAATGTCTGGTGGATCTCTTTTCTGCTTTTGGCGGCCAGCCGCTTGATCATGGCTTACGTTCGCCGGCTTTTATATGCCCGCGGTTTTGCTTTGAAACGGACGTTGGTCCTGGGGGCCGGGGAGATGGGGGCGACGATGACGATGAAAATGATCGCCGACAAGGGCTTGGGTTATCAGGTTATCGGTTTTCTTGACGATGATCCGGCCAAAGCGGGACGGACGATCCTGGGGTTGCCGGTCTTGGGGCCGCTTTACAAGACGAAGGAGCTGGTTCGCGAACAAAAGATCGATTACGTGATCATTGCCAGCGCCAAGATCCCGGCCGAGACCACTCTAGATATCATTACCGAATGCGAACGTTACGGGATCGAGTTTAAGATCGTCCCGGGGATCCTGGAGATCATTGCCAGCCGGGTCGATGCCGATGAGCTGGGCGGGATCCCGATTCTGACCGTTTCCGAGATCAGATTGAAAAGCTACAACGCGATCATCAAGCGTTTTGTCGATGTGCTTCTTTCCGGGTCGGCCATTATTGTTCTTTCCCCGGTTTTTATTTTGTTTTCGATCCTGATCAAAGCGACTTCCCCGGGGCCGGTTTTTTATTGTCAGGAACGGGTCGGATTGGACGGTAAACTCTTTAAAATGTTCAAATTCCGTTCGATGGTTGATAAAGCGGATGAAAAGATCAAGGAGCTTCAGCCGCGCTCTGAAGTCGGCGAATATATTTTCAAAATAAAGAATGACCCGCGAATCACTCCTTTGGGCCGATTGATGCGGCGCTACAGCATCGACGAACTGCCGCAATTCTTCAATGTCTTTTTCGGCACGATGAGTCTGGTCGGCCCGCGACCGCCGCTGCCGCGCGAAGTCGAGAAGTATAATTCCTGGCATAAGAAGAGATTGCGGGTCAGACCGGCGATCACCGGTCCCTGGCAGGTTTCAGGGCGGTCCCACCTGCCGTTTGAAGACATGGTCCGCTTGGACATCTACTACATCGAGAATTGGTCGCTTTGGCTGGATTTTAAAATACTTTGTCGGACCGTTCCGGTGGTTTTGACCGGAAGCGGGGCTTATTAACGATAAACGATCAGTTTTCCCCGCATTATTTCACTTTTGCCGCCGCTGGAGAGCAAGATCGCGTACGGATAAACGCCGTTCGCGACCGTCAGGCCGAAATGATCATGCCCATCCCAGGTGAAAATGTTGGTGGTCGCGGCCAGGGACTCTTTCTTCCAGATCAGTTCACCGGTTAGATTGAAGATGTATATTTTGACGTCGATCGGCGGCGTAAGTCCGGCCCCTAAACGGCAGATGAAATAGGTCCGGCCGTCGGCCGTCGGCGAAAATGGGTTGGGGGCGTTGCCGATCTCCGTGAGCATCGTGCCGGAAGCTTTGACCGCTGAAAAGAAGCTGATCGTTTGGGTCGACGAATTGCCGGCTTGGTCCCGGCCCTCGACCATGATCAGATTGTTGCCGGTTTGGACCGGGACCTCGATTGAAAACGAAGTCGAACCCGGGACGTAGGAGCCGATTCTTTTTCCGTTATTGGTAATAACGACTTCGGTGAGATAACGATCTTCGACCGCCCCTTTGATAAGCAACGTTTGCCGGCTGGTTACTTCCGGCGTCCCGTCCAATCCCAGCCGCGGAGCTTGGGTATCGACGCAAAGACGGTAGGTTTGCTCCGGCCCGCTGTTGCCGATCCGGTCGCGCGGCAAAATGGTCGCTTCATAAGTTCCGTCAGCCAACGGGAACGGACTGCGCGCCCAAAGCGCCTCGCCGCTGCCGAAAACCTCGCAACTGACCGGGCCGATCTTGACGATTGTGCCGGACAGATCGATCCCGCTCCCCTGATCGGCGAGCGGGATCGGCAGTTCAAAGGCGGAGTTGCCAAAGACCGTCGCGCCGCCGGTCACGGTTAAGGTCGGCGGCGTAGAGTCAATATTTAGCGGGAAGATTTTATGGTTTTCAAACAATTTTACTTCGAGCTCCGTCGACCCGTCTTTGAGCGGCGCGGGGAGAGGGACGATCCCGGAGAGCGATCGACTCGCTTTGTCGTAAATCAGGGTCTCCGCCAAAGACTGTCCGGCGACGGTTAAAATAGCTTCATCTTCATCCTCGAGCTCGTTCTTTGGGTCGCTAACCTGGAGTTCCAGGAAGACTGCCGCGCCCGGCCTTAACCAGTCGGTCGCAGAAGGTTTTATAAGTTTCAGCCGGATCGTGGTGGGGACGGAATAGTTTACGGAGAAAAGTTTCCGGACGGAATTTCCGGCTTCGTCCGTTGCCGTTAAGATAAAGTCATTTGAACCAGGATTCAACTGGCAAGTTAGTTCAAACGTTCCGATCTGACTGACCCCCGGCTGGTTGTTGATGGTTAAGGTTGCGATTTCATTTAAACTGCCGGTCAGCCGATAGGGGGTATCCAGCGTTTCCCGGCTTGAGGTAAGGATTAGCGCTGGGGGGGTCCGATCTAGTTTAAAGACGGGCGTGTTTATCAGGGTGTAGGTCATAAAACCGTCGCTGATCTTCAAACTGGCAAAATATGATCCGTCCGCCAGGTCGGCCGGCAAAGAAAAGATCTCGTTGCCGGAGCCGGGGAGGGCGATTTTAGTTATGGTCCTGGTGTTCAGCGGAAAAAAATCTTTGTCCGGCGAGAGCGAGATCGTCCAGATGGCCGGATCGGCCAACAGGAGGTTTGTCGCCGTTTCCAGCGAAGCGCGGTCGTTCTTAACGGTCAATTGGTAGTTCTGCGCCGCCGGCGGAAAAAGCTCTTTCAGCGTCAGTTCCGCCGGTAATGTTCCGGCGAGAGGGGCTAAGTAACGCCATTTGTCCCCGTCATAAAACAGGCGGAGCGGCGGTCCGATCTCGATCCGTTTCGGCGAGGAAAAAGAAACTCCGTAATCAAGAGAGGTTATCAGCTGGGTTTCGGTGCGGTCTAAATATTGCTGTTGCCAAAGGATCAGCGGCCCGGCCGGTCCCTGGGCCAGCCGCGCCAAAACGATCGGGTCAAAGCTTTCGACCAGTTTTTTTAAGCCGGTCTTGGCCGAATAGTAATAGAGGCGCGACCGTTCCGGTTGTTTACTGGTCGTGACCAGGACCAGGGCGCAGCCATTTTGCCCGTCCGGCCGGAGCTCCAGTTGTCCGATGCTTTCACCGGTTGGAGCGATCAGCTCCGCCTGATGCCAGGTTTCGCCGCCGTCTTTGGAACTGGTCAAATAGACGACCGGTTTGCGTTCGAAAGAGAGGGTTTCGCTTTGCCAGGCGGCAAACAATTGGTCGCCGCTGCTGATTAGCCGGGGCGATGAAGCGGGGCCGGCCAGGCGTCGGGCGGGAATAAAGGCCAGGTTGTTGCCGCTCGAGCGGGTAAAATAAACTTCCCGCGATACTTCGAAGACCAGGAAATTGATCGAGTTCGGATCGACCGCGAGATCGTATGATTCAACGGAGAGAGCGAGCGTTTGCGTCGGCGCGAAAGTTTTTCCCTGATCGGGGGACCGGGCGACTTTAACGCTTTTGCCGTCCAGCCAGGATTGAAGCAGATTGCCCGAAGAGTCGTAAATTACTTGCGGAGCGGCAAAAGCGCCGTTGACCCCGAAAAAAAGCAGTAATAACGCTATTTTTAGCTTCACGGGCAAATTTTAGCATTCTTTACTTGGCATAGCAAATCAGTTATAATCACTCTGAAAGATGAAAAAACCTTCAAAAATCGTCATTGTTGGGGCCGGTCCGGTCGGCTGTTATCTCGGCCAACTTTTAAAACAACAAGGGTTTGATCCGGTCATTTTGGAAGAGCACCCCGAAGTCGGGAAACCTGTCCAATGCGCCGGGATCGTCGGCCGGGGTCTTTTCGAGGACTTGCGGCTACCGCTTTCCCAAAGATCGATCCTCAACGTCATCGACGGGTCAAAGATATCGTACCGCGACCAGTCGTTCGAATTAAATCGTCCCAAAGTTGCCTACATCATCGACCGCGAGATCTTTGATAAAGAACTTAGCCACAAACTTAACATTGAATACAATACCCGCCTTAACGATATCAAGAAGATCAAGGACGGTTACGTGTTGGAAACGAACAACGGCGAGTATTTTACCGAGATCGTGATCGGGGCCGACGGCCCAAACTCCCGGGTCCGCAAGGCGCTGTCGTTCTTTTCCGAGATGCGGCTTTACCGCGGTTATCAGTACCGGGTCAAAATGAAGCTGGACCGGCTCGATCGGGTCGTGACCGATTACAACGTTCCGTTCTCGCTTTTTAACTGGATCATTCCCGAAGGGGAGAATGGACTGGTCAGGATCGGAACGATTTCCAATAATCCTTACCAGGACCTGAACGCTTTTATCGAACGGCAGAAACTGGAATTCGAGTTGGTGGAGAAAAACGCCGGGGCCATTCCGATTGGGACCTGCCAGCTGGTCAAGGAATGGGCGGCGCTGGTCGGTGATGCCGCCTGCCAAATCAAACCGATCACTTCCGGCGGGATATATTACGGCCTGAAATCGGCCGAACTGCTGGCCGACGCCGTAAAGGCGGGGAATCTGTCCCAATATGAGATCCGCTGGGCGGAGGAATTCGGCCAGGAGATCAAGACCTGCCTTCTGATCCGCAATGTCCTGGAAAACATGGACGAAAAAGTCCTGGCCAAGGTCTTCGATTACGTTCGCGACAATGCCAAAGTCCTGGAAACGATGGGTGATTTTGAGAACCATTCCTCGGTCGTTTGGGCGCTGCTTTCCAATCCGCGGACCTATTCGACCGCCGGGTTGGTTTTAATGGGAATGGTTAAGAACCCTAAATTTTTGCTCCAGTCGCTGCTCAAGTTCCCCCGCAACAAATGATCAGAAAATTCCTCAATTTATTAGTGGTCCTTCTGGTCGTGGGGGGCGGGCTTTATTTAGCTCATCCGCTGATCCTCCAAAGCCTGGCTGATTTTCTTATCGTTAACGACAAATTGGAGAAAGCCGACCTGATCGTCGTGCTGGCCGGCGACTATAACGGTGAACGGGTCAGGCGAGCGGTCCAGCTCTACCGCCTGGGGTACGCGCCGGCCGTTTTGATGTCGGGCGGGCCGATGGGCTGGAAAGTGACCCATGCCGGGAACATGAAAAAGGAAGCTTTGGCCCTGGGGGTGCCGGCCAGAGCGATCCTGATTCAGGATCGTTCTTTTTCGACGTTAGAGGACGCGCTCTATTCTCTGCCGATCGTCCAGGAACAAAAGGCCTACTCGATTATCGTCGTTACTTCGCCGCAGCATTCTCGGCGGGCGGCCCGGGTCTTCCGCAGAGTCTTTGAGCCGGAGAAGATCTCCGTCTTGATCTCCCCGGTCAAAAACAGCAGTTTCAATCCTACGCGATGGTGGACCAGGCATGAAGAGAGCTCCGCTGTTCTTTGGGAATTTGGTTCGCTTGTATTTTACTTTATCAAAGGGTATTAATAAGTTAGAATTACAGAGAGGAGCAATTAACGTGAGAATTGGGTTTGGTTACGATGTTCATAAGCTAGTCAAAGGGCGCCCCCTGATCCTCGGCGGGGTCGAGATCCCGCATGAGAAAGGGCTTCTTGGCTGGTCCGACGCTGACGTTCTGCTCCATGCCATTATCGACGCGATGATCGGCGCTATCGGCGAGGGGGATATCGGGGCCCATTTTCCGCCCGGTAACCCGGAGTACAAAGGGATATCCAGCCTTAAATTACTGGAGTTTGTTAATGAGTTGCTGCGCAGCCGTGGCTATTCCATCGCTAATATCGATTCGACCATTGTGGCGGAAGAGCCCTATTTCGCCCCTCATATCCCGGCGATGCGGCAGGCGATCGCGGGGAAACTGGAGATCCCGGAGACGGCGGTCAACGTCAAGGGGAAAACCGAGGAAAAGCTTGGTTTCACCGGGTCTAAAAAAGGGATCAAAGCTTACGCCGTCTGTTTGGTCCATCGGGAGATCACGAAGTAAAAATGTTGAAACTCGGCGTTAATATAGACCACATCGCGACTCTGCGGGAGGCCCGCAAAGAGGCTTTTCCTGACCCGCTGCTGGCGGCCAAAGAAGCGCTGGCTGGAGGAGCGGACGGGATCGTTTGCCATTTGCGGGAAGACCGGCGGCATATTCAGGAGCGTGATGTTCTGGGTTTAAAAAAAATGAAGGTCCGACTTGACCTCGAAATGGCGCCGACGGCGGTGATGCAGGCCTTTGCCCTCAAGATCAAACCGGAAATGGTCACTTTGGTGCCGGAAAAAAGAGTGGAGATCACGACCGAAGGCGGACTTGATGTGGTCAGGTATTCGCGCAAATTGAAACCCATGGTCCGCTCTTTGCGCCAGGCCGGTATCAAGGTCAGCTTATTTGTCGATCCGGAACCAAAACAGATCGCTGAAGCGGCGGCCGTTGGGGCGGATTTTGTCGAATTGCATACCGGGCGTTATGCCAGGACCGGTCAAAAGAAAGAGCTTGGCCAGCTGATTAAAGCGGCCGCGCAAGCGATTGAACTTGGTTTATCGGTCAATGCCGGCCACGGCCTGGATTACCAAAACGTCAGAGCGATCGCCGGGATCGACGGGCTTAAAGAATTAAACATTGGTTTTTCGATCATCGCCAGAGCGCTGGCTGTTGGGTTGAAAAAAGCGACCGAAGAAATGAAAGCCTGCCTGCCGGCAGGCAGGGAGGCCATCAAATGAAAATTGCGTTAGCGTCTGATCACGCCGGGTTTGCCATGAAAGAGCTGGTCAAAAAGCATCTTCAGGCAAAAGGACTGATCGTCAAGGATTTTGGGACCAACTCCGAAGAGTCGGTCGACTACCCTGATTACGCTTACCCGGCCGCTCAAGCGGTGGCGAAAGGGGAGTTCGACCGGGGGATCTTTGTTTGCGGGTCGGGGGTCGGGGTGACGATCGTCGCCAACAAAGTTAAAGGGGTCCGGGCGGTCAATGCTCCGGATATCTATACCGCCAAACAAAGCCGCGAGCACGGTAACTGCAATGTCCTCTGCCTGGCCGGTAAACGGCTTTCTCCGGCTGAAGGGTTGGCGATCGTTGACGCCTGGCTGGCGACCGAATTTTCCGGGGATGAACGGCACCTGCGCCGCATCAATAAAATAGACCGATGAAAGCGCTGATCATGGCGGCCGGCTACGGGACCAGGATGGAGCCGCTGACCCTGGCGGTCCCCAAGCCGATGACCCCGATCGTCAATCTGCCGACCATGCAGCACAACCTCGAGCTCCTGAAGCGCTATGGTTTTGAAGAGCTGATCGCCAATATTCATTACCACCCGGAGCAGATCGAGAACTATTTTGGCGACGGTTACGGCTTCGGCGTCAATCTTACTTACTCCTATGAAGAAGAACTTTTGGGGACCGCTGGCGGGGTCAAGAAAATGGCGGCGGAGGTTGCCCGGGTCGACGATTCATTTCTGGTCCTCTCTTCCGACGCGCTGACCGATATTAACCTTCAGCGCTTGGTCGAATTCCATAAGAGTAAAGGCGCTTTGGCGACTATTGCCCTGGCTAAAGTGGGGAGCGTCAGCGACTTTGGTGTCGTCCTGCACGATGAGGATGGGCGGATCACCGGTTTCCAGGAAAAGCCGACCCCGGAAGAAGCCTTAAACGACCTGGTCAACACCGGTATTTATATCTTCGAGCCGGAGATCCTGAAAATGATCCCGGCCGGTTTTTATGATTTCGGCAAACAGCTCTTTCCTGAACTGGTCAAGAAAAAAGCGCCGCTCTACGGCTACAACATGGTCGAATATTGGAGCGATGTCGGCGGCCTGGATAAATATATCCTCTCCAATTACGATGCCATGAAAGGGCTGGTCCAGATCCGAATTCCGGGGAACAAGGTCGCCAGTTCGACCTGGATCGGCGAGCGGGAAAAGATCGAGCCGAGCGCCCGGTTTGAAGGGTCGGTCATCATCGGCGACCGTTGCCTGATCGGCAAGGATGTCTATATCAAGGATGCCGTGATCGGCGATAAATGCGTTATCCGGGACGGCTCGGTTGTGACCGGTTCGGTTCTCTGGTCCGATGTGATCGTTTCCAGCGGTTCCCAGGTCAATGGTTCGGTTATCGGTAATTTCTCATATATAGGAGAAAAAGTAATAGTCAAAGAGAACTCGGTCATTGCCAACCGCTGTGTGATCCGGAGCGGTTCCTCCTTACCTGATCCTCTGCGCCTGCGCCCCAATTCGATCATTTAGTTATCATTATAAGGACGCAAGTTTTCCCTCTCCCAGTCCGATAAGAATCGTGAAGGGGTGAGCGAATGAAAAAATTTGCCGTACTTTTCCTATTGGTTATATTTGCGGTTCCGTCTTTCGCCTTCGATCTTGGGGCGCGCGCGATGGGTATGGGGGGCGCTTTTACCGGGTTGGCCGACGACGTTAACGCTATTGTCGTGAACCCGGCCGGTTTGACCTCCATCAATCGGGAGTCGAGCCTGATCGCGACCCGGATCTCCAGCTACCGCCAGTCGAGCTTGATCGGCGGGGTAGAGGTGACCAATATCGGTAATTTCGGGATAGCTTATTCTTCCTCAACCGACCAGGCGGCGATCGGTAATCTTGATTTCAGCGAGTTTTACTCGGAAAATATTGTTTCTTATAGTTCCCAGACCGTTTACCTCTCCTACGCTAATGAACTAAATAAAGCGATGTCGGTCCCCAACAGTCTCGGGGTCCTCTCTTATGGTGTGAACGTTAAACTTTCCAGCCGTAAATTCAACTCGGCCCAGGGGTTGGCCCAGGACGCGGGCTCGAATGTCGACGTTGATTTGGCGACGATGTTCAAACCGAACAATAATCTTTCGCTGGGGATGGCGGTCCAGAACATGATGAGCAGTGAGAAAGCGAATCAAGGCGGATCGTTAACCGCCAATGATGGCAAAGCCGGGCTTTTGCTCGGTATTTCCGGGAAGCTTCTGGATGGGGGGCTGATCTGGAGCGCCGATACCAACCAGCTTGGTTGTGAATGGCGGGTAACGGACGGCCTGGCTTTCCGGGTCGGCCGGGACAAAGAGAGCCTGACCTCCGGTTTGGGGCTCAATTACCGGGGATTCAGTGTCGATTACGCCTGCGCCCAGCGGAGCGGCCTGGTCCACTATGTTTCAGTCGCCATTGCCCCCTTTGGTGGGGAGTCGGCGGCCAAACAGGCGGCCTTGCCGGTTGAGTGATGCAAGTTTTTGGCCGGTTTGACCGATATGTTGAGTGTAGGGAATTAGTGTAGGAGGAAAGGTGTATGGCATTTAGCGACATAAATTTTACGTCCGGAGTTGCCGAATCAAGGGCCTCCTATGTCGGCAAAAAACCGGGTTCAAGGGAAGACATCAGAGGTAATTCCAATAAGCTTGGCTCTGAAATTGAGGACAGCGGAGCCGCTGTTTCTAAACAATTTAAGGACAGCGAATCTGGTCCGGTCGTTTTGGCCGATCCGGGGACTCCGGAGACTGCCGCGGTTCCTGGCCAATTGCAAACAACCCAGGAGCAAAAACGTCCTGGCGTGGTCGTTTAAGGAGATAATTTAATGAGTGTTGGAACCGTAGCCACCCCAACTTCCGCGCCGCCGAGGACCGACTCGGTCGGCCGCGCTGCTTTGCCGTCGGATAGACACCCCACGATGATCAACGTTAGCGGGATGCTTTATCGGATGACCGGTAAACATCCGGCCGATAACGCGGAACAGAAATTCGGCGGGGTCCTGGGGATCGGCGGGACGACCAAATCGTACAAACAGGTTTGGGATGCCGCGGTCCAAGACGGGAAAATCACCCGGGACGAACTCGAACAAATCCTTCAGTTCTACGGCATCGACACGGTGACCGATAAGTTTTGGTCTGCTTTCGCTGGCAGCGGGACCGACGGGACGGTCCGCGACAGCCTGACCCTGGGGGACCTGGAAAAACGGATCTCCCTCCTGCAGCGGATCGACCACCTGACGGCTATCGGCCTCAAATACATGTGCGAATCGACCGATATCACTATTGTCCCGACCAAAGAATTTACGAGAACGATTAAAGATCGGGGAGCAAGTTACTGGGAGAATTCCACAAATCCAGTCGTCAGAGATGCCTGGCAGAACGCCAAAGCCCGTTCCGGTTTGCGGTCGGGCGACGCGCCGACCCAGGATACCTGGGACTGGTTTGCCCTCGACATGATGACGAAATTTGCTAAAGATCTTAAAGAGAGCGGGATTGATGTTTCCGATCTGAACCTGAAGCATGGCCTGACCCGGCAATTGTTTGATAAGCGGGTTGAGGAGTGGATGACTAAAAACATAACCATAACGGAAGACCAATGGTCGGCTCTGGTCGAGCAAGGGAAGATGATCGAAAAGTTGGAAAGCGCTTACGGCATTAAAATTGACGAGATTCAGCTTAATTCGCCGCAGGACGCGGCCGATCTTAACCAGGCCCTTAAATTGTTTGACGACGATAAAACCAAGAACAAGACCCAGGTCATGCAGATCCTGGGCCGTCTCCGCAATAGCCGGGTGGCGATGCCCGGGCAATTTGTGCCGGGGGCTTCACCTCCGCCTCAAGCCGGCAGTCTGCCGCCCCAGGCGCCAGTCGTGATTGCTTATGCCGGGCCGGTAACTTATCCGGTCAATAGGGCCGCGACCCCAAGTCATGGCGGTCGTGATTACTAATTGATTTTCAAAAAAGGCTATGGTAGGGTACAACCATGATTGAGATATTTAAGGATTTCCACTGGCCGACCTTTTTTTTAACGCTGACTTTTTTTATCATTGGGCTTAACATCTGGTTTTTTATCGTCGCCAAACTCAATTATCAGGTTGCCAAGAACAAGGCCGACGAGGTTGATCTTAAACTTAAAGAACTGCTGCGAAAAATGGGTGAAGAAAACAAGAAAATCAATGAAGTTCTTGGCAAAACCACGCCAAAAAAATAGCCTTCCGTCGCGCAAGTTTTCTCCCCCGGGAACCGATATATAATTAGCAATGCCTATTAACGGAATTACCCCAAAATATATCGAAGATATTAAAAGCCGGGACGACATCGGCGTACCGGGCGAAATCCCTTATCTGCCTAACGACGACGAACAATTTTCGACTGACGAAACCGGCGATACTTCCGGCGTTAACAGTTCTTCTTCGACCAGCCAGACCGGCTCTACCACGACGATGAGCGGGGATTATGACTCCGGTTACATCGAGAACAGCGATGAATACAACAGCGCGGTCGACCACGCCACCGGTTCCCTGGACAACTCGGAAGCGACCGTCGACGAGATGTTCGCCGGGATCAACGACAGCGACTATACCAGCGATGCCGGGAACGGCTACCAGTCGGTTAACGGCGAAAAGCTGGCCAATCTCCTTATTTTTCTTAACCTCCTGACCAACGCGCAATTGGCGATGAAGATGGTCCTCGACTCCCAGGATGAATTGAGCAGTAAATTGCGGGATATCCTTTTCGAGCTTCAGCCGGAAGAAGGGGCGGACGAAGCGACCGCCGCCGCCAAAGAGAAGATGTTCAAGAACGCCAAAGAGAAGCTGAAGATCGTCCAGCAGTTCATTTCCAGCCTCTACAAGAAAATTTATAACCACAACATGCAGGTCTACCAACAGCGAATGAAAGAGCTTGAAGAAGAAAAAGAAGACCGCGCCTGGTATGACGACGTCGGCAACTACTTCTCCGGCGGCCAGCAGGATATTGACAACGAAAAAGCTAAGCTGGAAGCGACCCAGCAGTATAGCGCCGCGCTTTCGGCCAACCTCACGGCCTTGCAGTACGCCCTGCAAACGATGGCGATTGTTTTCGAACAGATGAACACTCCGGAAGGGCGGGCGATCGGCAAGTCGCTTCGCGAGCTCAACCAGAGGGTGTCGGATGCCAACGCCGGAATGATCGCCGGCGGTTATGAGGATTATTACGACGCCGACAACATGGGGAACCTCTTTCAGGATATTTTAAGCGAGATCCGCGACCGGATGGTCCAGGCGGAAAACATCTACCGGGCGATCGCTTATCTGCAGTCGGCCCAGCAGGAACTTTCCGATTCGGTCCGTGAATCGGTCCTGGAGATCTCGCCCCACTCTTCCAAACTGCAGTACCGGATGATTGCTTCGGAGGGCGTCTTCAACATGGCGAACATGTTCTTTGATAACGCTTACAATACCCTGATGATGAAGGTTAAAGCGCACAACTCGGAGGTCCAGATCTCCAAGAACATTGAAAAGCTAAAAGCAGCCCAGGGGTGGAAGATTGCCAGTATCGGTTTGCAGGTCGTGGCGGTGGTCCTGGCAGTCGTGGCGTCAGTTTTTTCCTTCGGCGCGCTGGCCGCTCCGGCCACTATCGCCGTCATTTCGCTTTGCAGCGCGCTGGCCGGCCTTGGCGCCGCTGGGTTGAATTCGATTGGCTCCGCCATCGCGGCCGGCGTTGACGATAATTACGATGTCAACGACCCGACTTTCTCGAAGGCTGGCGGGGTCGACCTGCAGAAACGCCGGAGCGTGACCGATGTTATCGACGATGCGGAAAGAGCGGAAAACGAAGTTATCAGCGGGATGGGGTCCGGCCTGATCGAAACGACGCAAGACGGGTATTGCAATCTGAATTCAAGAGCCTTGTCCGCCATGGAAGTTCGCCAGCAATCGATCCAGAACCTGGTCAAAATGATCGTTTATCTCAAAAAAGCCCAGCGCGACCTGAACCGGGCGATCCTCGGGATCGTCCTGGAGAAAGCGATCAAAGACCATGGCGAAGGGTATCTTATCAATAACCTTGAAAATTCGCTTCACCAGCGCCAGCTGATGACCCAGGCGATCAAGTTCCAGTTGCAGGAGAAAGTGACGGCCAAAAACATCGCCCGCCAGAATGAGATCATGGCGAGCAAGGCTTTTTGGAGCAGTACCTCCGGCGTGATCGGCGCCGGCCTCGGCGCTTTGTGCGCCGCGATCCCGGGCGCCGGCGGTTTGGCGGTTGTTCCGGCTTTAATGGGGATTGGTTCGGCGATCGGTTCGTCCCTTTATAATTACATCGAAAGCCACTCCGAAGCGAGCGGCTACGGAATGAAATATGAATCGCACAGCCAGGAATTTGACCGGTTGATGACGGAGCGGCGGAAAGCGGCCCAGCAATCGCAAATTGCCGAAGATAAACTTTACCAGCTGGAAAACGCCGCTATTGAAGAGCTCATGGCCAATGGTTTAGTCGGCACCGGTGATGGTTATTCCGGGGTTAACTACACTCTGGTCGGTAAAGCCTATCAGCAGATGCTCAATATTCAAAATATCCGCCAGTTCCTGGTTGAGATTAGGAACGCGATGATCCGCCAGAGCGCCTCGACCCGCCGCCAGGTCTTAGGGATCAGTACTTCCGAAACGACCGATCTCGGCAATATTGTCGCCCAGCGGGGCTTGACCCAGGCGATGGCGATAGTCGCTTCGGTCACCCGGATGCTGTCCGACAAAGCGGCGGTCCAGAACCGGGCCCGCGACGCGCAGAAAGCGGCCAATATGGCGACCTTTTCCTTCGCGACCAACGTTGTCGTGGCGGCGGCCGGGATGGGGGCTGGTTATTCCCCCGGTGTCGTCGGTGAAACGGCGGCCGCGGTTTCCAGAAATATTACACCCGGTTTAATGGGATTGGTAAATGGAACGGCCAGTCTGATCATGAACGCGATTTGGGCGACAGATGATTACGGCGCCTATAACAATTACAGTTCCGATAAAGCGGTGAAAGAGATCCGGGGGAACCGCCGGCAAAAAACTGAACAGGATAATTTTGATAAACTGGCCGCGCTGGAAAACCAGGTCTTCCAGGAAATGGGGGAGAACTTGGTCCAGACCCTGCAGGGGGGGACCGGGGCGGTCAACGGCGAAATCACCGGAATTCTTAATTCCCGGATGCACGCTTTAAATAATTTACGCAAGAGCTTGTTGATCCTCCTCTCCGCCCGCGACTCCTTCAGCCAGGCGATCCGCCGGAAAGTCGGGGTCGGCGGCGGTCCGATCGCCGACCAGACCGATCTCGCTTCGCCGCAGGAGCGGGTCACCCAGGCAATCCTTGGCGCTTTAACCCAAGGAGTCCAAACTCTGGTCGAAAGACAAAACCAGATCTCCCAGGCTGAACGGCAAATGTTCGTCAGCAGTTTCAGCGTGGTGATGAGCGCTGTTTCCGTCGCGCTTGGCGCGGTCGCGGCGACCAAAGCGACAGAGGCCGATACTTTAAGTAAGGACTATGAAAATACGGCGACAAGACAGGAGTCTAACCTGCAAACTGCCAAACCGGCGGCCGCTTCAACTACGGCGGCGACCAATCAACCGGTCACTCCGCCGACCCCGGCCCCGGCCGCTCCGGCTGGGGACGCTAATAAACCACCGGTCACACCGACGCCGGCGCCGGCAAACCAACCGGTTTCGCCCAATCAGCCAGCTCCTCCAACTGCCGGGGCAACCACGACCCCTTCAGCGCAGGCGGCGGTTCCTGGTCAGGAGCCAAAAGTAGCTCCAAATCCCGATGGGGTTGATTCGTCCGCAAAAAAAGGCCGGCTAACTGAATTACGGGGTAAGATCGACGATGTCCAAAGCTCTTATCGGGCCTATAGCATTGCTTCAGCCTCTATTTCTTTGGTCAATACTTTCTGGTCGTTTTATGGCGGCGAAGTTTGGGACAAGGGGCAGGAAGAGAAAAAATCAAGTCACAGTGAATCCAAACTCGATGCCGTTAGAGACGGTAAAACCGCCAAAAAATCGTCCGCTCTTTCCGGTGAATCGTCCACCGCTTCTTCGGAAGGGAGCGGGATCTACGAAACTACCGGCGCTAACGAGGCCGAAGCGTTAGACTCTGAAGTGATGATCTCGTCCTACTCGACTCCGACCGCCGCGGCAATCTCGCTCCAGCGGGCGGAACAAATGGTTAATACCTGGATGGATGGGGTTAACCGGAGCGGGTCGCTCTTGGCCTCGACCGCCAAGCCGAAGAACCCCTGGACGATAAGCGCCAATGAGAAGACTGAAGCGGCCGTCCCGGCCGGCCTGGTCCCGCATGCCAACCTGAATACCGATCTTAACGCGACCTATAAATTCGTTAAAGAGAGCGATGACCCGGTCAAGTTTGTCAGAGAAGCGGTCGACCAAAAGCGGGTGACCCCGGAGAACGGGGTCAAGCTTCTGGAGCGGTTAGCGGCCGAACGGCCGGAACTGAAACCGCAGATCGACCCGGTCAGAGCTTCACTAGCGGCGGCTGTCAGTCAGCCGGCGCCGGTTCAGCAGACAAACCCGGTTCGCCCGCAATTCAGCACCGATCGTCCGGCGGTCAATGCCAGCCGGGCTCATCTTCAAAGGGCCGATGAAATATCGAAAAACATAAACATTAAAATGGCGGACGCCGCGAAGCAGGAGCAAAGCATCGCGCAGGCAAATGCCAAAATCCAGGCTCATGTCGCGACCAAGGGGAGTCAGGAACCAGCAACTTATCAGCAAGTCTTAGAACAGTTGGTAAGAGATAGGGATGACTTGGTTAAGAAGTACTCTCAAACAGTTGATGAGATTAAAAAATTGTCTGATGAAGTTAAAGTCTTAAAAACTCAACGCGGAGCGCTTCTTTCCTCTCTCGAAGCGGAAAAGGCAGCCGTGCTTGCGCAAAATCCTAACGATCCTAATGTTAAACCGACCCTCGATATGATTGAAGGGGTGAAGGGCCAGCTTAATGAACAGCTCGACAGACAGGTCAAAGAGGCCGAACAAAAAGTTGTAGCCGCCAAGGCCAAACTGGTGGAGATTAAGGGGCAATGCTCCCAGATCAATCAGCAGATCGCCATGGTCCAGCGTGAGCTTGCCAAGGAAAGAGAGCTAGCTAAAAAGGAAGAGATCAAGGCTAAGGAAGATCAAGAGAAAGTCCGGTCGGCGGGCAACCGGGAAGCGGTAGCGAAGGCTGGGAATTTAGGGCACAGTGGCGGGAATGGCAATGGGGAAGGGAGTAAGGGCGGTAACGGCTACAAGAGCAAAGCCGATCAATTGCAGGAAGAGCAGGATCGCGTTTTAGCTTCGTATCGCGGTAACGGATCGTCAACGATGGGAGGGGTATCATAATGGACGGGATTTTTGGGGTAAATCCGAACAATAAAGTAAACAATCATCAGGAGAGCAAGAAGACTGCTACCCCCGGCGGGATCGATTTCAAAGCGGCCCTGGGTGAGCTTGCCGCGACCGCGCAAAAGAAGGTTAATAATAAAGGGGGGAAAGAGGGGCTGGAATTCGATAACTGGCGCGACCTCGAAGAGACCCTCTATTACGACAAAGAAGAAGTTGAAGAAAAAGCGACTTTAGAGAACATTAAAAAGCTGAAGAAGATGATTAAGAGCAAGCTGGAGGGGGAGAGGAAATAGCCCTCATCCAGGTTGAACCAAACAACGACTTATTCTTTCCAACCTTCTCCCAAAGGGAGAAGGAGTGATTCTTCTCGTCAACAACCTCAAAACTCCCTCTCCCTCTGGGAGAGGGTTGCTAAGTACTAGCTAAACAAGCGGTTCCACTCGGGTGAGGGCTATTGGATGCAAGTTTTCGGCTTAATCGTCCGATAATTAAGTGAGAGGTGAGTTTAATGGCTAGTGTTAACAATGTTGGCGGTTCTTATAACGCGGCGGCGCAAGCCCCAAAAGCTAGTGAGAGCGCCCAGATATCCAGGAAAGATATCCAGGACCTTTTCATTAAGAATATCATTGCCCAGGCTAAATCAGCCGTCGGCAGTTCCTCGACCAAGATGAACATCTGCGTGACCGGCAAGGGCGGCAAGGCGTAAGCGGTTCAACCCCACATGACCCTCACCCAGTAAGAAGCTTACAGCTTACAGCTTACAGCTTAAAGCTTAAAGCTGTAAGCTGTAAAGGGAGAGGGTTGAGGGCGCAAGTTTTCCCCCTATCCCCACGATAAATATATGGAATGGATATTTCAAGTAACTCTTCAGTCAGCAGTGACCTTCAGCGGGGGGATAACAGCCTCTCCGGTTTGGGGGGAGGGAATGACCCCCTTTCTCGTCTTAATGATCGGGTCAGCAGCGCGCTGAAGCAGGACGATCAGACCATAAATAGCGTCGATTCCCAGGCGGTAAAAAAGATGATCTCGGAAATGTTCTCTATGCCCCAGGCGGGCCTGAACCATAACACGGTCGTCTGAAAAAAAGGCTGAAATCGCATGCAAGTTTTTTGCAGGCGGTCCCGATAAGTATATGTCAAGGGTTGAACGAGTTCCCGCTCTCGACAGGCGGGCGAAATAAACAGGAGGTGAACAAGGTATGTCTACTTACTCAGGTGCGGTTAATGATTTAGGAAATGCTCTGGATAAAGTTCAGGAAACTCTCGGCGCTAAGATCGAAGAGTTGGCTAGTAACATCGATAGTCTTTCCGCGGCGGCTAAATCCGGCGACGTTACGGGTGCCTCCGGAAATGTGACTGACGGTGGTATTGTTAAACTGCAGTATTGCATCAATAAATTAACGGGCGCTGCTGAACATGGGACTTCGACCTTTACTAAGGCTGAAGCTAATTCCAAACGGATCCAGCAGATGGCGATTCAGTAAACGAAATTTGGGAGGGGGTGCGATCCCCCTCCCTAACTCATGGGAAAGCTCTTCTCATGACTTAGGGATCAGTCAATCCAATAAAGGAGACGAAATAAAATGGCAGGGTTAAATCCAATTATATATACCGGGAATGTCGAGTCCAGTTTTGACGCCAAGACTACAATCAAATCGAAGTATAACGAGTTTGTCGATATCCTGGCGCAGATCTCGGACGCGATGATCAATGACAGTGAAATGACCTTCCCGTCGTTCCCGAACCAGAAAGTCAAACCGTCCGACGCTTCTTTTGCCGTTCTTTCGTCTTACACCATGGACCAAATCCAACAGCAGATGGAATCGCTCCTTGATTCCGTCAAAAAACGCTCCGAGCTCGACAAAATGACCTACGGTTTGTTCGGCTAAATAAGCCGGAGGAGACTGAATGTCAACTAACTTCCTAGCGAAACCCCGAAGACAATATAACGTCCAGCCGGACATCCTTAACTTTCCAACCAAGAATAAGGAGCTGTCCCAGGACTTTAATTTCGTCATGGAGATGTTCAAGTTTTTCCCCAAAATGCAGCAGCTCTCTTTTGAAGGGCGCCGCCGGCCGGAAGAAGAAGAGGCCAAAAAGACTGTGGCGGGGTGGGACCTGTCGGAAGAATGGTACCAGTCCTTGAACGAATACACCCTCAATGATAGCCAGGCCAATGCGCTATACGGCGATCAATACGCTAATAAAGACCATTATGGCGACGCGAACTGGAAGCCGAGAACCAACGAAGAAGTCGCGAATAAGTACGAAGCGCTGGGCTACAACGCCTGGAATTGGCACACCGATTGGGTTTATGGCTTTAACCATTTTACCATCGGGGCCTCGGCCGGCGAGTATTTCTGGGGAGAAAAAGTCGGCACCGGGCTGGGGAACGTCGATTTTATCGCCGAAGGGCGGGAATGGAACCACCTTGAGGAGCGGACCCCGGTCGGCGGGTTAGCCGCTCTTTTCACGAACAATAAAATCCCGAAAGATAAGGATGCATCGCTTGATCCTGATGTCAACCGGCCTTTCTTTATCAATTCTTTCCTGACCTCGATTGGTTCCAGTTGGGACGAAGTCAACGCCATGCTCAATAAATACCAGAACCAGAGCTTTTACCAGCTCGTCATGAACGCGACCCAGCCTGACCGGACTGGCGCTTCTTATCTGTCGATGAGCGACCGGGAGAAATTTCTTTTGGTCGCGGTCATGGTTGAGTCCAGGAATAGAGTTTATTCGATTTCGGAAAAGATCTTTGGCCCGGTCTCTCTGACCTGGGACGACAAGCAGATGATGGCCCATTTTGATAAATGGCTAAGTGAAAACAGCCGCTCCGCGCTCTCTCATGGGGTCAATGCTTTCCGGATCCTCTTTGAGATGCAGCATCTTTTCCTGAACGAAATGGCGATGTTTTCCGCGACCGATCAACATCGGGGTTATGCCGCCGGGGTCCTCGATCGTTATGCTTTTCAACAGTTTTCTAATGATCTGGGGGCGAGGAATTATCAGGACGGCGACTTTAGCGGCGGCAAAGGGGCCTTGTTCCGGTTTATCGAATCAAGGGGCATTCCCTTGAATTCTTCGGTTATGGCCTTTTTAAGAAGCAATTTGGCCAACCTGACTATCAACACCAAACCGGAAGATATCGCTTTGCCGGATGGTCTCCAGGGTTATGGTCCCCAGCTCCAGGCGGCCAAATGGCTTCTGGAACAGTGGTTCGGCGCCAATAAGGTTTTGGCCGGTTATAACAATATGCCGAAATCGGAAACCTATGGGCCAGTGATCGACTTCACTAAAAAGGACCAGGAAAATGGTTATGTGGAAGATAACGGGATCAAGGTCCCCTGGTCGATCTCTAACCCTGGGGCGGCCCGCAGTTACGGTTGGGACCGGGTTTCCGGTCCATACTTTGACTGGCGCTATGATTCCCGGAGTAATAACTTTATTAAAACTGATGACAGTCAGTATCAGGAAAACAGCCCGGAATGGACCGGCGTTTATGAATCATTAAAAGCGAAATATGGGTTGTCTTACCTTAACCCGAATTCATATAGTGACTACTACAACCACCGGAACTATACCAGAATGTTGATCGGCGGCTTGGATACCCAGGAGATCGCGGGACGGAGCGGGAACTTAGAACCGTATTTCAACAGTTGGGCGGTCTATGAACTGGGGAACATGATCCGCTACGGCGAGATTAAAGATAAGGCTAGAATGAACGTTTACAACTTCATGGAGTCGGCCGAGAAATTCCGCTACAAACGGGCGCAGGAAAAGTTTGAGGAAGAAAAAGACCGGATCCGAGACGATGAATCTCAAGACGAGAAGAATTTGAACAAGATCAAATCCAGCTATAAAAAGGCGGAAAAATTCGGCGAAACCATGATCAAGAAAGCTGAAATCGCCCAGAAGCAGGCGCAGAAGAACCTGGAACAGAAAACCGACGCCAAGAGGGCTGAAAAATCCCATTCGGACAGAAAAACGGCTTCCCAAGGGCCCAAAAAAGCCGCTAAAAAAGCCTAAAAAGACCCCCTGAATAGTGCAAGTTTTTCCCCTCAAAATCCGATATAATTAGTAGGAGAAGGGTGTTTAATTATGACTACTAATCAAGCAATTGGAGCGCAGGTTGGCAATAGCGCCGATAAATATTATGCCGCGATGTACCGCAATCCGGCAAGTGATAACTTGGCCGCGCGGGAAGCCGGCGAGCTCCGGTCCGGTGATTCAACCCGTGAAACCGGCTTTAATTGGGACAAGGACAGCCAGGGTGACGCTAACCTAAAAGCCGGGGTCGCCGATAGTTTGGTTTTATCGACCTCGACTGTTTCCCGGACGACTACTTTCCAACCGGTTGTTTCCACCCGCGGGGCGCAGGCAAAACTTCAGCAATTTAAAGATCAATTGACCTCCAAACTTCTCCAGTCTTACGAAGAAGTCTTTCGCAACACTTTCCACTGGAACCTGCCGCTCGCCAGCATGGCCAAATGGTCAATTGATAACATTTTCAATCGCCTGACCATTCTGGGTGTTGAACAGGGAAAACTTCAGCAAGTTCGGCAGGAGGTGACGGTCGCGATGCGGAGCGAGAACCGGGGAAATATGCGCCAGGTCGTCGAGACCGAGGCTTATCAAGAAGTGGGGATTGCCTAAATGGGCAGAAAAAGTAAAGCGCAAAACAAGGTCGTTAATGAACTTAAGAACCAGCTTCTGGTCCAGGCGGAACGGCTGGGGATCAGGAACGAGTATTCTCCCGCCTGGTTTGTGGAACAAAAAGTCCTGGCGTTCGGCAAAGTCCTCTCCGAATTATATGCCGAGCGATCAAATCTCGAGTATGAAATGAACATGCTCGGCTCCGATAAAAAAGATCTGCTCATCAAGCTGGAACGGCTTCATTCCTATATTCGCAAGGCGGAAAGCCTGCGCGAAAGATATACCAGCCAATTTGACCAGTTGATTGACAAAGGGTATAAGATAACCGAAAATACCCAGAAGCTTGACTGCCTCCACCGGACTGAAGTCAAAGCGCTCGCTTAAAAGGAGTTGCCATGCTCTCGATCTGCATGATCGTCAAGAACGAAGCGGAGAACTTAAAGCTAACCTTACCGGCGCTGGTCAAACTGGCCGCTGAAGTGATCATCGTCGATACCGGATCGACCGACGCGACGATTGAAACCGCCGAAAGCCTTGGCGCGACGGTCCGCAATTTCGAATGGATCAATGATTTTGCCGCCGCCCGCAACTTTAGTCTTTCCCTCGCTAAAAGTCCCTGGATCATGTGGCTCGATGCCGATGAATATCTTAAAGAAGAAGAGCTGGCGGCGCTGCTCAAATCGCTTAATGAAGCTCCGGCCGAGCATAAGGCTTACCAGTTGATCCTGACCGAATCCCCTTATGGCCAGACTGTCCGGGGGACGAGCTACCCTCGAGTCAAGGTTTTCCGGCGGGGGGAAGGGATCCATTTTGAACGGACCATCAACGAGCAGGTTGTCGATGCCAAAGGGAAGCTGGTGGACGGCGAGATCCTGCCGATCGTTATCTATCACTGGGGACGCTTCCTGACTGCCCAGCGGATGGCGGAGAAGAAAGCCCGCTATTATCGGATGTACGAGAATCACCTCCGCGATCAGGCCAACGATCCCTACGTTAATTTTCTCTTGGCCGATCTGTTAAAGGAAGATAAACGACTGCCCGAAGCTTATGACACCTACGCTAAAGCGGTTGAATTTGCCGGTTATGACGGCCGGTTGAAAAAGGACGCCCTGATTAAAATGGCCGAGATCGGCCTCAAGATCGGGAAGTTCAAGGAGTCGTTCGCTCTGGCCAAGGAAGTACTGGCGCTCGATCCGGAAGCGATCGCTCCCAAGAGCGTGATCGCGACCTTGTTGATCGGCGTTGAACAGCTTGACCCGGCGATCGCCTTAATGGAAGAAGCGCTGCAGAAAAGCGAAGAAACCGTCGACCCGATCCGGGACAAGATCATCCCGCGGGTCGTCCTGGCCGACGCTTATGCCAAAAAAGGCGACCAGGTGAAAACGGCCAAATATCAGGCCGAGGCCAAGGCTTTGGAGGAAAAATATAATGCCCGTCCAGCAGAATAATATCCAACAACAGGCGATCGCCGCCAACATGGCGGCGGCCGACCGGGTTTCCGACGCCAATAAAGAAGAAGTTATCCGGGAAGCCCGCGATACCCGTGTCAGTAACGCCGAGAGCGTCGTTAAGCAGGCCCTGAACGGGGCGACCGGCAATAAAGCGGGGAACCAACTGCTGGCTTCGCTGATGACCAAACTCGGCGATGCCTTCTCGACCGACAAGATCCTGGGGAAGTTTGAGCGTGAAGGAGCGGTACCGGAAGGAAAAGAAGATTACAGCGATACGGTTACGATCAAGTTGGCCAACAGCCGGATCGGCAAAACTTCCAACAAAGGGAGCCAGGAACGCGGCGGGGAAGAGGGCGATAGCCAGCGGCAGCCGGAAGTCAGGGATTATTTAAAGACCTATTCCCAGTTCCTGGTCAACGGCGGGACCGAACTAAAGAAACAAGTTGAGAAGCAGGAAAGCAACCTGATTGAACACGGCAAGGTCAAAGCCGGGGAACTGATGAAGTACCGGGCCGACATTGCCAAATCGGTCCGTCAGGAAGTGATGAAGCAGGTTAAAGAATCTTTCCAAAAAGAGCTCTTCGCCCAGGGGAAGATCGAATCGATGATCGCTCACAACGGGGTTCTCAAGGCGGCCGACTGGGCCTATTTGAACGAACGGATCGGCGGCAAGGAATTCGGCGGAATGAACACCTCTCTAAAGGGTTCGATCGATGAAGCGGCTGGCCAGGCCAAGGAAGAGATCAACACCTTTATGCAGGACGAACTTTCCCGCGCGGTTGCCAAGAAGATGATCGCCGACGGCGATGAAGCGGCCAAAGCGGAGCGGGAGATCAATGAATTGCTTAAGGTCGCGAGCAAGTGCGGCTTTGACGTTAATAACTTTATGCAGGCCGCTTCCAAGATGATCAATGACCAGGGGTTGATCCCGATCTTCGGTAACGAGCTGGCCGCCCAGGCCCAGATGGGAGAGAACAGTGATTCCGGCGAGCGTCAGCAATACCAATATAGTGAAGAAGAAGAAAAAGATGTCCTGATGGAACGGATGCGGGTCCTTTACATGCAGCGGGCGATCAGCGGCGACTGGCGGGGAAATCTGGATGTCTCCTTCAAAATGATCCGGACCAGAAATGGGTTGGTTAAGCTGGGGATCAAAATGGATGACTTCTCTCGCCTGGAAAAAGAGGGGCGCCAGCTGGCCAAGCTCAAACTGATCCAGATGCTGGAAGAGGGTTTTGGCGAAAGAGCTTCCTACGCCAAACTGCAGGGGGCTGCCTGGACGATGACCGAAAAGAAGATCAAGAATGTCCTCCGTAACCTGGTGAAATTGGGGGTCGAACTTGACGATAAAGACTTAGAAGCGATCCGGAACAAGATGAACGACAAGGTCTTTGCCGAGGTCGAGCATGAACTGAACATGATGGACGGGGCGCTGCAGGCCAGGGATTCGAACTACCTGCGGAATAAACGGAAAACTGCCCTGCAGATCCTGGACCGGCTCTCCAAGGAGTCGAATATTCCTTGGAATTATGATAAAATTAAGAAGGTTGAAGTCGCGACTTAAGGAGGAGTATATATGGGTGACATGGAAGTTTCCGGTTTTGGTGGTTCTCAAGGCGGCGTAAGTTATAATCCGATGGAAGAGACGATGAATCGTCATTTTCAATTGATCGAAACGGCGCTGAAAGCGAGCGACGATATTACCCAAAATCTCTTGACCCAGATCAAAGATGCCGAAAAAGATCTGGCTAAATTTAGAAAGAGCCTGGATGAGAAGAAATTACGAGAAGCCCTGCCGCAACTTAATAAATTGCAGGCCAGAGTCGATAATCTTCTTAAAATGCTCGATTCCAGCGCGATCTCTCTGACCCCGTCCGGGAGCGAAGCGCGGCGCAGTCTGGGGGTCCTTAAAGCTCAATTAACCGATGCCCAGGAACAAGCCAAGCGGGCCCGCCCAGCCGGCGGAGTTGTTCCGCCCCAGGATAACAACCTAATCTAAGATCTTGCGGATATTCTCTTTGAGGCCCGGCCGCGAATTGTTTTCCCGCCAGAATTCAGCGGCAATCTTGTTAAATATCCTCACCGCGACCGAACGTGGTTGTGTTTTTAACCTTTCCCAATGAGGGCCTTTAGCCGTCAACACTTGTTCGATTTCTTCACTGTTCCACCACTCGCCGCAAAAATCATAAAAAATACGCCAGAGGGGACTGTTCGGCGAGTGTTCAACGACGAAATTAACCTCTTTTAACGCCGGATTAAGATCCTTTGGAGTAAAGTCGACGGGGGCGTTGATATGGGGATTCTCTCCTTTTTTTGCCTCCGTGGTATAACCGATGCCGAACATCCTGGCCAGGTCAAGGGCGGCGTTGATATTTTCAATGACTTCAGCGGCTTTGCCTCCGGCATTAAGATCGTTATTTAAAGTATTGAGATAAGCGTAAACCTGTTCTTTCAAAAAGTCTTTCAGCGCGACCAGTCCCTTTTCGGTCCGAACGTAAAAAGCGGAGCGCCGGTCGGTTGCCAGGCCGTACTTGTTCCGGTAGAGCCCGTAACAGAGGACCGTAGCCGCCGGATGAAGGCTAAGATAAAGGAAGGCGAGCAGGTTTAAACGAAAAAGGGAGAGCCCTTTGGTCCTCCTCCCGTTTGGATAATCCCATTGCTGGAGAAATTCACCGAACAGTTCGGTCAGCCCCCCCATGATCAGGACGCATTCCTGAAAGATCTTTAAGCCGAAGTTTAGGGTCGGGGCCGAAAAATTCTTGCGGAGGAGAGTTAGCGGCAAGTTGTTGGCCTTGAAAAACTCGGCCGTAAAATATTTAGCCTGCTCCGGCACCAGAATCGGATACTCCTGGTTGCCAAGATATTCCGGGTCATCAAGGAACGTGCCGTTACAGCTCTCCAGAAAGAAATTGTGTTCGGTCGAAAAGATCAGCGGAAAAGTCTCTTCCCAGTTGCTGATGTTGAGCAGCGGCGTTTTCCAGATGAATTGGTACTGTTCCAGGGTAAAGTGATGCGGCGCGGTCAGTCCGTCCATCGGATAGTCGGTCAGCGGCAAGCCGTAAGCGATGAATTCGTTGAAGTGAACGTGCCCCTTTTCGCCGAAATAATGCTCTTTGGGCTGGTAATAGGGAAGCGCCGCCAGGAGCTGGGCGGGATGGACGTCGCTTTCATCTTCCGGTTTGGGCAAGGTCCCGAGGGAGACGTAGTTGAACTTGAAGTTTTCAAACAGGGCCAGGACGATCGACCGCCAAGCCAAATAATTAGGGCTTTTATCTTCCGGATCAAAGAGCGGGGGGAAACGGAGCATTCACTTGACCCCCTTAAACCCGCCGAAAGCGGCAAAATGATAGCGTTTCCAGAAGAGTTCGACCTCTTCGAAGCCTGATCTTTTCAGCCACTCCAGGTGATCTTCGACCGGGGCGGGAATATCTTCGGTCTCGTACTTTTTCTTTTCGTAGCTTTTTTCAATGTACTCTTCGGAGAAACCGTGTTGGCGCATATTATCTTTCCAGATACGCATATAAATGTCGGTGATCCGGGGGGAGCGCGATTTGATCAGGTCGCCGATGAGCAAAGCGCCCGGTTTGATGACCTGCCGGGCGATCTTTTTGATCAGGCCCGCTTTCTCTTTGTTCTCCAGATGATGCAGGGAGAGGTTCAGGACCACGACGTTGAATTGTCCGGGGGGGATCTCCCGGTCAAAGCCCATGTTGATCAGGGTCAGCCGGGGCGCGTAGTTGGCCAGACGCTGGCGGCAGATGGCGATCATTTGTTCGGAGAAATCAACGCCGGTTACTTTAACATTGGGAAAGCGTTCCAAAACTTTCCGGGCAAAATTACCGGTCCCGATCCCGAGGTCGAGCAAAGAAAAAGCGTCATTTCGCTGGAAGGGAATAAAGTGCAGGAGCGTTTCGTGCATGTCCAGATATCCGGGAACGTGTTTTAAGATCCGCTCGTCAAAACTCCGCGCGTCGCTGTCAAAGTTGATCTTAGTCTGGTCGCGGTTTTTCACTGGATCTCCCGGCTTAAATGGTCGACGAAACAGTCGGTCACGGCGGTGTTGGTCAGGAGCGAAAGCCACGATTCGGCGTAATGGACGTCGCGCCTTTTTTCGTTCAGGAAAAACCGGGTCTGTTCAATCGCAAAGATCAGGAAAAAGAGATCAAGCACGCTTTCCTGGCAACTTAGAGCGAGGCAATATTTTCGGCTGGCGGCGCGGAACTCGTCGATCAGGAAACGGGCCCGGGCCTGCCGATCGGCTAACGGCCGTTGTTGCGTCTCATTTGTTTCGCCGTAGAACATGATCCGGAAGGCGACCATAAAGAAGTTGTAGAGATCGAGGAAGGGAAGCCCGTTGTTTTGCGCGTCTTCCCAGTCGAGCAGGATCAGGTCTCCCTCGGGGGTCAGCAGGATGTTCCAGGGATTATATTCGTGATGGACCAGGACTTCGGGGACCGTTTGCCCGGCCCAGCTTTTAACTGCCAGAAATTCATTCAGATATTTTTCCAGATGGGCGATCTGGTTGGGATAGTATTCCAGGATTTCCCGGACCGGGCGGAGCAGGCGCTGTTCAATGAAGGAATCGTTGATGACCAGCTTTTTTCCCTTGGTCCTGGCGCTGTAAGTGGTCAAGAGATCGACTCCGATCCTTAAGAAGCGGGCGACCTTGGCCAAATCGTTCTCGGCGTCGATATACTGGTGGAGCATTTTCCCTTCGTAGCCTCTCATCAGCAAGACCGGAACCGAGTCGATCTCAATCAGCCGGAAAAGCTGCGGCCCTCCGCGCAATTCCTTGAGTTTGGCCGCTTCGTTGCGCAGAGCGGCAAAAGCGATCGTTCCTTCGCGGTAACGGGGAAGTTTGAGGACGACGGCCGGTTTGCCGGCATGATAGATCATAAAGGTCAGCAAGGAATGAAGGCCGATCTTTCTGATCGGCATCAATTTGAAATCGAGCTTGGTTTGGTCAACTTTGGGGAGGCCGAGCTTGTCCCAATCGGTCAGGACTTGGGCGGCGATTTTCTTGAAATCTGTTTGGGTGTATATCATCGGCATTTTCTTGATTTTATCCGACAAAAATGAGGTTGTCAATTTCAGAGCGTTAATTTATAATCCAAAACACATGACTAATCTAGCCTGTCCGCGTTGCCTCGGAGACCTGGTTAAAAAAAATAACGGCCTTTATTGCGCCCGCTGTCAGTCCGTTTATTCGGCCGATAAGATCCTGGATTTTTCTTCTTCCGCCCGGAGCGACTGGGAGCAATTGACCCCCGAACAGTACGAAGAGCTTTTTGCCGATTACCGGCGGCTTTCGTGGCGGGAGGCGTTGGAGCGAATCTTCCTCAAATATTGGGACCAATACTTGGTTGACTACAACACCAGCCCGGAACGCTCCGTTTTTATTGACGAAGTGCTGGGGAAAGAGATCGATCTGGCCGGAAAAGATGTGCTCGAGATCGGCTGTAGTTTTGGGAACATGAGCCGGAAACTGGCGGCGAGAAGCCGCTCGCTGGTCGCGGTCGATACCCCGAGGAAAGTCATCGAATGGTTGAACCTGGTAAAAGAGAAAGAACGAATAAATAATTTAAGCGCGATCAGGATCGATAACCTTGATTTTTCTTCCTTGCCGTTCAAGGACGGGAGTTTCGATGTCGTGGTGCTTGGCATGACCTTGCAGTGGATCGGGACTTCGGAATCGGGGGAATCGCCCGATGTTCTGCAGCGGAGGGTCTTGGCCGATATCAATCGGGTCCTGAAAAAGGACGGCCGCTTATGCTTTTTTGATAAGAACCGTTACTCGTATAATTATTTTCTGGATGAACCTGACCCCAGTACTCTGAAATACGCTTCTCTAATGCCGCGCTGGCTTGCCGACCTGTACGTGAAGTTGCTGGCGCCGATCAAGAGACGGGATAAAAAACATTTCCGTTACGTTAAAGAGGTGACCTTGGCCGGCGCGCGTTACCGCAACTATCGCCATTCGCTCCCTCAAATAAGGAAAATGATCGCCGGGGCCGGGTTTGCCGACCTTAAATCTTTCATTCCTTTACCGGGCGTTAGATTCCAGAAGCTCTTTATCCCCTTGGCTGATGAAAGGGCGGGGGAGTTATTGTTTGCCAAATGGTTTAGCAAGTTCAGGCAGGCAATAAAAGGGCATCCGGTCGTAAAAATGTTTTTTTGGGTAATGTTAAAAATGAAGCTCGCCCGCTATTTGGCCGACGGCTACCTGATAATCGCGAAAAAGGGCTAGACGATCTCTTCGAGTTTTAACTTGCCGTCGTAGAGAGCTTTGCCGACGATGCAGCCTTCCGCGCCGATCTCTTTGAGCTTCTCGATGTCTTCTTTGGTGGAAACGCCGCCCGAGGCGATGACCGGGACCTTGACCCCGTCCATGAATTTCTTGATCGAATCGACGTTCGGGCCTTCGAGCATTCCGTCCCGGCTGATGTCGGTGTAAACGAAGCGTTTGACCCCAAGGCCGATCGCTTCCTTAGCCAGGGTGAGGGTGTCTTTCTTGCTGACGTACATCCAGCCTTCGACCGCCGCGAATTTACCCTTGGCGTCGATTGCCACGGCGATCTTGTCGCCGAACTTTTCGCAGACGTTGCCGAGCAGGTTGGGATTTTTGATGGCGGTGGTGCCGAGAATGATCCGGTCGGCGCCGAATTTAAGCAATGACTGGATGAGGTTGAAATCGCGCACGCCGCCGCCGATCTGGATGGGGACGGCGACTTCCTTGATGATCGCTTTGATGATCTCGATGTTGGCGGCAATGCCGGTCTTGGCGCCGTCGAGATCGACGACGTGGAGGCGGGGAGCGCCGGCCGCTACCCAGCGCTTGGCGACTTCAAGCGGTTCGGCCGAATAAACGGTCTCCGAACCGTAATTTCCCTGTTTGAGGCGGACGCATTTCCCCTGGAGCAGGTCAATCGCCGGGATAACTTCAAATTTCACTTGCACAGTCCTCCAAAGTTTTTTAAGATGGCCAGGCCGACCTCGCCGCTTTTCTCGGGATGGAATTGGATGCCGAACAAATTGTCCTTCCAAACAGAGGAGGCAAAATCGTAGCCGTAATCTGTCGTTGTGGAAACGATTATATCATCTTTTGGCTGGACATGGTAGGTATGGGCGAAATAAACCATACTGCCGTCCTCGATCCCGCCAAGGATCGGTGAGGGTCGTTTGATGCGCAGCCGGTTCCAACCCATGTGGGGGACGCTCAATTCCGGCTGGTCGGCAAGCGCGAAACGGACCACTTTCCCTTTCAATATTCCCAAGCCACCGAGCTTTCCTTCTTCGGAAGAGTCAAAGAGGTGCTGCAGGCCGAGGCAGATGCCAAGAAACGGTTTGCCGATTGCGATCGCCTCTTCAATCACGCTTTCCAGCCCTAGCGAGCGGAGTTCACTGATCGCCGGGTCGAACGAGCCGACCCCGGGGAGAATGATCCCTTTGGCGTTGCGGATGGTCGTTCGATCGCGGGTTATCTCCGGGGAAAAACCGAGCTTGGCAATCGCTTTTTCGACGCTCCGGAGGTTCCCGGCCCCGTAATCGATGATCGCTATAGACATAACGCCGCCGCTCCCAGGACGCCGGCGTTGGTGCCGAGCTTGGCCGAGACGATCTTTACCGACTTGGCCGGCAGGTAGAGGGCATATTCCTTAAACTCTTTTCGGACCGGGTTAAAAATCAGCTCGCGCATTTTGGCGACGCCGCCGCCGACGATCACCAGTTCCGGATTGAAGATATTCACGAGATTAGCGAGCCCGACCGCTAAGTAATGGGCGGTTTCGTCAATTACCGCCAGCGCTTTCTTATCTCCCTGGCGGGCGGCCAGCTCCACCGATGCGCCGTCCATCCCGGCCCGCTTCCGGATCGCCGTCCCTGAAGCCATCGCTTCAAAACAGCCGACATTCCCGCAGCCGCAGGTAAAGCCTTGCGGATCGATAATCATGTGGCCAAACTCGCCGGCCGAGCCGTTAGCTCCGCGGTAGAGTTGGCCGTCAATAATGATCCCGCCGCCGATCCCGGTGGAAACGGTGATGTAAATAAAGTGCTTGCGGCCGATGCCGGCGCCGAATTTGGCTTCGGCCAGCGCGGCGCAGTTGGCGTCATTGTCGATATTAACCGGAAGCTTGAATTCCTTTTCCAGGATCTGTTTGAGATTGACCTGTTTCCAGCCGGGGAGATTGGGCGGGCCGATGACGACCCCTTTTTCGTAGAGGATCGGCCCGGGGACCCCGAGGCCGATCGCTTTGACCGGTTCTTTACTGGTACAGATCAAATGGCTGATCGCTTTTTTGATCGCGCCGATGACGTGCTTTTTACCTTTATGCGCTTCGGTCGGGATATTGACGTCCGTGACGATCTTGCCGGTCTCGGCGACCAGCGCGGCGGCGATCTTCGTTCCCCCAAGATCAACTCCAATGAACATTATCTTAGTATAACCAGTTTTTTTTCCTCGCGCAACAGATTAGTGGACCCAAGTCGGGCGTATCAGCTTCGCTTGACAAGAAAAATCCGCTCATGCTAAGATGTTAGCACTCGATCATGGAGAGTGCTAATAAGAAATCAAGGAGGTGAGTTCAGGTATGGCAAAGGTGAAGTTAACCCCGATTGGCGACAAGGTGGTGGTGAAGCAGGACCCCGAAGAGATCAAGACCAAGTCCGGCATCGTTCTCCCTGAAACGGCGAAGGAAAAACCGTCGGAAGGGACGATCGTGGCGGTAGGGACCGGTCGGATCCTCGATAACGGCCAGAAAGTTCCGCATGAAGTTAAAATCGGCGACAAGGTCTTGTACAGCAAGTACGGCGGGACCGAAGTCAAAGTTGAAGGCGAAGAATTTATTATTTTGTCCGAAAGGGACATTTTAGCGATCAAAGCATAAAGGAGGCGACTTTACATGGGAGCGAAAGAGATACTGTTTGGAGACGAAGCGTGGAAAAAGCTCGAAAAAGGAGTCGCCAAAGTAGCCAACGCGGTTAAGGTTACTCTCGGCCCGCGCGGACGAAACGTGGTATTAGAGAAGAAATGGGGATCGCCGACGATCACCAATGACGGCGTGACCATCGCCAAGGAGATCGATCTGGAAGATCCGTACGAGAACATGGGGGCCCAGCTGTTGCGGGAAGTGGCCAGCAAGACCAACGATATTGCCGGTGACGGAACGACCACCGCGACCGTGCTCGGCCACATCATATTTAAGGAAGGGCTGAAGAATGTGGTCTCCGGCGCCAACCCGATGTCGATCAAACGCGGCATCCAGACGGCGGTTGACATGTCGGTCGAAGATCTGAAAAAGATCAGCAAGACCGTTGATTCCAAGGAAGCGATCGCCCAGGTCGCCACGATCTCGGCCAACAACGATTCCGTGATCGGCGCCCTGATCTCCGACGCGATGGAAAAAGTCGGCAAGGACGGGGTTATCACGGTTGAGGAATCAAAAGGGATCGAGACCACTTTGGACGTCGTTGAAGGGATGCAGTTTGACAAGGGGTACGCTTCTCCATACATGGTTACCGACCGGGAAAGAATGGAGTGCGTCCTCGAAGACGCTTTTATCCTTTTGAGCGATAAGAAGATCAGCGCGATCAAGGACCTTTTGCCGACCCTCGAAAAGGTCGTCCAGCTGGGGCGGCCGCTGCTCATTCTGGCCGACGAGATCGAAGGGGAAGCCTTGGCGACCCTGGTCGTCAATAAACTGCGCGGCACCATTAACGCAGTCGCGGTCAAAGCCCCGGGTTTCGGCGACCGGCGGAAAGCGATGCTCGATGATATCGCGGTCCTGACCGGCGGCGAAGTCGTGGCCGAAGAAAAGGGGATGACCCTCGAAAATATCAGCGACGCCTGGTTGGGTAAGGCTAAGAAAGTGGTCATTCGGAAAGAATCGACCACGATCATTGAAGGGGCCGGCACCGCCAAAGCGGTGAAGGACCGGATCGCCCAGATCAAGAAAGAAGTCGAAGCCTCCGACTCTTCTTATGATAAGGAAAAACTTCAGGAACGGTTGGCCAAACTCTCCGGCGGCGTCGCGGTCATCAAGGCCGGGGCGGCGACCGAGACCGAACTGAAGGAAAAAAAGCACCGGATCGAAGACGCCCTGTCGGCGACCCGTGCCGCGGTTGAAGAGGGGATTATTCCGGGGGGCGGTTCCGCTTTTGTCCACATTGTTTCCGATCCGAAGTCGAAACTGATGGAATTCTGGGCCGGCGCGCAAGGTGATGAAAAAGTAGGCGCGGCGATCGTAATCAGGGCGCTCGAAGAACCGCTCAAGCAGATCGCCTTCAATGCCGGATTAGAAGGTTCCGTGGTTGTCGAACGGGTCAAAAAAGAAAAGACCGGGATCGGTTTCAACGCCCAGTCGCTTGAATATACCGATATGTTCAAGGCGGGGATTGTTGATCCGCTTAAGGTCACCCGTTCCGCGCTGCAAAATGCCGCTTCGATCGCTTCCATGCTCTTGACCACCGAAGCTTTGGTGGCCGAGATGCCGGATAACGATAAGAAGCAGGCCCCGGCGATGCCGGGTGGCGGCGGCTATGGCGACATGATGTAGTTTTCGGCTGAATTCAGGCTGTTTTAGGGAGGGTCGGAGCTTATTCCGACCCTCCTTAATATTCCAGTCCGGTTGACATTGGAATAGGCGGTTGCTATAATTCTTGTGCAATCAACGGGAGTCGAATTTTATTGAAAGGAGTGGGATTTTCTTCCCACTTTTGCGTTTATAGGGGGACAAAATGAAGATCGAAAATTTTGGGGCGATGCTGGAAGAGATCCAGAGGGAACGGGGCCTTTCCAAAGAGGTCCTGTTGGAAACTATTAAAGCCTCCCTCCTTTCGGCCGCAAAGAAAAGATTTAATGAAGGCGATAATATTGACGTCCACATCTCTGATGATGGGGAGGTTAAACTTTTAAAGATCGTTGAAGGGGTGGAACCGGAAGATGTTACTCCGGCTGATTTCAGCCGCTTTGCCGCCCAAACTGCCAAACAGGTAATTATTCAACGCTTAAGAGAAGCCGAAAAAGAAGAGACTTTTGACGAGTTCACCAAAAAGCAGGGGGAGATCGTCAATGGGATCGTGCAGCGGAAGGAATTCGGCGGTTACCTGGTCAATCTTGGCCGGTTGGAAACTATCTTGCCGGTCACCGAACAGATCCCGGGGGAAGCTTTCCGGGAGCGCGACCGGGTCAAATTCTACATTGTCGAAACTAAAAAAACCTCAAAAGGCCCGCTGGTCATTATTTCCCGCTCTCATCCCAACCTGGTCCGGCGGCTCTTTGAAATGGAAGTGCCGGAGATCAAAGAAGGGATCCTGGAGATCAAAGGGATTGCCAGAGAACCTGGCAAGCGGACCAAGGTCGCGATCTTCTCCAACGACCCGAACGTTGGCGCGGTCGGGACGTGCGTCGGTAAAATGGGCCAGCGGATCCAGAACATTGTTCGCGAACTGGGGCCCGAACGGATCGATATCGTGGAATGGAGCGATAATCCTAAAACTTTTATTTCCAACTCCCTTAGCCCGGCCAAGGTCAATAAAGTTGAATTAAATGAAGCGGAAAAAAGCGCTAGAGTCCACGTTTCCGATAAGGAAGTTTCGCTGGCGATCGGCAAAGAAGGCCAGAACGTCCGGTTGGCGGTCAAGCTGACCGGTTGGAAGATCGATCTGATCTCTGAAGGGCGGGAAAACCCGCCGGCCAGCCCAGCCGCGCCGACCGAAAATTATAAGGTCCATGAATTAGCGAAAGAACTTGAACTTGCCAGCAGTGATCTGATCCAGAAACTGCGGGAAATGGGTTTTTCCGTGAAAGCGGCGAACTCGACCGTGCCGCCTGAAGCGGTCGTCAAAATAAAAGCAGAGCAGAAGGGGAACTAAGTGGCAAAGATTACCAAGACCGAAAAAGCTCCCAAGAAAGCGGCCGGAAAAACTGTTAAAAAGACCGAAAAAGCCCCGGCAAAAAAGGCCCCGGCTAAAGCGATTGTTAAGAAAGTTGAAGAAAAACCGGTTGAGAAACCGAAAGCAACCCCTAAAGTTGCTGAGAAACCGGTTGTTAAGCCGGTTGAAAAGCCAGTCGTTAAACCGGTCGAGAAACCAGTTGTCAAAGCGGTTGAAAAACCGATCGTAAAACCAGTTGAAAAACCAGTCGTTAAATCGGAGCCAAAGCCGGTCGTTCCTGTTCCAGCTCCAGTCCCACCACCAGTAGTCATCCCGCCGCCAGAACCAGTTGTTGTCGTCAAGCCGGCTCCGGTCGTGCCGCCAAAACCGGCCGCTCCGGCGATCGTGATTACCGGTGATGATATCTCGGTCAAAGATCTTGGTGATAAACTGCAGATCAAAGCCTCCGACCTCATTAAGGAATTGATGAGAAAGGGGATGATGGTGACGATCAATCAGCGGATCGCAGCCGAAGTCGCGAAAGAGGTTGGCACTATTTTGGGCAAAGAAGTCGTCCTCCAAGCGGCGCAGGAAGTGACCATCACCCATCGCCAGCATAATATTGAAAAACGGGCCCTTCGTCCGCCGGTCGTGACCGTTATGGGGCACGTCGACCACGGTAAGACCAAACTCCTTGACGCGATCCGCAAAACCAAAGTTGCCGAAAGCGAAGCCGGCGGCATTACCCAGCATATCGGCGCGTATCAGGTCAAGGTCCAGGGACGCAAAGTGACCTTCCTCGATACCCCGGGCCACGAAGCTTTTACCGCCTTGCGTGCCCGCGGCGCCAAAGTTACCGACATCGTCATCCTGGTCGTGGCGGCCGATGACGGGGTCAAACCGCAGACGATCGAAGCGATCAACCATTCGAAAGCGGCCGGAGTGCCGATCATCGTGGCGATCAACAAGATGGACAAACCGGACGCCAACCCTGACCGGGTCAAGGCCCAACTGGCCGAACACGGGCTGACCCCGGAAGATTGGGGCGGACAAACCGTGACGGTCCCCGTTTCCGCCCGGCAGTTGACCGGGATCGATGAACTGCTGGAAATGGTCCTTTTGGTGGCCGACCTGGCCGAACTGAAGGCTGATCCGGAAGCCAAGCCGATGGGGGTGGTTATTGAGTCGCGGCTCGATAAAGGGCGCGGTCCGGTAGCGACCCTGCTCATCAAGAACGGGACCTTAAAGATCGGTGATATTTTTGTCGTTGGGTCAACCTACGGTAGAGTGAGAGCGTTATTTACCGATACCGGCGCGAGGTTGGAAAAAGCCGGTCCGGCGATGCCGGTCGAGCTCCTCGGCTGTGCCGAAGTCCCGGCCTCCGGCGATGTCTTGGAATGGATGCCGACCGAAAAAGAAGCCCGCCAGATCGCCGAACAGCGGAAAGATTCGCAAACCAAAGCGTCGCGCAACAAAGTCGTCTCGCTCGAAGATTTCTCCAAACTGGTCAAAGAAGGCGAGAACAAAGACCTGCCGCTGGTCATTAAAGCCGACGTGCAGGGTTCGATCGACGCGATCACCCAGTCGTTGCAGGATGTCCGGGTCGGGGGGATCGGCGTTCACATCGTCCATGCGGGGGTCGGCGGGATCAATGAATCGGATATCATGCTGGCCAAAGCTTCGGGGGCCATTCTGGCCGGCTTCAACGTCGGCTTTGAAGGAAATTCCGAAGTCATGAGCCTGGACGAAGGGGTCGAAGTCCGCAAGTACAATATTATTTACAACCTCCTCGACGACGTTAAACTGGCGATGGAAGGGACCCTGGAGCCGGAATACGAGGAAGTGGTCATCGGCCACGCCGAAGTTCGCCAGCTCTTTTCCTTCTCCAAGGTCGGGACGATCGCCGGTTCTTTCATTACCGACGGCAAGATGGTCAGAGGGGTCGGGATGAGGATCTTCCGCGGCAAAGAAAAGATCTATGAAGGGAAGCTGGAAGCGCTCAAGCGCTTTAAAGAGGATGTCAAACAGGTGGAGCAGAACTATGAATGCGGTATTTCCATCAATGGTTATACCGATTTCAAGGTCGGAGATATCGTCGAAGCTTTTGAGACAAGAGAAAAACCCCGCCAAAGATGACAAGAGTTGAACGAGTCGAAGAAGTGATCCGGGACGAAGTCAGCAAGATCATCAGACAGGAAGTCAATGATCCGCGCATCGGCTTTGTCAGTATCACCAAAGTCGAGATGTCCCCCGATCTGCGCAACGCCAACATCCACGTCAGTATTTTCGGCGATGAAAAACAAAAAACGGAAGCGATGGACGGCCTGCGTTCAGCCACCAGATTTATCAGAGGAGAGCTGGGGAACCGCGTCGATTTTCGGGCGACCCCGGAGATCCGCTTTGTCCGCGACGACTCGTTGGAGAAAGGGAGCCGGGTCTTAAATCTTATCCGTAAGCTGAAAAATGAAGAACATCCCATTCGAACAAATAAAAGAACTTCTAAGAAAGGCTAACACGGTCCTGGTCGCCGGGCACAGCGATCCCGACGGCGACTCGATCGGTTCGATGCTGGGGCTGGGTCATCTGCTCCAACTGTCGGGTGTTACCGTCCACTATCTTTGCGTCGACGCCGTTCCCAGGGTTTACGGCTTCCTCCCCGGCGCCGACAAGATCAAAAAGAACCTCCCCTTTAACCAGATATTCGACCTCCTGTTCGTCGTCGACTCTTCCGACCTTTCCCGCATCGGCGATAAGACGACCGATTTCCGGGCCGTCGCCAAAAAGATCGTCAATTTGGACCATCACCCCGACAACACCAATTTCGGCGATATCAACTGCGTCGGCAGCGCTTCTTCGGCCGCGGAGGTGGTCTTTGACCTGGCGGCTTACCTAAAACTGCCGTTTAATAAACAGATCGCCGAATGCCTCTATGTCGGTCTGATCACCGACACGGGTAATTTTCGCTACGAAAACACCTCGGTGAAAACTTTTTGCATGGCGGCGGAACTGATGAAGTACGGGATCAACACCCATGACATTACTACCCGCATTTACGACACCCGCACCGTCAAGGCGGTGAAAATAGCCGCGTTGGCCCTGGCGAACGTTCAGTTCGCGGGAGAGGGGAAGATCTGCTGGTCGGCGATAACCGGCGAAATGATGGAACAGGTCGGCGCGATGGGGGAAGACGTGATCGGGATCGTCGATCATCTCCGGTCGATCGAGGGGGTGGAAGTGGCGATCTTTTTTCGGGAAAAAGAAGGGATGGTCAAGATGAACTTCCGCTCCAAGAGCCGGGTCAATGTTTCGGAGATCGCCCGGAAATTCGGCGGCGGCGGGCACATTAAGGCGGCCGGGGCCGGGATGGCCGGCCCGATCGAAAAAGTAGAGGCGCTGGTGATCGCGGAAACGGAAAAGCATATCCAGGCCCTCAAGTATTTGGTCACTTAATGGACGGGATAATTATTGTCAATAAACCTGCCGGCTGGACCTCGTTCGACGTCGTCGCTAAGATCCGCAACCTCACCAAAGTCAAAAAAGTCGGTCACTCCGGGACCCTCGATCCAATCGCGACCGGGGTCTTGCCGGTCTTTCTCGGCAGCGCGACCAAGCAAATTGAACGGTTCCTGAACGGGGACAAAGGGTATTTGGCTGAGATGTTGTTAGGAGTTAAAACTGATACGGGTGATGCTGACGGAAAAGTCATAAGACAAAATGAAAAATGTAAAATTAAAAATGAAGGAATAGAGAAAGCATTTGAAAAGTACAGGGGTAAGATCAAACAGGTGCCGCCGATGTATTCGGCGATCAAGATCAAGGGGCAGAAGCTGTATGAGTTGGCTCGTAAGGGGATAGAAGTTGAGCGGGCGCCCAGGGAGATCACGATCCATAAGCTGGAATTGATCCGGCCGGACGGAAAGAGGCCCGATTCAGAGCTGATCGCCGGGCTGGTTGACGGGTGGCCGGTGTCTGGTCCGGATGAGTTTCAGAGGGTCGTCTTTTACGTGGAGTGTTCTAAAGGGACTTATATCCGGAAGCTGATCGAGGACGTAGGTGACGATTTGGGGTGCGGCGCCCATATGACCAGATTGGTCAGGACCTACGCGCATCCTTTCCATTTATCGCAGGCGCTGGACCTGGAAACAATCGTCACCATGGGCCAACACGACCAATTAGCGACGGTGATAATCAAACCGGAAGAAGTCCTCACCTCAAGCGGAAGCGGAGCCCAATGAGCAAAGAAGAAGCAAAGAAGAAGATCGAGAAGTTACGGCAAGTGATTCAGCACCACGACAATCTTTACTATGTTCAGGACCAGCCGGAGATTGCCGATTCGGAATACGATAAGCTCTTCCGCCAACTGGTTGAGCTGGAGAAGGAATATCCCGATCTGGTGACCCCCGATTCCCCAACCCAGCGGGTGGGGGGCGAGCCGCTCAAAGAGTTTAAGCCCTACCACCATAAAAAGCCCCTTCTTTCCCTAGATAACGCCATGAACCTGGAAGAACTTGACGACTTTGACCGGCGGGTCAGAGAGGCCTTGGGGGAAGAAAAGATCGAGTACGTCGCGGAACTGAAGATGGATGGGTTGGCGGTCGCCTTGGTCTATAATAATGGTCATTTCACGGTCGGTTCGACTCGGGGGGATGGAGTCCGGGGTGAAGATATCACCCAAAACTTGCGGACCGTTAAAGCGATCCCACTGGGCCTAAAAGAAGAGCTCGATCTGGAAGTCCGGGGGGAGACCTATCTTCCTTACGACGACTTCCTGAAACTGAACGAAGAGCGGCAGGAAAAGGGAGAAGCCCTTTTTGCCAATCCCCGCAACGCCGCCGCCGGATCGGTCCGCCAGCTAGACCCAAAGATCACCGCCGGACGGCCGCTCGATATTTTTCTTTATTACGGCGAGGTGCCAGAAATGGCGACCCATCTCGAAACCCTCAAGTATTTGAAAAAACTTGGCTTTAAGACCAATCCGAACACCCGGCTTTGCCACGGTCTCTCCGAAGTTAAAGAATACATCAAGGAGTGGGAGAAGAAACGGGAAAAGCTCCCTTACGAGATCGACGGGATCGTAATCAAGGTCAACAAACTAGCCGACCAGAAAAAACTCGGCTTTACCGCCCGCGCCCCGCGCTGGGCGATCGCTTTTAAATACCCACCGATGCAGGCAGAGACGGTGATCGAAAACATTGAAGTCCAAGTCGGCCGGACCGGGGCGATCACGCCGGTCGCCCACTTAAAACCGGTCCATCTGGCCGGAGTTGTCGTTAAACGGGCGACCCTCCACAACGAAGACGAGATCCGCCGCAAAGAGATCAAGATCGGTGACCACGTGAAGGTCCAGCGGGCGGGGGAAGTGATCCCCGAAGTGGTTGAAGTCGTTAAGAACAAACGGAGCGGCCACGAGAAAGAGTTTCATATGCCGACCCATTGTCCGGTCTGCGGCGGGAAGATCTACCGGCCGGAGGGGGAAGCGATCGCCCGCTGTACGAACGCCACTTGTCCGGCGCAGGTGATGGGGCGGGTCCGCCTTTTTACCTCCCGCGAAGCGATGGACATTGAACATGTCGGTTGGGCGCTGATCGATCAGCTGGTCGAAAAGAAACTGATCGCCGACGCGGCCGATCTCTACACTCTCACTAAAGAAGCTATCCTTAAACTTGAACGGATGGGGGAGAAGTCGGCCCAAAACGTGATCGATTCGATCCAGGGGAGCTTGTCGCGGCCGTTCGATCGGCTGATCTATTCCCTGGGGATCCGGTTAGTCGGCCGTCGGACCGCCCAACTCTTGGCCGATCATTACGTTGATATCGATGAGCTTTCTAACGCGACCGCCGAAGAGTTGGGGAAGATCCACGAGATCGGACCGAAAGTCGCGGAAGGGATCGTCGTTTTCTTTAAGGAAAAAGCTAACCGCCATTTAATTGAAAAACTAAAAAAGGCGGGGGTGAAAGTCAAAGGTGGTGGCCAGCGGCAGAGTGGCCCGCTTAAGGGGAAGAAGTTTGTTTTCACCGGCGGGATGGAGTACTACACCCGGCCGGAAGCGGAAGATTTGGTCCGCCAGCTTGGCGGCTCGGCCAGCTCCGCAGTCTCTAAAGAGACTGACTACGTCGTCGCCGGGACCGATCCCGGCTCCAAGTACAATAAAGCGAAAAAATTGGGCGTGACGATTTTGACGGAAGAGGAGTTTGTGAAGCTCACAAAGAGATCTTAACGATTCATGGAAGCCGGCGAATGAAGGCGGAAACCTGCGGCAATATCGCCGCGGTTTCCTTGGGTTTATGTAGGGACAGGGCTTGTCCCTGTCCGAAGGATCAGAAAGACTGGGAAGACCGCGAATGAAGGCGGATTGCGGCTTCCGAGAAAAGCTGAGCAGACCGACGGAAACCTGCGACAATATCGTCGCGGTTTCCTTGGGCTTATGTAGGGACAGGGCTTGTCCCTGTCCGAAGTAATGGGAAGACCGGGACGCTGTCCGCCGAGGCGGATCGCGTGCTTCCTAGAATAGCTGAACTTAATGCGGAAACCTGCGGCAGTATCGCCGCGGTTTCCGGGGGGAGTAAAAAAGAATTCAATATGAATGAGCAGAAGAGTCTGTATGATGTCTTGATAGTTTTGATCCAAATGGGAATGCCAGTTGTGACAGCTGCTTTTGGCTTTTTAATTGGTAAATGGTGGGACGATAAAACAAAGAAAAATGATTTTAAAAGGGAAATATTATTTAAGGCAAACAGAGGTTTAAGTAGGTTTGTGTATTTTTATATTACTTCCTTTGCTTATCGCGATAATAATAATGAATTTGAAAAAGAATACGAACAAGAAACGTCTCAATTTGATGAGATAAAAGCTGATTTAGAAATATTTGTTGGAATTAATGTTTATAATATATTCTTAGAATGTGCTAGTTGTGCGAAATTATGTGGGGAAGAGGCTTATGAGCGAATTAGAAAGGGTGAGTTTGTTACTAAACAAGAAGAATTGATTAATTTTAAGGCGTATTCAATAAGTCATTATAAATGGATTCAAGCAGTTAGGGATGAGTTGAAAATTAGGGATTGATTGCCTGGAAGCTGCGACGATAGTGTCGCATGCTTCTGTCAGTGGTGGGGAGGGAAAGTGGCAGTATGGGGAAGTATGTTCATTATGTCTTTTCGACTTATAAAAGAAGGCAATTGATATCGGAAGACGTTGCCGAATGCTTAAAAACAGCGTTTGCCGATATTTGTAGGGGGAAGGGCTTTAGGATCGAATGTTATGATATTTTGATAGATCATGTTCATTTGCTCATTGAAAAACAGGATAACGATAGCAATGAGTATGTAATGAAGATGGTCAAAGGACTTAGCTCCAAAGCAGTGTTGGCTAAGTTTTCGACCAATCGTTTTGATAATCGGAAGCTCTGGGGAAGAGGCTATCGGGCTTACGAGATTATTGATTCAGATTCATTGCGAAAAGTGATAGATTATATAAAAGGGCAGAAGGCGAATGGTGAAGACAAACGATTTTTACAGCTTGGAAACCGCGACGATATTGTCGCAGGTTTCCAAGCGTGATATGGCCACGTTTGAGTTAAGCAGGTTTCTAGGTGCAATGGAGCGATGTGTAGGTTGTTCGCAGGTTTCCATGCGTAGAAGGTAGATAGACCCGGAAGCCGCGACGATATTGTCGCTGGCTTCCGATAAGAAAGGGTAAGATATAAATGCAACAACAACTAAAATTAATTAAAAATCTCCTCGAGACCCGCAAGGCGCGGCGGAAGGAGAAGCTCTTCGTTGTTGAAGGGGTGAGGATGGTCGAAGAGGCGGGGGAGCGGGTAAAAACGTTCTTCTACTCCGAAAACCTGCCGATCGTTAAGAAGCTGGAAGAACAGATGAGTGTCGGTTACAAAGTCTCGAAAAAACAACTGGCCGAGATTTCCCAGGTGGAAACGCCGCAAGGGATCGTCGCGATTGTTAGAGAACAGGAATACTCCTTAGACCAGATAGATACCAAGGGAGTGATCGTTTACTGCCTCGGTGTCCAGGACCCGGGGAACCTGGGGACAATCATCAGGACCGCCGACGCTTTTGGGGCGAGCGGAGTGATCCTTTCTAAAGGGACCGTCGACCTCTATAACCCGAAAGTGGTTCGCGCGACGATGGGCTCGCTCTTTCACCTGCCGATCGTCATGGCGGCCGATGACGCCGAAACTATTAGTCAATTAAAGGGGAAAAATGTTAAAATAGTAACAACCGATCTAAAGGCGACGAAAACCGCGGCCGCCGGGGATTACCGGGGCGGGGTCGCTTTCCTGGTTGGGAACGAAGGGGCCGGGTTGCCCCCCGAGATCGTCGCTCTGGGCGAAGCGGTCAAGATCCCGATGCCGGGAAACGCCGAATCGCTTAATGTCGCCGTCTCGACCGCGATTCTTTTATATGAAGCGACAAAACAAAGACTAGGAAACCGCGACGATATTGTCGCAGGTTTCCAGGGATAACATGGAAAAGATTAAACAACTACAGGACGAAGCGCTTGGCCTGATCCGTCAGGCGAAAGATCTGGCCGAGCTCGACTCGGTTAGGATCCGCTTTCTCGGTAAAAAAGGGGAACTGACCGAAGTCCTCAAGTCGCTTGGCTCACTTTCACCGGAAGAACGGCCGAAGGTCGGCGCCCTCGTTAACGAAGCCAAAGTTGTGGTTGAAGTTGCCTTGAACGATCAGAAGGTCAGCCTCTTGGCGCAAGCCCAAAAACAAAAGATTGCCGCCGAAAAGATCGATATCACTCTCCCCGGGAAAGGGATCAAACTCGGTAAACTCCACCCGCTAACCCAGACGATGGAACAAGCCAAAGATATCTTTTTACGCCTTGGCTTTGAGATCGCGGAAGGGCCGGAAGTCGAGCTGGAGTATTATAATTTCGACGGCCTCAATATCCCGGCCCACCATCCGTCGCGCGACGTTGATTCAACTTTCGTCATTAAAGACGAGGTTGTTATGCGGACCCACACTTCGCCGGTCCAGGTCCGGGTGATGGAAAAGAGACAGCCGCCGCTGGCGATCATCGCTCCCGGCCGGGTCTTCCGCCGTGATTACGACGCCACCCATTCGCCGGTCTTCCAACAATTGGAAGGGTTCCTGGTCAATAAGAACATTACTTTCGGCGACCTCAAAGGGGTTCTCACCGAATTCCTCCGCCAGATGTTCGGCTCGGAGAAAAAGGTCCGCTTTCGGCCGAGCTTTTTCCCCTTTACCGAGCCGTCGGCTGAAGTTGACGTTGAATGTTTGAAATGCGGGAGTGAAGGGCAGAAAGGGTGCAACATCTGCAAAGGGACCGGCTGGCTCGAGATCCTCGGCTCCGGGATGATCGACCCGAACGTTTTTAAAGCGGTTGGCTACGACCCGGAGAAATACACCGGCTTTGCTTTTGGGGTGGGGATCGAACGGATCGCGATGCTGAAATACGGGATCGATGACATCCGCCTATTTTACGAGAACGATCTTCGTTTTCTGGAGCAATTTTAATGAAAGTGCCAATAGAGTGGCTTAAAGAACTGGTCCCCATTAAAGCGACGGCCGAGAAATTGGCCGAACTGATCGCTTTAGGCGGGCTGGAAACGAATCTGATCGCCGAGGATATCCTCGAAGTCGATATCCTGCCGAACCGGGCCGACTGCTGGAGCCTGCGCGGGATCGCCCGGGAAGTCGCGGCTCTCACCAAAGTTAAAGTTAAAGCCGACAAACCGAAAGTCAAAGAGACGGCCGAGAAGACCAAAAAATTTGTCCAGGTCGATATCCTGGAGCCGACTCTGTGTTCCCGTTACATGGCGCGGGTGATCAAGAACGTTAAGATCGGCGACTCCCCAGAGTGGCTTAAACGCCGCCTGGAAAAGGCGGGGGTCCGCTCGATCAATAACGTCGTTGACGTGACCAACTACCTGATGCTGGAGATCGGCCAGCCGATGCACGCTTTCGACGCCTCGCTGGTCAAAGACCGGCACATTGTCGTCCGCCGGGCCGAACCGAAAGAAAAAGTCCTTGCCCTCGATGGTAAAGAATATGAACTCGATTCCGAAGTCCTGGTCATTGCCGATCCGGACAAGGCGATCGCCATTGCCGGGATCATGGGCTTGGCCAACAGCGAAGTCCGGCCGACCACGACCACCATTATTTTAGAATCGGCCTCCTTCGATCCGGTCTCGGTCCACGAGAATTCCAGAAAACTTCGGCTGCGGAGCGAATCGTCGGTCCGCTTCGCCCACGGTCTTGATTGGCTGGGGGTGGAAGAGGCGCTTGATCGCGGCGCCGCTTTGATCGCCGAGCTGGCGGGGGGCGAAGTCTTCTCCGGTAGTGTCGATGCCAAAAAGAAAGACCCGACCCCCAAGAACATCCTCCTCCGCCCCGCGCGGGTCGAAAAAGTTCTAGGCGAACATCTCGCGGTCGGGACAATGACCAGTATCCTCAAAGGGTTGGGGTTCGGGGTCAAAACGAAAGGGAACGACCTAATGGTCGAGATCCCATTGTTCAGGGCGATGGACGTGGAGCGGGAAGCCGACCTGATCGAAGAGCTCGCCCGGATCAACGGTTACGACAAGATCAAACCGACTATGCCGGATACTTCTTTTGCCGGTAAAAAAGCGCCGGTCGAAGACTTTTTAAAACTCCGCCAGGTTTTGACCGGTTGCGGCTTAAATGAGGTCCAGTCCTATACTTTAGTTTGTGAAAAGGACCTGGAACTGTCGACTTTTCCGCTGGCAGGGACGATCCAGACCGTTAATCCGCTCAATAGCGATCAGGTAATATTACGGCCGAGCCTACTGCCTGGACTACTGAAGATCGCCCAGTACAACCAGAACCGCCAGATCGAGAATGTCCTGATCTTTGAGATCGGCAAAACATTTAAACAAAGCGGGGAGAAGCTTCCTCATGAGAACTGGCGGATCACCGGTGTTTTAATGGCATCGCCGTTCCAGAGCTTACTGGATAAAGGGACGGTCGATTACTTCTTTGTTAAAGGGGCAATGGAAAGTCTGTTTAGCGCGCTTGGGTTGAACTTGCCGGAACAAAAAGAAAGTTCCAGCTCGTTCACGCAATACGGGAGCGCGGCGGAAATTCCGGCCGGGTTCTTCGGCGCGCTGAATCCAAACCTTCAACGCAATTATGATTTTAAAAAACCGGTCTTTGTTTTTGACCTCGATCTTGATCTGCTTGTGGCGCAAGCAAGACATGACCGGCACTATCAACAGCTTCCCAAGTTCCCCTATGTGACGAGAGATATCTCTCTTACCATGCCGGACGACGCGGCCAATCAAAATGTGATCTCTTTGGTGAAAGAGCTGGGCGGCGGACTGGTTGAAGCGGTCTTTCCGTTCGATAAGTATAAGGAGAGCGTCGCTTACCGGATCATTTACCGCCATCAGGAGCGGACCCTCACCGAAGAGGAAGTTAACCAGAAGCACCAATCGATCGTTGACGCTTTAGTCTCGCGGCTGCACGTTAAGTTGAGGTAGCTACGCTTTTCCGCCCGATTGAACCGGCTAATCTGTCGGTAGGCTTGAGAAACCCGCGGCTGAATAAGTTGTATGCCCCGCGGCTAAACGCCGCGGTTAATCCTAACAATGTTTTACCACTATATTTTTAATACTTATAAAGGGAAATCATCACTTCTTGAAAAAGAGATGCGGCAATTTCTTGAGGCTGAGTTTAAGCAGATAGCCCAAAAGAGAGGACTTGGGCTACTTGCTTCAAATATTCTCGAAGAACATGTTCATTTGTTAGTGGAGCAAGAAGCGACTGATTCCACCGAGTATGTTATGAAAATGTTTAAGGGGAGTTCTTCTAGGGCATTTTTTCTGGAATATCCATCAAATAGATTTGTTGATCGGAAATTATGGGGAAGGGGTTATTTTGCCCGTAAAATAAGTGAAAAAGACCTTCCTAAAGTGATACAATATATTAACGAACAGCATGACGCTGCTGGCGTAGACAAAAGATATTAGCCTTAACCGCGACGTTCAGTCGCGGGGCTGGTGACGGGATTCGTAACCAGCAGCTGAGCGCTGCTGTTCTGTTAAGCTTTGAGTGATGGTTGTCTGTGAATATTTGCGAGGAGGGGTTTATGAAAAAAATATCATATGAGCGAATTGGTTTATTTTGTCAGGCAGCATTAAGGATAATCTTAGAGCAAGGCGGATCATGTCCGGTAAAGAAAATTCACGAGGAAATTGAAAAGAAAATCGAATTTAATGAATACGAAAAAGGGCTTTATGAAAAGAGTGGCTATATTCGTTGGCAATCAATTTTGCATTTTTATTCAATTGATCTTGTTAAGGCTGGATGGTTAAGGAAACATAAAGGGACCTGGTTTATTACCGAAGAAGGCAAGAAGGCGCTTGAAATGACGCCGAACCAATTTATTGATGTTGCAAGAAAAAAATATATGGAATGGGCTGAGGCGAGAGAATTAATTAGGCAAGAGTCAAATGAGACAGATAATGAAAATCATTCGCTTGCAACAACATATGAGCAGGCGCAATCAACATCAAGAGAGGAAATAAAAGAGTACATTAGAAATATTAATCCATATGATTTTCAGGATCTAGTTGCGGCCTTATTTCGAGGTATGGGGTATTATACGCCATTTGTTGCGTCAAAAGGCCCAGATGGGGGCATTGATATTGTTGCATACAAAGATCCCATTGGTGCTCAATCTCCAAGAATACGTATACAAGTTAAGCATAGAATGGAAACAAAAGTTGGGAGGCCAGAGGTCGCCTCATTAAACGGCGACTTGCAGAAAGAAGGGTATATTGGAGTTATTGTTTCTACTGGTGGTTTTTCTGCTGATGCTTTGGTCGAAATTAGGAAGGCAAATAAACATATTGAAAAAATTAATTTCGATGAATTCATCGATCTTTGGGAAGAACACTATGATAAGTTATCTGATGAAGATAAAAACTTATTGCCACTAAGAAAAGTGTTGTTTTTGGCTCCAGAAGAATAGATGTAACCGCGACGGTCAGTTGCGAGCGGGGATTTGTAAAACAATAGAAGCATAAACAGCAGTTGAATGCTGCTGTTAAAGTTAACAAATGAATAAAACAGAGTTGAATAAATTGATCAATAAAGAGGCTCATGGGGAAATTAACTACAACAGAAGTGTGGTTAACCAGTTGTTGTATTTTTCGATTATGATAATTGGTGCTTATTTTTGGCTTATAATTAATGTTGAGGACAAGGTCATCCTTGAATTGAATCCGAATGTTGTTATTCTTTTACTTTCAATATGCATAATAATAATTATTGGTTTAATTGGTGTTTCTATAAGTAAGCAGCTTCAACAAGAAAATGTGCAATGGAAGCGAATTAATGAAATCGAAAAATCCCTAGATAGCCAGCTTAGTTATGACGGTTATAAAATAATTCCAAGATTGTATTCGTGGATATTGTTGATAATATTTTGTTTTCTGTCTTTTATCAATATTACTATTTTTAATTGGTGTGTTTTGATTGTTTATGGATGGACTGCTTGCCAAATAATAGTTGCAGGTGCTTTATATGTTTTAATACCAATTTATGGGTATTTCTTTTATCAAATAGGCATTAAAGAGGTTGAATTGAAGCCAGCAGATAAAGGCTGTGATTAATTATAAATCCCTAACCGCGACGTTCAGTCGCGGGGGAAAAAATAGTTGTTGGGGTAGGATCGTCAGCGGATTAGCCTCGTAACCAGCAGCTAAACGCTGCGGTTAAAGGAAAGAATATAACCGCGACGTTCAGTCGCGGGGGCAGTGAAAGAGAATCTAACCGCGACGTTCAGTCGCGGGGAGATTGGTAGTCAGTCGCGGTTGATACATTAGCTAGGAGAGAAAAGGATAAAATAATGACCGACCTCACCCCGATGATGAAACAGTACCAGGAGATCAAGGCCCGGCACCAGGACGCGATCCTCTTTTACCGCCTCGGTGATTTCTACGAAATGTTTTTTGACGACGCCTTGCTTGCGTCGCGCGAATTAGACCTGACTTTAACCGGTCGCGGCAAAGACGACAACCGGATGCCGATGTGCGGCATTCCGTACCACGCCGCCGAAGGGTATCTGGCCAAACTTATCGAGAAAGGGTACAAGGTCGCGATCTGCGAACAGGTTGAAGATCCAAAATTCGCCAAAGATAACCTTGTTAGACGGGAAGTGATTCGGATCGTCACCCCTGGGACGGTGAACGAGCCGTCGATGCTTTCGGCCAAAGCGAATAACTATTTGCTGGCGGTCAATCAGGACAAAGGGAAATACGGCCTCGCTTACGTTGATTCAACGACCGGGGAATTCAAATTGACCGGTTTTAATTCTCTCGACGGGCTTCTGGACGAGGTCCGCCGGATCGCGCCGGTAGAATTGTTGGTTTCCGATCTCTTTGAACCAGAAGGAGCGGCCGCCCTCAAAGAGCTTCGGCTGAAAAGCCAGTCTTCCTTCAAAGATATTTACGACAGCGAGACGGCGGTTAGGAAAATTAAAGGGCAGTTTAACCTTCATTCGCTGGAATCGTTTGGTTTGAATGAGGATGAGGTTTCGCTTGGCGCGGCGGCGGCGATCCTAGATTATCTCCGGGAAACGCAAAAGACCGCTCTCCGCCAGATCGGCGCGCTGAAAAAATACCAGGTCGGCGATTACATGTTCATCGATAACGTTACCCGCCGCAATTTAGAATTGACCCAAACAGCCCGCGACAAATCGCACCAGGGGAGCTTGCTCTGGGTCATTGACCGGACTAAAACCCCGATGGGCGGAAGACTGCTTCGCCAATGGCTGGTCCAACCATTATTAAATCAAGCCGAGATCGAACGGCGCCTCGACGCGGTTGAAGTTTTTACTAAAGACGCGATCCTCCGGAGCGAACTGGCGGCCGCCCTTGATAAAGTCTTTGATGTGGAGCGGCTGACCGGCAAAGTTGCGACCGGGACCGCCAATCCGCGCGACTTGGCCGCGCTGAAGGAATCGCTCTTTCAACTTCCGCTGATCGAGAAAGTCGTTCAAACGAACGTCCCTCTGGCCGGTTTTGTCGCGCCGATCAAAGAGTCCCTGGCGGTCCGGCAGGCGGTAGTTGAGCTGATCGGCAACGCGATTGTCGCTGATCCTCCGTTCACGATCAAAGAAGGGGGGATCATTAAGGACGGCTACCACGCGGAGCTCGACGAACTGAAGAAAGGGAGCCGCGGCGGGAAGCAATGGATCGCCGAGCTGGAAGCGTCGGAGCGGAAACGGACCGGGATCAAATCGCTCAAGGTCGGCTACACTAAAGTTTTCGGTTATTTCATTGAAGTGACCAATTCCAATCTTGACCAGGTGCCGCCCGATTATATCCGCAAGCAAACGTTAGTGAACGCCGAACGGTTCATCACGCCGGAACTAAAAGACCGGGAGACGATGATCCTGAACGCGGAAGTCAGGACCAAAGAGCTGGAATACCAGCTCTTTACCGAGGTCCGGACCAAAGTCGCGGAACATACCCGGCAGCTGCAGTCGCTGGCTGGCGCGCTCGCCAGTCTTGATGTCCTTTTATCTTTAGCCGAAGCGGCGGTGGAAAATAAATACAGCCGCCCGTCGTTTAGCGACCAAAAAGCGATCACGATCAAACAAGGGCGCCATCCGGTAGTTGAAAAGATGCTGGGTGAATTTAAATTTGTCGCCAACGATACCGATCTTAACGAGGCACGCCGCTTTCTGCTGATCACCGGCCCGAATATGGGCGGTAAGTCGACCTACATGCGCCAGACGGCGCTGATCTCTCTCCTGGCCCAGATCGGCTCTTTTGTTCCCGCGGCCAGTGCCAAGCTTTGCCTGATCGACCGGATCTTTACCCGGATCGGCGCGATGGACGATATCTATTCCGGCCAGTCGACTTTTATGCTGGAGATGACCGAGACCGCCAACATCGTCAACAACGCGACCGAGCGGAGCCTGGTGATCTTAGACGAGATCGGCCGGGGGACCTCGACCTTCGACGGGATGTCGATCGCGGCGGCGGTGGCCGAACATATCCACGCCAAGATCGGGGCGCTGACCTTATTTGCCACTCATTATCACGAGATTACTCAACTGGCGGACAAACATCCTGGCATGGTCAACGTTAACGTGACCGTCCGCGACCAGAATGGCGAGATCACTTTCTTGCGCGTCATCGCCGAAGGACCGGCCGATAAGTCTTACGGCATCCAGGTCGCCAAGCTGGCCGGTATTCCGGCCGAAGTTCTCAAACGGGCCGAGGAGATCTACGCCACGCTCGAAATGGTCGAGAACGACCTGGGAGCGGAAAAGAAAAAAGCCCTTCGCAAGAAGCACGGTCTTTACAAAACCCCCGACGACCAGCGCGAACAGGCGAGTTTGTTTTGATATTTAGAAAAAAGCTTGTATAATAATAACCAATGAATTTAGTACCGACGAAAGTATTTTTTACCAAGGGAGTGGGCCGCCACCGGGAAAAGCTGGCCAGTTTCGAGATGGCCTTGCGCGACGCGGGGATCCAGGCGGTCAACTACGTCCAGGTTTCCAGCATCTTCCCGCCGGGCTGTAAGATGATCACCCGGGAGCAGGGGATGAAACTGATCAAGCCGGGCGAGATCACTTTTATCGTCATGTCGCGCAACGATACCAACGAGTCGCACCGCCTGATCTCGGCTTCGGTCGGGATGGCGATCCCCTCGGACCCGAATTCCTACGGTTATTTGAGCGAACACCATGGCAACGGGATGACCGACGAAGAATGCGGCGATTACGCCGAAGACATTGCCGCGCAGATGTTAGCCACAACCCTGGGGGTTCCTTTTGACGAGGATTCCAGCTGGGACGACCGCCAGGAGCTGTGGAAAGTTTCCGACCGGATCGTTCGGACCACCCATATTACCCAAAGCGCCATTGGCCAGAGGAACGTCTGGACCACGGTTATCGCCGCGGCTGTTTTCCTCTTTGACGAAAACTAATGACTGCCGCCGACCAGCTGGTGATCAAAGGCTTTCTCGAAACTTCTTTCGTCGACTGGGACGGGAAGATTGTCGCGGTCGTTTTTCTCCCGTATTGTAATTTCCGCTGTCCCTTCTGCCATAACGCCGGGCTCGTTAACCAGCCGGACAAATATGAAACTATTCCCGTTGCGCGGATCTTTTCTTTTTTGAAAGAACACACGGATTTTCTGGATGGGGTCTGTATCACCGGCGGGGAGCCGGTCCTGCACGTCAACCAGGGGCTGGTCGAGTTTATCGAAGAGATCAAAAAACTGCCTCTGTTGGTCAAGCTCGACACCAACGGGACCGATCCGGAGCTGATCAAGCGTTTGCTCGACCGCAAGCTGGTCGACTTTATCGCCATGGACGTCAAAGCGCCGCTGGATGAGCGGTATTATAAGCTCTGCGGGGTGGAAACCGATCTGGCCAAGATCAAACAGAGCGTCGCGCTGATAATTAAGAGCGGGATCGAAAGTGAATTCCGGACCACGGTCGTTCCAAATCTCTTGTATTTAAAAGATATCGAGGACCTGGCTCGGGGGATCAAAGGGGCGAAAAAATTCGTCCTGCAGCAATTTGATCCGCGTAACACTTTGGATCCGGCCTTGGCTGCTTATGAGCCTTATCCGCTGGAAAAACTGCAGGAAATGGCCGATCTTGCCAAACGCTGGGTTCAGAACGTTCAGATCAGAGGAAAGTAGCTACTTATATTTGGGCGGCTGACCGAGTTTCTTGAGCAATTCGTTGATCTCTTTTTCCATTTCCGTCATCTTCAATTCCCGCCCGACCGCCAGCAATTGGAATTCTTCCAGCTCTTTAACTTTTTCGTTCAGTTGTTTTTCGAAGCGTTTCCGTTCGGTCACGTCGCGGGCGATCCCGAAGACCGCGACCGGTTTGCCGTTTTCGAGCTGGACCTGGCTGTTGATCTCCAGGGTCAGGACACGTCCGTCTTTTGTTTTGATCGCCGCTTCATAAGAGGTCCGCTGCTGCTGGCCGGAGATCTTTTCATCGAGTTTTGCCTTGAGGACGGCCCGCGAATCAGGCGTGGCCAAAAAATCGAAAGGCCGGCCGATGATGTCTTCCGGTTTATAGCCGAGGATTCTTTTAGCCGCTTTATTGATGGAGGTGAATTCTCCTTTTAAGTTCGCGGTAAAAACGATATCATTGACGTCTTCGAAGATGGCGTTATAAGACTGCTGGCTTTGAAAAAGCATGATTTGCGCCTGGTTGAGCGACCGAAGGGTTGCATTGATCGACCTTTGCAGTGAGGTGATCTCGTCGTTTCCCTCTTCCGGCACGGTCAGGTTGAGCTTCTCTTTTTTACCGATGGCGACGATCGCTTCGGCCAGCTTGGCGATCCGGGTGGTGATCAGCCGGTCAAGGGCGGTCAGGATGACCGCGCCGAGCAGAAAGCCGACACCAACAATGATCGCGATAAAAACAGTGATCGTTCGTTCCAGCTTATTGTAAATGATCCGAGAAACCGTCCGGGTGATGACCGCGACCGGTTCGCCGTTAAGGTCCCTTAAAATAGTGTAGCCCATGATCGTCGTGTCGTCGATCGATTCGATTGACAGGTCGTTCCGGCTTTTACCGACAATCTCCTTGAACTTTTCCAGGGAAAGGTCTTTGCTGCCCGGTAATTGAACTCTAATGTTTAGTTGCAGGCTTTTAGCCAGATAGTTTGTTTCGGTGTCATTTAGGAACCGGCCAAAGATCAAGGTCCCACGGACCGGTCCTTGATTATTGCTGGTTAGGATTGGCTGCGCGGCGAAGAGCAGCGGCCCTTCCGGCAGGGAAATTAAGCCTTTGGTCCCTTCTTTTCGCGTAATTTGAGACAGCTTTTTAAACTGCGCGTTGAACTGGGCGGGGAGCGGCGTCCTTATCTTTTTTACCAAGTCATAGCCGGCCCCGTAAACCAGCTTGCCGTTCAGGTCGAGAAATAAAAGGGCGTTGAGCCGCAAATTGCCCATAGTGGAGTCGGAGATGTTAACCTCGACGAATTTCTTGTTGCGATCGACAACGAATTGGTAGGCGTCGTCCCAAATCGACCAGTCAAGGAGCATGTATTCCAGCGTCTCAAGTTCGATCGCCTGGAAGGCTCCCTGGATCCTCTCGGTCCGGCTAACGGCGTCATTCAGTTCCGCTTCCAGAAAATTAGGGACCAGGATCAAGCGCACTCCCAACAAGACGACTAAAATGGCAGTGATCATGGTCAGGGCGGTGAAGATAATGAGCTTGGTTCTTAATTTCATAACTCTGAACTGATTATGACATCATCAATTTAAGAATTCAATTCAAAATTGACTTTATGGAAAGCAATGGCTATACTTCGAAAAAAGAGGGGGACAAATTATGTGTGGAGCGGTTATGAAAAAAACATTTTATTTGCTTTTCCTGGTTGTTTGTCTGGCCGGCTTGGTTTGGGGAATGGGAGAAAAAGAGCCGGCCGCGTCGAAGAAAGAACTCCTTGATTTTACTTTGCCCGATCTGGCCGGTAAGCCGATCAAGCTCTCTGATTATCGTGGGAAAGTGATTATGCTTAATTTTTGGGCGACCTGGTGTCCTCCCTGCCGTTCGGAAATGCCGATCATGCAAAAGCTCCATGAAAAAATGGCCGATAAACCGTTTGTGATCGTTGCCGTCAATCTGGAACGGGGTGCGGGGGACGCGGTCTGTAAATTTGTCGCCAAGGAAGGATATACTTTTAAAGTTTTGCTTGATAACGAGGGTGAAGTCGCCGGCCGCTATTCAATTTACAGTATTCCCACTACTTATGTCATTAATAAGAAAGGGAAGGTGGTCGACAAACTGATCGGCGCCCGAGATTGGTTGAGCGATGAATACCTTAAAGCTTGGTCAAAATTGATCGAGCAGGCGAAATAAGCGATGGCCGGCCTCTCTTTTGCCGTTGCTTTTGCCGCCGGCCTGTTATCTTTTCTTTCGCCCTGCATTCTACCCTTGATTCCTTCTTACATCCTTTTTTTGACCGGCATCTCCCTGCATGATTATCGCCTGTCGGTCGGGGAAGCCAGGCTGAAGACTTTGCTCAACGCCCTTTTCTTCGTTTTCGGTTTTTCTCTGGTCTTTATAGCCCTTGGGGCGACTGCCAGCGTGCTTGGTCAGGCGCTCATGGAATTCCGCGGGGTGATGCGGATCGTTGGAGGATTGATCGTGATCGGCCTGGGGCTTTTTTTGCTCAAAATTATCAGGCTGGATTTTCTGCAGTCGCATTTTGGCTGGCAGTTAAAATTTAAACCGGGGAGCTATCTTGGTTCGTTCGTGTTCGGGATGGCCTTTTCCGCCGCCTGGGTCCCGTGCGCCGGCCCGATCCTCGGTTCGATCCTGGTCCTTTCCAGCGTCTCGTCGACCATGTGGAACGGGGTGCTGCTGCTCGGTTTTTATTCGCTCGGCCTGGCGATCCCTTTTCTTCTCACCGCCTTAATGCTTGACCTGGCGATCGTTTACATTAAAAGGATGGAGAATATCCTGCACTATGTTGAGATTTTCAGCGGGGTTTTGCTTATCTTGATCGGCCTGATGATCCTGACCAACTCCCAGCAGGTCGTTTCGCTCTGGTTGAGCCGCTGATGCCGCTCGATCTGGTGATAATCGGCGGCGGCCCGGCCGGCATTACTGCCGCGGTCTACGCCGCCCGCAAAAAAATGAGCTTAGCAGTCGTGGCCAAGGAGATCGGCGGTCAGGCCGCTTGGTCATCGAATGTCGAAAATTACACCGGCTTTCAAGTTATTACCGGCCCCGAGCTGGTCAAAAAGTTTTCCGATCATTTAAGCCAATATAAGTTTGAAATGCGCGAGGGGGTCGAAGCGACGTTGGTTGAGCGCGCGGGCTCTAATTTTCAAGTCAAACTATCCGACGGTCAAGCGCTTGCCGCCAAGTCGGTGATCATTGCTTCCGGGAAGCGGCCGCGCCCCCTAAACGTTCCCGGTGAGCGGGAATTCCGCGGTCGCGGCGTGGCTTACTGCGCGACCTGCGACGGCCCTCTTTTTGCCGGTAAAACGGTCGCGGTCGTCGGCGGGGGGAATTCCGCCCTCGACGCGGCATTGCAGATGGAGCGGATCGCCGCCAAGGTCTATTTGATCAATCTTGCTCCGGCCCTGACCGGCGACCCGGTCATGAGCGAGAAGCTGGTCGGACTGCCGAAAGTTGAGATCATGAACTCCGCCAAGATAACGGAAATTTTCGGCGATCAATTTGTCCGCGGCCTGAAAATCGACCGCGCCGGCCGAATCGAGGCCCTGGCGCTGGAGGGGATCTTTGTCGAGATCGGCCTGACGCCTAACTCCGCGCTGGTCGATTGCGTGTCTAAGAATGAACTGGGGGAGATCGAGATCGATTGCGCCGCGCGGACCTCTTGTCCCGGACTTTTTGCCGCCGGGGATGTGACCGCTGTGCCGTCCAAGCAGATCATCATTGCCGCCGGTGACGGGGCCAAAGCCGCCTTGTCCGCTTTTACCTACTTAAATACCCGCGGCGGCTAAAAGTCCGGTTACCCTTCGACGATCCAGTGTTCTTGTTGTTTGAACCATTCCGTCGGATCGTTTAAGTAGAGCATTGTTTCGTCCAGAATAGCGAAATGTTCTTTCTCTTCCCGGGCGAGGGCGGCGTAAAAAATATTCGCGGTTTGATCGGTGCTTTCCGCCGCGATCTTATCGTATAAAGTGTAACTGTCCCTTTCCAGTCCTTCGGCGACCAGGTAAGCGTCGTTAATGTCCTTTTGGGTCTCAAAATTTCGGTCGAGGCTTTTTTGCAGTTTCTTGAGAATTATTTTCAAGAGGTCCTCTTTGGTCGGCGCAACCTCCACGTCTTTCAGCCAGTCCGAGGCGAGTTTTTTTTCGCCGGTCAAGTTGCGGTAGAACTCCTTGATCTTTTCCAGGTGGACCAATTCCCTTTCCGCCAGGCTGGACAAGGTCGCGGCCGCGAGGGGGTTACCGGTCCTCTTGGCGGTTTGAGTGTAAAAATCGTAGCCTTTCTTTTCCAGTTCGATCGAGAGCTTGACGTCGGCAATTAGGTCGTTCATAGGTGGGACCTCCTTTAATTATCGCTAAAAGTTTAGCAGTTGTAAGATATAATGACAAGGGATACGTTTCCAGCTGTAAGCTCCCAGCTTTAAGCTTACAGCTTTAAGCTTAAAGCTGGGAGCTTTCTTGCTTGGCAATATTTGAATGGGCTGCTACAATTACGATCATGAAGGAAATATTGGTGGTTGACGACGAAAAGGATATTGTCGAGGCGATCGAATACAACCTGAAGAACGAAGGTTATAAGGTCGCCAAGGCTTTTGACGGGCCGTCCGCCGTCAAAATGGCCAAAGAAAAAAATCCCGCTTTGATCTTGCTTGATCTCATGCTGCCCGGGATGAACGGTCTTGACGTCTGCAAAACCTTGAAAAATAACGCCGCGACCGCCGCTATTCCTATAATTATGCTGACCGCCAGAGGCGAAGAGGCGGACAAGGTCATCGGGCTTGAACTGGGGGCCGACGATTATCTGACCAAACCGTTCAGCATGCGCGAACTAACCGCCCGGATCAAAGCGATTCTGAAGCGTTATGGCGGGGGAGCGCCGGCCGGGAAAAAGGTCTTTAAAGCGCCGCAACTTGAATTGGACGTTGATAAGCATGAGGTTCGCGTCGCCGGTAAAGCGATCGAATTGACCGCAAAAGAATTCGCGCTGTTGTTGTACCTTTGGGAAAATGAAGGGAAGGTTTTCAGCCGGGAGCGGCTGCTCGATACGGTCTGGGGGATCGACGTCGCGATCGAAACCAGGACCGTCGATGTGCATGTCCGCCGCCTGCGGGAAAAACTTGGTAAAGCGGAAAAATATATCCACACCCTGCGCGGGGTTGGTTACAAATTCGAGGCGAGGCCGTGAAGCTTTTTAATAATTTCCGCTTCGCCCTTTTCTTTTCCTTCATCGGGATCGTCGTTATTAGTTTCGCGATCCTGATCTCGATCGCTGTTCCCCGCCTAAAAACGATCGAAGTTAGCCGCGAGAGCGAGGCCCTTTCGCAGCAGCTCTTTCTCTCGGCCAATGATTTTTCCCGGGTCCTGGCCCGGCCGAAAGAGCTTCAGGGTTTGAGCCTGGAATACGCCAATATTCTGGGGAACCGGATAACGGTTGTCGATCTTAACGGTCGGGTCCTGGCCGATTCGCAGGTTAAGGCGGCAGGGCTTGAAAATCACCGCGATCGGCCGGAAATCATCGAGGCTCGGGAAAAAGGGCTGGGGAAGGCGATCCGCTACAGCGCGACTTTACGCAAAGAGCTGATCTATGTCGCCGTGCCGATCAAAAAAGACGGCCAAAAGATCGGGTTCCTCCGGTTTGCCGTCCCCTTAAATTACGCCACTAATGTTTTTCGTTTATATAAATCGGTCTGGCTGGCTCTGTTTATTTCGGTGATCGTGGCGGTTATTTCGAGCGCCTGGCTGGCCCGCTCGTTCGCCAATCCGATCAGCCGCTTATCGGACGTCGCCAAGCGGATCGCCGCCGGCAAATTTGAGAACCGGTTCTTCCGCCGCTCCCGTTACGAAGTCGGGGAATTGGAGCGGGCGATGGAGCGGATGAGCCAGTACTTAAGGATCACCTTCGATAAACTTTCGGCCAAGAAAAGCCAGATCGGCGCGGTCCTATCCAGCCTGAACGAGGGGGTCCTGGCGGTCGATCGCGAGGGGAACGTGATCCTGGCCAACCCGGTCATTGAAAAAATTCTCGGGGTGACCGAACCGGAGATCAAGGGGAAAACGATCCGTGAAGTCGTGCGGAACAACGAGATTACCGAGCTGATAACCAAGGCGCTGCGGACGGGAGAACGGGTTAGGGAGGAGATCCAGGTTTTTCACCCTTTTGAAGGGATCTTTGACGCCCACGCCGGGCCGGTCTTAAACGAAGAGAATATCGTGATCGGCGTGGTCTGTGTTTTGCATGACATGACCGACTTGCGCAAGTTGGAGAAGATCCGTTCGGAATTCGTGGCCAATGTTTCCCATGAGTTGAAAACACCGCTAACGGTGATCAGGACGAACGTGGAAAATCTTCTCGGGGGCGCCCTGAACGATCCGGCCCATAACGCCGAATTCGTGAAAAAGATCGATAAGCACGCCCGCAATCTGTCGGTTTTGATCGATGATATTCTGGAGCTTTCCCGCCTGGAAGCGAAGAAGGAGCTCGGCCCGTTCACCCGGATCAATATGGAGGAGATCATGATCAAAGCGATCGAAACGATTGCCGAAAAGGCCCGCCAGAAAGAGATCGGCATTGTGACCCAATGCCCCGGTGAACCGGTCATCATCAATGGGATCGAAGATCATCTCTACCGGGCGATCCTTAATCTGCTGGAGAACGCGGTCAATTATTCCGATCCTAAGGCGCAGATCTCGATCAGTTGCCGGAGAGAAGCCGACCGGGTTAAGATAATGATCGCCGACACCGGGGTCGGGATCGCCGAACATCATCTTCCCAGGATCTTTGAGCGTTTCTACCGGACCGATGTCGCCCGCTCCCGGGAGCTTGGCGGGACCGGCCTGGGGCTGGCGATCGTCAAGCACGTTATCAACCTGCACAATGGAACGATCGAAGTTAAAAGCGTCGAGGGGAAGGGGTCGACCTTTATCTTAACTCTGCCGATTGTAACCTAGTATTTTACCTGCTTGTAACAAATTATTCATTATCCCTTAACCTTGTTAATCCATAATCAACTTGCAAGCTCTGATAAAGGAGGAGGGCGGCAATAACCGGATCGTTAACCAGGTTAATAATTGAAAAGGAGTGAAGCGATGAAAAAAATGATTGTCCTAACTTTTTTATTGATCCTGACCGTGACGCTGACCGCTTCTTTGACATCGGCCCAAACCGCGGAACAGAAAAAAGTTGAAAATTATATTGACGGCTTAAAAGTGAAGTTGGCGGCGGCCCAAAAGATACGAGATAATAAAAGAATAACTATCCTGCGGCAATTGATCGGCGACGCCGGGCTTCGTTTGGACAAGATCAAAGCTACGGAGGCTTCGGTCGCGGCGGCCGAAAAGGACGATCAACTGACGGAGTTGAAAGAAGAGACCAACGCGGCGCTGGTCAGCTTAAAGAGCGAATTAGAAAAGGTGAAAGCGGAAAATAAAGACGCCAAAGTTGGCGGCGTGATATTTTTCCACTGGCAGAAATACACCCAGAATGCCGGCTCGTCAAATTATAATCAGTTTGATGTCAGCCGGGCTTATTTGGATTTCAAGAAGAAGTTGGGTGATGACGCCGGTGTCCGGGTGACCCTGGACGTTCGGCGGCTGGACACTTCCTCTACCGGGCCCGATCCGAACAAAAAGACCCAGAACCTGTTTGATTACCTTAAATACGCCTATCTCGAAAAACCGGTCCCGGTTCCGGCCGCCATTCAGTTGGTTCCGTTCACCTTGACCGCCAAGATCGGCTTGCAGCACACCGCCTGGATCGATTGGGCGGACAAGCTACTCAACATCCGCTTTATTGCCAAGACCCTGCTTGATAATGAAGGGGTGATGAGCTCTTCCGATTTTGGGTTGGGAGCCTTGGGGAAAGTCAGCGTCAGCGGTTTCCCGGAGGTCGAGTACCACGCGACCCTCCTTAACGGGGCGGGTTACGCCAAGCCGGAATCCGACGCGCGCAAAGACCTGGGCTTGCGGCTTAACGCGACCGTTTACAATGATGATAATTTGGGGGGCGTGATCGTCGGCTTGTTCGGCAATGTCGCCGGCCTAAAGACCGACGCTTCAATGGATAGCCACACCAAGAAGCAGGCGGTCGCTTTGCTGGGACTAAAAAATAATACTTACTCCGCCGGGATCGAATACCTTTATGGGACCAATATTTCCGGCTACAGCGTCGGCGGGACATTTTTAGTCAATCCCGGCTGGACCCTTTTAGCCAGGCTGGACAACTATGACCCTTCTCGGAGCGCCGGCAATAATGAAGTTAGCCGGTCGATCTACGGTTTGATCTATGACTGGGGGAAAGATGTCAGGATCGCGGCTGACCTGCAGAATTCCAAGACCGGGACCGGCTTGGCGACCAGCATCTTTTACCTGCACAGCATGATTACGATCTAAGGAGGGAAAATTATGATTAAGAAAACAGTTGCCATTGTCATCTCCCTGGTCCTGATTGCCGGCGCGGCGCTGGCCGTTTCCCTGAACGGGGCGGGGGCGACCTTTCCTTACCCGATCTATGTTAAATGGAACAAGATGTTTGCCGACAAAACCGGGACCCAGGTCAATTACCAGGGGATCGGGTCGGGCGGCGGGATCCGTCAGTTTGCCGCTAAGATCACCGACTTCGGCGGGAGCGATGCTCCGATGACCGAGAAGCAGATGTCCGATGCCGGCGGCGATATTCTCCATATTCCGACGGTTATGGGGGCGGTTGCCGTTTCCTATAATCTTCCGGGCGTAAAAGGCTTGCGACTCGATCAAGATACGCTTGGCCGAATATTCCTCGGTCGGATTAAAAAATGGGACGATCCGGCGATCGCCGCGCTTAATCCCGGGGCCGACTTGCCGAGCAAAAGCGTTTTGATCGCGCACCGGAGCGATGGCAGCGGGACGACTCATATTTTTACTTCCTATTTAGCCAAGGTCAGCACTGCCTGGGCGGCCGAAGTGGGGGCGGGGAGCGCCGTCTCCTGGCCAACCGGGATCGGCGGCAAAGGGAATGCCGGCGTCGCGGGAGTGATCAAGGGAAATGAGGGGGCGATCGGTTACGTTGAGCTTTCTTACGCGATCAGCAATGATTTGCCGGTTGTTTCCCTCAAGAACCGGAGCGGTAAATATGTTAAGCCGTCGATTGCTTCAACTACGGCGGCGGCCGACGGAGCGCTCGGTTCAAGCAAGCTGGCCAAACAGATCGCGGCCGGTGATTTTAGGCTTGATCTGACCAACGCTCCCGGCAAGGATTCTTATCCAATAGTCGGGATGACCTGGATATTGGTCAGACAGAAATTGGCGGACGCGGAAAAAGGGAACGCGTTGAAAAACTATCTTAAATGGGCGTTAACGGAAGGACAGCAATACGCTGGTTCGCTTCTTTACGCTCCTTTGCCGGAGAGTATGGCCGACAAAGTTTTGAGGCTGATCAATTCAATTGAGATCGAATAAAGCAATAAGATCGGGGGATGCGGCTTTTAAAGCGATTACTTTGGTTTTCGCGGCCAGCATCCCCTTGCTTCTTTTTTCGCTGATAGCGGTCCTGCTCTTCTGGGCCTGGCCGGCGATCCGTCATTTTGGCTGGGGTTTTATTTTTAGCTCCGCCTGGGACCCGCTGGCCGACAACTACGGCGCGCTCCCTTTTATTTACGGGACCTTGATGTCATCGCTCATTGCCCTGCTGATCGCCGTGCCGCTCGGGCTGGGCTGCGCGATTTTTATTTCGGAGATCTATAGGTCGAAAACGCGCGAGTATATCGCCTTAATGGTGGAACTGCTGGCGGCGATCCCTTCGGTTGTTTACGGCCTCTGGGGGATCTTTGTCCTGGCCCCATTTTCCGCCGCCTATATCCAGCCGGCGCTTAAAAGCGCGTTCGGTTTTTTGCCGTTTTTTCAGGGGCCTACTTCCGGGCCGAGCCTTTTGACCGGCGGGATAATTTTAGCGATCATGATCCTGCCGACCATTACCGCGCTGTCGCGCGAAGTGCTTCAGGCGGTCCCTTACAGTTTGCGGGAATCGGCCATGGCGCTCGGCGCCACCAGGTGGGAGACCTTTAAAACGGCGGTCTTTGGGCCGGCCCGTTCCGGGATTATCGGCGCGATCATTCTTGGCTTAGGCCGGGCGCTGGGAGAGACCATGGCGGTCACGATGGTGATCGGCAATCGGCCGCAAGTTTCCGCGTCGGTCTTCGCGCCGGCTTATTCTCTGGCGGCGGTGATCGCCAACGAGTTCGCTGAAGCGGGGACCGAATTGAACCTCGCGGCCCTGATCGAGCTCGCGCTGGTTCTGCTTATCATTACGATCGCGGTCAACGGTTTGGCAAGGTATTTAGTATGGCAAACGACACTCAAAAGCTGATCCGGGAGATAAAGGAGGGCTGTTTTTTGACGGCCGTTTTTTTAAGCGCGGTGATTGCGGTCCTGCCTTTGATTGCGGTCCTCGGCTATGTTTTTGTTAAAGGGATCGGCGCTTTCGATTGGGCTTTTTTTACCAGACTGCCGGCGCCGGTCGGCGACCCCGGCGGCGGAATGGCCAACGCGATCGTCGGGACTTTTATCCTGGTGGGGCTGGCTTGCCTGGTCGGACTGCCGATCGGGATCTTCGGCGGGATCTGGCTGGCGCAGTACGGATCGGGGAAACGGGGCTTTTTTATCCGCTATTCGGCCGATGTCCTTTCAAGTTTGCCGAGCATTGTCATCGGCATTTTCGCTTACGTGCTGATTGTGGCGACGATGAAGCGCTTTTCGGCGATCGCCGGCGGCTTCGCGCTGGGGATCATTATGATCCCGGTCGTGACCCGGACCACTGAAGAGATGGTGAAAATGGTCCCGCGCACCCTTTATGAGGCGGGTTTGGCGCTCGGTTTGCCGGAGTGGAAGGTTTCCCTGTGGATAGTTTTTCGCACCGCCTGGAACGGGATCTTTACCGGGGTGATCCTGGCGGTAGCCAGGATCATGGGGGAGACCGCTCCGCTGATCTTTACCGCCTTCAATACGATGTATTGGAACCTGCGGATCGATCAGCCGATGGCTTCCATGACCGTGCAGATCTACAATTACGCGATCTCGCCGTTTGACGAGTGGCAGGCTAAAGCCTGGGCCGGCTCGCTCACTCTGGTCTTTATCATATTACTGGTTACGCTGGTCGTAAGAAAATTTTCAAAGAGGGTATATTATGGATAAATTGCCGATCAAAATGAAAGCGTCCGGCTTGAACGCCTGGTTTTCCGGCAAACAGGCGCTCAAAGAAATAAATATGGAGATTTACGCCAACAAGGTAACGGCGGTAATCGGTCCGTCGGGCTGCGGTAAATCAACTTTTGTCCGGAATCTCAACCGACTTCATGAGACGATCCCGGAAGCGGCCGTGGCGGGGCAGGTATTTTTGGATGGGGAAGATATTTTTCGGCCCCGCTATGACCTGGTCGCCCTGCGGCGCAGAGTCGGGATGGTTTTCCAGAAGCCGACCCCGTTTCCTACCATGTCGATTTACGACAACGCGGCGGCGGGGATAAAAATTGCCGGTCGGGTCGACCGGGGGATCCTTGACCAAACGGTCGAGACCGCTTTGAAACAAGCGGCGCTTTGGAGCGAGGTCAAAGACATTCTGGATAAGCCGGGGATCGGCCTTTCCGGCGGACAGCAGCAGCGTTTGTGCATTGCCCGGACCCTGGCGGTCAAACCGGAAGTAATTCTTCTTGATGAGCCTTGCTCCGCGCTCGACCCGATCTCGACCGGCAAGATCGAAGAATTGATCCAGGAGTTGAAGAATGACTATACGATCGTGATCGTGACCCACAACATGCAGCAGGCGGCGCGGGTCGCCGATTTTACCGGGTTTTTCCTGCTCGGCGAACTAATTGAGTTTGGCGTTACCGGTAAAATTTTCACCGCTCCGATCGATAAGCGGACCGAAGATTACGTGACGGGAAGGTTCGGCTAGTTACCGGGTTTTAACATTTATGTAACCTGGATTTAACATTGGTATAAGATAATGAAAACAAAAGATGTCAGGCAAGATGCTCAAAACTATGTTGTTGCTGATCTTGTCGGCCGGTCTGCTTATGACGGCCGGGTGCGGCCGCGGCAACAAGGCTATCCAGATCAAAGGATCGGATACCATGGTTAACCTGGCGGAGGCCTGGACCGAAAGTTATCTGGAAAAATCACCGGAGAGCGCGGTTGCCGTTACCGGCGGTGGTTCGGGCGCCGGGTTTGCTTCCTTGATCAGCGGGACGACCGACATTGCCCTGGCTTCCCGGGAAATGCATCATAAAGAGATCCTGCTGGCCAATAAAAGAGGGGTCTATCCATTGGAGCTGCAGGTCGCCAGCGATGGCATTGTCGTTGTTGTGCACCCTTCGAATCCGATCGAACGCCTGACGATCAAGCAGCTTTCCGACATTTTCACCGGCAAGGTCACCAATTGGCGATCGCTTGGCGGACCTGATAAAAGGATCGTTGCTTTGTCGCGTGAGCGGAACTCCGGCACCCATGTCTTTTTTTTGGAAACGATCGTTAAGCTCGGTCAAAAGAAAAACCCCAACGAATTCGCTTCCGGCGTCCTGATGATGCCGTCTTCCCAATCGGTCGTCGAGGAAGTGATTTCCAATCCGTCGGCGATCGGCTATATCGGGCTCGGTTATTTAAACAAAAAACAAAAAGCCCTGGGGGTCGGCCGAACAGACGCCGGCCCGTTTGTCGTCCCGAACATGTTGACGGTCAAAGAGAACAGGTATCCGATCTCGCGCTCGCTCCTTTTCTACACGAACGGAACGCCGGAGGCCAGGGTCCAATCCTTTATTAATTATGTTTTGAGCCCGGCCGGCCAGGCGATCGTCAAAAAAATGGACTTTGTGCCGATAAAATGAACAAGTGGTTGGAAAAAATAATTGAAAAGTTGATCTTTATTTCCGGGATCGGCTCGATCGTCTTCGTCCTGCTGATCCTCTTTTTCCTGCTTAAAGAAGGGTTGTCGCTTTTTTCTTCGGTCAATGTTCTGGCTTTTCTTTTCGGGACCAACTGGTATCCGATCTCGGAGCCGCCGCAATTCGGGATCCTGCCGCTGATCCTCGGCTCGCTCTGGGTGACTCTCGGGGCGGTCGTGATCGCCGTGCCGCTGGGGATCGGGTCCGCTCTCTACGTGGCGGAAGTCGCCCCCGGCTGGCTGAAAGAGATCTTAAAATCCGGGATCGAGCTCCTGGCCGCCATTCCCAGCATCGTCCTTGGCTTCATCGGGATCGCGACCCTGGCCCCTTTTCTGAAAAACATTTTCAACCTGCCGAGCGGCCTAACGGCGCTGGCCGGTTCGATCATGCTCGCTTTCATGGCGATGCCGACGATCGTCTCGATTATCGAAGATTCGATCAACTCTGTTCCGAAAAGTTACCGCGAAGGTTCGCTGGCCCTTGGCGCGACCCGCTGGCAGACGATCTACCGGGTCATTTTGCCGGCCGCGTCGTCCGGCATCCTGGCGGCGATCATGCTCGGGATCGGCCGGGTAGTGGGTGAAACGATGGCTGTTCTGATGATCACCGGCAATGCGGCGATCCTGCCGACCAGTATTTTACAGCCGGTTCGGACCCTGACGGCGACGATCGCGGCGGAAATGGGAGAGGCGGTCTCCGGCAGTTCCCATTATTACGCTTTGTTCGCGATCGGGATCGTTCTTTTTGTCATCAGCTTTTTAATAAACCTGGTCGCTGATTTCTTCCTGAACCGCGGCAAGAAAAGGAACCGGAAACGATGATCGATTCCAAACTAAAAGAAAAGATCGCTTTTGTTTTGTTGCTGGCGGCGACCATTATCGTGATCGCGCCGGTCGTCTTGATCATGGCCCTTCTTCTTTTTAACGGCTTGCCGGCGATCAGTTTCGACTTTTTGTTTTCCATTCCCAAAGATGGGATGAGGGCGGGGGGGATTTGGCCGGCGATCGTTGGGACCTTATATTTAATGGCGGTGACGGCAGTTTTTTCCATTCCTTTTGGGATCATGGCGGCGATCTATCTGAACGAATACGCTAAACGGAACTGGCTGACCCGGGCGATCGAGCTGGCGATCATCAATTTGGCCGGCGTTCCGTCAATCGTTTACGGTCTTTTCGGCTTGAGCCTTTTCGTCGAATTCCTCGGCTTCGGCGCTTCGATCCTGGCTGGGTCGCTGACCCTGGCGATCATGACCCTGCCGGTCGTTATTACCGCGACGCGGGAGGCGCTCGGTTCCGTTCCCCGTTCTTTCCGCGAAGTCAGTTTTTCTCTTGGCGCTTCGCGCTGGCAGACGGTCCGGCACGTTGTTCTGCCGAACGCGATCCCCGGGATCCTGACCGGGACGATCCTGGGTCTTTCCCGGGCGGCGGGAGAGACCGCGCCGATCCTTTTTACCGTGGCCGCTTTCTATCTGCCGAAACTCCCGACTTCGGTTTACGATCAGGCGATGGCGCTGCCTTATCATATTTATGTTCTTTCCACCCAGGTGCCCAACGTCAGCGTTAAAATGCAGTATGGGACGGTGCTTGTCCTGGTCGGCATCATTTTTATCTTGAACATCGTTGCTTCATACATCAGATCATATTTCAGGAAGAAGAAAACATGGTAAATAAACTTGAGATCAAAGGTTTGAACGTCTGGTATGACGGGGTCCACGCCCTTAAAGAGCTCACCCTCGCGGTCCAGGCCAACGAGATCCTGGGCGTGATCGGACCGTCCAACAGCGGCAAGACCTCGTTTCTCCGCTGCGTTAATCGGCTGAACGATTTACATAATCATTTTCGGATGGACGGAACGATCAGTCTCGACGGGAAAAATATCCGCGAGCTCGACATCCATCTATTGCGTAAAAGGATCGGGATCGTTTTTGCTTTGCCGTTGCCGCTCCCTTTGTCGGTCTTTGACAATATTGCCTACGGGCCCCGGATGCACGGCGTTAAAAACCGGACCAGGCTTTTGGAAATTGCCGAACGATCACTGCGGGCGGCCGCGATTTGGGATGAAGTTAAAGACCGGCTGGATTGCTCGGCTTTTAAATTATCGGGCGGCCAGCAGCAGCGGCTCTGCATCGCCCGGACCCTGGCGGTCGAACCGGACGTGATCCTCTATGACGAACCGTGTTCCGCGCTCGATCCGATCTCGACCCTGAAGATTGAAGAAGCGATGCGGAATTTAAAAGATTCCTACACTCAAATCCTGGTTACGAACAACGTTAAACAGGCGGCCCGGGTTGCCGACCGGACCGCTTTCTTCCTGATGGGTGAGATGATCGAACTGGCGGAGACCGGCAAGCTCTTTACGACCCCGGCCGATAAACGGACCGAAGATTACATTACAGGCAGGTTCGGCTAATGAAACCGATAATCGAAACGAAAAAACTAAATTTTTACTATGGGTCATTCCACGCTTTGATCGATGTCGAACTCAAGGTCGGACGGAACAGGATCACCAGCCTGATCGGTCCGTCGGGTTGCGGCAAATCGACCTTGCTGCGGGTCTTTAACCGAATGAACGATCTGATCGACGGGGTGACGATGAACGGCAGCGTGACGATCGAAGGGGCGGAGATCGTTGGTCCGCAAGTCGATCTGGTCGATCTGCGCAAGCATGTCGGCATGGTCTTTCAGCGGCCCAACCCGTTTCCCCTCTCGGTCTTTGAAAACGTCGCTTTCGGCTTGCGGATCAGGGGCGAGCGGCGCAAGAGCGTGCTGGAAGAAGCGGTCTATAAGAGCCTGTCGGCGGTCCTGCTGTTCGACGACTTGAAAGACCGGCTGTCACAGGATGCCCTGGAGCTGACCCTGGAGCAGCAGCAGCGGCTTTGTATCGCCCGCTTGATCGCGGTCACGCCCGATATTCTGCTGATGGACGAGATCTGTTCGGCCCTCGATCCCATGGCGACCATGAAAATTGAATCGCTGATGCTGGAATTGAAAAAACAATATACAATAGTCATTGTCACGCACAACATGCAGCAGGCGGCCCGGGTTTCCGATGAATGCGGCTTCATGCTGCTGGGCGAGTTGATCGAGTTCGGCGACACCAAGAAGATTTTTACTTCGCCGGCCGATAAGCGGACCGACGATTACATTACCGGACGGTTCGGTTAATTAAGGAGGAAAAAATGGACCATAAAAGAGTTTTCGATCATGAGATGGGGGAATTAAAAGATACGATCCTGAAAATGGGGGTGATGGTCCAGGGTTTGATCCACAAATCGGTCGAATCACTAAAAAAACTGGACAAGGAGATGGCGGAAGAAGTCGTGAAAGAAGATGAGAACGTCGACCAATTGGAGCTGGAGATCGATGAGAAATGCATTCAGTTGGTCGCCTTGCGCCAGCCCGAAGCCTCGGACCTGCGCTTTTTAATGACCGGGATGCGGATCGCCAACGACCTGGAGAGGATCGGCGACCTGGCGGAAGATATCGCCCAGCGGGCGATCGAACTGGCGGGACGGCCGCTCCTTAAACCGCTGATCGATATCCCGAAAATGGCCAGATTGGCCCAGGAATCGGTCGCCTTAGCCCTAGACGCCTTCGTCAATCGTGATTCGCGAAAGGCCCGGGAGATCTGGGTCAAAGAGAAAGAAGTCGATAAATTACGCGACCTGGTCCACGACGAACTGATCGAGATCATGGGGAAGGATTCCACGGCCGTGCCGCGCGCTATTCCTTTGCTTTTGGTTTCGCGCCATCTGGAGCGGATCTCCGACCACGCGACCAATATCGGCGAGGATGTCGTTTATATGGTGGAAGGCCGGGTGGTTAAGCACAGCGGACGGCAAGACGATCAGTAACTTGAACAAAACGGCGATTTTAGCTAAAATACAGCCGGAAATAACGGCGGACATAAGGGGGATAAATCATGGCAAAACAAATGGGTATTTATAAGTGTGAAGTGTGCGGCAATATCGTGGAAGTCCTGCATAGCGGCGACGGCGAACTGGTCTGTTGCGGTCAGCCGATGAAGGAGATGATTGAGAACACCGTCGATGCCGCCAAGGAAAAACACGTGCCGGTGATCGAAAAAACGCCGAACGGATCTTTGGTCAAGATCGGCGCCGTACCCCATCCGATGGAAGAGAAGCATTACATTGAATGGATCGAGCTGATCGCGGACGGCAAGGCTTACCGGAAATTTCTCAAGCCCGGTGATAAGCCCGAGGCGGAATTTTGTTTGACCGCTGCCGAGGTTGCCGCCCGGGAGTACTGCAACCTGCACGGGCTTTGGTCCGCTAAATAAAAAGGAGACGAGTTGTGAAGAAATATATCTGCACGGTTTGCGGTTATGTTTACGATCCGGCGAAAGGGGACCCCGATTCCGGGGTCGCGCCGGGGACGTCGTTTGAAAGTCTGCCGAACAGCTGGGTCTGCCCGGTCTGCGGCGCGAGCAAAGATCAGTTTAAACCAGAGGGGTAATCATGGCTGTCAGGAAAATTAAAGCCGATATATTTTCAGTTGGAGCGATCGATTTTGACCGGCGGCTGTTCGATGAGCTGATCCCGCTTCCGGAAGGGACCAGCTACAATTCATATTTGATCGTCGGCAGCGAAAAGACCGCTTTGCTCGATACGGTCGATCCGACGAAGGTCGGCGCGCTGGTCGAGAACCTGAACGAATTAAACGTCGGGAAGATCGACTATCTGGTCGCTCATCACGCCGAACAGGACCATTCCGGCTCGATTCCGTTCCTTTTGGAGCTGTTCCCAATGGCCAAGGTCGTGACCAATGCCAAATGCGGGGAGCTTTTGATCTCCCATCTCCGGGTCCCGGCCGAAAAGATCCAGATCGTGGCCGACCGGGAAAAAATATCGTTGGGGAACAAGACCCTGGAGTTTATCCTGGCCCCCTGGGTCCATTGGCCGGAGACGATGTTTACCTACGTCGCGGAAGACAAGATCCTTTTTACCTGTGACTTTCTCGGCTCGCACCTGGCGACCAGCGAACTTTTTGTGTCCGACGAGGCGCACGTCTACCGGGCGGCCAAGCGTTATTTTGCCGAGATTATGATGCCTTTTAGGACGTCGATCAAACAGCACCTGGAAAAATTGAAAGGGCTGAATTTTGAGATCGCCGCCCCCAGCCACGGGCCGGTCTATCAGAACCCTAAAATGATCCTTGAGGCTTACGCTGATTGGGCGGGGGACGCGGTCAAAAACGAGGTTCTCCTGGCTTACGTTTCGATGCATGGCAGTACCCAGGAGATGGCCGAATACCTCATTGATATCCTCATGGCGCGGGGGGTTATCGTCAAGCCTTATAATCTTGCCCGGACCGATATCGGTGAACTGGCGATGGACCTGGTTGACGCGGCGACCGTTGTTATCGGTACCCCGACCGTTTTGGCCGGCCCGCATCCGCTGGCGGCCCACGCCGCTTTCCTGGCTAACGCGCTCCGGCCGAAAACGAAGTTCGTTTCGGTGATCGGTTCGTTCGCCTGGGGTGGTAAGATGGTGGAGAATCTCTCCGCGATGATCGTCAACCTCAAGGTTACGATCATTCCGCCGGTCATCGCTAAAGGGGCCCCCACTGAAACTGACTACGCCGCTTTGGACCGGCTGGCTGATGAGATCGTTAACAACCACCGGGCGATCGGGGTATGAAGCTTTATCTCCTCCGCCACGGCGAAGCGGCCCCAAGCGAAGATTATCCGGACGACTATCTCCGCCCGCTGACCGATAATGGGCGAACGCAGATCCGGGAACTAGCCGGGGAATTGGTGGAAACAGGAATTTCCTTTGACGTTATTGTTTCTTCTCCCTGCGTTCGGGCCTATCAAACGGCGGAGATCGTGGCGGACGCGCTCAAAGAGCGGGACAAAATGTTCGTTGACGACATGCTGGCCCCCGGCTGTACGCTGGGCGATATCCTGGAGATCCTGGAACGAAACCGCCAGTTCGAGCGGATCCTTTGCGTCGGCCATGAGCCGGACTTTGGCGAGATCGCCGGCGAACTGCTTTTCCTCGACGAACCGCGGCCGCTGCGCAAAGGGGAAATGATCGAGATCGAAATCGATAATTAAGCAGCTGCTATTTATCTGAAACCTCATGAAAAAGACTAAAAGAGGCATAATTCCGTACGATGTTAGATTAACCCCAAGGGCTAAAAAACTGCGTCGAGATCAAACCGAAGCAGAAAAAATTTTATGGGAAGTTTTGCGTGGCAAAAAAGTTAACAATTATAAATTCATTAGACAGAAGCCTCTTGGCAGGTTTATCGTCGATTTTTATTGTTCGAAGCTTTTGCTGGGAATAGAAGTTGATGGCAGCAGTCATAACAAAAAGGCTGAATATGACGAGCAAAGAACCGTTTGTTTGGCCAGAAATGGCATAAAAATTATAAGATATTGGAACGAGGAGATCTTTTTTAACTTGGGGAAAATGATTGATGATCTTAACGATAAATTAGCGGCACGTGAAAAGGAATTGAAGGCACTGATAAACCGCTAAATCTTGCCTTACGATTAAAGTGAGAACTTGCGTTTAGCTTTTAACCCCCTGAATCCTGTCTTATCGATTAAAGTAAGAGCTTGCGTCTAGCTTTTAACCCCCTAAATCCTGTCTTATCGATTAAAGTGAGAACTTGCGTTTAGCTTTTAACCCCCTGAATCCCCCTTAACAGGGGGACTTTTTAGTTGGACAATTCCCGTTTAGTTGGTCAATTAATCATTGATCCCTTAAAAAAACTGTTAGTTAACAACAAACTTCCTCCCCTGTTAAGGGGAGGCGCCAAGAAGAGCTGTAAGGGTTGAACATTCTGGTGGGGTTAGTTTCGTTGGCGCAAAACGATAAGTGTAGTGGTTGAACATTCTGGTGGGGTTAGTTCCGTTGGCGCAAAACGATAAGTGTAGGAATTGAATATTCTGGTGTGGTTATTAATGCTACAATACCAGAGGACAGTTATAGGAGATGAGATAATCGGTGGGGTTAAAGATCGAGAATCTAAGTCTGAAGCGGGGCGACAAGCAGATCATCGCCAACATTAGCTTTACGGTCGGCGACGGAGAGATCTTTGGGGTGCTGGGGACCAACGGTGCCGGAAAAAGCTCGTTGGCTTATGTTCTGATGGGGAGCGCCGGTTATGCCCCTGACCGGGGCCGGATTACTTTCAACGGCGAAGATATTACCAATAAAACTATTGATGAACGGGCCAGGCTTGGGCTCACCCTGGCTTGGCAGGAACCGGCCCGTTTCGAAGGGCTTTCCCTCCTCGACTATGTCCTACTCGGCAGCGATAAAAAAGGGCACCTGCTGGCTGAAAAATATCTCGAACAGATGAGGCTTAACCCCAGCGAATACCGGAAACGCGAAGTCGACAAGACCTTGAGCGGGGGCGAGCGGAAAAAAGTCGAATTGGCTTCCATTCTGGCGATGAGACCGAAACTGGCGATCCTGGACGAACCCGATTCCGGGATCGACATGCTCTCGCAAGAGGCGGTCGTCAGTTTGATCAAAGAGATCAAAAATTACGGCGGTTCCGTTATTCTTATTACCCATGACGAAGAAGTCATTAAAGTGGCCGACCGGGCGGCGCTGATGTGCAGCGGCCTGGCTTTTAAGGTCGGCGACCCGCCGGAGATCATCGATTACTACAAACGGAACTGCAAACCTTGTCCGACCAGGGTTTACCCTTCCGCCAAGGATGGCTAATGGATTACACCCAAGAGTATAAAGAATTGCTGGATGTTTATCGACAGGCCGAAGGGAACCCGGCGGTCTTTGCCGATCAGAAAGTGGCCCACTTAGTCGTTCATCAGAACAAGGTGCTGGGCTCTCACCTGGTCCCCGGCCTTGAGGTCTTACCGCGCGAGACCGCTGACGGGGTCGACCTGAAGATCAGGGTCCTTCCCGGAGTGAAGATCGAGTTTCCGGTCCACCTCTGCTTCGGCGTCTTACCGAAAGAAGGAATCCAGCGGATCAACATTGAGACCGAGATCGGCGAGGAGTCCGGGGTTAGCTTGCTTGCCCATTGTATTTTTCCGAACGCTGTCAAGGTCCAGCACCTCATGGAAGCGACGATCATGGTCCGCAAGAACGGCTTTTATCGTTACAACGAGACCCATTTTCATGGGGAAGATGGCGGGGTTGTGGTTGTTCCCAAAGCCCGGATCACTTTAGAAGAAGGCGCTCGTTTGGAGACTTATTTTCAATTGACTAAGGGGAAGGTTGGCCGGCTGGAGATCGATTACGAAGTGGAAGCGGGGGAGAACGCGGTGGCGGAGATGATCGCCAAGGCTTACGGCTACGGCCGGGACCTGGTCAAGATCAAAGAACGCTGCGTTTTAAAAGGGGCCGGTTCACGCGGCATTATTAAAAGCCGGGTCGCGGTCAAAGAAGACGCGGTCAGCGAAGTTTACTCCGAGATCGCCGCTTACGGCCGGCAAGCCAGAGGCCATGTCGACTGCGTCGAGATCATCCAGGGGAGAGCGCGGGCCAGGGCGGTGCCGGTCGTCGATGTCTTTGAGGAGAGCGCGAAGATTACCCACGAGGCGGCGATCGGCAGCGTCGATAAACAGCAATTAGAAACGCTGATGGCCAGGGGAGTGCGTCAGGACGAGGCGGTGGATATCATCATTAAAGGTATGCTAAAATAGCCGCGTGAAAGTACTCCTGGCCGGCTATAACGTTGATGCCGATATCCTGGCTGAATTGACCCGCGGTTCGACGAGAGTTGACCTGACCCCGGAAACGATCTCGGCCGCTTATGCCAGGATCTCTCGCGATCCCCGTCCGGTCGATGAACTGCGAACTATTTCCCGGGCCGAAGTCGAAAAAGCCCGCCGCTCCAACACTAAAATCGTTTTTGATATGGGTCATTCCTCGGTCGCCGAACACGCCGTTTTTAATTTCGATATTATCGACCTTTCCCGCCTGGCGATGGAAGAGCTGGAAAAATTCCGTTTCGCTTCCTACACCGAAAAATCCCAGCGTTATCAAAAACTGGAAGATAATTATCATTTGCCGGAGGAGTTTAAAGGGACCGATTTCGAGAAGCCGTTCGTCGCGCTGGTCGAAAAACAGAACCAAACTTACAAAGCGCTGCTCGACCGGGGGATCGAACCGGAAGACGCCCGCTATGCCACTTCGCTTGCCACCAACGGCCAGCTTGGCCTGACCGTTAACGCCCGGACCCTGGAGCTGATGATCCGGCGGTTCGCTTCCAGCGAACTGGCTGAAGTCAGAACTCTGGGTAAAACATTGTATGAATTGGCCGCCAAAGTCGCGCCGTCGCTGATCCGCTACACCGAAGCGACCGCTTACGAATCGCTGACCGCCCGGGAATTGCGGCAATATTTTGCCGGACGTTGGGAGCGAAAACGGCGGGTTTCCCAGGTTTGCGACTTGATCGATTACAGCAAAGACGCCGATTTGAAACTGGTCGGCTCCCTGCTCCATTCAACTTCGACGATCTCTTTCCGCAATTGCCGCCGGATCGTAAAAGAGATGTCAAAGGCTGAACGGGAAGAAGCGGTCAAAAAAGCCTGCCGCCACCTAAAGCTTTACCATGGTGTTTTGCGTGAGTTCGAACATGTCACCTTAACTTTTGACCTGGTGATGTCGGCTGGTTGTTTCGCTCAAATGACACGTCATCGCCCGGCGACCCTGACCGCCCAGCGTTACGAGCCGGCTTTGGGGGTGACGGTCCCGGCCAAGATCAAAGGCGGCGAGTTTGCCGAACTGATTAAAGAGACCGACGCATTATACAATAAGCTGGTCAAACAATTCCCGGCCGCCGCGCAATATCTTTTGACCGGCGCCCATCGCCGCCGGGTTTTGTTGTCTCTTAATGCCCGGGAGCTCTATCATATCTCCCGTTTGCGGGAAGACGCCCACGCCCAGTGGGATATTCGCGACCTGTCCGCGGCGATGACCAAATTGGCCAAAGAAGCGATGCCGTTGACAATGCTGCTCATTGGCGGCAAGGACCGTTTTGCCGAGATCCATCAAGCTGTTTATGGAGGAGGTGGTGGCGAATGAATACGGCAATTGTTATAACCTTGATTATTTGCGGGACGATTTTTATGATCACGGTCGTGGCGCTGATCTTCGCGATGTGGGTGATCAATAAAGGGGTTGCGATGTCGGAGAAGAGATGAAAAATCCGGTTTCTTTAGCGCTGGTCTGGCACATGCACCAGCCGTTTTACAAGGATCTGGTGACCGGGGAGTACGTCATGCCCTGGGTCAGGATGCACGCCGTCAAGGATTATTACGACATGGTCGCGGTCCTCGACCGCTTCCCGGAAGTTAAGGTCACTTTCAATCTCGTTCCGTCGCTTCTTTTGCAGATCGAAGATTACGTCACCCACAACGCTACGGACGTCCTGCTCGATCTGACCAGAAAAAATCCCTCCGATTTGACCCAGCACGATCGGGTCCTGATGCTGCAGTATTTTTTCATGGCCAATTGGGACACGATGGTCCATCCTTATCCCCGTTACCGCGATCTCCTTTTGAAGCGCGGCCGTTTCGTTTCCCAGACGGAGCTGGCCAAGGTCGCCAAGCGCTTTTCGCCGCAGGAACTGCTCGACCTTCAGGTCTGGTTCAACCTGACCTGGTTCGGTTTTATTTACCGGAACGAGGACGAGGAGATCAAAGGTTTGATCGCCAAAGGGAAATATTTTTCCAGCGAAGACAAGAAGGTCGTCATTGCCAAACAATGGGAGGTCATGGGGAAGGTCATTCCGAAATATAAAGAGCTTAGCGGGCGCGGACAGATCGAACTGACCACGACGCCGTTTTATCACCCGATCCTGCCGCTCCTTTGCGATACCAATGTCGCCAAAGAGGCGATGCCGTTCATGAAGTCGCCGCCGTCGGCCTTTCAGCACCCTGAAGACGCCGCCGCCCAGATTCAGCAGGCGGTCGATTTTTTTGCCGACCGGTTTGGGGACAAACCTGTTGGGATGTGGCCGTCGGAAGGGTCAGTCTCGGAGGCGATGGTCCCGCTGATCGCCCGCTCCGGTTTGAAATGGATCGCGACCGACGAAGGGATCCTGGAACGCTCCCTTCACAAGATCGAGATGCGGGCCAGGACCTTAGCCGCTGCCGATCTTTATCAGCCTTATCTGGTCGAACAGGACGGGACCCAGGTCGCCATGATCTTCCGCAACCACTTCTTGTCCGACCAGATCGGCTTTGTTTATCAGCGCTGGAACGTCCACGATTCGATCCGCGATTTTTCTTCCCATCTTCATAACATTCGGATCAGCTTGCCTGATGACGGCAAAAACTATCTGGTCCCGGTCGTCCTGGACGGCGAGAACGCCTGGGAGTATTATCCCGACGGCGGCAAGTCTTTCCTGGAAAGTTTTTACGCCAATTTGGCCGCCAACCACGAAATCCGCTCGGTTAGGGTCTGCGATTACATTAAGGAAAATCCGCCGCAAAAGAAACTCTCCCGGCTTTTTGCCGGTTCCTGGATCAACAGCAATTTTAAGATCTGGATCGGGCATGACGAAGATAATTCGGCCTGGGACTATCTCAATAAAGCCCGGTTGGCTCTGGAGCCGTTCAGTAAAGCGGATTTCCCCGCCGCCTGGCAGGAGCTCTACATTGCCGAAGGATCCGATTGGTGCTGGTGGTACGGCGACGACCACTCGTCCGAGAACGACGCGCTTTTCGATTCGCTTTTCCGCAAACACTTAAAGAATATTTATACGCTGATCGGCCGGACCCCCCCCAAATATCTGGAGTCGCCCATCAAGCAGTTGTCGCGGCCGATCCGTCCGTTAAAGGAACCGGCTTATTTGATCAATCCGGTCCTCGACGGAGAAGTGACCAGTTATTACGAATGGCTGTCGGCCGGTCTCTTTGATATCTCGAAAGCGCGCGGCGCGATGCACCAGATCGAAACGCTCCTGCGCGAGATCCATTACGGCTTCAGCATGAGCGACCTTTTTGTTCGCCTCGGGCTCAATATTTCGATGTATTCCGAGGAAGCGAAGACCTTCTCTTTCGCGGTTATCTTTTCTCACCCGGCGGAAAAAAAGTTCGAGATCTCATACGATCCGGAATTGAAGTACTTTGTCGCTAAATTATATAAAATGGACAACCACTGGGTTTTTGAGCGGGAGATGCGCTCCTTCGGCATTGCCCGGATCATCGAACTGGGGATCCCTTTCAGTTATCTTGAGGCCAAGCCGAACGATCCTCTTGAATTCGTCGTCGTTGTTTACAAGGACGGCCAGGAAGTCGAGCGCTGGCCCAAAGGCGGTGGTATAAATGTCGCCGTGCCGACCGACACCTATGAACAAGAACAGTGGACCGTCTGAAATGCGGCAAGTCGACCTGCTTTTCGCCGTCCATTGCCATCAGCCGGTAGGGAACCTCGAGTCGGTCATTGAAGAGGCCTACGAGCGATCTTACCTTCCCTTTATCCAAACGATGCGGGAACATCCCCGGATAAAATTTGCCGCCCACTACAGCGGGATCCTCCTGGAATGGTTCAAGGAAAAGCACCCTGAATTTATCGATTTGTTGAAAGAACTGGTCAAAAAAGGGCAGTTGGAGCTTTTAACTTCCGGTCATTACGAGCCGATCCTCTCTCTGATCCCGGACGAAGATAAACTGGGGCAGATCAAACTGCAAAATGACACTTTAAAGACGATGTTCGGGCTCGCGCCGCGCGGCTTCTGGCTTTCCGAGCGGGTTTGGGAACCGCAACTTCCCAAAGTCCTGGCCCAATCCGGCGTTGAGTATACGCTGCTTGATGATTCGCATTTCCTGGCGGCCGGGTTGGAAAAAGAAAAGCTGAACGGTTATTACATTACGGAAGAGGAGGGGGAAGTCGTCAGGGTCTTCCCGATCAGCCGGGCCCTTCGCTACGCCATTCCCTTCAAAAAGCCGGATGACGTTCTCGATTATTTAAAATCAATGTCGGAGCGGGGCCAAACCCTGGCGGTCATTGCCGATGACGGAGAGAAATTCGGACTCTGGCCGGGAACGCAGAAAAAAGTTTTTGCCGGCGGTTATCTTGAGAAACTGCTGACCCTGATCGAAAAGACCGGCTGGCTGCGGACCACCAGTTTTTCCGATTATCTGGAAGAGAACCAGCCGGTCGGCCGGGTCTATTTGCCGGCCAGCTCCTATTTTGAGATGATGGACTGGTCTCTTCCCCCCGCGGCCGAGAAAAAATTCAAACAGATTACCGACGACCTGAAGCAGAACGGCCTCCTGGAAGATTTCCTGCCGTTTCTAAGCGGCGGTTCCTTCCGCAACTTTCTGGTTAAATATCCGGAGTCGAACCTGATGCACAAGCGGATGCTCCAGGCCAGCGACCGCCTTGCCCGCTTAAAAAAGGGGAAGTCTCTGCTGGGAGAAAAAGAATTTGAAAGCCGGATCAAGGAAGCGGAAATAGCCCTTTACAAGAGCCAGTGCGGTTGCGCTTACTGGCATGGCGTTTTCAGCGGGATCTATTTGAACTTTCTGCGCCACGCGGTCTACGAAAACATTCTCAAGGCGGAAGCGGTCATGGAAGGGCAGGCCAGAGGGAAGGATGATTATGCCGACGTGGCGATCACCGATTTTGACCGGGACGGTCGGGAAGAAGTAGTGCTGGCCAACAGTTTTCTTAATCTTTATTTTTCTCCGGAGCAGGGGGGGGCGCTTTTCGAGCTCGATTATAAACCGAAAAACTTCAACCTGATCAACACGCTGGCCCGCCGCGAGGAAGCCTATCATGAAAAGCTTAATCCTCCGGTCTGGGAAAAACAGCCGGAATTTCCGGAGTCGACCAAGAAGATAGTCGAGCAGGCGAAGCTTAAAGGCTATGACAAATTGCTGACCTATGACCGCCACCCCCGGTTTTGCCTGATCGACCATTTTTTAGGCGAGGGGACCAGCTTGGACAGCTTCAGCCGGAATAAATTCCGGGAAGAAGGGGATTTCGCGGGGAGCCGGTTTGACTATATGCCGCAGCGGCGGGGGAACGAGGTCCTTATCCGCTTAAAGCGGGATGGGAAGGTCGGCGGCAATGCGGTCCGGGTGGAAAAAGAGATCTCGATCCTGGCCAAGCAATCGATTGTCAATATAATGTATGATCTTAGCAATATCAGCAGTGAAGTCGTTCACCTCTGGTTTGGGACGGAGTTTAATTTTTCTTTTTTAGCGGGAAATTCCAGCGATAGGTATTATAAGATCGACGGAGTGGACAACTCGATCCTGGAAAGTTCCGGTCGTTCGGAGAATGTTTCCCTGGCTGGAATTGTTGACGAATGGAAAGGTTTTAGTGTATCATTGGCCCTGGATCGACCGGCCGCGCTGTGGCGTTTTCCGATCGAAACAATTTCCGTTTCCGAGTCCGGTTTTGAAAAGAATTTTCAGAGTTCGGTCTTGTTTCCGAATTGGAAGATTAGCCTTCAACCGGGCGAAAAATGGAAGATAAAGATAGCCTTGCGTATTGAGAGTTGAGCCTTTATTTCTAAAAGGAGGATTTTAAATGCCAGAGCTTCGAAAAGATCCGATATCCGATCGTTGGGTGATTGTTTCCACCGAAAGGGGACGCCGCCCATCCGATTTTGGTGCCACCCCGACTATTGAAAGCGCGGCTGAAGCCGCGAAGTTCTGCCCTTTTGATGAAGGGAACGAAAGCAAAACCCCCAAAGAGATCATCGCCTGGAGAAAACCCAATACCGCGCCCGATACCCCTGGCTGGGATGTTCGCGTTACCCCCAATAAGTTCCCGGCGCTGGTGATCGAAGGGGAGGTCAACCGGACCGGCATGGGGATTTTCGACATGATGAGCGGGATTGGCGCGCATGAAGTTATCATTGAAACCCCCAACCACAATCTGGGGATTGCCGACATGGAAGAAGCTCATATCGAGAAGATCCTCTGGGCCTATAAACAGCGGATCGTTGATCTGGAAAAAGATAAACGCTTCCGCTATATCCTGGTCTTTAAGAATTACGGGACCGCGGCCGGGGCATCCCTGGCCCATCCTCATTCCCAGTTGATCGCCACGCCGATCACCCCTCGCTACGTTAAGCTCGAGTTGGCCTCGGCCCGTTCTTACTTTCTGGAGAAAGAGCGCTGTATCTTTTGCGACATGATCCGCCAGGAACTGGGGACCGGCGAGCGGATGGTCTACGAGAACGAGTATTTTGTTGCCTTTACTCCCTTTGCTTCCCGCTTTCCGTTCGAGATCTGGCTGATGCCGCGGCGCCATGAATCCGGGTTCCAGGAGTTGCCGGATGAGGAACGGATGCAGCTGGCCCGTTGTCTAAAAGATGTCATGCTCCGCTTGAAAAAGACCTTGAACGATCCGCCGTATAATTACGTCGTTCATACCGCGCCCAACTCGGTCCCGCGGCCGGGTAAACCTGATTACTGGGGGACCATCGGTTATGATTTCCACTGGCATATCGAGATCATCCCCCGCTTAACCAAACAAGCCGGCTTTGAGTGGGGGTCTGGACTGTACATCAATCCGACCGCGCCGGAAGAAGCGGCCAAGTATCTCCGGGAGGTCAAGATTTAGACCCGATCAAAGAGGTGGTTACCAATGCCCAGAAAGAAAAAAGTTATTACGGCCGAAACGATCATTACCAGGAAAAAGTCGGCTAAAAAAAAGTCTCCGGCCAAGAAACTGACCGCGCTGGCCGCCGCTAAACCAAAACGCAAGCCACGAATAAAAAAACCAGCAGTTATTCCTTTTCCGATCGGGAATGAAGAACGGATCGAAGAGAGCAAGTATTACGCCGGGCCGGTCATGCAGAAGTTCGCTCCGGAAAAAGGTTTTGAGTTCCCGGCCAGTTACGGCGATAACCGGATCGTGGCGATGGTCCGCGATCCAGCCTGGTTTTTTGCCTATTGGGAAATCAGCCGGCAGCGCCGGGATGAGATCCGCCAAATGGTTGGTCACGATCAGTTTGTCCGGTCGCGCGAAACGCTCCGCGTCTATGATACCGAAAACTGGAATTATTTTGATATTCACCTCGCCGGCGGCGCGACCAGCTGGTATATCAAGGTTGCCCCCAACCGGACTTATTGCGTCGACATCGGCTTTCTGCTCCCAGACGGCCGCTTTATCGCCGCCGCCCGTTCCAATTGGGTGACTATGCCGCTTGACCGGATGTCCGATATCATCGATGAAGAATGGCTGACCCTTGATTGGGACAAGCTCTACGCGCTTTCCGGCGGCTTCGGCCAAGGCCTCGGCCAAGGGTCGCAGGAGATCAGGAAGTCCGCTTCCGGCTGGGTCTCTTCCGGTTCCGCCCAGGCGCCAAAGCCGGAGCGGCCGTTCTGGCTGGCCGCCAACTGCGAACTGATCGTTTACGGCGCGACCGAACCGAGCGCGACCGTGACGATCCAGGGGCGCAAGATCGACCTGCGTGACGACGGGACCTTTAGTCTCCGCTTTTCTCTCCCCGACGGCAATCAGGTGATCCCGATCGAAGCGATCCGCGATGACGGCGCCGAGCGCCGGCAGATCACCCCCAAAGTTGAGAGAAGAACCGAATAAATGGAAAAGGGTTATTTAGCCTTAGTCCTGCACGCCCATTTACCGTTCGTCCGCCATCCTGAACACGAAGAGTTCCTCGAAGAAGATTGGCTGTTCGAGGCGATCACCGAAACATATATCCCGCTGTTAAAGGTTTTTGAAGGGCTGGTTAACGACGGGGTTGATTTCCGCCTGACCATGTCGATCACGCCGACCCTTGGCTCGATGCTGATGGACCCGCTCCTCCAGGAACGCTATCTGAAACATATCGAGAGCCTGATCGAGTTGAGCGCCAGGGAAATGGAGCGGACCCGCTGGCAGCCGGAATTTTTCTCCCTGGCGGAAATGTACCATCACTTGTTCCTCGATTGCCGCGACCGCTTCGTCAATAAATATCACCGCAATCTGGTCCACGCTTTCAAAAAATTCCAGGACCTCGGCAAACTGGAGATCCTTACCTGCGGCGCGACCCACGGTTTCCTGCCGCTGATGGAAAACAATCCGAACGCGGTTAGGGCGCAGATCAAAGTTGCCGCCGCTCATTACGAGCAGCTGTTCGGCCGCCGGCCGCGCGGCATCTGGCTGCCGGAATGCGGTTATCAGCCGGGGCATGATGAATTCTTAAAGGAAGAGGGGATCGGATTCTTTCTAGTCGATACGCACGGAATTCTGCACGGGACCCCGCGGCCGAAGTACGGGGTTTTCGCGCCGGTCTACTGCCGCTCCGGCGTGGCCGCTTTCGGCCGGGACATGGAGTCGTCCAAAGCGGTTTGGAGCGCCAATGAAGGGTATCCCGGCGATTACAACTACCGGGAATTCTATCGCGATATCGGCTTCGACCTTGATTATGATTATATCCGGCCGTACATCCACAGCGATGGGACCAGGATCAATACCGGGATTAAGTATTACCGGATCTCCGGCCGGATGGACCTGGCCCAGAAACATCCTTATGTCCGGCAGTGGGCGCTCGATCGGGCAGCCGACCATGCCGGTAATTTTCTTTTCAATCGGGCCAAGCAAGTTGAGCATCTTTACAATTATCTTGGCCGGAAGCCGATCGTGGTCTCGCCGTATGATGCCGAGTTGTACGGCCACTGGTGGTACGAAGGCCCGGATTGGCTGAACTTCCTTTTCCGGAAAATGTATCATGACCAGGATGTCATCAAGCCGGTCACCCTGGCCGAATATTTGGAAAACAATCCCAAAAACCAGGTCGTGACGCCGTCCTTTTCTTCCTGGGGGTGGAAAGGATACAACGAATATTGGCTCGAAGGTTCAAACGATTGGATCTACCGCCATCTCCATAAAGCGGCCGACCGGATGGTCGAGCTGGCCAAACGCCATCCCAATGCCGACGGGGTTTTGCGCCGGGCGCTAAACCAGGCGGCGAGAGAGGTCCTGCTCGCCCAGTCGTCCGACTGGGCCTTCATCATGAAGACCGGGACCTGCGTTTCCTACGCGGTCAAACGGACCCAAGACCATATTGAACGCTTTACCGTTCTGTACGATCAGATCAATAACAATTCACTCGATGAGAATTGGCTGGGAGATATCGAGTCTAAAGATAATATTTTTCAAAATATCGATTACAGGGCGTATTTATGAGGGCGGTCATACTGGCCGGTGGGCTAGGGACAAGGCTTCATCCGCTGACGGTTAATCTGCCGAAGCCGATGGTCCCGGTCATTAACCAGCCGTTGATGCAGTATGCCCTGCGTCATCTGAAGGAAAATGGTTTCGGCGAGATCACCGCCATGCTTTACCATCAGCCGGAGATCATAAAAAACTATTTTGGAGACGGGGGGAAGTTCGGCGTCAAACTCTCATACCTGGAGGCCAAAGAGGACCTCGGCACCGCCGGCGCGGTCCGTTTGGCGGCGGTTAACTTTGACGACACTTTCCTGGTCAGCAGCGCCGACGTCCTCACCGATTTTGATCTTACGGCGGCGGTCGACTTCCACCGGGCGAAAAAATCGCAAGCGACCCTGGTCTTGACCCGGGTGAAAAATCCGGTCCAATACGGGATCGTCATTCTCAATAAAGACGGCAGCGTCAAACATTTCCTCGAAAAACCTTCTCCGAGCGAGATCTTTTCCGATACGGTCAATTGCGGGATCTACATCCTGGAACCCGAAGTCATGGCCCTGATCCCGCCCGGGCGACCGTTCGACTTCAGCCTCGATCTTTTTCCTTTGTTGTTAAGTAAGGGGATCCCGCTTTTTGGTTACATCGCGGAGGGCCGTTGGAAGGATATCGGCAGTCTTTATGAATACGGCATGGCGACGGCCGATATCTTGAAAGAGGATGAACAGTTGATCGATAAAAGCGCTCGGGTCGCCGGTTCGGTGAAAAAGAACAAAATCGTGGTCGTCGGCGCCGGCTCGTTTGTGGCCGACGGCGCGGTGTTGGAAAACGTTTGTATCGGCCGCAACTGCCAGATCGGCCATAATACGGTCTTGCGTTATGTGGTTCTTTGGGATAACGTGATCCTCGGCAATGAAGTGCATTGCGATCAGACGATCATTGGCCGGGGGGCCGTGATCGGCGATGGGAGCTTGATCGAAGAAGGGGTCGTCATCGGCGACGAATGCATGATCGGCAAGGAAACCAACATTAAACCTTACGTCAAGATCTGGCCGAAAAAGGTGATCGAAGAAGGGGCGACCGTTTCGCGGTCGATGGTTTGGCGCGAGCGCTGGAAAAAAGGGATCTTCGGACCGTTCGGCGTCAACGGCCTTTGCAATGTCGAGATAACTCCCGAATTCGCGGCGACCCTGGGGGCCGCCTACGGTTCGACCCTGGGGAAGGGTTCGCAGATCAGCACCTCCCGCGATTCCCATCCCGCCTCCCGGATGATCTACCGGGCGCTTCTCTCCGGCGTCCTTTCGGCCGGGGTCGACGTCTCCGATCTGGAAATGATCCCGATCCCGGTCAATCGCTACGAACTGAAAGCGCTGAAGAACCGGGGAGGCTTTCACGTCCGCAAATCGCCTTATGACAATAACGTGATCGACATTAAATTCTTTGACGAGAACGGGATGGACCTGGCTTCGACCAGGGAAAAGAAAATTGAACGGCTCTTCTTCAGCGAAGAATTTACCCGCGCCGACATCAGTGAGGTCGGTGAACTTTCTTTTCCGTTCCACCGGGTGACCGAATATTACAAGGACGGAATGATCAGCGCTCTGGACAAGGAGCTGATCCGCAACGCTAATCTGCGGGTGGTGGTCGATTACGCCTATAGTTCGGCGTCGCAGATCTTTCCTTCGATCCTGGGGGAACTGGGGATCGACGTTATCGCCCTTAATGCCCACATTGACGAGACCAAGATCACCAAAAGCAAGGCGATGTTCGACAAGGAATTGTCGCAGCTCTCCCAGATCGTGAAATCGCTCAACGCCGACCTTGGGATCATGCTCGATACCGGCGCGGAAAAGGTCTTTCTCTGCGACGAAAAGGGACGGATCCTGGACGGCGACCTGGAACTCGCGGTGATGACGATCCTGATGTGCCGCGGCCGACCGGGGGGGCAGATCGCGGTCCCGGTCAAAGCCAGCCGGGTGATCGACGAACTGGCTGGTAAATACGGCGTTCAAGTGGTCAGGACCCGGACCAGCGTCCGGGCGATGATGGAGAAATGCCAGAAGGGGAACACTTATTTCTTCGGCGAGACCCTGGGCGGCTTTATTTTCCCCGGGTTCCAATGCGCCTTTGACGCGATGTTCACTTCGGTGAAGTTGATCGAGATCCTGGCCAAACAACGGGTCAAGCTTTCGGCCGTGGCCGATGAAGTCCCGAAGATCAGGATGTATTCCAAGGAGATCTCCTGCGCCGCCGAGAACAAAGGAAAGGTCCTCCGCTCGATCGTCGACGGGATCGGCGAGGCGGAAGTTGACCTGACCGACGGCGTCAAGGTCTTTCACGGGCAGGATTGGGTCCTGATCCTGCCGGACCCGGTCCGGCCGGTCATCAATATCTACGCTGAAGCCGATCGGGACGACCAGGCGCAAAAATTGGCCGAACGGTACATTGAAAGGATTGATGCCGTCCTATGAAGATCTTTTATATCTCTTCGGAGGTCGTGCCGTTCGCTAAGACCGGCGGCTTGGCCGATGTGGCCGGCGCCCTTCCCAAGGCCTTGAAAACCATCGGTCACGATGTTCGGATTTTCATGCCGCGTTATAAGGCGGTCGATCAGGAAAGATATGATTTAAAAAAGATCGCGCCACAGATCTTTGAAGGGCGAATTCCCGGCACTGAAGTGATTGTTTATTTTTTCGATGATCCGACGTTCTTTGGCCGGCGCGAAGGTCTTTATCAGCTCAAAGGGGTCGATTACGAGGATAATCTGGAGCGATTTTCCGCTTTTTGCGCCGCCGCCCTCCCATTCCTTAAAACACTGAACTGGCGGCCGGATATTATTCATTGTAATGATTGGCAATCAGCTTTGGTCCTTGCCCACCTAAAGAACCTCTCCCGCGACGACCCATTTTTTGCCCGGACCGCGACCGTTTATTCGGTCCACAACATGGCTTATCTGGGTCTTTTTCCAAAAGAAAAACTGGCGGTGACCGGTCTGGGTAAAGAGGTCTTTAAACAAGACGGCCTTGAATTTTGGGGCCAGATCGCCCTGACCAAGGCCGGCTTTGTTTACGCCGACGTTATCAACACCGTTTCCGAAACTTATGCCAAGGAGATCCAAACGCCCGAATACGGCGCCGGATTGGACGGGCTCCTGCGTGCCCGCGCCAGGGATGTTTTTGGTATCATTAACGGGATCGATTATGAGATCTGGAACCCGGCGACCGATAAGAATATCGTTAAACGTTATAGTCCGGCGACGATCTTCCTGAAAGCCGAAAATAAATTGGAGCTGCAGCGCCAAAACAAACTTCCGGAGAACAAAGAGATTCCGATCATCGGCCTGGTCACCAGGCTGGCGGACCAGAAAGGTTTTGATATTTTTTCCGCCGCGCTTGATGAGATCATGGCGCTTGGCTGCCAGGTGGTGATCCTGGGGACCGGCGATCAGAAGTATCATGAGCTTCTTTTACGGGAGCAAGCCCGTTTTCCGGAGAAGATCGCCGTCAACCTGACCTTTGACGCCTTGCTGGCGGAATTGATCTATGCCGGCGCCGACATGTTCCTGATGCCGAGCCTTTACGAGCCGTGCGGCCTGGGCCAGCTGATCAGTTTTAAATATGGGACGATTCCGATCGTCCGGCGGACCGGCGGGTTGGCCGACACGGTTGGCGATTTCGATCCGGTCATCGGCAAGGGAGAAGGTTTTGTTTTTGCGCAATACAGCGCCGCCGCTCTGATCGACGCGGTCAAAAGGGCGCTCGGGGCTTATCAGAAAAAAGAGTTATGGGAGACCCTGCAAAAGCGGGTCATGAACCTTGATTATTCCTGGGATGCTTCGGCCAAAAAATATGTTTCGCTCTACATGAAGGCGTTAAAGAAGGTCGGGATCGCCGCGTTATAAAAATTAAGGGGCGGTCGGATATTCTCGATCGAAAATATTATTTTGCAAAGAAAAGTATTTAGCCGTCAGGCTTGGCGACTTTTTTGCTTCTTCCGGAGTGTTCGGCTGTTTACAGCCGCTTAAAAAGTAGTCGCGATCGAGCACGAAACTGGCAAAATGATAGGCGAAGTCCTCTTTGGCTTCTTTTAAAGCGGAAACATGAACCTCTTTTGGATAATAGCTGTAAATCAAGAGAAAATCATTTTCAGTAAGATTTTTGCGCGTGCCGTCATGATTAAAAGAGATTGTTTCGAATCCCCCCCGGTCGCAGACGTTATCCCAGGCGTCATGGCCGACTTCGTGGAGCAGGGAATATTCCCAGTAATGCGGGACTCCCGGCGTTACCGGTACGGGCTCTTTTTCCTGCCCAAACCAATTGGTGCTGATATTAATAACGCAGGATCTTGAAGAATTCCCGTTGGACGAATCAATGATGGTGCAAACATGTTCAGCCGCCGCGCCGGGGGTGAGCAGGTTTAGAGTAAAAACTATTTCTTTCACGCTTTGATACGAGCAGGAGGGGATGGCGCGGAGTAATTCATTGGTTCTGTTAGTGAGATAAGCTTGATGGGCTTGGAATGCCGGGTCGGCGACGGTAATCATTACGCTGGCGGCCGGACACTCCATCTTTTTTAAGTTGAGACATTCATCTGGTTTGATCACTTCTCCCGCGCAACCATTAATCGCCAGAGGGAGGGCCATAAATTTGGCCGTTCTAAACATGATATTCGAGATCCTCATGTTATATTATCGTTGGAAAACCGAGAAAATTTCAATTTCACTGTAAATTATGATAAGATAAATACAACATGTCAGGACATTCTAAATGGGCCACGATCAAAAGGTCAAAAGCCAAGACCGATTCCGCCAGGGGGAAGGTCTTTACCAAGATCATCAGGGAAATAACGACCGCCGCCAAGACCGGCGGGGGAGATCCGGACGCTAATCCAAGGCTCCGCCTATCGATCGATAAGGCCAAAGCGGCCAATATGCCCAAGGATAATATTGAAAGGGCGATCGAAAAAGGGGTTGGCGGAGGCGGTGCCGCCATGGAAGAACTGACCTATGAAGGGTTTGGCCCAGGCGGGTTCGCGATCATCGTTAACGTCATGACCGACAACCGGAACCGGGCGGCCGGTGAGATCCGCAATCTTTTTGACAAGCACGGCGGCAACCTTGGCTCGTCCGGAAGCGTTGCCTACCAGTTCAATCGCCGGGGAAGCATAGTTTTCGAAAAGGTCGGGCTCGATGAAGATACCCTGACCATGACCGCCATCGATGCCGGAGCGGAAGATATCTTGTCCGAAGATAAAACGGTGGAAGTCCTGACCACTCCGGATAACTTTGAAAAGGTTAAAAATGCCCTCCAAGCAGGTGGGTTTAAACCGGTCCAGGCTGAAATAGCCATGATCCCGACGACCACGGTCAAACTGACTGGCGAGCCAGCCCAAAAAGCGCTTAAATTGGTCAGCTTATTGGAAGATCATGATGATGTCCAGGAAGTTTTCACTAATTTCGATATTGACGAAGAAGAAATGGAAACTAAGTAAGAACGCTTTTTTATGCTAAAATAACTCCATGAAGTACGTTGCCGATCTTCACCTTCATACCATCTCTTCCGGTCACGCTTATTCGACCCTGGAAGAATACGCCGCCCGAGCGAAAAAAATTGGCCTCAAGTCCTTTGCCTTGACCGACCATGGTCCGGCGATGCCCGGCGGGCCGCACCTCTATTATTTTGCCAACCTGAAAATGGTCCCCGAGAAGATCAACGGGGTCCGGATCTTCCGCGGCTGTGAAGCCAACGTTATCAACGCCGACGGAGGGATCGACCTGCCGGAGTTCGAGCAGAGCGGCCTGGAGATCATCATTGCCAGTATGCATCCCAGGGTTGGCTACGAGAGCCATGGAGAAGAGAAAAATACCGAAGTCCTGATCAAAACGATGGTTCGTAATCCCCGCGTTAATATACTCGGCCATATCGGCAATCCCAAGTTTCCGGTCAATATTCCGGCGGTCTGTGCCGCCGCCAAAGAGCGCCGGGTTCTGATCGAACTGAACAACAGTTCCGTTGTTAGCCGGCCCGGTTCCTGGGAAAAATGTCTCGAAGCGGCCCGGGAGGTCAAACGGCTCGACTGGCTGGTTGCTCTGGGGACCGATTCTCATTTTTCAACAATGTTGGGTGATTTTAAAAAGGTGGAAGAGCTGATCAAAGCGGCTGGCCTTTCTGACAAGCATGTGGTCAATACCTCCTTCGAGAAGATCGAAAAGTATTTATTAAAACGATGAACGAGCCAACGGAATTCGAAAAAAAAGTCTATGCCGCCGTGAAGCTGATCCCCAAAGGGGAGGTCAGGAGCTACGGCTGGGTTGCTCGCCGGATTGGCCGGCCAAAAGCGGCCCGGGCGGTCGGCAACGCCCTCAATAAAAATCCCTTTGCCCCAGTCGTTCCGTGTCACCGGGTCGTGGCCGCCAACGGTCTTGGCGGGTTTGCCGGCGGGATTAAAGAGAAAATTAGATTATTGAAAATGGAGGGATATAAAATGTGATGAAATGTAGGGACAGGGCTTGTCCCTGTCCGCGGACAGCCACAAGGGCTGTCCCTACATTAACGAAACGATATGTCACATTTTAAAATAGCATGCTAGCCAAAAGAATAATTCCCTGCCTCGACGTCAAAGAAGGACGGGTCGTCAAAGGGGTCAACTTTGTCGACTTGCGCGACGCCGGCGACCCGGTCGAGCTGGCCGCCTTCTATGACCAGCAAGGGGCCGACGAATTAGTCTTCCTTGACATTACCGCTTCGTCCGACAAGCGCTACATCATGCTGGAAGTGGTCAAAAAGGTCGCCGAAAAGATCTACATCCCGTTCACGGTCGGCGGCGGCATTAACGATCTGGAAACGATTCGCGAGATCATCGCTGGTGGGGCCGACAAAGTTTCCATTAATACCGCGGCGATCAGGGACCCGTCCTTGATCACGAGAGCAGCGGACAAATTCGGCAGTCAGTGCGTCGTCGTCGCGATCGACGCGAAAAAGAAGGCCGACCATTGGGAAGTTTTCACTCACGGCGGCAGGACAGCGACCGGCCTCGACGCGGTCGAGTGGGCTAAAAAAGCGGAAAAACTGGGAGCGGGGGAGATCCTCCTGACCAGCATGGATCGCGACGGGACCAAGATCGGCTACGACATTGAATTGACCAGGGCGATAGCCGACGCGGTCAAAATACCGGTGATCGCTTCCGGCGGTGCCGGAACTCTAGGCCATATCTACGAAGCCTTTGTCGACGCGCATGCCGACGCGGCCCTTTTGGCCTCACTGCTCCATTACCGGGAGCTGACGGTCAAAGAGATCAAAGATTTCGTCGGCGATAAGGGGATAACGGTGCGTAGGTGAAAGAATATTTAATCGCGAAACGCAAATTGGTCGACCAGACGCTTGACCGGGCGCTCCCCAAAAAGGGGCATTTAGCCGAAGCGATCCGCTATTCGATCTTTGCCGGCGGCAAGCGCTTCCGCCCGATCCTCTGCCTCGCGACCGCCGCGGCGTTGGGCGGGAGTGAGAAAAAAGTTTTGCCTTACGCCTGCGCGGTCGAAATGATCCACACTTTCACCCTGATCCATGACGACTTGCCGGCGATGGACAATTCCGATTTCCGGAGGGGAAAACCCTCTAACCATAAAGTTTACGGCGAAGCTTTGGCGATCCTGGCCGGGGACGCGTTAAGCGCGCTGGCTTTCAAGGAGATTGCCGACCAGCCGGCCGCCTTGCTGGAACTATCCACCGCCTTGCTGGAGGTCGTGGCCGGACAAGTCGCCGATATTGAAGCGCCTAACAAACCGCCGACCGTCAAAGCGATCCGTTCGATCCATAAATGGAAGACGGCCGCGCTGCTCCGTGCCTGCGTTAGGGGGACGGCCTTGATCTGCGGGGCCGAGTCTTCCGTGATAAAAGATTTGACCAAATACGCGGAACATTTGGGGTTGGCTTTTCAGATCGCCGATGATATCCTGGATACGACCGCCACTAAGAAGCAGTTGGGTAAACCGGTTCGGGCTGACGTGAAAAAAGGGTACCCGTACTTTTTCGGCCTTGACCGTTCGCAGGAGCTGGCGGCCAGGGAAAAAACGCTGGCGGTCAAAGCGTTGGACGGTTTCGGGCCAAAAGTCAGAACGCTGGTCGGACTGGCCGGTTATGTCGTGGAGAGGACGTTCTAATGTATTATCCAAGCGAAAAGGATTTTCTCAAACTGGCCAGGAAAGGGAACCTGGTCCCGGTCTATAAAGAGATCGTGGCCGACCTGGAAACCCCGGTCTCGGCCTATAAAAAGATCGAAAGCGAGTACTCTTTTCTCCTTGAATCGGTCGAGGGAGGGGAAAAGATCGCCCGCTATTCTTTTTTGGGGGCGGTCCCCCGAGCGAACGTTATTCAGCCGCAAACGCTCGACGAACTGAACGGCTTGCTGAAAAAATACCGGCCGGTCAAACTGCCGGGGCTGCCGCCGTTTTGCGGCGGCTTGGTCGGCTATGTCAGCTACGACGCGGTCCGCGAGATCGAAAAGATCCCCGACCGGAATCCCGATCCGTTAAAACTGCCGAAGATCTCTTTTCTGCTGGCCGATACTTTGTTGGCGTTCGATCACGTTAAGCATAAGATCCTGATCATTGCCAACGCTCATCTTGAAAAGGGGAAGGACCCGCGTCAGGCCTATCGTTTTGCCTGCGCCAGGATCGAAGCGCTGGAGAAAAAGCTCCGGGCGCCGCTCACCGATCAGATCCGGGAGATCACTCTGCCGATCAAACTCCCCGATCAGAAAGTGACTTCCAACCTGAAAAAGGCGGAATATGAAACGATGGTCAGGAAAGCGAAAGAATATATCCGGAGCGGCGATATCATTCAGGTTGTCCTTTCCCAACGGCTGGAAGCGGCCTGCCAGGCCGATCCGTTCGATGTTTATCGGGTCCTGCGGATGATCAATCCTTCGCCGTATATGTACTTCTTTAAAATGGGCGAACTTAAGATCATCGGGTCTTCGCCGGAGGTGATGGTCCGCCTGACCGGACGGACGGCGACCGTGCGGCCGATCGCCGGGACAATGCCCCGGGGGAAAGATGAGGCCGAGGACAAAAAGCTGGAAGAGAGCCTCCTGGCTTCTAAAAAAGAACTGGCGGAACACGTCATGCTGGTCGACCTGGGACGGAACGATCTGGGACGAGTTTGCGATTACGGGTCCGTCAAGGTAACCGAACAGTTGGCGGTCGAACGCTACTCCCACGTCATGCACATCGTCAGCAATGTCTCCGGCAAGCTTCAGGCAAAAAAGACGGCCATCGATCTCCTTAAGGCCTGTTTTCCCGCCGGGACGGTTTCCGGCGCGCCGAAAGTCCGGGCGATGGAGATCATCGACGAACTGGAAAATCTCCGTCGGGGATTATACGCCGGCTGTGTCGGTTATTTAAGTTTTTCCGGCGATCTTGACACCGCGATCACCATTCGGACGATCCAGGTCTTGGACGGCCGCGCCTATTTGCAGGCGGGGGCGGGGATCGTCGCCGATTCCGATCCGGCCAAGGAATATCAGGAAACGATCAATAAAGCCAAAGCGCTACTTTCGGCGGTCGGCTATTTCGCATGATAAATTTCCGGATGCTCAAGCTCTCCGATCTTCTGATCTGGGGAGCGGTCGCTTTTCTCGTCACGATCAGCCTGCTGGCGATCTTCAGCGCGACCTATCATCTGCAGATCAGGATCGATGGCGATCCATACATCTTTGTTAAACGGCAATTCTTTTCTTTTCTGATCGGCTTTGTCTTTATGTGGCTTTTTGCCTACCTTGATTATGAGCATCTGAAAGCCGCCGCTCCCTGGTTTTATGTCGTGGCCATTATGCTGCTTTTTCTGATCCTCTTTACCGGTTCGACAGCCATGGGGGCCCAACGCTGGCTGCAGATCGGTTTTTTTACTTTTCAACCGTCCGAGTTTTCCAAGCTGGCGATTATTATGATCCTGGCGTATTATCTTTCGCTTAACCGCGATCTTAATACCTGGCAGGGGTTAGTCTCGGTTGGATTGTTGGTAATGGTCCCAATCCTGTTGATCTTCAAGCAGCCGGACCTGGGGACGGCGCTTGTGTTTTTCGCTATTCTGCTCGGGATGCTGATCGAAGGGGAGGTTTCTCTCTGGACGATCTCTTTTTTGCTGACGCCGCTCCTTTCCCTGCTTTTCCGTCCGCTGCTCCCGCTATGGATCTTTTATCTGCTGCTTGTTTATCTGGGGCTTTTTCTGGCCCGGGCCAATTTCTGGCAGTGGCTGGTGATCTTTGGCTCCAATTTGATGATCGGCCTGGCCCTGCCGGTGATGTGGGGAGTGCTCAAGCCCTACCAGCAGATGCGGATCATCTCTTTCCTCAATCCGGCGGCCGATCCGTTGGGGGCGGGTTATCATACCTTGCAGAGTTGCATTGCCATCGGCGGAGGCGGTTTTCTGGGTAAAGGATTTTTGCATGGGACCCAAACGCAGCTTCAATTCATTCCGGAACAATTCTCCGATTTTATCTTTTCGGCGATCGGGGAGGAGTTCGGTTTTATCGGGGCCGTTGGTGTTTTGGCCGCTTATGCCTTGCTGGTCTGGCGGGCGGTCGCGATCGCTTTGCAGGCGCGCGATCTTTTCGGCCGAATGCTCGCGATGGGGATCGCGGTCATGTTCACGTTCCATTTTTTCGCCAATGTCGGGATGGCGATCGGGATCCTGCCAGTCGTGGGAATCCCGTTGCCGTTTGTCAGTTTCGGCGGCTCTTCCCTGATCGTCAACCTGATCTGCGTGGGGATCCTGCAAAGCATCGCGATGAGAAGGCAAAAACTGATCTTTTAAAGTTCAAACTTCGCTTCGACCATTCCTTCGGCTTCAAAGACCTCGCGGCTGATATAAACGGTTATTTTTTTACAGCTTAGCCAATCGGTCCCTTTTTTCATTTGGACCGACCCCTTCATGGTCAGGATCTCGCGCTTGTCGTCATAATAGGCCGATTCCGCCTTGGCTTCTTTTCCCTTTTGAGTGACAACGACGTTCCCGGCCGCCCGGGCGTTGCCGCTCCGGGTGGAGAACTCGATACTGTCGGAGGTGATGTAGGTCCTGGCGCGGAGGAATTCGACGTCGTGGATCTTCCGGGCTGTTTCCTGCCTGACCAGCGCCTGGGCTTTTTCAATGATCGTTTTGGTCTCGCCGAAAAGGAAGAGCTTCTTCCCTTTCCGGGAATAGATCCCATTTCCGGCCAGCGAGACTTTTTTCCCCTGGACCGCTTCCACTCCGCCATAGAGCTCAACGTCTTGGTTGGGGTCGTTGAAAAGGATTGCCCGGCCGCAGCGGATGGTTGTCGCTTTGCTCCCTTTGTCTTTGACCTCGAAGGTAACGCTGCCGTAAACGTCGAGTTTTTCGCTCTCGCCGTAATAATCGGCAAAGAACGCTTTCAGCAGGCCGTCCTGGCGTTGCAGTCGCAAGTGGCCGGAGATCCGGGCGATCTTCTTTTCATGGTCGATTCCGATGGCGTCGGCCAGCAGGCGGGAATTTTTTTTGATCAGGAACGCGCGGCCGGTCATTTCCGAATTGCTCTGCTGGGCGCGGTAGATGATGTAGTCGGCAATAATAGTGGTCCAATCCTGTTTATTTTTAGAGGAAAACTTCCCCAGATCGACGACCGCTTTGAGTTTGCTTGGTTTATTGACCCCTTCAGGTTGTCCGAATGCCTCGATGATCTCGGTCCGGGGGTTGACGATCGCCCGGGGAGCGACCAGGCTGGCGACGACCAGAGCCCCTTTTTTATTGAAAATCCGGCCGTTTTTGACGTTGATCAACTGGGAGGCATCCTGGTTCTTGAGCGTCCAGCCTTTTTCAGCGGTAAATTCCCATAATTTTCGGCCCTCTTTTCGACCCGTGACCCGGGTATCATAGAATTCGGCCA
>Ga0172379_10000208_pt1 | contig 158262 bp, 267 predicted proteins | sample GrowelOW334metaG_FD_119756 | JGI IMG/M metagenome (GOLD analysis project Ga0172379, IMG submission 119756) | Groundwater microbial communities from an aquifer near a municipal landfill in Southern Ontario, Canada - Groundwater well OW334 metaG | ecosystem: Environmental > Aquatic > Deep...
ACCGCACGTGCTCCGTGAAGATAGGGTTTATCCGCCATGCTTAAACTACACCATTTACAGTTTAATACACTGACACGCTCTGGAGATTATCACTATACCGGCTCGCAAGATGCATCTGCAAGCACGACAGATTTTGTTTTGGCAGACGGTGTGCTTTACGAAGTAGAGATAACGGTTTTAGGAACTATACAGCGTACCGGTTGTCAGCATTATGCATCTACGGCCTACAGTGGTAATACGGACGGCTTTGATACAAACACATCTCAACAGTCTCTTGGTACCGTAAAGGCCTATGTCCGTAGAAGCGGCGCCACTCTCTACGCTGGTTTACATCCTGATTTTGTTACTCTAAGTGCAGTATCATCTAATGTTTACACACAAGTAACACAACGCAATATAGAGGTTTCCGCCGGTGTGTTTAAAAACCTAGACTGGACTGGAGTTGCGGCAATTGCAGCCGGAGCCTCTCCGTTGGGGAGTGCGATAACGTTTTCGCTTGATGGTAGCAATCAGCTTGTGATCGATATGAACGACACATTTGCAGACACTGGCAGTATCGCGATAGGCACGGCGGACGGCTATCAGTTTGTATTAGAGGGTGGCGCTGGTGGCGGCTCACTACAATTTAATCATACAGATGGTTATTCAGCGGCGCCAGATGCGGCTTATGCCATAAGCACGTGTCAACTAAGTTGTAATTGGAACTTTGGACTAAGAGTTGCAATTATAGAATAATAATTAAAATGATAAATAAAATTGACTCCATTATAGCATATATAGTCTTAAAAAAGCTTATAACGCCTATTACACAATCAAAAGCATATAAATTAAAGTTAATAAATGCTTCCGGAAGAGTTACAAAAGAACCGACGACAAGAGAAGAGAAAGAAGCGTTAACATTATTAGATAAAATTGTTTTTAAATTGAAGAGATTACTAGGATCAAAACTTCAGGAATTAAATCCGTTTTTGTATCTGTATAATTCTCCTGATATGTACAATAAGTTAATTGTAAACGGTGATATTAAAAACCGTGCTGAAATAAAGAGAATAGAAAAGGATATAAAATCATTACAAGAGAATTATCATATTTCAAAAGAAGATATCCTTGCGATTCTAGTAGACTAAATATAAAAGAGGAACATTATGTCAAAAACAATTTTAAAATACAGGAAAATACCAACAGAACACGACGTAATGTTTTTCAACGGAACTAACGGAAAAGATATCGAAAAATGGTCTAAAGGAAAAGTAATAGATAAAGAAGATCATTTAGAAATAGAAACATTAGAAGGTACAATGAATGGTTCTAAAGGTGATTGGATTATAAAAGGATTAAACAAAGAATTCTGGGCTATAAAACCAGATATTTTCGAAAAGAGTTATGAAGAAGTAAAGGATGAAATAGAAGAAGATTTTACAACAACCGCACCAACATCCCAAGCTACCGGACAATTTGCTTTTCATATGGGAATACAGCGAAGAAACCAAATTGCGGATAAAGTTCAAAAAATTTTAAGGAATAAATAATGGCAAATTTTCTCGCTAATCTTTATAATCAATATATTAGACAGAGAGTATCCGATGTTTTTGAAGATAATAAACCTCCAATTGTTCCGGACACTTCTACAGGATTAACTCAGGAACAGATTGATCAATATTATTCCAATCCGTCTGAAATAAATAATACTTATGTAAATTTTAATACGATATTCGAAGGCAAGAGACAGAGAATTGCTTTTTATAGAGATATGTCCAACTTTCCGGAAATATCAGATTCACTAGATTATATATGTGATGAATCTGTTGTTCAAAATATGGAAGGTGATTTTTTAGAAATAGAGTTTGATTCATCTGTTCCGAAAAATGTTCAGAAAAGAATTCGTAGACAGTTTGATTATCTATGTTCCGAAATATTCCAGAATGAAGATAAGTTATGGGAGATGTATAGGAAATGGTTAGTTGACGGAGAAATGTACTTAGAAATTGTTTTAACACCTACTGGAAAATCTATACAAGCAATTAAACTGTTACCTTCCTATACGATGGTTCCGAAATATGATGGTGATAAAATAGTTGGTTATGAACAGTATATTGCTAATTCGGATGCTCTTAAAAGTGGTTCCGGATATGTACATTCATCAATTGCGGAACCAGATAGAAAATTCGATTCAAATCAAATTCTATATGTAAATTATGGAAAGTATGGTAAAAACAATCTTGATATACTTGGTTACTTAGATTCTTCAATTAGACCTTATAACCAATTGAAGAACATGGAAGATTCTTTGGTAGTGTATCGTTTAACAAGAGCTACCGAAAGAAGGGTTTTTAATATAGCTGTCGGAAAAATGCAAAAAGGAAAAGCCGAACAGTATATACAAAATCTAATTAACAAACATAAAAATAAAACTGGTTATGATTCTGCTACAGGTGCATTACAAACATCAAGAAATATAATGGCACTCACTGAAGATTTCTGGTTCGCTAAAGATGAAACCGGAAAAGGAACAGAAGTAAGTAATTTAGCTGGTGGAATGAATATCGGGGAAATTTCTGATGTTGAATACTTTTTAAAGAAACTATACAAGACATTAAAATTACCTCCTTCACGTTGGCAGAATACTCCTCAATATACTTCTACTACTGAAATTGGAAGAGACGAAATTAAATTCGCTAACTTCGTAAAAAGACTACAGACAAAATTTAAGAAGATATTTACCGAATCTCTTTTATTCCAAATGCGGATCCAAGATTTTGAGAAGCGTTGGATAGATCCCGATTTGTTTAATATTAGAATGATTCCAGCAACATATCTCCAAAAAGATAAAGAACTGGATATGAGAAAAAAACAATTAGAATCAATACAAACAGTTGCCGAATATATCATTTCAGAAGGTAACGATAAAGGAATGTTCGCTTTTGAATTTGCTATGAAAAAATTTGTAGGACTTACCGATGATGATTTCGCTCTTAATGATAAAATGATAGAAATACAACAATTAAAAGCAAAAATAGAAAAAGATAATGTAGAAAAAATTAAAGGAACAGAATCTCCGGAAGAAAATGTTGGCGATAATCCGGAAGAAGTTACTGATATAAATCCTGAAACCGGAAAACCTATTGCTAAAAAAGATTCCGAAAAAGCTCCTGAAGAAACTCCGGAAGAACCAGTTAAAGAAGAATCTGTTAAATATCCAACTAAGAAAAAATCCATAAAAGATAAACTTTCTAATCTTGATAGGTATAAGAAAAATTTCAAAATACTTAATAGCGTGGATGCCTATATGACAGATTCCGATAATTCTAATCTAAATACTATTGGAGAAATTTTATGAACCTGATCGAAACATTGAAAACAGAAAATTATAGCGAACTCAAAGAATATGTTAATGAAGAGGTTGCTAAAAAAATAGCTCATAGAATCAATTCCAAAAAAGAAGAGATACTGAATAAACTAAGAGGAAATATAAAATGAACTTAATAAACGATACACGAAGAATTTTAGGTGAATCCGTTATTGAAGAAAAATCTGAAATATCCGGAACAACTATTTATAAAACTTCTGTTGATGATATGAGCAATGGTTTTGAACAGTTATCAAAAGATGTTGGTGATAGAGATATAGAGTTAACAGTATCCGGAGAAAAAATAGATCAAACAGCGAATTTCATTAAAGGCACATTCTCTGTATCGTTTAATGTTGACGAATTAATATTTGTATCAGGTAATGTAAAACTCTCAGTAGATACATCAATAGTAGAAGAATTATCAATAAGCAAAAGATCGTTCACAATCTTCTTGAATAATGATTTAGAAATTTCCGGAACATTTTAAGGATATACAATGGCATTAAAACTAATAACAGAAACAGTATTCTCGGATGTATCGGTCATATCAGAAGCTACCGAAAAATCAGGACAAAAAACCCTGTATATTGAAGGCCCTTTTATGCAAGCCGAAATCAAAAATAAAAATGGTAGAATATATCCGTTCGAAGTCATTAAAGAAGAAGTTGAAAGATATAATAAAGAAAAAATCGATACCAAAATGTCACTAGGAGAATTGTGCCATACTAGTAGTACCTCCGTGAATCCAGAACGAGTTTGCCATCTAATACAATCTCTTAAAATGAATGATGATGGTGTAGTTATGGGTCGTTCCAAAATACTTTCTACACCTATGGGAGCTATTGTCAGATCACTTATTGAAGAAGGTGTTAAACTAGGTGTATCGTCAAGAGGTCTCGGAACTATGCAAGAAGGTACTAGTATTGTTAATGAAGATTTCCATTTAGTTTGTATTGACGTTGTTACTGAACCTTCCGCACCAGATTGTTTTGTAAATGGTATTCTGGAAAATAAAGAGTACATAATCGAAAACAATATAATCATGGAAGCTGCTGTCTATAACTTTAAAAAACAAATAGATAAATCAGCATCAAGAGAAAATGTTATAGACGCATTAGATAAATTTTTTAAAAAACTAAAAGGAGAATTATAATATGAACTTATTCGAAAATGCAAGAAGAATACTAGGGGAAAGTGTTGAAGAAATTCCTGAAGCAGTTTCCAAAGAAGGTACGGAAGAAGTTGTTATAGAAAAAGTAGAAGATATAGATGTTAGTAAAGAAGAATTTTATAAAGAAGAAATGACCGAATCTGCACGTCCTTATGGTTATCATCCTAAAAATCCTAAGATTGATATTTATTATAACGGTAAATACGCTGGCTCTACTAATTGGTCTTCTAATCTAAAAATGGCCAAAGAAAAATATATAGAACAAAATAAAGAAGTTGATCCGGAAAAAGTCAAAGCCGTTTTTTACAATAGAAATGAAAACTAAAAGGAATAATTATGAACGAAATATTAGAAAAACTTAAAGGAGTATTAACAGAAGAAGATCTCACACGTCTTCAAAACACTCTTCAAAGAATGGTGTTGGAATCTGTTAATGAAAAAACCGAAAAAGCAAAAGCAGAATTGGCAGTATTACAAGAAGAATTCGTTAATAAAGAAGTTGCAAGATTACTAGAAGAAAAACTTGCTACCGAAAAAACTATCATCGAAGAATCATACAAACAAAAATATGATACTCTTGAATCCGATGTTCTTTCTAAACTTTCCCTTTTTCTTGAATCCGAAGTAGCCACAAAAATTTCTGATAGCACTATTTCAAAAATTGCTATGAATGAAATATATGAACCACTCGTGAACAATCTATTAAAAGTATTCGAGGAAAATTATGTAGCTATTGACACAGAAGGTTACAAAATAATGTCGGAAGCAAAAGAAGAAATTGAAAGACTTGAAGATGAACATTCTAAAACAGTTACAGAAAAAATGTCCCTGCTTAAAGAAAATAAAATTCTTCAAACAAAACTTTTAATAGAATCTAAAACTTATGGTCTTAATGCCGAACAAAAAGATAAAGTAAAAATAATGTTCGAATCAAAAGAACCAGTAGACGTAGAAAAAAGTATCGATAAATATGTTGAAGTTCTTATCGAGTCAGAAATCTCCGGAAAAGGTAACGATAAAAATTCTGAGAAAACAGTATTGGCAGAAGGTGTTAATGAAGAACTCGATCCGGAAAAAGAATTAAGAGAAGAAGCCCCAACTGTAACAAGTAGAGCTTCTAAATTACTGTAATAAAAATGTAAATGGAAAATGTTAGAATACTAAATACAATTAGGATGTAAAAGTCCACAACTTAAAAGGAGAATATTAAAATGGATCTTATTCAAAAATGGAGTAATCCGAAACTTGGCAAACTTTCCATTGCCAACATCGAAAATGAAATCACCAGAAAAGTAATGGCTGATCTCTTGGAAAATCAGGAAACAAAAAATATTAATCAGGAACTTCTGTTGGAAGCTGATTTTAATACAACTACACCAACAACACAAGCTAATGGACAGTTTCAACCTATTGCTCTTGCAATGGTACGTAGAACTTTTCCCGAATTGTTTGCTACAAAAGTAGTTCCTACACAGGCTATGAAAGGCCCAGTTGGACTTGCTTATGCACTACGTTTCGTGTATGAAGGTTACGAAAATTCAGAAGCTGCTTTTAACCGAGTAAATGTGTTCTCTGGATTCACAGGTTCTACTTCTGGTACTTCTGGTACAGCAGATGCAGGAACGGGTGTTGCTCTAAACACAGCAGAAGCTTGGTACATGGGAAATCCTACTGTAACAGGTAACATGCCTCAGCTAAAACTTATCCTCGCAAAAGCCGCAATTGAAGCTAAGACACGTAAACTAGCTGCTTCTTTCTCGCTTGAAGCTGCTCAGGATATTAGAGCTATGCATGGTCTCGATATCGAAAAAGAAATGGTTGACGTACTTCATTATGAAGTTCTTGCCGAAATGGACAGAGAAATCGTAGCTGCTCTAAAGGCTGCTGCTGTTGATACTTCTGTCGGTGGAGAAGCTGCTACTGCTCTAGATGTTTCTGCTTCTGATGGTAGATGGTCTCAGGAAAAGTTTTCTAATGTTGCTAATGCAATAATCAAGAAAGCAAACGACATCGCGACATCAACATTCAAAGCTGCTGGTAACTTCGCAATAGTTTCTAACTCTGTAGCAACTGCACTTCAAGCTTTAAACAGCAAGATTTTCACAGCTATTGATTCTAACGTAAACGCAACCGGAACTATGGCAAAAGTTGGAAGACTTAATGGCGCTATTGATATCTATCGTGACCCATACGCAACTTCCGATTATGCTCTTATCGGTTACAAAGGCCCTGGACAAAATGACGGTGGAATTGTTTACAGTCCTTACATAATGGGACTTACCGCAAAAGCAACGTCAGACCAGTCATTTTCACCAAAAATTTGCGTAATGTCAAGATATGCGATTACTGCTTCCCTGTTAAATTCTGGGAGATATTATCGTCAAATCAATTTTTCTAATCTGTCATCTGTAATTGGTGCTTAATAGTTTTTAAATAAAAAAGCAATTTTTTAGTAAGGTGGTTCTGTAAAAAGAATCACCTTTTTTATTTTTATGATTATATTATAATATTAAAAATAAAGGAATATTATGTTACTAAAACCTTCCGGAATGTTTGATTTAGAGTTAAGTGATAATTTTTGTGGATCTTATATTAAAAAGGAAGATTTGAAAAAAGTAATAGGAAATACTCTTTTTCCTTTAAAATATATAACTAGAGACGATGGTTTATTTATCGACGAGAGAGATATTCACAAAAATTGGAAATTTTTAACTAATTCTAAAATAAAAAATAGTTTTGATGAATTGGTTTTGGAATATATAATTAAGAAAACATACCCCGAAGCTAAGGTTACCACACAATATAAAGTTGGTAAATTTCATATGGATTTGAAAATAGAATATAAATCAAAAGAATTTTTTATTGAATTTGATAGTCCAATGCATTTTTCTTTATCTAAGTTTGGTGTTCCGAAAGATCCCAGAATAAAAAGAGATAAAATTGAAAAAGAAACCGGAATAAAGGTGATTAATTGGCCGTTTTGGATTCAGAGATGTTCAAAAAACGTAGAAAGTATTATAACAGGATGTAAGGGCAAATCTGCTTTATGGAGTTCCGCTATATTATTTGAAGATTTTTGCTTCCCCGATTCTGCACAAATAATAGATGAGTTTAGCAATAATTTTAAATGTTCCGAAAGTTACGGGAATATGTACGAAAAATGGGAAGGTAAATATAATAAAGAAGAACATCCAATAATATTACAAATTAAAAATGATAATAATAAGTTGTATAAATTATTCCCGAAAGGTTCCCAAAAAACATTAAAATGGGTTCCGGAATCATTAATCAACATATTTTCGAAAGTTCATCCCGGCGTTTTTTAATAATATCTGTTTTATGTAAGCGATTAGAGGCGTTAGGAATAAAATATATTTCTGATAGTGGTTCTGATATTACTTTTTGTTGTAATGCCTGTAAAAAGGAATCTACGGCTACTATAACTGTTCTAAGGCATCGTTTCAAGCATCATCTCCAAATTTGTTCCAAGTGCAATCCTTCAATATCATTTCCGGAAAAGACTATTCTAAAATTTGTTTCGGAAATAACAAATACAGAAATAATTCCGAATGATAGAAAACAATTAGGTGATATGGAGTTAGATATTTATTTACCGAAGCATAATTTGGCATTTGAATTTAACGGATTATATTGGCATTCCGAGGCATTCAAGCCAAAATGTTATCATAAATTAAAAACAGAATATGCGGATAAAAGAGGAATTCATTTGATACATATTTGGGAGGATGATTGGAGAGATAAGACAGAAACAGTAAAATCATATATCAGAAATTTGTTACTTGAAAATAAGAATAGAGTATATGCCAAAGAATGTGTTTTAAGCAAGATTTCGAAAAGTGATGCTGAAGAGTTTTTCCGGAGAAATAGTTTAGGGAATGATTTGAAAGCTGATGTTTGTTATGGGTTATTTAAAGGAGAACTAATATCAATAATGTGTTTCCGGAAGATTTCAGAAGGTGTTTATAATTTGGTTTATTTTTGTAATGATTTGAATACTGGTGTTGTGGGTGGATATAAAAAAATGTTTGCGGAATTTGTTAAGGAATATTCTCCGGAAAAAATTTACAGTAATGCTTCTCGAGACTGGTTTAAAAAGAATGATTTGGACTATAAATTGTTAGGTTTTAAGTTCACTAAATACATTAAAGAGAAAAGTATTAAAAAAATTGGTTTGAATAAGGTTTGGAATAGTGGTTGTTTACATTTTGAATGGAGTAAGTAATGGTTTTAATGAAGAATATTTTACCTCATGCAGTTCAAGCAATGTCTTTTGGAACTGGTCGGATATATGTTTTTAGATCAGGTGAAGAAAAATGGTGTGATGATGGTATGGAAGGAAGATATGGTGGAATTCTTAGAACAATAAAAAGTGATAAGATGGATAACGTTAATGTCATTCCGGAAATTTTTTCAGAACCAATATTCGTAATAGCTCCTGAACAAATGAAAAAAGTAGAAGAGAGTGTTCCGGAAAATATTAAAGAAGATGTTCCTGAAGATGTAATAGTAGAATTTCAGGAAAAAGTTATCGAAAAAATTCCGGAAGATATAACAGAAGTATCTCCGGAAGAATTAACTATAGATGATGTTACAATTTATCCTTTAGAAGATGTATTAAAAGCAGAACAAATTATCTCGGAAACTGTTAAAGAAAAAGTTATAGAAAAGATTCCTGAACAAAATCTAAATACTACTGAAAAGAACTGGTATAAAAAACAACCGGATAAAAAGAGAAAATATAATAAGGTAAAGAAAATAAACGTTCAAGAAGCACTGAAAAAATTAAAAGAAGAAAATAATGGCACGAATAACTAACATAACAGATTTTAAAAATTATCTGAAATCAATGCTTGGAAGTCCCGTCATTACCGTAGAACTTTCCGAAGCACAATACGAAAACATTATTTATGATACTATACAAGACTTTCAAAGATACAACTATAACGAAGGATCATATAAAGACTACATTGTTATCGATCTCAGTGCCGGACAAATGTATTACGATCTCTCCGGAACAAATGTAGAAGGTATTATTGATCTTTATCTTAGTGTTGGTAGTCAAGGTAATATTAACGTTTTGTTTAGTCCTGTTAATATGCTTCTTGGTGGAAATGCTGGTGTAATGAATTTAATGCAATACGGAATGGCTGATTATTATTCCGCAATGATGTACTTAAGAGAAATTACAAATACATTTTCCGTAAAATATAACTTGAACTATAATCCAACACAAGAACGATTAACGGTTACTCCGACACCAGAAGAAGCAATGCGCGGAATGTTGGAAGTATATAAAAGAGAAACTTCGGAAAATCTCTATAACCATACACTTGTTAAAAAATTGGCTTTGGCTAGATGTAAAGTATTGTGGGGAAGAAATATCGGAAAATTTGCTATAACCCTTCCCGGCGGTGGTACTATGAATGGATCCGAAATACGGTCGGAAGGTGAAGCGGAAGAAGAAAAACTCATGAACGATATTTCAAATGAATCAGAACCTATCGATTTTTTTTGCGGTTGACGAAAGGAATATAAATGACCCACCACAACCTTACCGGCTGGGCAATGCCACAACTACAGGACGGCGAATAATGGCAACATATCGCAATCTGTTATACTGGCTCCTTCCACCTGATTTTGAATTTCAGGACGGCGACGTTGTTTATGGTGGTAATCTCTACAACCAAGGACTAGTTGACAAGGGTAAAAGAGTGCGCTTCATTGGAGTAAATCTTAAAGGTTGCACCACGACGTTACAGCAACTGCCTGAAGATAGGAACGCAATGGGAGAAACAACTCCAGAGCCAGAACAACAGCCCATATATCCAGAGTTAGCAGCAAACGCCGAAATTATTCTAAACGCTCTTAAAGGCTCTGGCAGGCTGACCGAGGAACAGATTTTAGGTGTAGAATACTTTGCTAGTAATGTAAAGCAGATAGCTGGAACAGATTCGGAAATTGGCGAGGTGGCGACTCAAAAAACTTTAGAAATAGTTACTACTCTTAGAAATTTGGGCTATAACGAATTCGCCACTCAGATAGAACAGGCTATGCTTCAAATACAACAGGGGTGGAACTAATGGCGTTTATACACGTAAAAAACACTGGCAATGATACCACAGGAGACGGCTCGTTCGCCGCTCCTTATCTGACTTTAGACAAATGCATGACTGTACATACTCAGCGAGATACGATTGCACTACTGTCAGATATAATGTTAGCTACAAAAGTCAACATGCCTGTTTATGCAGCGTACCTAATAAACTCGATTATAGGAGTTAACGATGCTGGTGTAGAAGACGGGACTAGACGCAGAATATACGGTAATGGCTCTTGTGACTACGCCTTTCATTTCACAGCAAATAGTTATACATGGTCATGGCGAAACCTAGATTTTGATACGTTTACTGAATACGTTATAAGCAATAATTTTACATATTCGTACAGATCTGGAATGACTAATTTCAGTATATCAAACTGTAAAGGACTGACTAACGGATTAACTTTTGGGTTTGGTAGTGGTGGTTTTTTTGAAGATTTTGAAGTCTACAATTGCAGCAGTGGCGTTCATTGTTTTTCTCTACAACTAGGCACGATTAAAAATGGCTCCTTTAGAAACTGCTCAGCTATACAATACATAATAACAGGAGCAAACGGATCAGTAGCTCTTAATAACGTAATCATTACGGGATGCTCAGTTACACAAGCAAATTTTCGTATCATCGGTGCCGTGAACCAGTGTAGTAACGTAATAATTGATAGATGTATTGTTCCGACATCTGCAACGAGTTATTTAATTCAGATAGGCGGAGAAGTTAGAGGCTTGTTGATAACTAACTGTACTGTCCCTACGGGCAACTACTTAATTACGTATACGACAGTTGTGTCCACTATAGCAAACGTTGCTGTTTACAATACCACATCAGCATTAGCAATTCTTGGTAAAGTTTCTGGTGATGCTCTTACTAAAAACATTATTCAGCTAACGGAAACACCTTATCAGAATGATGACGGTATTGACTACACATTAAAACCAAGTTTTGCATGGCGTAGGAAGAGATTTGAATTGGGCAAGTTTACAAATGTATTAACCCCGACAGGACTATAATATGCCTAATCACTTTTACGAAACAATAGGTATAGCTGGAGCAGATGTTGTTTACCCATCCTTCTACTTATCCGCAAACGTAGGCTCTGTAGATGGAGGCTCTACCATAACCGCTACTTTCCCAAATGGTGGTGCAAGCCTATTGACAAAAATACTATTTGGCACTGTAGAGGGCGTGATAACCCCCGTTGACGACAATAGTGCAACTATCACGACACCCGCGCTTGATGCTGGCATAGTGGATGTGACGGGCAGCTTTACGGGATATGATGATTATGTGGTTAAGAATGGGTGGACGGCAAAAAATCTAGTGAATATAAACGGAATTACTCCGGTTTGTATATATGAAGGTGTAGATCAACAAATAACTCTTTCCGGAGATTATTTCCAAAGTTCTTCCGGTAGCGTTTTACTTAATGCTACAAATATGGATATAGTTTCGTGGGCTAATAATAAGATTGTTTTTAATGGTACGGAAGATTTAGATATAGGAATATATGATATAAAGGTTATTACAGTTTCGGGTGCTGATTATACTTTATATAGTGGATTTGAAATAGAGGCATCAATAGGGGATGTACCTTTACCACCTTTAGAATTATCTGTTGAAGCCCTTGGATTGACATCTTTAAAGCAATCTTGGGAATATGTTCCGGATACTACATCTTTTGAAATATATCGTTCAGAGGAAATTTCTGGAACATATATACAACTCCCAACAGTAACAACAAATTCTAATGTCGATATAAATCTTTCTTCTGGAACTGATTATTGGTATAAGGTCAAGTCTAAAAACTCAATAGGTACATCTGACTTTTCATTACCGGTAAAAGGAACAACATTAACAGAAGAACAGGCATCAAAGCCATTCTACTATCCAAAAATAATAAGAAGATCTGTAATTGCTTTATTGGATATGTTTAATGATTTGAAGATACAGAAATATGATTCTACAGGAACTTTAGTTAAGACAGTGAATGTCCCGATCCTTTTCGCTCCCCAAGAGAAGTATATGTTATTGAATAAAAGGGATGCTGTAGAAAACCCACATTTATATAAGAACATGCCGATACCTAGAATTTCATTAGCGATGGACGGAATATCATATAATGCTAATAGATCATATTCACCAAACGAAAACATTTATTATTCCGATGGTACTGATTTGAATTTGTTATCGGAATATGTTAAGAATATAAATCCGGCCCCGTATGATTTTAATTTTACTTTATATATCAGAACGAATACTTTTAATGATTTTACGCAGATAGTAGAGCAGATTCTTCCATATTTTAATCCGGAATTATATTTGAGGATTAAGGAATTTTCTTTTCTGAATGTTGAAAGAAATCTTAAAGTAAATTTGAACGGAACAACTACGGATTTTATTGAACCACAGACACAAGAAGATATAAGATATGTTAACGGAACTATTTCTTTGACTGTTGATGGATTTATGTATCGTCCAATCAGTTCCAGCAAATTGATTAAGAAGATAACAGCTAATTTTAATATCATAGAACCGGAAGAAGATAAATTGGTTTCTACATATATGGTGGATTCATTGGGTATTTCCGGAACACCTTTGGAATAACTATGGCCGATAAGGATACGTTTAATAATTTAGCAGAGGCGTTTGATATGAATAATGAATTTGATATGCCGGAAGAAGCTAAACAATTTGATAGCAATAAAAAAGATTTGATGATTAACGCGAGAGGTATTGAAGATAAAGAATATTTACAAGAAGAAATCAAATTACTTATTGAACAGGGAAAACGAGTACTAGATAAGATTGATAAGGATTTAAAACTAGGATCGCAACCCAGAATGTTCGAAGTCTATGGTTCGGTATTTAATTCTGTAATGACTGGTATAAAGGAATTACGAGAACTAAATAAGAATGTAGCTGATATAGAATTAAAAAGTAATCCAGTACCAACACAGGGAAAGATTGAGTTGACTGCTTCTGAATTTTCTAAGTTGATAAAAATGCAAACAAAAGAAATCGCTAATAATAACATGAAGGATAACGCAATAGAGGCAAAGGTGGAATCATGAGTTTTTTTAAAGAAATACAACTAAAAGAGATCCAGTATAATTTTGAAGATGCTTTTAAATTGAAGGATCTAAATGTTTCTGAGTTTGTTTTGAATGAAGAAGATAATAGTTGTAAATTTCTTGTTAATAAAAAAGACAGAATTAAAGTGGATCTATCTAATAAAAAATGGAAATTAAATGGTTTAGATAAGGGTGAAATTTTCGGAAAGAGTGTTACAGACGTTTCCGGAGATTATTTGTATGAATGTTCTAAGGATAGATAATGGCATATGATGGAAATGAATTATTACGAGGTGTAGGAGAACGAGTTGAATATACACCAGAAATAATTCAGGAATATATTAAATGTAGAGATGATGTAAACTATTTTGCTTCGAAGTATGTTTATATAATTTCAATTGATTTAGGCGAAGTTCTAATACCATTAAGAGATTATCAAAGAAGGATTTTAACAGCTTTTTCTCAGGGTGATAGATTTATATTGATGGCACCAAGACAAACGGGTAAAACTGTTATGTCGTTCATTTATATTTTACATTATGCAATATTTAATGATTCAAAAGAAGTTGCTGTTCTGGCCAATAAGGAACCACAGGCAAAAGAAATATTAGATAGAATTAAATTTGCATATGAGAGATTACCGAAATTTTTACAGCACGGTATTAAAGAATGGAATAAGAAATCAATCCTTCTAGAAAACAATTCCAAAATATTTATCGGAACAACCGGATCATCTTCTGTTCGTGGTAAAACTATTGCACTGTTGTATCTCGATGAGTTTGCACATATACCAAGACATTTAGCACAAGAGTTTATGGATTCTGTGTTCCCTACTATATCATCATCAAAGACAGCTAAGATAATAATTTCTTCAACACCTAATGGACAAAATTACTTCTATGATTTATGGCAAGGAGCTATTAAAAAAATAAATGGATATGAAGCATTAAGAGTAAGATATCAAGAAGTGCCGGGGAGAGATGCTGGATGGAAACAAAGTATTATCAAGGCACATGGTTTAAAACATTTTCTTGGCGAATATAATTGTCTAAAAGGGGATTCTCTAGTAACTATAAAACATAACGATGAAATTTTCGAAGAATGCTTGGATATATTGTCTCGTCGGGATTGTTCCGAATACGAGATTGAAACTGATCATGGTTTTGTTAAGTTCAGAAGTGTTATATGTAAAGGTCGGCAGGATGTTTTTAATATAGCACTAAGTAATGGGAGAGAAATAAAAGCAACATATCTTCATCCTTTTGTAGTAGATGGAAAAACGATAAAACTAAAAGAATTAAAAGTAGGGGATCATCTTCAAACCAAACTCGGAAAAGAATACATTACAAGTATAAATTTTTCCGGAGCTTCTGTAGTATATGATGTAGTAGATGTTCAAAACACTTCTTCAACATTTTTTGTAAACGGAATCCTTTCTCATAATTGTTCTTTTCTAGGATCTTCTTCAACACTTATTAATTCTGAATTTATAGAAAAGATGGTGTATAGAGAGGCTTCATTGATAAAATATGGTGGTAGTTTTGAAATAATGGATAAACCCGATATTTCCGGAAAGTACCAATATATTTTAGGGATAGATTCTGCTGAAGGCGTTGGTAAAAATTATTCGGTAGCAAAGGTTTTTAAAATAGTAAATCACCAAGAAATATTAGATGTTGCAACTTATAGAAACAACATGATTTCTCCTTATAATTTTTCGCAAGTATGTATAGAGATTTCCAAATACTATAACAACGCATTAATGATGATCGAAAATAATAATGTAGGAACTTCGGTTTGTAAGCATATTTGGTATGATTTTGAATGTGATGCTATAGTAAATATGGATAATGTAGGATTGGGTATTAGATCAACTAGGCAAACAAAATTACAGGCATTATTATTACTGAAAAGATATATCGAAAGTGGTTATCTAAAAATAAGACATAAAAAAACAGTAGATGAATTCGTAACATTTGTAGAGAAACGAGATGGTGTTTTTGGTGCAGATAATACAGAAGATACAGATGATTGTGTTATGGCTTGTGCATGGGGATTGTTCTTTCTGACTACACCTTATTATGATGGTTCGGATGAGTTACACGAAATATCAGAACAGTTAAAATTCGTGGATAATGGTGAAAATGATTTAGGAATGGATTTTAAAGAAGATTCCGAAAAACCTCCGGAACAAGACGAGGATTCTGATATTGGTAGTTTAATGTTTTCGGATAATGACGATGAAGAGTAAAATTAAAAATTGCCAATCTAAATACTATTGGAATGAATATAAATAAGGAGAATTAAAATATGGGTCAAACTTTAAAAACCCCCGGTGTATATACGTTTGAAAAAGATGTTAGTGAAGTTGTTGCACCAGCAGGAACTTCTATCGGTGCTATGGTTATAGAATCCAGAAAAGGGCCAGCTAACAGAAGAGTTTTAATCAATAGAGATAAAGAATTAGTTACAACATTTGGTATTCCGAAAGCTGTTACTGATCCTTCTGATTTGAATTTTTATGCGGGATTGGAATTTTTAAAAGAATCTGATTCGTTATATGTTGTTAGAGCTACTTCCGGAACAGAGGCATATTCGAATATTTTTGTTTCGGGTGCAGGATTTGATACAGCTACTTCTAAAACTATTACAGAAAAATCTACAACTTTGTTATTGGCTACAGATGGATATGATGATGGTAACGGATTAGATGATATACAGGCATTTGAAGGATTTACTGATTGGACTGGTAATGCTTTGGTTATTGGTTCAAATTTTCCGGGAACAGATGGAGATTTAATAGGCGTTATAGTCAATACAATTTCTGGAAGTACGGTTTCAACACTTTCAGCAGATTATGATTGGGCTGGAAAATACGATACTTCTGTTGCTAATAAAATTGTAAAGATATCGGTTTTCGTAAAAGATTCCGCGGATGATACAGATTTTCCTTCAACAGCAGCGGAAACTTGGTATGTTGCAATGGATTATTTAAAAGATCCAGCAGGTAATCAATTATATGCTCCTACTGTTATAAATGGTAAATCACAATATATTTATGTAAAAGTTAATAGTGGTTCTTTGGTTAATACACTTCCGGGACTTGTACATACTCTCGGTGAACCAGTTGCGCTTTCCGGTGGTGCTGATTCTGATACAAATTTTTCAGTATCAACAGCAAGTAAGAATTCTGCATGGAGCCTATATTCAGATAAAGATAAAGTAGAAGTAAGTATTCTAATAGGTGCTTACAAAGGTACTATTAGTCAAACTATCGCTCCAACTATGCAAACAATTGCAGGAACAAGACAAGATTGTATAGCTGTTGTACAAGTTGATATTCCTACAGATAAAACAGTAACAGCAGTAAAAGCAAGTGCAGCTTCGGTTACTACAAACTCTTATCCTTCCTATGTTGCGAAATATTTTGGATGGGATAAGTATTATGATGGTTTCAACGATAGACAGGTTTATGTTCCTAGAGCTATGGCAGGAAGTATAGCTATGGCGCGGACAGATAGCGTCGCTAAAACCTGGAATGCTCCAGCAGGTTTTAATCGTGGTGGAATTTCTTATTCTCAGGGTGCTAATAAAGTATGGTCTGATACAGAAATTGGTTTACTATACGATATCAATCTAAATGGTGCTAAGAAGGCTCCAGATGGTTTTTACATTTGGGGACAGAAAACCGCACAACTAAAGAAGAGTGCTTTGGATAGAATTAATGTTAGACGACTAATGATTTATATTGAAAAATCTATTTCAAAATCTATGTTGCCATTTGTCTTTGAACCTAATGATGATACAACCAGACTACGTGTAAAAAGTATCATAGATGGATTCCTTGATACTATCGGAACTAGCGGACTAACACGGTACTCCACGGTGGTAGACACAACAAACAACACTTCTCAGGTAATTGATAATAATGAACTTGTCGTTGATTGCTATTTACAACCCGCAAAAAGTATAGAATTTATACGTCTTCAGTATACAATTTCCAGAACGGGTGTAAGCTTAACACAATCTTAACACAATAAAGAAATAAAGGAAAATAATATATGGCAAATTTAGCATTAAGTAAAAACCCGATAGTAGCAGATCCACAAAGGAACTATCAATTCGAGGTGGTTTTCGTAGAATTACCAACCGATATAGGTGAAACTTCTGCAAATGATCTTACAGTTAGAGCTACCTCTTGTGTAATACCTTCTCGCGGAAACGGTGTTCTGGAAGTTCCTTTTTATCAGATGAAAGCAGCATTTCCCGGTAAACCTACTTTTGGCGATAATAAGTTTTCGATTACATTTAATGAATTCGAAGATAAAAAAGTATCAAACCTGTTATATCAGTGGCAAGAAAAAATATTCGCTTCAAAGACAACAGGAGCATCTTTAGCAGCAGATAAGGCTAATATTTGCGCTCCTACAGTTATAGTTACACTTCTTAATTTTAAAGGTGAACCAATAACAGGTCTAACAAGTAAAGTTAATTTCAAGAATGTTTGGATAGAAAATGTAGATGAAGTTCCGTTGAGTTGGACAGAAGAAGGTCTTGTAACATATAACGCCACTTTTCACTTCGACTGGTGGCAATACTCGTAAATTTTTTAATATAGCTTTTTTATATAGAACCTTTTAAGAGAAATCCTGAAAGGTTTTTATTTTTAATACACAGCTAAATATATGTATGAAACATCAAATTAAGAACGCGATCATAGTTACTAATAAAGTTTTAGTTCCTATTTATTTGTATTCTACTTTAGATAATTTATTTAATAAAAGTAAAATTGCTATTAAAGCTATGTTACAAGATAGAACTAAAACAAGTTCAAAATATTATAAATATATTCCTTGTGCATTATCAAAAGGTCTTATAAATAAATACCAAAAAAATAAAAAATGTAAGGCTGTTAAAAATATTGTTTTATCTATGTGTGGTGATGGAGGTAGAATAGTAAAATTAGAAGGTGAATTTATTAGAATTAATTGTTTTTTCAAAAAAGAAAAAATAAAAATTTTTCCAACAAAACCAATAACTGGATTTATAAGACAAGTTGAATTTTTCAAAAGAAAACAGAAATGGTATATATCTTATTGTTATTATACTAAAACAGATACAATTGTCTGTAATGGATTTGTGGGTGTTGATAGAAACCAAAGAGGAAATGTAGCAACCATAGCTGATCCATCAACAGGGAAAGTAGCTAGACTTGGCCCAGATATTAAACTTTGGAAAGATAACCTAAAGTTAAGAAAAGCCAAGCTACAAAGGAAAGGAAAATTTGGGCTATTAAAGAAACTGAAAAGAAAACAATCAAACAGAACCAAAGAAATTAACCATAAAGTGTCAAAACAGATAGTTGACTACGCCAAAAAACATTGTAGAGCTATTGTGTTGGAAAAGCTGAATATTAAAGGTAGCAAAATAGAACACAGCACCCAAAAGGCAAGCTGGTCTTATTTCCAACTCGAACAGTACATAACGTACAAAGCTTCCTTGCAAGGCGTACCAGTAATTTATATCAGACCGGAATATACCTCTCAGGAATGTAGTAAATGTGGAAGCATCAACAAGACCAATACAAAACACTATAAATGTAGTAACTGTGGACACGAAGATCATAGAGATGCTAACGCTGCTTTTAATATCGCTATTAGAGCAAAGAAAGCCTATGGACTTACCGGAACAGAAAGATTCTCTCCGGCGGGGTGCATTGATGCTCCCCTAACTAGTAAAGGGAGGGTTTGCTAATGGAACCTATCACAACTAGAATTCTATTAAATAATATAGAAATGTCAATGGTGGGAATATCGTTATTAAAATTTTTTGAAAAGAATGTTTTGGAGTTATACTAAATATTGATATGGAAAAACTTTTAGCTAACATTATAAAGAAAACTATTCAGACTACCTATAATTACGGAGTTTTGTTAAAGACCGATTCTGGAGAAGAGATTACACCAGATTCTATAATATCTCTAAAAATACCTACTTATGAATTAACCAAGAATACTTTTTTTGAAGGTTCTATTCCGAGATTCTTTATTACGTTTTCTCCGGAAGAGGCATACGAAATAACAATGACGGTTCAAGAAAATGCTGGATATTATGCTGATGGTGGATTAACAAAACAATTAACCATAAGAGAATTTATATCAAAGCAGTTAAGGAAAGTTATAAATTACGGTGGTTCTCATAATACACCTTCGGATTATATTAACAAAAAACAACCGATAATAGTTTCAATAAATGATATGAACGACGATCCTCTTTGTATTATTAATTTTAGGAATTGGGCTTTCGTAAAGGGTCAACAAACACAAGATTTTGGATATGTTGAAGAAAGTGCTGTAACATTTGATCTAGTATTTGCCTTTGAATATTACACGATAGAATTTTTAGATAAAGCTGTTGAATTTTAAAAGGAGTTGAGTTTATGCCTAAGATGATTGATCCGGAACAAGAGAAAATAGTTCCGAAAGTTTCTAATGAAGTTCCTATTGATGAAAATTGTTGGGAGATTAAAGACCTACCATCACAAGGAAAGTTTTATAATGGTCAGAAAATATTCGGAAGACCTTTGAAAGTATTGGATTTGAAGAAGCTTTCGAAGATGGACGAAGATAATACTACAGATACCATAGAAACGATTTTAAAGAGGTGTGTTAAGGGAATAAATGTAGATGAGATACTTACACCGGATAAACTTTATATAATATTCTGGTTACGTTATAATACATTCAAAGACAAAGGATATCAAGTAAAGTATGATTGTATGCATTGTAAAAAGGAATCTGAATACCATTTTGATTTGAATATGTTAGATGTTACGAATTTGACAGATGAAATGTATAATAAAATGGTTGTGAAATTGCCTTCAGGAGATATTCGATTAAAGTTTCAGACAATTGGTTCGGAAAAATTAGTTGAAGCATTTACAAAGAAATATAAAGAAGATCCTCTATTTGAACTTAACGAAGATGTTTTGAACCTTGCCGCGTGTATTGATTCTAAAAAAGGTTTGAAAGAGACTTATGATTGGTTAGTAGATATGGATCCTAGTGAATATGGTGAATTGGAAAATGTAATGGATGAACTCTCGATTGGTGTAGTACCTTTCGTAACGGCAGCATGTAAGCTGTGTAAGGGGGAAAACCTGATTGGTATATCCTTTCGCACCCGTTTCCTTTTTCCCAAGAATACCAATTGATGATATTAGAACTATAGAATTCTCACTTGCTAAAAACTTACACTGCAAACCAGATTTCAATAACTTAGGATGGGACGAATTCACAGACTTTTATCAGAAATTAACTGATTCTAAAAAAGATACAACTACTCAGGATGTCTTAGATATTTTCAAAGGAGCCGGATAAAAATCTGGTTCCTTTCTTTTTTCTAAATATTAGTAGAACTTAAATCGGGAAAACTATGGCTGATTTTACTGGTGATGAAATAAAAAGACAATTAGACAGATCTCTAAAGACATTCGAGAAAAATGTTCAAGAGACTGTTACAAATTATAATAAAGCAATCAAACCGCTATCAGAATCTATCAATAAAACAAATAAGGATTTTGATGAGAGTAAAGTAAAGATAGAAAAGAACCTTAAGGATTTTGGTGTTAACACTGAAAAATTCTTTAGGATGATTGCAAAAGAAGCAAAGAAAACAGGTAAATCAACAGCAGATATTTTAAACCAGCATTTCAAAGATAGAGAAGAATATTTAACAGACGAATTATCATTATTAAAAGCCAGAGAGAAAAAAATGTCTCTTTCGTGGCGTGGTGAAAAAGGAATTACGAAAAGACTTAAAGGAATAATTCGGGAACAGTTAACAGCATATAAAGAAAAAAGTCCATTATTATCAACATTATCTAGTATAAAAGATTTTGTAGTTGGTAATAAAAATGCTATGCTTGAAAATGAAAAAGAAGTATTGGCAAACAATCAGGATATTTTAGCAATTACTCGGAAACGTCAAAAAGAAGATGAAGATAATCAGAAGAATATCAAAGCAGCTTATCTCGCTAAAAAAGAAGGCGAAGAAAGAATCCGCGCTCTTGATACAAAATATAGACAATGGTTAATAGAAAACGAAAACACATATATAGACGAACGAGAAAAAGCCAAAAGAAAATCGGAACTCTGGCACGATATAGAAATGGACAACCGATATAAGAAAATGGCAGAAGTTAGATGGGAAACAGAATCACCAAAAACAAAATCCGATATCAAAAAAACTACTGGAAAAATGCCTGAAGATTTAAAAGTTCAAGTTTCAAATAACAAGCTAATGAAGAAGATGGTCGGATCGTTATCGAAAATGGAAGATCGTGGTGGAAGTGGTCTCGGTGGATTATTAAAATTACTTGCTCCTTTACTTATGGGTGGATTGGCTTTTGCTGGAATGTGGAAATTACTTGGTTCTAAAAATGCTATTGCTAATGCCCTTTCTTCTTTAAGAATGCTTCTGAAACTTGATAAAATAAAAACTATGGTAAAAGGTTTGGATGTTGTAGGAACTCTTTTTAAAGGTATGGGAAAATTAGGTGGAGTTATTGGAAAAATAGGTGGTGGATTGGGATTATTAGGAAAAGGTGCAGGAAAAATTGTTGGAAAAGTTGCCGGAAAATTAGGATTGAATGTTTTGAAGAAGATTCCGGGAATAGGTTTGTTAATAAGTATAGGATTAGCTTCCAAATCCTTTAAAGATGGTGATTATATACAAGGTTTGATGGAATTGGCATCTGGTGGATTGGCTACATTTGCTCCCGGAATAGGTACAGCATTAAGTATAGCGATTGATATGGCTACAATGTACGCAGATTATAAAGATATCAATATGACTGATTCTGCTGCTAATATGATTGAAGATATTAAAAATCCTTCTAAAGCAACAGGTAGGAAGACAGCGCCCAGAAAATGGTCAGCGACAACGCCCGATAGAAGAGAAACACCCCAAGAGCAAGAACAAAGAATGCTCAGAAAACAAGAAGCATCAAAGAACTGGCCAAAAGTTTCACAAAAAGTAGTCCCTATGGCAGTTGGTCAACAATCGTTCGTAAAACTAAAAGAGAATGAGAAAAAGCAAGAAGAAATATTAGCAGATTTGTTCCGTTTCTTAAAAGGCGATTTTACAACAGGTCTAGCAAAAAAGACAGCAGAAATGAATAAGAAAGGTGCCGAGAAATTTAACGGGCCGATGTCAACGGGTTACTCTGCTTTTAACTGGGGAATGGGAAACTAAATGGCATATACACTTTTTAAAACTAGAAATGAAAAAAATAGTAACAACTATATAAATATTGATTTTGATAAAGGTGGGAGAGTATCGGGTTATTTGTTAGAACCTTTAGAAATTGGTTCTGATGCTAAATATGAAACCTTTTTTAATCTTGATGGTAAGTTAGGATTAGCAGGAGAAATTCTTGGTTTTTTTGGCAATGTACAAATCGGCAAGGCTGGTTTCTGGACAAGACAATATTATAGAGGTGGTTCATATATTAAAATAGACGGTAAACTTCGGATAGTTAATTGGGACGATTCATCGGATGTGGTATCTAAAGCAGTAAGGACAATGATCGGAAGATGTATGCCTACACAGTCCATTGATAAAGATACAGCAAACAAACAAATTCTTTCTCTCGCGAATACCATATCAAAAAAAGAAAAGGATAATGCAGGAAAAACCGATGAAGTTATAGAACAAGAAGAAAAAGACAAATACACAAATACGGTGGTAAAATTAAAGAATCAAGGTGTTGCCATATTAGACGATTTAATAAAAGGTTCACCGTCTAAATTATCAATAACAACTAATTATATGAAATTAACAGAAATGGTTTTGTCTAGTGTATCAGCAACTTACTCCAAAGAAGTTTTGCAAAATGGATGGCCTTTATATGCGGATATTTCTTTCTCTTGTATGCAGCTTGAAATAAAAACAAATTCGGAAGTTAGAGGTATGTTAGTAAATAATAAACCAAAAGTGAGATTAAGATAATGGATAGATTTTCAAGAGTGAATTTTTATAAGTCAGATAAAATAAATGGTGTTAAAGAAGCTGATTTACTAACTAACACTGTAACTGATTTTGAATTTGATACTTTATATAATTCGTATACAGTCACAGAAACAGATATTCAAAGGCCCGATTTAATATCACAGAAGATATATGGTAACATCACTTATTGGTGGATATTGATGAAGATAAATAATGTTCATGATGTTTGGAATGATTTATATATAGGTCAAGTTTTAAAATATCCTACTGTAGATGAAATGGATAGGTTTTATAATTTTAACAGCCAGAGAAAATAAATGGCATTAAATGAACTCAGAAAACTTAAAGTAAAAACATCGGAATTAAATTATCACTGCAAACTACTTATAAAAGGTGTTGAAGTTGATAATAAAACTATAATTTCGTTGGCTATTAAAGAATCTGTTTTCTATGTTCCGAGGCTTGATCTAATAATAAACGACAATGGATTATTTACAGATTTGGTTCCTTTAGAAGATGATGATGAAATAACTGTAGAAATATCGAAGAGTAATAAACAAGATGCTGTAATAACTTCTTTAAAATTCAGACTATTAGATTTTGAATTTCAGAATACAGGTGGAAGTAATTTATCATCATACGGTTTACACATTTCAGCATTATACGATCTTCCAATATATTTCCCATTAAAGAACAAATCATTTCCTAAAAAAACTTCTGTTGATGTCTTGAAAGAACTTGGTAATGAATATGGTCTCACGGTAAACAGCTATATAACTTCGAATGATATAATGACATGGTTACAGATAAATCAAAAGGACAACGATTTTATAAATAATGTTTTGAAAAATTCTTATATATCCGAAGATGATTTTTTGATAGCTTATTTTGACAGAAACAATTCAATGAATATAACTTCAATATTAACAGAACTAAAACAAAAAGATGCATTTGTTTGTAGCTATGATGAGAAGAAGTTTTTAGATAAGGAACCGGATTTAAAAGAAGATACAACTACACCTAAAGATAATGACTTGATAAAATTGTATTACGGAGATATTCAAATCACTTCTGTAGCAGGGATTATCAATAAAATGTCCGGAGGCTATTCATATCTTCTAAACTGGTATGAAAATAATGGTGTTGAAACAAAAGCTACAATAACGAATAAACAACATGAATTAACACAACTAACTTGGAAGAATAAAAAGAATATAAAGGAAATAACAGCACAATCTAATTTCGGTTATCTTTCCGGAAATGTTCATAGTAATTGGTTTAAAGCAATGATTATAAATAAGACTCTAAAAGATATGTATTTTTCATTTGCTCTTACTATGCCTATAAATCCTAATGATAAAATCCAATTGCTAGATAAGGGTTTTGTGAAGGTTCCGAACAATGTTAAATATAGTGTGGATGAACAAAATATCAATGTCTATAACGAAAATTATTCCGGAACATATTTTATAGGAGAACTTACTCATACTTTGGTTTTTAACGGTGGTGGTAATTATGGTATGAAAGCCACTATGTTCAGGAATGGTTTGAATAAGAACGGTTTCATGGAAGATTCTGAATGGAGTGTCTCGGAATGAAAAAGAAAACCATCCAGAAAATATTAGCGAGTGATCCTAGAAACAGAGCAAAGGAAATATTAGATACACCTGTTCCGGAAGCATTCGTAAAAAATTATATCGGAAAAATTGAAGATAATAATGATCCAGATAAATTAGGCAGATGTAAGGTCAGAGTATTTGGTGTCTTTGGTGATGAAATTAATACAGATGATTTACCTTGGGCTATTCCGGAAAATGGTTTTGTTGGTAGTAAAATTGGATCGTTTATAGTTCCAAATATAGATACAGTGGTTAGAGTTTATTTTGATCAGAACAATATTTACAGTCCAATTTATACAACGAAAGTATTGGATATAACAAATCAATCCACAAGAAAAGATGAAGATTATCCTGATACTATGGTGATGTTCGAAACAGATGAAGGAGAATATCATATAGTTAACAGAAAACAATCTACTACCGAATATCATTGTGCAAACGGATTATATGTACAAGTTGATTCTGAAGGTAATTTATTGTTAGACTCTTCGGAATGTGAAACTGGTGAAATTAGATTACAAGATAAAAACGGAAATATATTGGCAATGACTTCTGAAGGACTTAAATATAATGATGTCGGACTTGTTACCGAAAACTTTTTAAAAGATTTGCTTTCAACATATGCAGCAAAATTGACTTTAACAACAGCACCCGGATCACCTTCACCTATAGAACCAAGTACATTATCGGATATGATTTTGAAAAAGGATATGGCTTCTAATATTGGCGGGTTCTTAACAAAAGGTAAATCGTGAACATTAATATTTTAACTTCCGGAACAGATGGCAACTATCCTTCTATAAAATGGTCTTATGATACTATGATTCAGGATTTTGCGTCTATTTCTGGATATATTACTGGTGGGCCTTCCGGAAGAACTTATGCATCTTATGTTGACGAAGTTATGGTAAAGTTTTATAAGAATTTTGCTGGAACGATTATTACACATTTACAAAACTATGGGGCAATTAAAGTTCCGATAGCCTATATGACAGCGAGTGGAAATGATTATGATATTATGACAGTTAAAAATAAAACAAGTGGATTAGATGGTTTCATAATAAATTCACATGCAGATTCATTAGCTGGTTACGCGGTTTCCGGAACAAACGAAATTTCGGGGAGCATTGAATGAACGGAATTGAAGCCACCTATTGTAAAATGTTAGACACCTATTATCAGGGTATTGTTTCGACTATTGATTTGGCTCTGGCTTTTCCTACAATGATAGCTAAAAGAATAATGGTGTTTATAAAAAGATTGGATTCTGTCATTCTAAACACTATTGAAAAATCTTTGTTAGCAATTATAGAACTTATAGGAAATTTAAGACCTTTCAAAGAATTTAATAAGAATAAGAAGATAAAGGCTTTCTGTAATGCTTTATGGCAATGTCAAGCAGCTATTCAAATGTTAGTAAGCGTTGGAACTATTACACAAGCACAAGCAAATGATTTTAGTAATTTTGAAAGATTAGTGTGTAGAGTTGGACTGTCGGATTTCATTAAGGGCTATCTAGGAAGCCTTATAACACAACTTAAAGTACAAGCCTTAGACTTACTCGCTAAAAAAGATGAATGGCTAGAAACACTTACAAATAAGTTTTTAACACCATATAATCAATTTTTAAATGGCACCAGTCCTTTTCCCGGAACTAATCGAAAATTGATTGTAACAGTAGGAAACATGGAATTGGTCGGAATCTATGATATAATGGGTGCTTTGAATGCCTTTGCTAATTGTGGTTTTGCTGTTTGTGATTTTGTTACTACAGCAGCTAATAAACAAGATACATGGAAAACACAATTAAAGATAGATGACACCGGAAACTTTGCTAGTAAATGGATGGAAGGTGTCTTGGAAAAATCTAATAATATCGAAAATTATGTGCAATATATCAATTCTTTAGCAACAGGATTCTTTACATCAGAAATAGATACAATAGCTTCTTCGGTTGTTGCTAAAGACTGGTCGAATAATAGTTAAAATGTATCTAATCTTTCCAAATATATCCACAATCTTCGCACCAATCTTTTCCTATTTGTTTGTCTTCAATCCACCCAAACGATGAAATAGTTTTTGTTATTTCATTAATATTTTTTCCATCTTTTTCACCACAAAACATATTTTCCATTTCTTCATAATTAATACCCAAATGTTTTAATACAAAATTAATTTCGGGAACATGTGAACAGAGATTATCCTCATGAATAGCCCCTATCTCTTCCCCGTCTTCATCTTCAACACCATCTCTTTCTTTTACAATACCTATATCAACAAAAACGATAAACTGTGAGTCGTTATATACACCCAAGGTTTGATTACCATCTATCACACAAAACGAAAATGGAAGAGTATTTGGATGCACATCAAATTTTGTAACTATATTTTTATTAACGTTCTGTTCAAAACCTATAAAAACATCATTTTTGGTTATTACATTGATTTTTTCTTTGGTAATTTTATTTTCAAAAATTCTTATTATAGTATTATCAACTTTGTTTTTTGATAGTCTTTTCCAGTTCTTAATATTTTCGTTTTCCGGATCAAGAACAAACAATTTAACAATCATTTCTACACATATTTTTGATGTAATTTTCGTAATAGCTCCTTTTCTTGTTTTTGTTTCTAACCTTCCTTTAAAATATAATAGACGAAAATCTCAAATCCAAGAAAATAATTTAACTATTTAAAACATTCTAAATACAACTAAAGGAACAATTCTATGGCAATAACTTTCGGTGATACATTAAACAGGGATAAATTTGCGTATGATCTATCCAAAACACCATTGACGAAAAATGATGTATTTGATATCCAAGCAATAAACCAGTCCATAGAAAACATTCTTTCAACAATTCCCGGTGAACGTCCCATGAATCCTTTTTTTGGTTCTCCTCTTTTCACAACCCTTTTCGAAAATATTACCCAATCAGAAGCGGAAAAACTCATGAACGATCTGATTGATACGATAAAATTTTGGGAGAATAGAATAACAGTAATTCCGGAACAGTGTGAATTCAATATAAATAGTAATGACCACACTTTAGAGATATCAATAGTGTACCAGATAAATCAGAACAATATAGTAAGTGAATTTAATAGGAAAGTGATTTTTTAATATGGCAAATTTTCTCGACTTTACAAAATTAAATTACACGGAGATAATGAAACAAGTATCCGCTAAAATGGCATTAGACTCTCGTTTCGGATCTTATCGTGAATCTTCTATAGCACAAACAATAATGGAAATCTTTGTTGCAACTACAGATTTTAACAATTACTATATCGAAAGACGTGCGGAAGAATCATTTTTAGAAACAGCCAAATTAAGAAGTTCTATTATACAGGGTGCAAAACAATTAGGATACGTTGTTACAAGACCTATTCCAGCATCTACTACAATATCTATGACGTTAACTGGTGGTGGAAATTTAGCTACTTATTGTTCCGAAGCATTATCCACATCACCTTCGGATCAACATTTTATACAACTTGGAATATTCACACCTTTTACATTTAACGGTAATAAATTTCTTTTAAAGAGGGCATACAAATATAATTTCACAGTAGCGGATCTAACTAATTTTCAGAGTAAAGATTATACCAAAACTATTCAATACGCACTCCTGAACACAACTGAATTATACAACCTATACAAAGATGAAGATTTGGTTAATATTTCGGATACAGTTCAAATAGAGTTGTTCCAAGGCGATGTTATATATAAGGATATTTTAAATAATACTAATGATCAAATAAATAAAAAATTTCAGGTATATAAAATAGATGATGCCACGTTTTCTAATTGGTATGGTTCGGAAGATCAGGAAGTACCATTAACCAGAATATGTATAAATAACGATACAGTCAATCCTTTCGAAAATAATACAGCAATAACTACCGAATATGAAATTGATAGACGCTCATTATTAAAACAAGGCGAGGCATTAACATCTTTCGGAACTGCTGATGATACTTGTTTGCTAAGAACTTCTTTGGATGATAAGGTTGAAATAGTTTTTGGTGATGGTAATTATGCTTCAATAGGTGCACAAACGGGATCTAAGAGTAATATCTTTATCCAATACCTATCTACAAAAGGAGCCTTAGCAAATCAGAACGGAACAGTAGGACAAAAGATAACTTGCTCTTCTTCTATACTTTTTGATAATGTTGCTCTTCAGGACATTTCCGCTAATATTCAATTCAAGTTTACAGGAAATATTATTGGTGGTGCTGATATTGAAGATGTTGATTCTATAAAAATACTTGCTCCTAAAATATATGCTTCTTTGGATAGATGTGTTACAAAAGAAGATTACGAGGCATATTTAAAAACTTTGACTTCTCCTATCAATGTAAAAAATTCAAGAGCATGGGGAGAACAAGAAGAAATACAGGCATCAACAAATATTGCATCTATTGAAAAATTATTTAATATAGCCTTGTTTACTTGTCTTGGCGAATTGTATAGATATGATTCTGTTAAAAAGGTTTGGGAAGTAAAGGTTAGTGATACTTCGGAATCTGGTGAACTTGGTAATGCCGTATTAGATGATATTGATTTATATACGGAATATTCTGAAAACGGTTATTTTGATTTGTTGGTTAAAGAAGATTCTCCGGGCGTTTCAAGAGATTTACAGATAGCTCATATTGCGGATAGTTCAAGCAAGATCGGACAAGTGTATTCTAAGTTATCTACAAAATCACAAATGACAGTAAGAAACGTTTATGTATCACCCATTATTCACGATATAGAAATAACCGGAACTGTATATGTAAATCGTTTATCAGATGCTTCTACAATAGGTAACAATATTAAGAACACATTATATCCTTATTTGAATACCAATGCTGATTTTGATTTACCTATTTATATGTCAAACATTATTCAAAATATAGAATCTGTTGATAATGTACTTTACTCTAATCTGGGAATTAACTGGGATACAAATACTAACACAATATTTGGCGCAGAAAGACCAGCATCAGGAGCAATAACACTAGGAGAATCAATTCAAACCGCAGCTATAAACGATCCAGATATTATCGCATGGTGTTCCGTACCTTCTATCTCAGCAACATTATTAGATCAAGTTTCGGAATGTTTTGCTGATATTTATACGGAAACAATTTTTGGAACATCTATATCAACAGCAAATTCTACAGGCAAATATTTTACGTATTATAAAACTAATGATAACCTAACAACAAAAACAAATATGACAGAATCTTGGTTTAATAAAGTTTTCTTATCTGCTCTGTATAATGCAACAAAATCAAGACTAGCAAATTATATAGGTACAGACGGATTGCATTTCTTCGATTCGGAATATTTTAAGAATGTTATTGTAAAACTTCATAATACTTTCGCTTATATCATTAACTACAATCTATTAACAGGAGAAAATAAACAAGACATTATTGAATACACTCTCCGGAATGAAATAGCCAAAATCAAATTCAACGCAACAATCTTATATGCGAGTTAACCTATGAGCGACATTTCAAAAGTAGTTCCTAATCAGAACAGAACAGATGAATTAAAGTACATAAATTTAATTGATTATCTACCAAATCATTTAAAGGATACAGAATCAGAAATATTCCTATCCTTCTTTCAAGACTATCTTAATGAAATGTACGAAGGAACTTATCGATATGTAGCTCCCGAAACATTATCTGAAATAGTTTATGAATATCCTCTTGTCTGGTTGAATGGTGGACAGAGAGTAACATCACCAAATGGAAAATTATCTCAATATTTTGTTGCTGGTGATTATATAAAAAGAAGCAATGATACAAAATACTACAAAATAAAGAATGTAATAGATGATACGACCTTAGACATTACCGAAGCATATAGTAACGGTGGTGTTGTAACTTATCCAAAATATTACTACGATAATTTTTCAACAGGAGAATTTTCTGATTTTTGGAAGGCAGGAACAATAGCATCTTCTCTGGGTTGTGATGGTCTAGTTCCGATCTGTTACCAAGTAGATGTTAATAATGATCGTATGACATGTGTTTCCGGAGATGCTTTAGAAACTGTTATTAGTAATGCTGTTTATGGTAATTTCGAATTATCTTTTGGATTTCATTTAAACGAATTCTCTTCCCGAAAAAATAAAGAATATGGTTTTATATTAGATTCTGGTGCAACAAAATATTCAGTAATTTATGCGAATGGGTCTTTAACACTATACTCAGGAACTACAAATATCGCAAGCATTGTTTTAGATAGTTCTGTGTATGATTTCTCTGTTACTGTTATGAGAGATACTAATGAACATATTTGGGATTTTACTATAGAAGGTATCAAATCAGATTCTTCAACATGGTCAGACAGTATATCCGGAATACCTGTTATCGGATATCATAGCAAGTGGAATAAACGAATAAATGGTACAGATACTTCCGAAACATTTTCTTTAAAAATTAAAAACGGGCTAGGACAATCTTTTAATTATGTAGAATTTCGTGCAGATCAAGGTTTTGTTTCAGAAATAGATCCTTCTGAAGAATATGGTTTTTCCGACGAAGATAAAGTAAGACACGGATTTTACGGAAGAAATTATTTTGTAACTCCGGAAGGAACATTTGTAGCTTATATCGATCCTGAAACAAATACATTAAAAGTAAAGAATGTTTCTCTTTTCGAAAGTGTGAGCGATAGAGATGCAAGAAAAGGTTATACTCATATTTCTATTCTGGAAAAAATAAAACGATTAGGAGATTTACACGATCCAGATTTAATAGATGCAGAATATATAAATTATTTCGCTTCTTACTTGGGATTCTCTTTAGATTTTACCAGCGATACTTTAGTAGGTATTTTGAATGCCGATCCTAATTATGCATCACTAACAGAAGAAGGTAAAGAATCAGCAAGACAAGATTATCTGAGATTCATACTTAATAATATTCCGGCATGGTATCGAATAAAATCTACAGACAATGCTTTGAATATTTTAATGTACTCTTTCGGAATAGCTGCACAAGTAAAACAATATTACACAAGCAATTACAAGGATTTTACAGATTTTAGATACCAATCAACGGGTGTAGTTGTTCCTAGCAATTATTACGAAACACCTCATTTTACAGTATTAACAAATTTAGACGAGAACACAGAAAACATTACAGTTGATATTACGAAATTGGATGCTATAGTAAATGCTGTTAATTCAATGAAACCTATTAACACTGTATTTGATGGAATAACTGGCTTTGTAACTAGAATATGTCAACCGTATTATATTAGTATGAAATCCACTATGACCGCACATTATCTGATTTCTGGAATGTTAAAAGCTGATGTCCTGTAAAATCTAAATACTAATGAACTAAACTGGAGAAAATATGACAAACGTAGTGATAGTTAGTGCAGGAACAAACGAAATTATATCAGGCGCACCACATCTAAACGGGCCTTACTTTCCTGTTAAATATTTTCTTCTAGCATATGATCCATCTTTCGATAATACTATACATTCAAACGCTAATTTAACAACAGATTCACTACCATTTTCAGCAACATCTTTAACTGGTGATACTAACGGTGTTCAACATTCCGGACATCTTATTTTTAATATTCCGGGAGCATACACAATCTCTTCGGAACAGTTTCTATTATCCGGTGGTGGAATAGGTGTTGGACAGGGTTATAATGGTACAGATACAATTTCGGGTAATGCTTATACTTCTTTAACAGATATAAATTTACTATTCGGAAATTCTCTTGTTAATTGTTTTAGTGCCGATGCTTTACCCGTAGCTACCGGAACTGTTGGGGAATGGTTTTTGGAAGATGCTAGTACATTCGCTGTTACCGAAAATATATCAGGTTCAAAAACTTCTCCGTTCCTTGCCACAAAATCAAATTATTTTCAAATTTCTAGTTACAGTCCTATTGGTGTTGCTGGAACGGATCAATTAAGAGGTCTATTTAAATGCCGTGTTGATAATAGTATTGGTAATTTTAAATTCAATAAGGTAGCACTATATACAACAACTTATGATGAATCGGGTGTTGAAACTACTAATCCTCCTATACTGGTTGCTATGGCTGCATTAAACGAACCAGTAAGAAAAACAACAGGAAGCGGAAATATAGCAAACGTAGAAATAGATGTAGAGTGTGAATTTAATATAGCAAACACCACAAATACAATTTCATATCTATCACAGGATTATTGGATAAGAGCTAATAATGCTACTTATGCTGGTGGTACTGATACTGTTGGACTTTATTATAATGGTGATGTTGTTGTAGGTACTTCTGGAGATTCTGACTGGCTACCTTCTGCAAAATTTAATGTAACAGATGGTCTTAAACAACAGATGAGATTGAATAATATTTTTGGTCATCAGTATGTAGATTTCAATGTTCAAAACGATGCTTCAATGAAAATATCTACAAGTGGTTCTGATGAAATGCTTTTGACATTATTCAAAAAGTCCGGAACATCTGTATTTGGAAATGATATACAAATATTAGATTATGAAAATGGTGATTTGTATAATGAAGGAAAAACATCATTAATAGGTCAACAAATAATAATAAGCGGAGGATTTTACACCGATGCCTCTGAAGCACCTACATCATCTAAAAATCAATATATTAAATTATTCGATAAAGTAAATGGTGATTCTATAGGTCAAGAAATTTTCGGAATGAGAACTTCTAATTTTGGTGATGTGTATGGTTGTAAGATTTCTATTTCAGCCGATACAACAATAAATAATACTACAAAAAATACTTATGGTTTATATGTTTCGTTAGCATCCGGATTAACAACAACTACAGCGGGATATAACGAAAAATTATTTGCGGCATATTTCGGAACAGGAGCAGTACAGTTTAACGATACAGTATACTTAAAAGGAACCACAACAGTTTCTGGCCCTACTGTGTTTGAAACGGGTGGATATATATTGTTTAACACGGGTTCTTTTGTCGATACGGTATTGCCGATAATAGGAACAGATGGTGCTAGTCCCGAAATTAGATTTAATGATTCAAATTGTTATATAAAAAGAGATAGTAATAATATAATTATTAAAAACGGTATCAGTAATATATATTTAAATTCTAATAATGTTCGTTTTCAATCAGGAACGATTATATCTGCGGGTTGTTATTTAGATACAGATAATTTAAGCGGTGCGGATAATGAAGTTGATGTTTATAGTTTGATTAATGAGCCATCGATAATATTTCAAAAATCACAATATTTAACAACAGGCACGTATATATATTTATCCACAACATATACAGCGTTAGAATCTATAATGTTTAACATTTCCGGTTCCCCATTATATTCGGATGATATTGTATGTCAGTATGATCAAGAATTACCTTTTTCACCCAAAGTCTTTAAAACGGGTTATTACGAAATTGAATTGTCTTTACAAAATTTTGATGTTGGTTTTAGTGAAGTTGCAGTAGATGTTTCTGGCACAGCGGAAAATTTTTCTGATAGTTCGGAAATATCGAATATGGTTGGATTTGTTAATTTCAATCAAGAAAAGGATATGAATTTTAAATTTATAATTAAAATTGTTACATTGGGTTTGGTTAGTGATGGGAGAAACTGTACTTATATTCAAACAAAGTTGAAAATTGGTAGTGATATTGATAACGAAAAAATAGATGGTTTTTATATGAAATGTAAATATTTAGGAACTTTACGATGATTAAAATAAAATTATTAACAGATAAAAAGATAGTTATTGAGTCATTGAAGCGTATGGGTATTGCTAATGTGTCTTGTAAAATGTTGTATCCTTCTTGTTACTTATACGAAAAAGATAATGAGTTTTACGTAGTTCATTTCAAAGAAGCATTCAAATTATTTTCCGAAGATGCTTTTGATGATATGACGGATATTGATTTCGAAAGAAGGAATGCTATTATATTCTTATTGAAAAAATGGGGTATGGTAGATGTTCCGGAAGCTGATTTGGAACCTCATAAGATATCGGTTTTTGTATTACCTCATAGTCAAAAACAAGGTTGGTATATTAAACATAAAATAAATTATAACTCACTATGTCCCAGATAAACTTTTTAGAATTTTATAATGTTCATAAGTTATTAGAAGGTGGTCTTTTAACAGAAGATAACCGTAAAGAATTATTGTCAAAAGTGGATCCGAACTTTATTCACCATGCAGAAAATACAAAGAAACTTCCTGAATTAAGTCCAACGGGTGCAGTATATAAAAGGTTAAATCTATTCAAAGACAAAGGGAAAGATGAGTTAGAGATATGGTTTGAGACTAGAGGTGCAACAACCGATAATCATCCTTGGTGGTTACAGAGAATTATTGTTAAAAACCTTCTTGAACAATTAAAGACAGCAGAAAATTTAGATAGAACAATAAGAGATGCCTTGGAAAGAAACGATTTACTTTTAGGTTGTACTTGTGGATCGGCGCAATTTTATTACAACTATACAATGACTAAGAAAAATGTTATTCATCCAAGATTCCGAGAAACAAGATCCGCTCCTGTTAATAATCCAAATAATAAAGGAATTTGCTGTAAACACCTCGCACTTGTCCTTTCCGTCATTTCTGCGAATACATACAAGATGGTTTCAGATGCCAAGAAAATTATTCCGGAATTATCTCGACCAAAAACACAACCAATTCAGAAACCATTCGAGAAGAAGATTCAGAATGTTGATGTTAAAGATAAAAAAATCTAAATACTATTGAACTATACCACAAGGAAATAAAATGAATCCAATCGCCCAAAAATTACAGTCCAGATTAAACGAAGTCAAGGATCTAAATAAAAGTCCACTCAAGGACGGTTTTTTAGAGATTGGTCCTTCAAAGCAATTCACGTCAGTTACTTTGGATAATTTTAAGAAAGAGGGTTTGGTTCCTAGATATTTCAAAAAGCTAGAACAGAATCGTTTCGTAATCCTTTTTGACGATAGCTTCATAACATTAGAAGGTCGTACAAAGAAAATAGTAGATACATTACAGAAAGTTAATCGTGGTGTTGAATCTGCAAAAATAGCACAATATGACGAATCACCTTTTCTGGAAATTGTTTTTAATAGACCAGCAACAACAGTAAAAGAAGATTCTGATATTAATACTGTTGCCGATATTCCGGATAATTGGGCGTTCGTTTCTGATAGTGCTGAAGTAGATGATGTTAAAGAAAAATATTCAAATGTTAAAAAGACTATTGAATGCGATTCCTTTTTTGTTGAAACTGGCAAAGGAGAATATCTAAACATTTATGGTATGATTGGTGTTGTACCTGACTTGAATAAACTTGTCTATCCTATTGTAATAAATGGCGTGGAATATATGAGCGAAGCAGTAGTTAAAAAATCATTTCAAGAATCCTATATGGTAGAAGATTCTGATTTTGTAAAAGAATTAAATGAAGAGTCTGAAGAAATTGTAGAAGAAAAACCAGAAGAAAATATTGAAGAAGCTAAAACAGAATGGGATTCCGATTATTGGATGAAAGTTCTTATTGATGAAGTTGGTAAAGAAAAAGCTATCGAAGCAATTAATAAAAGAAATGCCTCCGATGAAGTTAAACAAAAACAATTAGAAAAGATTAAAAAACTTACCGAAGAAGTGGTTTCGGAAGCAGTTCTTGAAAAATCTAAGTACGATGCCTTAGTAGGAATAATCAAATCACTATCCAAAGATGAAGTTGAATCTGCTATGGATATTATCGGAAAACATTTAGCAACCGTTACTGGTGTAGATGGTTTGAAAGCTTCCGGAGCATTTGAGAAATCCTTTAATGATATACGAAATGCTTTGAATAATCGATAAAATAGCTTCTGTGATCTAAATAGTCTTGACACCACATTCAAAGTGGCTATATTAAATATATCAATGCCAAGTAGTTCAGGGGTATGAATAATTGCCTGTTAAGCATTTGGTCGGTGGTTCGAATCCATCCTTGGCAGTTTTTTAAGTTTATAGGAGGTTTTTGATGATAGGTATTGTTGTAATTTCGCATAATCGTGAATCTCAAATTAAAGAAGTATTAGAATCGTTGAAAGATAGTGCGGATGTTCTGGCAGTTGTAAATGATGGCACTCCCTATTCACCAGAAGTCTATCCCGAATATTTTCATTTAATACAACACGAAAAACCTCTCTCTGTAGGTATTGCAAAAAATTCCGGAATGAAATATTTAATGGAAAAAGGTTGTGAGCATATTTTTACTTGGGAAGACGACCATATACTAACCGATAAATCCCTCATACAAAAATACATTGATTTATCAAAAGTTTCAGGAATAAGATTTTTTAATTATGGTTTTCATGGTGGTGCAAATCTTCTTAATAATAAACCGAATTCAAAATTAGTAGTAGAATATGATAACGATTTGAGATTAGCAATTTGCGAACACTGCGTGGGAGCCATAACATATTATCATAAATCCGTTATAGATAAATGTGGCTATCACGACGAACGTTTAAATCATAATTGCTGGGAACATGTTCTATATGCGTACAATGTTATCAAGCAAGGATTTCATCCACCTTTTTGGAACTTTGTAGATCTAGCAGATTCTTGGAAACATGTCAAAGAAATAGGTACGGTCGATACTACTTCGGTTATTAGAAAATCGCAAGAGTGGACAGATAATATGAAAAGAGATAGAGAATACATCATTTCTAAAATAGGGATGGATATATTACAGGTTCCGAAAGTTTCCAATCAATTCGTATATAAGTGGCTTGAAAATAAACAAAAAGAAGTTAATGGTTCTAAGTGTGAAAATGTACTATATCTCAAAACAAAAGAAAAGCTAGACGATGTAACAATAATGATTCCTTACAACATCGATACCAAAGATAGAACAACTAATTTAAAACTGTTATTGGAATACTTAAATAAAAATTACGAAACAAACATATTAGTAGCGGAACAAAATACAGAATGTGAGATGTTAAAAACCTTTGTTGAAAATGGGTTTTGTAAAAGGTTATCGGTTAATACTGGTGATGAAAAATTAAACTATAAAACTAAGTTAATGAATGAATTGGTTAAGGCTTCCGGAACATCAATAGTAATACAGTGGGATGTTGATTGTTATATATCTCCAGAGAAGGTTTTAAAGGGTGTAGAATTGATTAGAAAAAATAAGGAACAGTTCATCCTTCCTTTTGATGGTAAGTGCTATAACGTGCGTAAAAACAACTTCGAAGCATTCTTTAATAGTGAATTAGATCATAACAAGATGGATTTATATTCTACTACTTCTTGTGGAGGTGTTTTCATATTCAATAAGAAATCCTTAATTGAAATAGGTATGTATAATGAAAAACTTAAAGGTTGGAGTTATGATGACGATTTTTTACGGATTTTAATATTGAAATTGGGTTATAAAATTGAAAGGCTAACAGGAAGCATCTATCACCTCGAACATGACAGAAACGAAAATAGTAGTTCCAGAAATCCTTACTATAATGTTAATCAAGAACTTGTCGTAAAACTTTCTAAACAGACTAAAGAAGAACTACTATCCGAAATCAAAACTTGGGATTGGTTATGAGGGTTCGTTTAGTAGATAATCAGTTTCAGCCTAATAATCGTGCAGGAAATGGTTTGATAGAAGGCATTCAGACAAAAATAGAATGGACAAGAGATTTAAGCCAACCAACAGATATAATATTTTTCACCGATACTTCTTTTAATAGGGTTACGGAATTTAATGCAAAGTATAAGATAGCATGGGTTTTAGAATCACCAGACATAACGCCATATCAAAGAAATTGGTTAAGACAGAATATTGATTTGTATGATAGAGTAATAACGTTTGATGAGGCACTATTAAGAGAATTCCCGAAGAAGTGTTTGTTCTATTTATTAGGAGGCACTTGGATAAAAAAAGAAGATCAGAAAATATGGGATAAAACAAAAAACACTTCTATAATTGCTTCTGTGAAAAATTGGACTTCCGGACATAAATTCCGTCATGAGATTGTAAATAAGTTCCGGAATAATATTGATATGGTTTGTGGGAATGGTTATCAAAAAATGGATTATAAGTTAGATGGTTTAAAAGATTTCCGATATTCCTTTATTATAGAAAACACAAATAAACCATTCTATTTTTCGGAAAAGCTTATTGATTCTTTTTTAACAGGAACTATACCAATATTTTTCGGAACAAGTGGTATTGAACAGTTCTTTGATGTGAGAGGAATTGAAGTTATAAATACTATTGCCGATATAGATTTTTCAAAGTATACAGAAAAGAACTATATATCAAAAATGGAATATGTTAAAACTAATTTTGAACTTGCTAAAAAATATGCTATTACCGAAGACTATATTTATGATAATGTGATTGTTAAACATTTTTGGGATTGTCTATGAAAAAAATAATTATCCTGTTTCCGACTATTAGAATTCAAAAGGCTATTGAAGTACATAAAGACTGGCTGAAGAATGCTAAGAATCCAGATTGTGTAAGAACTGTTTGGGCTTGTAATACTGAAGAACAAAAGAAAGAAATATTAGAATACGGTGATTTTGAAGTTACTGTTACCGGAAATAATATCAAAGGTGTTCCGTACAGTCTTTGGAGGTTAACAAATTCATTAGAAGCATTTCCGGATGATATTGTGATTTGTTCTGCGGATGACTTCTATTTTCCGAAAGATTGGGATGAAATAATTCTGAAACAATATGAAAATGGTTTTGATGGATGTGTTGTTTTTAAGGATGGTATTTCTGATCTTACTAATGCCGGAATTGTTACATTACCTATTCTTTCATTCAACTGCTTACAAAAATTAAAAAGAATAATCTATCCATGTAATTATAAACATCTCTGGGCTGATAATGAATTGTTCCTGAATCTTTCTGAAATGAACTTATTGAAAGATGTTCGGAAAGATTTGGATATAACTTTTGCACATAAACATTGGGTTGGTGGTAGTAGAAAGAAAGATGATGCGGATCTTTATGCCGAATATTGGTCTGGCCCTGATTGTGATACTTGGCAACGAAGAAGAAGATTAACACTAGAACAAAGATTCACAAGTAATAATCTCCCCAGTGAAAAGAAATTCTCAATATTAATTCCATCGGTAACAAGAAGAAAACATCTACTGGGAAGATTGATGGATAATATTCAACAGCAGAAATTTGATAGGAATGCCGTAGAAATAATAGTTAATACGGATGATGGTACAAAAACAATAGGACAAAAAAGAAACGAACTATTACTACAGGCTAAAGGTGAATATGTTTGTTTTGTGGATGATGACGATGTATTACCTATTGATTCTATATCCCTTCAACTACAAGCAATGTCTATGAATAATCCGGACGTTATAGGAATGCATCTTCTAATGATAACAGATGGAAATAAAAATTCGGAATGCAGAACTTTTCATTCACTAAAATATAGAAGCTGGTATGATGAAGCAGACCCAACTAGACCCGGTAAAAGAATGTATTTCCGCAATCCTAATCATCTTAATCCTGTAAAAAGATTATATGCTATGAGTACAATGTTTCCGGAAATTAACTCAGGAGAAGATCGAGTATATTCCGAAAACATTCTGAAATATCTTGATTCAGAAATTATGATAAACAAACCAACTTATTATTATCTTGTACGGAGCCATAAAGAATGCTAAAGATAGTTTTAATCAATCAACCTTGTGGACTTGGTGATATATTATTTTGCCAGAAGATCGGAAAACATTATCTGGAAAAAGGTCATCGAGTAGTTTGGCCAGTCATTCCGGAATACTCTTATGTAGGTGAATATTTAAAAGATATCTATTATCCGAATGTAAGAGATAATTTTGTAGGACAGACTTTCTATTATCAGTGTAGAGCATCACAAACGAAAACAATACAAGAGAACAATAACTTTATATACGTTCCTCTTGATGGTCAGTATCGCGGTGGTTCTGTTATGACTTCCAAATACAAAGCGCATAATATGGAATGGAATGATTGGAAAGATTATCTGAATATCTTCCGGAACGAACAAAGGGAAAATAAACTATACAACGAATTAGGTTTGGAAGGAAAAGAATATATATTGGTTAATGATAAATATGGTTCTCCTCCAAACGAAAAGACAAAAATATTCGATATAAATACTGATAAACATATTGTAAGAATGTTTAAAACGGAACATATATTTGATTGGTTTAAAGTTATTGAAAATGCTTCTGAAATATGGTCGGTGGAAACGGTTTTTAATTATTTGATAGAGATGATAAAATTCAAAGCAATACGATTAGAATTGTTTTCGAAATGGACACCATCGGATTATTCACATGTTAGAGAATTGTTTAATGTAAATTGGAATTATAACACATAAGGAGTTTTTAATGAAACATAATTTTACACACATCCATCAGAGTTCTTGGATCGGTAATCTTTTGAATGAATATATGCCCGATAAGGGTTTTTTTGTTGAAATAGGAATGGGTCATGTTACTACTCCCGAATCAAGACGCAACGAATTAAAAACTGTTGAAATGTATGGAACTAATACGGGAGAATTAGTAGAGTTGGGGTGGTCGGGAATTTATATAGAACCTATTCAAGAATTATGTTATGAAGCAAGCCTGTTATATAAAAATTACCTTGATAAAATAAAAATAATAAATTGTGGAGCTGGTGATATCCACGAAGAAGCTACTATATATGGATTGGAAACACTGATACCCAATGGATGTCTAAATTATAACGATTTTGCAACAAATAAACCATATAAATATCCCGGTACAAAAGTAAAAGTAGCACCAACAAATTTTATATTAGAAGAAAATAATTGTCCTTCTCATATAGATTTTATGTCTATCGATGTCGAGGGGTATGAGGAAAAAGTTCTTAAAGGATTAGATTTTCAAAAATTTTCACCTACATTGTTAGTTGTCGAAACAAATGGAATAACACAACAAAAAGTAAGTTCTTTAATTCCTAATAATTATATGATAAAACAATCTGATAATTTAAATACAGTATGGGTTAAACAAAAATAAGGAAACACAATGAATAGAAAAGAATATTTTGCAAATGAGGAAATTAATATTCCCGATGTTAAAGATTTATCTCCTGTTAGTGCATATACATCACGCCCTATAGAGTGGTTTAAGGATACTATATTAGGTGATTTTGTTTCTCATTTATCCGAAACAAAAGATGTATTGGATGTTGGTTGTGCGTATGGTTACTATACCGTTCTTTTTACTCCATTTTGCAAAACCGTGACGGGAATTGATTTCACTAAAAAAAGAATCGAAGCAGCACAAAATCATTGGAAAGAAGATAATATAAAATTTGTAGAGCAGGATCTTACTATACCATTTACATTAGATAAACAATATGATGTTCTTTTTACAAGTATGGTTATACAACATATTCCGATTGTTGGTAAAATAGCAGCTTTTAAGAACCTTGCCACCGTTACTAAAAAAGATGGTTTATTCATTATGTACGATTTTAAATTTAATAATGTTACAGATGATTTTGTCGGGCCTATAAATCCAGATTGGATTCATAATAATGTTGGTAATCTTTGGGAGTGTGAGTCTTGTGTTTCTTTTTGTAGAGAAGCTAATAATCAAGGCGAAATTTTTAAGTATGTTTTGAGAAGATTGTAATTATGGTAGAGGAAAAAATCAACATTGTGCAGATTGGAGCTAATACGGGCGATGATGATGTTTTTTCTTTTATCATCGAACATAAAAATAACATATCAAAAATTGTATTAGTAGAACCTATACCTTTTATTATTGAAAATTTGAAAAATAAATATAGTGATATTTCAAATGTCATTATAGAAAAATGTGCTATAACTAATACAACGGAAGAAACATTACCATTTTTTTATGAAGATAATAGTGATAATTATCAAGTTAGTTCTTTTAATCACCAGCATGTAATTAAAAGTGTAAGATCTAATAATAAAATAGTTTCTATGAATGTACCTGTGATGACAATAAATAAATTATTTGAAAAACATAAGATGCAACATATACATCATTTATTTATTGATACAGAAGGAAAGGATGCTGATATAATAGAAAGTATTGATTTTGATAAATACGATATTGATAATATAACATTTGAATCCGCACATACAGATGGTAATTGGAATAAATCTGAAAGGTATAATAATCTCGTTACGTTTTTAAAAGATAAACATTATGATGTTCAAGATATTGATCAATTAAACTCAAAGGCAATTAAAAGACTATGAAAATTTTAATAACGGGTGTAGCTGGTTTACTGGGTTCAAACTATGCAAAATATTTATGTGATAAGGGTTATGATGTTATTGGTATAGATAATTTATTTGGTGGTTATATAGATTTTGTTGATGATAGAGTTAATTTATATCAACAGGATATAACCAATTTTAATATGATAGATGAAATTTTTAGAGTTCAAAAGCCCGATTGTGTTTATCATTTTGCTGCTTATGCTGCTGAAGGTTTATCGCATTATATTAGAAATTTTAATTATACAAACAATGTAGTAGGATCAATGAATATTATTAATGCTTGTATAAATCACAATGTTAAGAAACTTATATTTACATCTTCAATGGCAGTATATGGAGAAAACGAAACACCGTTTAATGAAATGATGCAACCAAAACCAGAAGATCCTTATGGTATAGCAAAATATACTGTAGAGCAAGATTTACAGGTAGCATCAAAACATTTTGGTTTAAACTATTCTATTGTCAGACCGCATAATGTAGTTGGTATAAATCAAAATATTTGGGACAGGTATAGAAATGTGATTGGTATATGGATCTATAGAGTGATAACAAATCAACCAATATTAGTTTATGGTGACGGATTACAGACAAGAGCATTCTCCGATATTGAATTTTACATGAAACCTCTTGAACAATTATTAACAGAAGGCGATAAAGAAATATTTAATCTTGGTTCGGATCAGTTTTATAAGTTAATAGATGTTGCTGAAATGATTAAGAAGATTGGTTCAAGAAAAGGTTATAATCCAGAAATATTATTTAAAGAACAGAGAAATGAAGTAAAGAATGCGTATTGTAATCATGATAAGGCTAAGAACATATTGAACTTTGTTGATAATACAAATCTTGAACACACCATAGAAAAGTTATTCGGTTGGGCTAAAGAACAACCAATACGAGAAAATAAAACAATGAAATACGAAGTTACCAAAAACATTTATACGTATTGGAAATAACGTGGATTTATCGAACATTGATTTGATAATTATAGAAGGTTCAGATAATCAGAGTAATGTAGAATTAGCACAAAAAACATTATTAGTATCTAGTAAACATATAAATTTTGCATCTATAAAACTGATAGCACCTATATCACCGATTATTCTTCATCCTTCTGTGCAGTATCAAAATATAAAAAGATTATCGTGGCAAGAATACAATTGGTTTGTTACGTTCGGTCTAAAGAATTTTGTTAGTTCTGATTTTTGTATACTAACACAAACAGATGGTTTTATTACTAATCCTAGCGCGTGGAATATTGATTTTTTGAATTATGATTATATAGGCGCTTGCTGGAGGTGGAACGATTCAAATCATTTTCCACAATCAGAAAAAAATCAAACACCATATGAAGAAAGTAATTTTGTTGGCAATGGAGGTTTTACATTACGTTCCAAAAAATTCTTAGAAGAGACAGCTAAATTACCGATGTATGAATCAGGCCCTGAAGATGGATGGCACTGTAAAATAAATTATAAACGAATGAAAGCATCCGGAATAAAATTCGCACCACCTAATATTGCAGAACAATTTTCAACAGATCCACCAAATAATAAAAGTTTTGGTTTTCATGGCGACAAAGGAAAGATTCATGCATATAATTTATAGAGCTACCAACATAGAAACCACACCAGAAACATATAGAAGTTTTCGTCCAAAATGGTTTGATAAAAGAAAATGTTTCAAATCACTTGTGGATAATGTTTCCGAGAATGATAATGTAATAGTTTTATTTGACGGAGAACAAGGAATATTATCGGATTATATAAAAACATTTAAAAACATATCGTTTATAAATATAGATGTTCGTTCTAATGTTAAAAGTCTTTTGGCTTGTTACGATTTAATAAATACTCTTCCGGAAGATTCTGTATACTTTTTAGAGGATGATTATTTACATACATCTAATAGTTTAAATGTTTTAAAAGAAGGTATCGAAAAATTTAAGTTGGTTACTCTTTATGATCACAATGATAGATATACTGGAAATGATGATATTACTTCTGGAAAAGATTTTATTCAAATAACAAAATCGTGTCATTGGAGAACAGCAGAATCGACTACTTGTACATGGGCTTGTTCCAAAGACATATTAAAAAAAATTGTGGAAATAGCTAAACAATATAAGTTAGAAGATCGCGCATTATTCAGATATTTATATACAATGAACATTAGACTCTGGACACCTATTATCGGAAAATCTACTCATGTTTGTGATGGATATATGTCACCTTTTACTGATTGGAAAACTATTAATGAAAGCGTTGTACTATGACTTTATTAGAACTTGCTGATAAATATTTAACGGATAAAGGTTCTTATTTTTTCGATCATAAAAATCAAGTTGGTCATAATTACGCAACTTTATATGATACGTTTTTTAGTTCATTAAGAAGCGAACCTATATCTTTATTTGAAATAGGTATAGCAAAGGGTTCATCTCTTTTAATGTGGTCTGAATATTTTCCTTATGCTAAAATAATTGGATTAGATATTGATACAACACTAATCGATAAATCCCGTCCACTTGGTGTTGAAGGTGGTGGATGGGAAGGAAGAAACAATATAACAATTAAACAAGGTAGCCAAGCAGATCCGGAATGCCTTAATAAAATAGTTTCTGAAAATGGTTTGTTTGATATTATTATTGACGACGGAAGCCACAAAACAGAACACCAATTATTTTCTTTCAAACATCTTTATAATGCAGTTAAAGAAAATGGTTACTATATAATTGAAGATATACATTGTGATAAATCCGAAGGTTCTTTTTATAATACAATTTCTAAAAATATGCTTCAAGATACTTTCAATATAAAATTTTCGTGGTGTGGTTTGTTCTATACGAATCCTAATAGTTTAACTTGTATAATAAAGAGGTAATAATGTACAGCCAAAATAACGAAGAAGAAATATTATTAGCAAATCTTCCGGAGAATGGTTTCCTATTAGACTTTGGAGCATATGACGGTAAAACATTCTCAAACTCTTTACGATTAATAGAACTAGGATGGTCAGGAGTGTTAATAGAAGCTTCTCCAATCAACTTTAAATCAGTAATGGAGCTACACAAAGGAAAAACCAATCTAACCCTTATAAATGCTCCTGTAACTGTTTCCGGAGGTCTTGTTAAATTTTATGATTCTATTGGTGATGGAATTTCTACTACGAATAAAGATCATAAAGAAAAATGGGAAACTAATAATTCCGTACACTATCAGGAAATATATTTATCGTCAATCACTCTGGAACAAGTTTTCGGAATCCATAATAAGAATTTTGACTTTGTGAATATTGATGTGGAAGGGGAAAATTTAGAATTATTAAAAACCTTTCCTTTCGATAAGTGTATGCCAAAAGTGATTTGTATTGAACATGATAATAATGAAAATAAAATAATGGAAATAGTTTCTGAATATGGCTTCGGAATAATCCATAAAAATAATGAGAATATAATTTTGAAAAGGAGTTGATTTCTATAGATCCTAAATAATTGTGTAGATAGGGACAGGAATTGCAATTCTTTCTTAGTAGCCTTGAATACTGAGATTACCTTCTACACAACTTTATTCAAGGATCTATAATGGAAAATCGAGAAAATTTAGAACAGAACGAATTTTATGTTTATGTATACCTTGACCCTAGAAAACCCGGATTATATAAATATATGAATACAGAAATATCCGGAACATATAATTCAGAAACAATTCCGGAATTTTGCTTTGAATATTTGCCGTTTTATATCGGTAAGGGCCACGGAGATAGATTAAGATCACACTTACATCAAAATAAAACCAGTGTAAGAAAAGAAAATATTTTCAAATCTAATAAAATAAAATCAATAATGGAAGAAACTAATTCTGAACCTATTATAATAAAATATAAAGAAGGATTGTCGGAAGTTGAAGCATATGATTTGGAAACTACTATGATTTTATCTATAGGAAGGAAATATACAAATCCAAGCGGCCCGTTAACAAATATAGCGGATGGTGGTGCTAATCCTCCTAAGTGGAATAAAGGTAAAACGGGTGTGTATTCTCCGGAACTTATCAAACAAATTTCGGATAAACTTAAAGGTCGTAAATTTTCGGAGGAAACATTACAGAGGATGAACGAAGCAGCAAAAAGAAGACAAGAAAAATATACACACGAAGATTATAAAAGATGGAATTTAAAAAAATTAAAAAAATATAAATTTGAAAAAGATGGAAAAATAATAATAATTGAAAATTTAAAACAATATTGTAAAGATAATAATTTATCACATACTGTTATGGTGAAAATATTTAATCGTGGTGTTTATAGAATTTCTAAAACTATAAACGGAATTATTGAAATACACGAATGCGAATCGTATAAAGGTTACATACAAATTAAAAATGAGGAACAATATGACAGTTAAAACAAAAACAGCACTCGTAACCGGAGCGGGTGGATTTATCGGGAGTAACACGGTTAAAAGACTTAAGAAAATGGGATATTGGGTACGAGGAGTTGATTTAAAATATCCAGAATTCGAACAAACAGAGGCAGATGATTTTATTATAATGGATTTACGAGATGATAAAAATGTTATAAGAGCATTGACGCTTGATAATCTTAACGAGAAGTTTGAATTGACTTTCTGCTATGCCGCAGATATGGGCGGGGCGAAATATATTTTTTCTGGGGAACACGATGCTGATGTTATGGAAAATTCTGCTCAGATAAATCTTAACTTTGCGAGACACCATGATAAAATAAATAAAATGTTGTGGAGTAGTTCGGCTTGTATATATCCTCTCGTTAACCAAATGGATCCCAATAATCCAAGCTGTGCTGAAGATACTTGGGATAAGGGCGCTTGCGATTCCCCGTATGGTCACGAGAAGGTTTTTAGCGAACAGTTGTATCAATCATACAGAAGAAATTACGGTCTTAATGTAAAGATAGTTAGATTCCATAATGTATTCGGAACAAACGGTACTTATGAACCACTGAAATCCAAAGCACCAGCAGCGACTTGCGTAAAGGTAATAGAAGCTCCGGAAAATGGTGAGATAGAAGTGTGGGGAACTGGGGAACAAACTCGTTCATTCATAAATATTTCCGATGCGCTCGATGGTGTTTTTAAATTGTTAGACTCAGAAGATTTTCACGGCCCTGTCAATATAGGTTCCGAAGAGATGATTTCGATAAATGATTTAACAAAGATGGTGATAGATATTTCCGGAAGAACCGATTTGACTATTAAGAATGTAGAATCAAATTGTATTGGTGTTAACGGAAGAAATTCAGAAAATACCCTTTGTAGAGAAAAACTAAAATGGGAACCTAAAATGTCTTTAAGAGAAGGTATGGAAAAATTATATGCTTGGATCTACAAAGAAATTAAAGGTGTAGAGTTTAAAAAGTAATGCAAGATCACAAATGGTTTGATTATCGTCGGCAGAAGTTCCAGATATATTGTTCCGGAATTTCTGTCGATGATTTTATTAGAGTATATTCTGTATGGCGTGAGAGATATTATAATCCAGAAAAAATAACCCGATATGCCGACATGGTTTGGAATATATCTGTCAAAACTAATGAAGAAGCAAATAAGATAAGTTCTATAGATAAAGATATTAAAGTTCTTGTTACCGATAATGAATTTCCTATGGTAGAGTTATTCAAGACCTTTCCGATATTATTTCACCAGTATATTCATGTGTTAATGTTCAAGCCAATAGAGCCTCCTAAATACTGGAATAAAATTTTGATGGAGTTGTACCTTACTAAACAAATAAACAAATTCCTACGCTATATTAGACCTCTTCCTGTTGATTTTGTAGTGTGTACCGGAAAGCAGATTAAACAGCATCCTAGAATATTGAAAAGAGTATGGGACGGAAAGATCAAGGATATGTTTTCCGCAAATGCTTTTAAGAAGATGATTTAATTCTCTTGTTCCGGAAAATGTTTTGATTATATTCTATTAAAGAGGTAAGGAAAGTAAAAGGAGCATGGGAAAGAATGGTTCGAAACATTCATAAGATACCGCACCTGCCTCTCTTTCCGCTCCTGTAGCACAATTGGCAGATGCAGAAAACTTAAAATTTTCAAAGTAGTGGTTCGAATCCACTCAGGAGCATATTTCAAATAAAGGAACGATAATGGAACTGACACTAATTCGTGGTTGTCCAGGCGCGGGAAAATCAACGTTAGCCAAAAAATTAATGAATAATAACTCTGCACATTATGAAGCTGATATGTTCTGGAAATTATTTGATGGTACTTATAGATTTGATTTTAAAAAGTTAACCTATGCCCATCAATGGTGTTTATCTAATGTAGCAGCAGAGTTTGAAAGTCAGGATGTTGCTAAAGTAATTGTTTCGAACACTTTCACGACCACTTCTGAAATAATGCCATATATAACATTAGCGGAAGTATATAAGGTTCCTGTTAAAATCATTAATGTTAGAACTCAATTCAAATCTGTTCATGATGTTCCGGAAGCTACAATAGAAAAGATGAAGAATAGGTGGCAAGAGATTCCGGATAATTGGAACTGTGTTGTAGAAAATATTTTAAACTAAATTCATTTTTCTTTTGGATCCTGAACTTTCGTGTGTTATATTTTAAAAGAAGGTTCGAAACATAACAAGAAAAGGAACACTGCTATGAAAGACTTACAACTTACTCCAATCATTGCAAAAATATTTATAGCCTTTCCTCTATACCTTTATTTTCTATCGTCTTGGTTAGGAATTAATTGGTTAAATCTTAAATTTGTATTGTTAACAGTTTTCATTTCGTTTGGTGTTAAATTCAAATACTCAGGAATTCTTTTCGGAACTGTTTTCGTATATCTCTTTTTAACAGGGAAGCTATGAAATTATTTTTGGATGATGTGAGAGAATGTCCCGACGATTATATTCATGTTAAAACCGTTTTCGAGTTAATTGGCTATCTTAAATACTACCAAGAGATCATAACGGATATATCTCTTGACCATGATTTAGGAATAGGGCAATTAACAGGATATGATTTTTGTAAATGGTTTGAAAGAGAATTCTGGAAACAAAAACTACCAATCAATTTCACGATACATTCTCAAAATCCGGTTGGTGCAGGAAATATGAAGAGAGTACTAAAAATAATGGGATATGTGTGAAAAAGAAAATTGATATCAAAAAAATAATCGAAAACAACATCTTCAAAGACATGATTGAAAAAAGTTATGCGGAATCTGTTATGTGGCGAGTGAAATATAAAATGAATCCACAAACAGGCTTTCCAGTAAAAAACAGACAACACATGGAAGAGCTATTGAAAGAACAGAACCTTAATTATTCCAAAGAATTTCTGGATAAGGTATTTGAAGAACCCGTAGATAATATTCAAGAAGTTCCTGAAGAGAAATCACCAAGAGGCAGAAAGAGTAAAGGACAGGCAACTAGATTTGAATTAACAGGAAATTACAAACAAGATATAAAAGCAATTAAAGAAATAATTATAAAAGAAACTAATCGTGAATGGAACTCCGGAAGATTGAAAATAGAATTTGTTCCGACCAAAATTAGAACAGGTGGACAGGGAGTTAAGGCAATATGTTCTAATGGTCAGACACTAGTAAATATAGGAAACATTTTCAATACCGGTTCTCTTATAAAATGGATTAAGGAAAATGGACGATGAAAAGATTTGAAGATGAAAGGGATTATGCTGTTCCGAAAATGACTATGAGATCAGGTAAAGGCGCACATGTTCCAAAACTTCACAGAGAAAAGTTTAAGAAGTTTATAAAAGAAGCGGATTTAGAAGAGGATGATTTTGAAGATTGGGAGGAGTAATTGGTTTCTACTTTCATTCCTTCAAACATCATTACAATAAAATTTTCTAAACAAGCCAGATATAATTTTTGGTTCATGAATTTTAGCAATAATAGATTTTCCGGAAGAGAGATCCCACAAGAGCAATAGATTTCAGACATAACCTATTAAAAAAGACTGCGAAGAAAACAGACTGGAATAATTATAATAAGGCATGGAAACAATTAAAAGATGATTGGTTTTATGCTTATCCTTTTCATAGGTATCATATTAACAAAGAAAAATTAAGAATCAACTTTACACTAGAAATTGATAAAAGCTTCTATACTATCGAACAACCATTAGAAAAATTCATAACCATAAACCACTTAGATATAGCAAGGAATATTCTACAATGAACTGGCACACACCTAAAGAAAAAATGCCTCAAACCAGAATAGAAGTTTTAGTTGTTTCAGAACTTGACGTTTATTATATTGCAAAACGTTATAATAATAGTTATTTTAAAACTCGTGAAGACAGTATAGTTCCGATCAAATATTGGTGCTATCTTCCGAAAATATCTTCAAAGAAAAATAATTGTAGAAAGAGGAAAAAATGTTTAGACCCGAAGAAGAAAGAATCATAAACAAATACAAATTCTTCCATCCAGAAAAACCATTATCAGAATCTTTAATGGCATTTGGTTTTGCTTGTGATGAAGGATGGTTCGGAATTATTGAAAACATGTGCGAGAAATTATCCAAGATAGTTCCGGAAGATTTTGAGATATTACAGGTGAAACAAAAATTTGCTACTTTGCGCGTATATCCAAATATTTTCAGAGATGACATTGAAGCTATTATAAACGAAGCAGAAACAGAATCCGAGACTACTTGTGAAATATGCGGTTCCAAAGAAGGCAAGCTAGATAATACTGGTGGTTGGTGGAAAACTGTTTGTACTAACTGTGAGAAATAATTATGAAATACCGTTTACGAGAAACAGTTGTTATAAAAAAATATAAAAAGGGTAAGGAAGATGGTTTCTCTTGCATGCCCTTTAGAAATTTATGTGAATACAAAAATAAATATGGATATTTTAAAGACTGTATGAATTGTCCGATACATACAGACAAAAAACCGTTCATATATCTTCTTAATAAGCAATATATTAATAATGGCGATTACATAATTTATTACGAAAATGGCGATAGAGAAATTATTGATAAACACACCTTCCGAAAAAAATATATAAAGGTTAAATAATTATGCGGATGTGGATGGTAGAACCTAATTTACTTTGTAGGAAACATTTACTTGGCGAACATTCCGAAATACATAAACACAAACACAATTTTGAAAAGGGTCATTCATTCAAAGGCAGAGTTCAACCAGTAGTGCAAATCGAACCTCTATCAATGCAACAAAGACACGACGAACTAGTAAAAGAAATGATTAAACGAGGATATAACCACAAATCACCTTATACACAACCAAGTTTACACAAATATACTCCGGAACAAATCTCGGTAAAAGTAGATAAACAAAATTCTATCAAAGACTTATTAACAAGATGTCAGGAATGTAAAATTTTAATTGAAGGAAAAACCAATGGAACAATTCAATAAACGTGATCTTATAAATTTCATAAAGGACAATTTAACTATATACATCAATCAAAAACCATCGGGCTATATAAAAATCTCTTTATGTATAGATGGTACTAGTTTCTCATCTGATATAATTTCTCTACCCGAAAATAAGGAAATTTAATATGACCCTCTATTCTCAATCAACTACCGGAAAAATTCTTGTCTGGGAAATCGAAGTTCTTAAAAACCAATATAGAACAATTACAGGTCAAGAAGATGGTCAAAAAGTTATTTCGGAATGGACTACTTGTAACGGAAAGAATATTGGAAGAGCTAACGAAACAACTCCCGAAGAACAAGCTATACAAGAAGCAGAAGCACATATCAAAAAGAAATTAAAATCAGGTTATCATAAAGATCGTGATAATGCATCTTCCGGAACATCTTATATGAAACCCATGCTTGCTAATAAATTTCCTGACCATAAACACAAAATTCAATATCCCGTAATGGTTGATAGAAAATATAATGGTGTAAGATGCATAACCACTATCAAAGGAATGTTTACAAGAAAAGGTGAAGAGATAATTACCGCACCACATATCCGAGAATGCCTTGAACCAATTTTTGAAAAGTTTCCGGATATGGTTATCGATGGAGAATTATATAACCAGGAATATGCAGATCAACTAAACGAACTTGTGAAACTCGTCCGGAAAACAAAACATTATACAGAACAAGATTTAATTAGAAGTAAAGAAATTGTTAAGTACTATGTTTACGATGGATATAACTTTCTTTCCGGAATAGTACCAGTAGCAGAACAAACAAATAATTTTAATAGAAGATGGTATTTGCAAGATCTTTTCAAAAACTATTCCGAAATGATTGTTCCTGTAGATAATCAAACCGCACAATCCGAAGAACATCTAATGGAAATATATGAGAGCTATTTGAAAGAAGGTATGGAAGGTGCTATCATAAGAAATCCTAATGCACCATATCATCACAAACGTTCTAATGATCTTCTTAAACTAAAACCTTTAAACGATAATGAATTTGAAATATTAGATATCAAAGAAGGTATAGGTAATTGGTCAGGAGCTGCTAAAATAGTTACTCTGAAAATGGATTCCGGAAAAATATTTGATGGTTCTATTAAAGGATGTTTTGAGGATAATGTTCAAATCCTTATTAACAAAAATGATTGGATAGGTTCTAAAGTCACTGTTCGATATAATGGTTTAACAGGACTCGGAACACCTAATTTCGCACAATGGTCACCGAATAATTCTTTAAGAGCTGATTGATGTTGAAACCTTCGAGGATTTATACTTCCAAAAATAGAATTTGTTATGATTTTATTTTCAAACAGGCTCCGAAAGTTTGTTTGAGATGTATTGTTATTGAAGGAAAACTGGTTAGTATCTTATGGGAGCGTCAAAATAGAATATCACGAAAAGGATGGTCAAAAAAGAATATTGAATAACTTCCGGAATGTGTCTTGGAAGTTCTAAACCATCCTTTTCTTGATATAGATATTGCTAAAAGTGATTTCTCTAAAATTGAATATCGGAAAATGGTTTGGAATACGAAAGATACACAAATGTCGTTCTTAGTAAAATAAATTCATTTTTCTTTTGGATCCGGAACTTTCGTGTATTATATTTTAAAAGAATCCACAAACAAGAAAAGGAGTCTATATGTTAAAAGTAGGTGATGTCGTAAAATTAACAACTTTATTATTAGGAAACTCACCAGAAACAATTGGATTTGTTTTTAATGATGAATTGAATATCCAGCAGATTATTTTTGAGAATGGTAAGTATGATGGATTCGATCTTCGGGATCAAACGAACTTTCTTGAAAAAATTGGTCACGAGGATTCTTTAACAAACTACCAATTCATAAATGTTTTCAGAACAGGCATTGATTACGATTACAACCTCTTCCCGTTCAAAAGGTGGAAATAATGTTCAAAGACACTCTTCAGGAAGATATTGTTTATTGTGTTTCAGAACAAATTCCGTGTAAGCTTTTCAGAATAACCGATAAATTTATATATGTTCAAAGGCATTCTTTATCACTCAATTCCGGAACATACGAATGCAAAGTAAATAAGGAAACTGGTTATGATAGATTAAGGAACCAGTATTACGAACCATATAACGAGAAGAACAAAATACTATATGCCACAAAATTAAAAAGAATAGAGATCAATACAAGACTTAATAATATCTCTTCTGGATTGGATAAACTAAATCTTAATGAGCTAATTAAACTAGAGGAGGTTTTGAACACATGCGGTATTTGATTCTCCTGTTATTTCTCTATGTTTCAGAAATCAATCTAGCAACTCTTCGGAATCATATTTTCGATATTGTTTTGCTGATATCTTGTTGTGGATTATATAGTTACGTAAAATCAGAAAAGAAATGGTACACGGATTTTCTCTATCAATGTAAACAAAGAAGATTAAAAAGATTTGAGATAGAAAAAATACTTTGGAGATAAATTTAAAAAGGAAAATTTAAAATGAATATTTGGCAAGTGCATTCTCAGTCAAAACCTTCCGGAGAACATCTATTAGTGATTTGGATGAACGAGGTGGGAATTAAAAAAGAACAGGTTTGCAAAGTTCTGTTTGAAAATTCTTCGACATACAGACTAATAGCACCAGATTTAAAAATGGATATTCAGAAAGGTAATTGTTCAGACCTAATTGTTAGAAAGATTCCAGAATGATTTCTAAATATTTGCATGAATGGCGTAATTCCGAAACTAACAATTAAAACATATCCAAAAGAAATACACCCGTTCATAATCTTCATCCGGAAACTCTACAGAATAAATAAATGGGTAGATCTTAAAAAACTAGAAATCTCATTCGATTATCAGGCCAAAGATGTAGCTGGTTTCTATGATCCAAAATGCAAACACAAAATCTATATCAATCCTTCTAACTGCATAAACCGAGTAGCTAATACAGAATTCTCACAACCAATAATCCTAATACATGAATTCTGCCATTTAATAGACTCACATTTAAATATATTCGAAACATGGGCTAACACCTTCCAACCCATTTATCTTAATCCAAACAGCAAAAGAGACCGTATAGAAGAGCTTGCGGAACTATTAACAGTATATCTTCTTGATGCCAGAATATTCCGGAACAATATTTCAAAACCTATGCACAAATTCTTCAAACAATATCTCAAAGCACCAAATAAATCAAATATAGTTTTACCAGAAGCATTTAAAAAACATATAAGCGATTGATTCTAACAACATTCCTGAACATTAACGGTTATTGTGTTAGTGTTAAAATAGATTCATTATTTTCTTGGATCCGGAACTTTCATCTATTATATTTTAAGAAAGAAAAGGAGATATTATATGTTCGGAATTTCAATAGGCTATAACAACGATAAAAAACTTGCGATTTATGATGATATTAAATTCAAACATTATAATGACATATTAAATAAATTACCAACAGCAGATAAAAACAAAAAAGTTTCATCGGGTTCTTATGATATGCATCTGGCGGAAACATCAATATACGAATTAAATTTTAAAACAGTAATTTAAAAAGGGAAATTATGCTATACACTAACAAACAACTTATCAACGAACTTCTGAAATATCCTCCTGAACAAATCGTTTTGGTAGATGGTTATGAAATGGGTTTTGACAATATTAAAACCACAGAAGCGGACGTTCTATTAAATTCGTGTGATAGTAATTTTTGCGGCGTTCATGAAGTAGATGAATATGTAGACAAACCTATTCCCGATTTTGAACCTATTAAAATGAAAAAAGCAAAAAGAGTAAAAGCCATAATTTTAAAAAGGACTCATGAATGAATTTCTCAGACTATAAACCAGAAGAACTAATCGGTAAGAAAGTGATACTGGAATGTTTTGGCAAATTTCTAGAAACAATTGAACGAGTAACTAAAACACAAATTATTCTCAAAGATTCCGCAAAAAAATACAAAATATCAAATGGTCACGAAATAACTTCTGAACAATGGTTTAAAGGAACAATTCATCTAGCTACTCCGAAACAAGAACAAGAAATAATAAATACAAGAGATTTCAAACATCTCCGGAATAATTTAATAAACATACTCCCAAACCTTTCCTATAAAAAACACAAACATCTTCTAAATGATATTAAAGAACTCACCGAAAAAATTAAAAAGGAATTATTATGATTAAAATGCTAACCAAACTTCTGAAAAAGTATAATGAACGTTTAAAAATTCTTCAGATAAATAAGCGAAATAATCCGAATGACTATTATCCCTATGACCTCGATATTAAAAATACAAAAGAAGTTATCCGCGATCTGGAGAAACTAATATGAACCGAAAACAATACCAACTCTATTTTTCAGAAAAGCCTTACAAACTAGAAATCAAACCTTTAGCAAATATGTTCCAAAAGTACGTGAAGGAAAATAACCAACTAATAAAATATAACCAATGCTACTATTTCGGAACTCTTAATAATCTCAGAGAAAAAGCAAACCAATTAAAAAAACAATGGCTAGACGAACTTCAGAAACATATTACAGAAATTGACCTTATAAAAATCTAAAACCCTCTTCCGGAATCATTATCAAAATATGTTCCGGAAGAGTTTCCCTATATTCATCCCTAACCCTTCTAACAGCATCTACAATCAACCACAATATAAAAACAATATCATGACACTCTTTAAAACTATCTGCCTTTAAATCGTGTCTAAATACTTGCATGATAAAAGAATCAATTTTCGATCCTATTCAAAAAGAACTTTCAAAAGATGTCTGGAATAATAACCAACTAATTCCTGCTATCAAAACCCAAATCATAAACACTTTCTCAAACTTCCTGAATAAACACAATCTAAAACAAGTTATCAAATCAATGAATGTTCTAGGATCAATAACAGGATATCAATACACACCAACTTCCGATATTGATGTGAATGTTGTCCTAGACCTTCCGGAAGAATCCCTGAAAGAACTATATAAAGACTTGCCAAATAACATCTTAGCAACAAATACCAAACATCCTATCAACTATTATATTTCAACTATCTGGAAACCCGAATGGTCAAAAGAATCTAATGGCGTTTATAATATTCTAAAAAATGATTGGCAAAAACTTCCTGAACAACCAAAAACAAACCCAGACAATAATCTTAAACTAGTTTCAGAAATATCCAGATTCTTCACAACAGGTCTAGATTCAACAATATCCGAATTTTTCCGAGATCTAGACTTCTATCAAACAACTAATAACACAGAATATAAAAAACAAAAATTCCAAGAACTAAAAGAAGACTATATCTCAATCCAACTAGCACAACACATCCTCCACCAATTCAGAGGAGAAGCATTTCAAAATAATCCATTCCCAATAACTATCAATATAACTTCTGCAAATGAATCTATTAACAACATGATTTATAAGTACATAGAGAAATTAGGATACCAAGACACTATCAACAGAATCTCCGGAATAGCAAAAGAACTCAATCTATCTGCCTCTTAAACCTTGCTAAATCAATTTCAAAAAATGGATTAGAAATATATTCCTGAACACTTTTTAAAATATCTTCCGGAACATTCTCTATATATGTCCTATTTCGTTCATAACTATCCGCCAATAATGAATCACACTCTATAGTACAACTTTTAGCACTCATTAAATAACCCACATAAATATACTCGATCACCACGGACTTTTCTGAATGTATTCTTTTCTCTATCACAAACTCAAAAATAAAATCCCAATTTAAAATATCAATTATTTTCATTTTGACTGACTATATCTTTCCAAATCAATATCGAAAAATGGTGACTTAATATATTCTAAAAGCTTCTCCGGAACAGAAGACAGATTAATCTCATAAAAAGTCTGATCCGCATAAAAATACCTTTCGCCATTATCATAACTAAATTTTATCTCATCTTCATAATTCCAATACTCTACATCAATCTTTTCCGAATAAGTGTACCAAATACAATAAGCACTTCTGCCATTTTCATAATTAGAATAAAATTTTCCCAATTCGCGTGTATTACTTTCCATACTTCCTCGCAATATCTATCTCTAAGAAAGGTGACTCAACATATTTTCTAAGAACCTCCGGAACATCATCAACAGGAACTTCTTGAACAATATTGCCATTATAACAATGAGCTATATAAAAACCGTTAATACTTATTAAATCCATTCCTCGCAACTCTATATCCAAACTATGATCATACGTATACCAGTAAACATTTATATCGTTCTTGTAATATCTCCCAATCTTTCGGTTCAAATCCATTATATTTCATTCTTTCTTAGCCACCGATCTTTCCAACCTATCTTCTGCTTATATCTTTCAAAATCTATCTCAAAGAAAGGATCATCAAGCTTCTTTTGAAACATTTTTCGAATCTCTTCCGGAACATCATCAATATCTACAGTCTTCTCAACAATAATAGTTTCTAACGATTCTGACAATACTCTAAATTCTAAACTATGACTAAGGAATATATAATTATAATTCTCTATCATATCTTCCTCTAAAACACATTCCCAACAATTGCCCCACTTTAAAAATCTCACCATAATTATTCTCCCAACACGTCAATACATTCCGATCTTTAATCTCTCCAATTCAATATCTAAAAATGGATCTAACAACTTATCAGAAAACACTTTAACAACATCTTCCTGAACAACATCAACCAAACATCTTTCTAACACCAATGACCTACAATTACACCTATCAAGAGTAACATCATTCAGATTATCTTTAAAACATCCCATACTAATATAATCAACACGATCTTCAATACAAGACATCCATAATACTTTCTCATATATATTTTCCCACCTCAACACATCTCCAACTTTAATCATATGTTCTATCAATCTCCCTTTTCAAATCAATCTCCAAAAAAGGATCAGAAAAGATATTCCTGAAATCTTCCGGAACTTCTGACTCATCAACCCGTACACAACATTTTTCAAATCCCTCATCTATTAAAAAGAATCCATACCTTCCAACATAATGAAAACATATATAGAATCCCGAAATCCCAACCCATAAATGTATATGAATATCCTTTAACCACCTGTAATATAAATCATCCTTCTTATACCAATTCATTTCCCACCCACAAACTAGCACCCTCACATTCCAACCTATTCCCAACAGTATCAAATAAAATCACACGACTATCGCAAACACCTATAGCACAATGCCAAACACTTCCAAAAGCATCATTACTAAAACACTCATCAACTATAACCTTCTTATCTCTAAAACCATCCTCAAATCCAATATATTCAAAACTGCTTATAACATCCCTAACTCCATACTTATCCCTAATATAATCCCTCTCAACATCATTCCTAACAACCATTAAATATCCCAACCCACTCTTCAATAACTCAATAATAGAACTTGTCTTACCAATATTACAAGGAGCTATCACCAAACCACCTTTTATAATCTCTTCCGTTATCCCATTCATCCTAACCTCCTTTTAATATCTATCTCTAAGAAAGGTGATCTAAGATATTCCAAAAGCTCTTCCGGAACATCTTCAATATCCACACCCTCAAAATAATCTGAAGGCTCCGGACAATTCCCCCTTCGATGATATATGTTAATTCTACCACCCTTCCAAAACTCTATATCAATATCTTCCGAATAGACTAACCAAATACATTCCCAAACTGATAATAAATTGCTCCGGTAATATTTCCCAACTTCCCTCTTCATTTATTCAAACACCTTCCTAAATCTATCTCAAAAAACGGTGATTGCATATATTCCCAAACACGCTTCCAAATATCTTCCGGAATCTCTTTTGATTGAATCGACCAACCAAACGATGATAATTTATATATCCTCATCAAATCTTCTCTTTTTTCAACAATCAACACGTATTCCTCAAAATAAATATCATACCTATCATCATAAATTATTACACCTATAGCATTAACCAGCTTCTTATAATTCATGACAACTTCCTTTTCATTCTCTCCAACTCTATCTCAAAAAATGGATTAGACATATATTTCTGGAATGCTTTAACAACTTCTTCCGGAATAACAATAATTCTACGACTTTCTAATGTATTCAAAAACCGCATACCCATATCATCTAAACCATATAATTCAACAGACTTATCTTCGTAATGTCTTAAAACAATATAAGAAACACATCTCCTACCATTATATTCCGCAACATCAGAAAGCCAAATCAACTTCTCTATACAAAATCCCCACTGTATCATATCTCCAACTTTAACTTTATGCATTACTTATCATCCCATCCTATCTTCCGCTTAAACCTCTCCAATTCAATATCAAAGAAAGGATCCAATAACCTATTCCGAACATTATTCAAAATAGATTCCGGAACAAAACTTATATTAATTAACTTCGTATCATAATGTTCACAAGCTATAATACTACTGTTTAAATCCATATCCCGATCCAAATAAATATATTCACTTTCTTCTACCCTAATTTCTCTTATTAACACAAACTCATAAAATACTCTACCCCATGACAATATCCCAATTATCCTTTCCATCCCTGCCTATACCTTTCTACATCAATATCCAAAAATGGCGACTCAACATATTCCCGAAGAACTACAGGAACATCATCACCAAATATCTCCTGAACAACAACATCATAATACGACGTAACATTACCAAACACACAATTTATAATTATCTTATCAACACATTCCCACTTCTCTATATCTACATTCTTATCATACACATACCAATCACACACATTACCCCTATAATACTTCCCGATCTCCCTTTTCATAAATCATAATATAAAACAACAATATAATATCTACAAGCAAAATCGGCAAATATATAAAGAAATATTATCCGGAAGAACTCATCGCTAATCATTATGTCCAAATCTTAACACATCGTTCACTTATTAACACTTTGTTCATTTCCCTTCTATAACTGTATTGTACACTTATTTACAGTTATTTACACTTTCTTACAAAATAATTCCGGAATACTTCAAGAATATCTCCGGAACATTATCTTGAACATTCCGGAATACTTCTAGAATATCTCCTGAACAACAAAATTATATAAAGCAGATCCACATATTTCTTTCCGATCAAATCAAGTATAATCATTCAGGAAATATTTTTAATAATGTTCCGGAATAATTTCTAAATACTTTCATGAACAATATAAAATTAAATTCTACAACCTATATGCATCCGGAATTATTCAAGAAGTATTCCAAATTACTTATCCAATCAAATCGTTTAGGAATTTACTTTATAGTCACACAGGTAGCAAGAACTCCTGAATATCAAAAGGCATTATATTATCAGGGTAGACTTCCGGCTGATACTGTTAATGAGATGAGGTTAAAAGTAAATCTTGCACCTATTACTTTGAAACAGAATCGAATAGTAACATCAACATTAAAGTCAAAACATTTATTCAAAACATTTCCGGAATATGGTTCAAAACAATTTTCGGAAGCATTTGATGTTGCGATTATAAAACCAAATTCTAAAATAATTCTTTGGGATAAACCTGATATCAACAATAATAACAAGAATGATTATGAGGAGCTTGGAGTTATAGGAGAGTCATTAGGATTATATTGGGGTGGCCGTTTTAAAAATATTGATATGCCACATTATGAAATTAGATTGTAGTCTTCTTAGGAATAAATAATTTTTCAATGTTAGCGATATATCTTTCAACATCAATATCAAAAAACGGATCATCAAGTTTCTTCCGGAAGATGTTTTGAATATCTTCTGGTGGACGGTTCGTTGTGCTTCTACCTTCTATATATGTTAACGAATGCCAGACTAGTTCCGGTTCAATCTTTTCCCAAGCCAATGTCAATAATATTACTAGTGATGAATGATTTATATTACTTGGTACGGTTTTAATAACAATATAAGATTCACGGGCAGATCTATATATTTTAAGCATTCTTTTAAAACCTTTGTCTAATATATCTTTCTAATTCTATTTCCGAAAAAGGATCTTGAATCTTTTTCCGAACCATCTCTTGAACATTCTCCGGAACATCTTTAACATCAACATCAATATCTAAACATCTTAACGAATCCTTATACCACCAATCTAATCGAAATTGTTTATATTGAATCAGGTATCCGAAACAAACATCTTTATAATAATCGCCAACCTTATAAAAATAATCATTCCAATAAACATTAAACCACATTCTTTAACCACCTTATATATTCAATCTCTGTAAAAGGATCATCAAACTTATTCCGGAATGCTTTTACAATATCTTCCGGAACATCTGCTTCTGAAATTGGTTTGTAATGTTTATCTATATCACGAATAAAACAAATACCTTCATCAAATATCGAATTATATAAACAAATTCTTCCGGAAGATGCCACGTAAAAATCTACTGGTAATAAAATATCATCCGACCAATTTTCATGGTAAATCTGCATACTGGAATATAATAGATAGAAGGTCTGGAACAAAAGGAATTATTGCGCGTACTTTCATGTTATCTAAATACTATTGAACATTAATAACAGGAGGTAGTATGAGAGAAATTGAATTGAGTAATGGTATGGTAACTAAAGTAGACGATGAAGATTTTATTTATCTATCACAGTTTAACTTCCATTTTAAGAAACAAACCGATCCAAGATACAAATATGGTTATGCTTATAGAGTGATTTGGAATAAGGAAACTAAAACTAAAAAAGCATTGGATATACACAGAGAAATTATGAATGCTAAAAAAGGAGAATGTGTTGATCATATTAATCATGACACATTAGATAACAGAAAAGAAAATTTAAGAATATGTACTCATCAACAAAATATGTGCAATAAAGCTAAACTATCAAACACAAGTAATTTATATAAAGGTGTTTCAATAATGAGTAGAAATAAATTAAGACCCTATGTTGCAATGTGTGGCGGAGATTTTGTTGGTTGCTTTAAAACAGAATTAGAAGCAGCAATGGCATATAACGGAAGAGCAAAAGAACTATATGGGGAATTTGCTGTAGTGAATGATTGTGGTTTTATATTTAATTATGTTCCGGATAAAATTAAAAATAAGACTTCGAAATATATTGGTGTAAGAAGATTCCGAAATAAAGATAAAAAAGAAATGGGATGGACTGCTTATTATAACTCAAAATATATCGGATACTTTAAAACAGAAGATGATGCAAAACAAGCTAGAGATAAATATGTAGAAAATTATAACAAACCATCGCCTGAATATTATATTGGAAACGGTGTTTAATAACTATTCCGAATCATCTTTAAAATAAATCTTCCGGATCATTATTAGAAATATTTCCGGAAGATGCTTTTCAAATAATCAATCTCTAATCATTCTATCAACACACTAATAGTAAACATATATTATGCGCAATGTAAATTCCTTATTCCGGAATATGGTATGGAAGGATTATCGGAAATGGGTTCGGAATACTTCTAGAATGATTCCGGAAAATGGTATCTGAATACTTTCCGGAAGAACTTATCGGAAGAGGGATCCGGAATATTGCTTTATAGGGTATAGCGGTTTTTTATACAGGAGGCGGTTTTGGGGTGTCTAAAGGGGGTGCTCAGATTCGGAATTCTTTCAAAACATTCTTGCGGAAATATTGGAGGAATGATTAGATGAATGTTCCGGAAATCTCACATAAAATAATTCTAGAAGTATTCCGGAAGATATTTGTGTTTTTTATTCCGGAAGATTATATTGGTATGAATTTTTGGATTTAATTTTTCGGGAAGTTTTTTGGCTATAGAACTTTTTGTGATTGGTATGAAAATTGCTATGATATTTAATTCCGGAAGAATGTTCAAGAAATAATTTTGATTTAGTATTGTGATATGTTATTTTAGCGTGGTATGTATAAAATATTTATTACGAGTGAAGAGAATAGATATCCTGTTATAGTATTATTGCGTGATGGTTGTTTGATGACATGTTATGGTACTAAGGTTGAAATATGGATAATACAATGGTCGGATAATTTGAGAAATGAATTACAACGAGTTTATAAAGAAGTTGATATAGAAGATGTTCCGGAGATTTACAGGGAATTGGTTCGGAACAGATTATCAGATCCGTTTTTGGATATAGAGACTAGAAGGTTAAAAGTTAAAGATGAATAAATTTAATATTGAGAATGTTATATGTTTCAGGGCGGGTAATGTATATGCGTGTTTTGTTGGGAAGATAATGTGTAAATATAATCTGAAAAAATATATAGCGGTTGAAATGTACAGAAAAATGATTGGGATAGATTGGTTTTATAGGATGCAAAAAAATTCGGATGAGAGTATTACCATTCAAGAAGTTCCAGAGAATCTTCAGGAATATATTTTATCACCATTTTTTGAGATAGATGTTCTGAGGCAATATCCGGAAATTATTTGGTTATGAGATATTTTACATGGTATAATCATAAAGATCTTGTAGGATATTTGTGTTATGCTTATGATGATAGGAAAATCTATTTACGTGCTAGTGATGAGACAGAGGATATTGAATTTACTAGTTATTATATTCCGGAGTGGGTGAAACAAGGTAAATTAATAGAAGTTTCTGGTGATATTGTTCCGGAAGTTCTTAAGGAGAGATTTCGGAATAGGTTTGCTGATCCTTTTTTAGAGATTGATTATGAAAGGTTCCTGAATAGTTTATGAGGATATATTTAACAGAACATCCGAATTATTTTACTGTGTTTATTATTTTATTGGAGAAGGGTGATTATTTTGTTTATGTTGGATTTAAGGAAGATGAATCTGAATCCGGAAAGATTAAATGTGAAGAACTGTTTAAATCAACGACAGAAAGTTTGAAGAGAAAATATCGAGAAATTGGTGTAGATGAGATTCCGGGAGATTGGAGGGAAATTGTTCAAGGCTTTCTTTCGGATCCTTTTTTAGAGATAGATGTTCGGAGGCTATTGGAAAAGAAATTTGGATGACTTCGGGAATTGATTGGGATAGGGTTAATAGGCATGTGGGTTGAAGGAATATGTTCAGGAGTGTTTCGGGATAGGTTATCAAATATAAGAAATTTGGGATAGGTGTTTATGGATATTGAAAAGTTTAAGTGTTATCAGCAATCGGTTGGTTTTTATAATATTGTTTTGGGAGAGCAATCGAAATATAGGGTTAAGAAAATTGCTATTACATTTATTAAAAAATCGGAGAGGTGTAATTCTGATATTTTAATAGATAGTTGGCATTTCGAAGATTCTATTTCTGGCACCGTTATTAAGTTTGAGGAATTGCCCGATGAGTTATTGAGATATATTCGCGATCCGTTCTTTGAGATAGAAGTAGCGAGAAAGTTTCCGGAGATTGTTTGGTTATGAAAATAGTAAAAGATAATATTGGTGTTGGTGATGTGTATAAAATGTGGTTGTTCCGGAGTGGTTCAAAAATTATTTATTATAGGTTTAATTTGAATTGGACAGGAATATCATATTATTTATGGACAGGTGGTATTATTTATGAACACGATGTAACTTATAATTGTAATGTTGTTCCGGAGAATTTGAGGAAATTGTGTTTGAATATTCTTTCGGATCCTTTTTTAGAAATTGATTTGAGAAGGAAATATCATAAGTTGTTATCTGGTAATGATGTAGAGTGGTTTATATGAAATATTTAAAATCTATTAAAGACTGTAACATGGATTATATTGTTGCTATATCTTTGAGTGAAAAACGTTATTCTAAAAGATATTATTTTGTTTTCTTTTGGGACGATAATGAATTTGGTGATTTTCATGAAGGTATAAATTTAGATGATTACAAAGAGATTGATTATAATGCGCTTCCGGAAGATTGCAGAAAGTTTATAGAGTCACCGTTTTTTGATATTGATGTTGAAAAGGCACGTGGGAAATTATTATGAGGATCTTCCGGAATGAGGAGATATATTCATTGGTTTTAATTTGGAACGATAGAATTCCCGGTGTGGATATAAAAACATTGGAAATTATAAGATGGGGTTCTGGGCATTTTGAATTAATGGACGATAGATGGGACTTGGATAGAGAAATTGGTTTAAAAGATATTCCGGAAGATGTTCGAAAAGAGTTTAGAGAATTTCTTTCGGATCCTTTTTTGGAGATAGATATTCTTAGAAATGATGAATATATAATTAATGGTGTTGATAAGGCATTGTTTTTTAAGAATTTGCAGGAATATAGAGAAAAGTTATGATTGGGAAATATTATAATTTGGGTAATGATTGTTGTTATTTAGCACGACTTGTTGAAATAGGTAGTTCTTCTAAAGTTGGATTGTATGTAAGTATTTCTGGAAATTGGATATCTATTTACAAAGAAGATAGTATTCGTTGGTTTATGGTAGAAATGTTTTCGATGGATGGTATGCTACTAAAGATGTTCCAAAAGATATTCAAGAAGCATTCCGGAAGAAGCTTGATGATCCGTTCTTTGAGATAGATTTTGAAAGATGGAAGAGATCAAAAGGACTGTAGAAATTTTTGATAATCTAATTCCAGAAAAGGATCACGGAATTTTTCTTCAAAGGCTTTTCTGAAATGTTCCGGAACATCTTTTGCTAATACTTTTTTAACAATGTGAGGTGTGTTAGAAATTACGGGCATAGATAATGTAACATGTATTTTCTCACGACCAAAAATATCACGACGACCTTTAACCAATATTCCTTTTTTCTGAACGTAATAATAAAGATCAGATTTAAAATATTTCATTGTTGGTAATTTTTGGTAAGACTGTAATTGATATTAATATTTGTTGCTACCGGTTTTTGGATATAAGAAAAATACAGTCTCAAAGTAGTAGATTTATTGTTCTCTTTCCATCTTTCATAATCCAACATAGCAAACGTTTTCATATAATCGGTTAAAGGTATTTTTTGAACATTATATTTTTTATGAATGTTTGCACAATAGTTACCATTAAAACCTTCCCAATAGTCTTCGGATTCATCAACTATCAACCATTCTTTATTATCGCTGGTTTTAATAGCGCATCCAATACATATCATCGTAGCACTCCATTATAAAATTATCAAACCATTTTGTATCAATATTTTCCGGAAGATTGCTTTTAGAAACTAGGTCACTTATTCCGGAAATTATTTCTTCTAATTTTTCGGCAATACCATCGTTCAAATAATGGTATTGTCCAAGTTTTATTTTGAGTAATTCCGGAGCCTGTTTAAGAGGGTATTTTAAATCACCCGTCTCTAGTATTTCTTTTATTTGATACCCGGCTCTGAATGCATGTGACACGGCTTTCCAATCGATCCCGGAATTATCTCTTGCTTGTTTTGCTCTGGTTCCATATCCTTCATAAATTCTGTGTAAAATGTTCAGGGCATATTCTACGGTAACTGTTTCGGTAATCATTTTTCCGCAACACTCATAATGACGAAGTTCTGGTTGTTTTGGGTTAATAATATTTTTAGTTGGATAAGAGAATTCGTCTACCGGTAATTTTTCGAATATGTCTGAAATCTTCCGGAATGATTCGAATTGTTCAAGTGTCTTTATAACATTTTCTATGGAAGCTACTCTGGAACCTTTAACACCATACTTAGCTGTTTGTGTTTTAATATAACCAAGATAACCTCTCATATTTTTGGAATAGAATTTTGAACGGTTCCTGTGAATTTCTTTCCATATATCCGAAGAAGTTATCCAAAGATTTTCCGGAGAATGCACCATATCAATTACGCCCATTTCTCCTTGTATAGCCAATTGAAAGAAATATTGTAGTGAATATATTTCTTCATCAACATCATCTTTAGTATTCTTTTCGTTTTGTTTTCCGGTAGTGCTATGAATAGATTTTGGGATTTTATTCAGGAAGCATTGTTCTTTTGTCGGGAGCATTACGCCTTTAAAATCGTTATCTGAATCTGGCGAATTTGTGCCATACAAGTGACTACCGAAAATTGTTTTAAATATTGTTTTCATGACTATTATCCCTAAATTCTCTGTGTGTTGTTCCGAAATCTTTTTTAACATCTATTTCAAAAAACGGATCATTAAATTTTTCTAGTATATCTTTTGGTGGAATTACTTCGGGAAATATTTCTAATGATTCTGTTTTCAATGTACAGTACCACCAAAGAATATAAATCAAGTCTATGAAAAGCATTTTAATACCTTCCCATCCAATTTCTGTTTTTACAATAGGATAGAAATAAGTATCTGGTGGCGTCATAAAAGAAGTATGTTTGAAGGCGTGGTAAAATTTCATAAAAAAAGAAAAACCCTCCTACTATACTTCAGAGGGTTTTAACAAGAAAAGGTTTTATGATTTACGTTTGTTTCCGGATTGTACTTCCATAATTCTCCGTTTAATTTCTGGATTACATAGAAGTAGTTTTTCCGGCCATGTCTTTTTATTTTCTCTGTGTCTCATGAATTGTTCAATCAGTTCTGCCATAATTTCTCCGGGAACGTCTTCAACATAATTCAAAAGGTTATTGGATATTTTACACGCAACTTCCGAGAACTGTCCACCAAGCTTATCAAAATGTGATTCGTTCTCTTCAAACCAATTACACATTTCACGATTAACAACAGCAAGATCCTGAATATTCATTTCCTTAATATCTTTTTTAACTTTCTGATAATTAAGTAAAAGAGTACCTACATGTATTTGTTTATTCTCTCTCCAAAATTGCATGAAGGTAGCTGTTGCGGCGGCTCCTACGATACTGAACACAACATTTGATATAGTGTGCTCATTCAAATCGGAATTGTTATTAAGAACATCAGAAACTCTTTTCCACGATCTTCTTGAAGGATATACGGAACCATTAATAGCTTCTTTTCTGGAAGGTGGGTCGAGCAATGAAGTATTTTTGGAAAGGAATCCAATTACTTTATTATGAACCTTTCTCGATAACGCCCAATCTACCCACTCATCAAAAGTAGGACGGAAATCAACTTTGTTAAATCTATCCAATAAAGCAGGATCCAAATCTTCAACCTGATAAGAACCATTATTACTAGGATTAACAGCAGCAACTATCCGAGTATTTTTTGGTAGATCTTTTCCTGCTAATCTTCTGTTCAAGCATAGATCCATAATGACTTGATGTATTTCTGGTCTGGCACGATTTAACTCATCAAGGAACAGTAGAATCTTTTCATCTGTATCTTTTGGCCACCAGAGCGGAGGAGCATAATCAGTATATACAATTCCGTTCTTCTCGACTTTATTTGGCAAACCTATTATATCACCAGCATCAGCCATTTGTCCTAGAAAAAGAACTATGATCCGATAACCCTTTTTTGAAAAATATTCCGAAACAACTTCTGATTTTCCTATCCCGTGAATGCCTTCTAACATGATTGGTTGGTTTATCGGGGTGGCATCAATAATTTCACATGTTTCTTTTGCACTAGCCATTATTTAACTCCTACTGGTAAATTTGTAAATATGTCAATAAAATCATTACTGAAACAAGAAGGACATTGAGTAACATCTTTGTGAACACTTCTTCCGCAATCCTGACACCGAATAAAATCTTCACGGACATCATCAACAATAGATTCAATATACCTTTCCGGAATCATTGTACCATCAACTAATACATAATCTTTCGGAAGGAGTTTAGTAGTATCACATTCGATAGTACATCCTTCAAGCTGTTTTAACTTCGCAACAAATTTTTGGTTCGGAAATCTCGCGCAAAGTTGATTCTGAAAATGAACGGTTAAAGCATTGTCCTTGATTTTGACTCTCATTACAAATCCTTTTCTGTTAAATTTTTATGATACTACAAGATAACTTTTAAAACTAATCAATGTCAAGTCATTTAGAATATTCTCCGGAAACATAATCAAACTATGCCTTTGAATATTATTTTGAATTACTTTGTTGCCGAGTATGCTTCAATTACTTTTTCTATTGTAAAAAATTCTGGGTTGATGAATGCTAGAATTGTTGGTTCTACGTTGAAAATAATACACAACAAAGATATCAATACAATCAAACCACTCACCAATAATCCAACTATATAAAAAACATTATCTTCTTTTTCTTTTTCAAGGAAATTATAAAATATTCCGAATATAACTCCGAATATAGCAAAAAGACATGTACTATAAACCATTGCCAGATATTGTTTAGCTACAGAATATTTTATAAACTGTTCACTAATATTTTGCATATGAGGAACCATTCTAGAAACAATACCTTCCATTTTTGAGAAAGCCAGATTTACAGAATTCGTGTCTAACATTTTTGAAACTCCTTTTTGAATAATTATTTTGAATCTTGTTCCGGAACATCATTAAGAAATCTTCCGGAACTATTTTTTTTTTACATCATAGTTACTAAATCAAATGCTTTCTGTTTCATCGTTGCACCTGTTCCGAACATTATTGAATTCATTCTCATATCAGCATTCTTTTTAACTGCTACAGCTTCATGATCCGCAAATTGAGTAACTGCATTTAATAGACTCCATGCTGTTCCGGAAATACCTTTAAGATTATTTTTAGGATCATTTTCAAAATTGTTTTTAACACGAGTCATTATATTCTTTGCTCTTGTACTTGCTTCATCACCTTCTTCTTTTTTAGGAGCGAAACAATCAAGAAGGAACTGTTCAACCATTTTAGAATCAACCTGTTTTAATGCAAGATGATTAGCTATTTCTGAAAATTTATGTGTGTATTCTGCATTGATATTTAATATTGTCTGTGCTTCCTGTATCCTTGATGAAATATCTCCTGTATGACGAATTGATACTGCATTCTTAGCACCACGAATAGCAGCATTAAGAGTATTGTTACAAACCACTCTTATATTTGTAAAGAATGATTTTAATGCAAGTGATCCGTCATGAGAATTAAAAACACATATATAAGTATCAGAAACATCATCAGTACCATTTATTCTTACCTGATTTTTTGTCTTGGCTGTTGCAAATACTCTTCTACCACCAAATAAAGATCCAGCGGTTTCGTATTTTAATTCACCACAACCAACCAACGATTCAAAAAATGCAAACATTTCTGTATTCTGTATTGGTGCATAATCTTCTCCGACAACCGATAATATAGCTTTAGTATCATTGCGAACTATTGCCACTTTTTCCGGAACAGCGATATCCAAAAAAGGATCACAATTAGGAACAACCATATCCATTTTAGATACAGACCAATCCAAATGAGCAGCTTTAATCATTTCAAAAGAACCTACATCCTGTTCCAACTTCTGTCCTAAATTGTGCCACGGTAGATTTCCCGAAAAAGCCATCTCGCTGATTCCGTTTGTATTTGTAATTTCATGTGCCATATTAAAACCTCTTTTCTTGTTTGTTGATTTGTATCTGTAGTAAATATAAATGATGAAAACTCCAAAACCAAGAAAAAAATGAATTTAAGACAACTTTATTTTACGTTTAGTTTGGATAATCACTTAAATCTTTTATTAACAATCACTTATGAGAATGGTTCGGAACTTACTGTTATACCTATTCAAAACATTTCTTACAAAACAAAATATATTCAAGAACACTTATTAGATTTTTACAACAGACTTAAATCATATTCGGAATCTATTGGAATATTACTACTAGACAGAAATATCAAAGATCCTACCACAGAACTAATTTATAGGTGGTTTATCGAAGGAAGTTTAGAAAGCATTGTTTTGAATACTAATGAAGAAGAATTCCGGAAGATGCTTTAACATTTTCTGCTGCCTTTACGATTTATTTCCGTCAACGCATTATTGGCAGCAATTAGAGACACGGCTTCATCCGAAAGTTTATTACATACATCAATAAAAAAACCTACATTCATATCGCACACTGGGTTGCACTCTTCGGAGTAGTCAAAACACAGTAATGTATGACCATCAACATCACCAAGAGCCACTGGATATGATAACCCTAAATCAATCGACCGTTTCTGTATCAATGCTTTTATTACTATTTCAACATTGGATTTTCTCATCTTCAGCCTTTCCCGAAAGTTTACTTGTGTTCTGTCTTGCACAAAATGTTATTGCATCTAACGTTTAGGTTTGGTGAAGTGCCAAACCACTATAATCAATTATTCGTTTGGCATTTGGGTCGCAGCTGGCTTGTCCAGCGGAGCCACCAAACCGTTTGTTGTGCGATGTAAACCATGCCACTGCCTTTATTTGAATCTGATTGTTGCATCTTTGAAAACTAATCCCTCTGTAACGGTTCCCTCAATTCGAGTTCCATTAGGAGATGTTGCTATAAAACCTGTTTTGTAAACATCATCTTTCCCGCCCGCAAGAAAATCATAGCCAGTGAATTGAATGTCCTTATATCCATTTGCTTCAAGAATCCTTCTTGCACTATCCTCATTAGTGCAATTAGCAAAAAGTAACATTCCGATAACAACGATAATTGTCTTTAACATCTTTACTCCTTTTCAGCGGGTTTACCCGCGTTAATTATGCCTTGTGGCATGGTTTATTTCGCACAACGTTCTGCTATGGTGAAGTTGCGTACTCGCAATTTGGGTCGGAGCTTGCGGAAGCAAGCGGAGCCACCATAGCCTTTGTTGTACGAAGTGCCTTTTGGCGCTTCTTATTTCTTTCTACACTGAAGCCCATAACATGCTTTGCTCCGCACTCCGGGCACATTTTACCGCTACCTGCTAAACTCCACAAATATGCAGTTACTCTGTGTTTACAGAATGGACATTCAATAACACACTGAGAGCGTCCATGTTCTGATGAAAGTAAGAAGGCGTAATGTTTCTTCGATTTTTTATTTTCTTCTGTCATTTTCTCCTCGAACACTTGTGTGCGTTTCGCCTTGCGCCAAAAGGCATTTTGTACAACGTATATATTCTGTAATAAGTTCACATTTACATTTAAAATTTTGTATTATGTCGCACCGTTCAATGATTAAAATATAACAGATAAAAACCAAAAATCCTAATAAATAATTAAAAAATAATTTGTAGGTCGAAATTAACCGGTAAAATTTTAACAACGGGAAGAATGTTCAAAACCTTCTTGGCACACATTTCCAGATTACCAGCTAAAAGATAATGTATTCCGTTAGTACCTTTTACGAATGTTGGTATGAATAATTCGTCGGACATTGCTTCTGTTAAAATCCTTATTGGTTTATCTTCTCCGTATAGATTACAAAGATGGTAAAATCGTTCATAATCACCGGAATCAAGATCGAGATAATTGCAGTTGAATAGATTTGTTTTATTGAATTGTTTTGTTTCAATTTCTTCTATGTGTGATTTTTTTAATGCTTCGGAAAAATTGGTGGGAGATAAATTTAGTAATATGTGTTTCAGAATATTTTCATGATTTGTTTTTAGGACATCAATGAAACTATCAAATGTTTTCTGATATTTTCTGTCGGTCATTAATAAATCGAAATTGGGTTTCATAGGAATAGAAAGTTTAAAATTGTTGCTTCTTGTTTCTTATATTCTTCCTGAGCTAACTCTTGATATGTTTTGACCCATTTTAATCCATCCAGAGCGTCCATATCGGCATTAGGATACATACTATCAATATTTAGAAAGGAGAAATTATGATCTCTTTTTTCGATACGTTCTGCTGCATAGATAGCTGTAGTTGTAGCCTGTGATCGTGCCATACCAATAACTTTAACAGCATCTTTTATATTTCCTGATTTGACTGCTTTTTTATAACCAACGTCTTTATTATAGAATCCGGTTCCTATGTTTAGCATTTTTATTTTATCATCCGGATAGTTATTACAAATAGATGCATAAGCTTCGATTACGGGATTATTTGAATCTCCTTCACCACCATCACCATAAACTATTTGGTATTTATTATCGTTTATATTTCCGAAGTAGTAAGATGCCGCGAATGTTTTGGCTATTGCGTTTGTTACATATTCGTCTTTATAATTATCGTTCCATGATTTTATGAATTCGTTTTTACATTTGATCCAGTTTTTATTCACAGTAGATAGCATTAAATGTTTTCCGGTCGTTTCGTATATTTCGGACATTTTCATATTAGGGTGTTTAGAATATTTCAGAATAACATTTAGAATCGGATCTCTTTTATATTTTGGCATGTGTAGGAAAGAAGGCTTCCACCAAGGGCAATCAGGAATAAAATACTTATCACCCTCAAGATATAAGTTTCTGATTTGTTCAAGAGGCATTCCGATTAAAAGGCTTGCACCAATAATTCCTCCGGTTGATGTTCCAAAAAATATATCAACAAAGTCATATATAGTTTTTCCGTTACCAAATCTTTTCATTATTGATTGTGATAGTTGATACAAAATTTCGATAGTATAAGTTCCTGCCAATCCTCCACCGGGTAACACTAAAGCTAATTTCGAATCGTTTATCATAATTACTGAACTCCGGAAGGATTAGTGGATGTAACGTTAAATTGTTTCTGAACATCTGACCAATATTTTTTAGCTTTATCGTAATCTATTTGATGTGTCTCTATAAGTTTAATTATATCGTTATTGTTTTCTGGAATGATTTCGATAACTTTAACATAACCGTTTTGAAAAGCATTTCCATCTTTACCTGTAATTATATTCAAGTCTACAAATTCTTTAAATTTTTTATTAGCTAAAGAACCATTAGAGGCACATGCAAAAGTTAATTCACTATAAAGAACCCATTTACCTTCTTTATTGATAGGTGATATACTCCATCTAACAGACAACCATCCGAAAACATCTTTATATAATTTTGCTTCTTTTCTCAATAACCACGTTTTATCATTACCTCTTGAAATATTATATTTTTTTAATTTGATATTTATTTTATCACTATATTCCGGAGAAGTCCAATCAAATTCTATAATATCTTCCCCTAGTATTTGTCTTGTTCTTGCTATTAAATTCATATAGCTACCTTTTCGTATATTAGATGTTCATAAAGCCAGTTTGTTGTGAATTGGTTTTCTTCAGCAGTACCGTATTCCAAACTAAAAGATGAAATGGAATGTATGAGACAATTTTTGAAAGAGAGGATTCCGCGTTTTCTTTTGTTGTTATCGAGACTAGTTAAAGAAATATTGTTGATAATATTTTCTTTTAATGTTTCTGTACTAACTTTTCCGGACTTTAATTGCAATAGGTATTCAAGAAGATTGTAATAATTCAACATATCTTCGGTGATTTTGAACGTTATTTGGAAGTCGGAAAGATTAGTGTTTGGTTTTGCGTTTATAGAGAATCTTTTAATATTGTGATCATAAACTTCATCGATATCTAAATTCTGATCTGGTATTGAGATTGATTTACAAAAGTTCTCGTATAGTTTCAAATCAGTAACATTCGAAACACTTGGTATATTCGAAAAGTTTATACGCCATTTACCTGCATGAGAAACATTTAAAGTGTTCATGCAAGTATTTAGAAACTTATTTTTGTTATATCAGAAAATCCAAGAAAGCATAGCAAAATCTACAGAACATCCACCTAATTTTCTTTGTAGTTTTGATAGAGAAGAATAGTGTTTTTGATTATGTTTAAGTTGTCTCAGGAATTTTTGTTTAAGCTCATAGAATCTTTTATAAGAAATTGATTGTTCCGGAATGATGCTTAAACATTTTTCGATAACAAAAGAATCATCACCAGCGTTTACAAGAAATTTTCCGGAAAAGAATCTACCATTTAAAGAAGGATGTTTGAATTGAATATAAGATAGCATGTTTCCGGAAGATGTACAAATATTAGAATGGCAAGAACCGCTATAATTTATTTCTAAAGAACCGGTTACGTGTATTTTTCTATTATATTTTTCGCCAACTTTATACTCATCTAAATTATTTTCTATATTCTTTGTTTGTAGATTGATATTTAAATTAGAATTACAATAAGGACAGTGCAAGGAATCGTCTATAATAGTGTCGAACATTCCCATCAAACAATTTCCTCTTTAAAGAATTCGTCCGTTTTAAAACCTTCCATCCAGAAATAAACTATAGCATTATCACCAAGTTCTTCTTTAATCTTCTTGGCAATATTCAAACCTTTTTCATATGATTTTTTCCAAGCATTTTCCGAAATAAACACATAATTTACTTTATCATGATTCCGGTCATATTCATCTACCCATTCCAGACATTCTTTATATAGCTCTTCGGGAAATAAAAGACCTTCTTCACAAATTTCTTCATAATCAACATTTTCGTGATCTCTTAAATCTTCGGTGTTACAAATCCATAAACCAGTTGAACAGAAGTCAGGCATTACCAATAGTTTTTTTACGTCCACAATCTACCTCTTATTTTAATTAGTGCTATCATGTTGTTTTCGGTTTCATCTGCTATCATCTTTTGGTATTTAGCGGAGTCATCAAACATCATTCTATTTTTGATTTTTTCTTCCGGAGTATCTTTATTAATCATTCTGTATAGTTTAGGATCCCCATCTTCATCTACTTCCGCAACTTCAAAAACATTATCCAGATCAAACGCTTTAGGATTTTCGTTATAATATTTTTCCCAAGGATCATTTTCTTCATATTTTGGATAGATGAATTTCCACCAATGATACAACCTTAATGCTTCTTGGTGACTTTGTATATCATAATCGTAATCATATCTTTGTTCTTCCGGAATATTCTCGTCATCTTTTTTGGATTTTTTCAGGAACATTATATAATCCTGTAAATCGTTCACTCCTTTATGTTCTTCTTCTACAAATCTTACCAATAGAGAAAACAATCCATGAACCATTAAAGTTTCAATTTCATAATAACTAGGTTTCAAATCAGTTTTTATAACATGATATTTATTTATAGTTCTGTGTCTTATTGCCCAGATAAATCCACTAACACGAAATCTAATTCTACAAGGCAACTGTTCCCAAAGTCCTCCTATAAAACCATAACATTTAATATCACTTTTTAAATCTTTTTTGAATATACGAATTTTTTTCTTGATGGTTTTGAACACGTTATTCCTTATTCATTAAAATATCAAAGTGGTCAAACGCAAATTTCTTTTTCTTGATATATAAATCCGAATCATCTCTCCAAAATATTTCCTTCGCGTCGTCCCTTGCTATAATATTTAGAGTATCTTCCATAGTTAGAATAGGAATGCATTTGAACACTACCGATATAGTCCAGCCTCTCGGATCTCTGTTTGGAGTATCTGCTATGAAAACTTGTTGTAATAATGATGGTAGCAAACTTAAATTCGTTTCTTCTTTAAGTTCTCTAATAGCAGCTTGAATAATTGTTTCACCTTCATTAACAAAACCACCGGGAAGAGCATAACAATCTTTAAAAGGTTCTGAGGCTCTTTTTATAAGTAGTGTTTGATGAGTATTTTTAATATCGTTGTATCTTTTCACAATCACATCCACCGTCAAAGCAGGTCTGGCATAATCATATTCAAACATATAGATTATTCTCCTTAATATAGTTCAAAACATTTTCCGGAACTAAACCGTTAATAGGTCTTTTATTTTTAATCTTTTCACGAATTATTGTTGAAGAAATTGGTAGATAATCTTTTCTCCTGTACTGTTTAACGATACAATTTTCTTTAATATATTCCGGATTCTTCCAAGTAGAAATATCCCAATCATCACCAACAAAAAGATATAACGGTAAATCGGTTTCTTCTTTTTTATAATGTTTAATAAGCTGGTAAGTGTATTGTTTCCGAATGTCTCTTGGAAGAACGTTTGATAATCCTTGATCAAATATACCTAAACAACACATTTGTAATCTTTGTTCATACGGAAGACATTTTTTATATGTTGGTTTATAAGTAGTTATCAGATCAAGCCTAGCAATATAATCAAAAGAAGCTATCTCGGAAATGATTGAAAGATGGCCATTATGGAACGGATTTGCGGAAAGTCCAAATATACCAATACCTTTTTCCATTACTTCCCCTTTAACAAAAATTGCTTTTTAATATACTCGTTTGTGGCTGTTGTGTCTATAATTACTTTGTAGATTTTGTTCTCGTAAAGATAATGTTTGTCGAGAATTTTCTGATTATATTCATAGAAGCTGTTTGACGTTAACTCTTCCGGAGATGATTTGAACAGTATAATAAAGAAAAATACCAACGAAACTAAACAAGTCATTACAGCAACATTTTTATCATCTTCGTCAATAGAAAAAATTATTACCGCAACACTAACCAAAATTATCACAATTGAAACCAAAAAAATAATTAACATAGAATCTCCCTCGTTTTTCTTACATTTACACCAATATCATAAAAATGTTTAATTGTTTCTTCTGTTTTATCAAGTCCAGCGGTAGCATCATTAACCAGATATATTTGTTTATTCTCTACCCATTCTTTTTCAATCAACCCGTCTATAAATGCTTTCACACAGATATCGGTAGCAATCCCACTTACAATAATTCTTTCTTCTGCTTCAAAGGCATATTTCAGTTTGTGTATAAAAACATCTCCGTCTTTTTTATCCCATACATTATAAGTTTGTTTGTGTAGATTAATATTCCCATCAACTTCAAAATAATTATTAGCACCAGAAGAATATTTCAAGCAATGTTCCGGAAAGATTTTGAATTCTGGATCATTAACACTATGCCTATCAGAAGTTGTTAATATTGTTTCTCCATTCAATATAGCATAACCATAGAGAGCATGAAGATTAACCATTATTTTAGATGCTTCCGGAACATATAGTTTACCATTAGGATTCAAAAAATCATATTGGGTATCTACAAAAACTATCATGATTAATTCCTTTCCTTTAATCCATTTAGTTTTTCAATTACTTCTGCTGCTGTTGTAAAAAATATTCCTATACCTCCAGCTTGATTCCATTGTCTGATATTTGGTTCATAATCATCTATCAAAACATCATTCTTATTATTAACCCAAAATTGTTTATTAGCTGCTTTCTGAGAAAAATTTAAAGGCACATCTATATTGCGATTTTTTAACCATATCTCTTTACCATATCTAGCACCTTCTTTATCTGGATTTGAACCACCAAGAGAAGTTAATATTTCTACATTTACCAAGTCCTGTAAATAATTCCACAATTTCTTACCTTCTGGATGCCATTCGAGATCAGTATAAAATTTTGCTATATTACCTTGTTTTTGAATATGTTTCCAGAGATCTAATTCCGGATCACCTTCTCTTAAATCTTCTATTCTAGTCTTACCATCGATTTCAAATATGGCTCGATCGAAATCACACAGAACACCATCCATATCACAATAGATCATTTCAATTCCTTTCAACATAACAAACAGGAGGCATATTATTTTTGAATTCGTATTTAACATGTCTTGTGATAAAAATGTTAAAAACCTTCTTTTGTTCAGGAGTCATTTCATCATATACTTTTACTGAACAACCATCTATCGAACCATTATCCCGAATTTGCTTTTTAACATAACACCTCTGACCACCAAGCATTGATTCAAAAGTTTTCATAGCCCATTCCAAATCATCGTAGGAAGCTCCCAGTTGGCTTTCATCACTTCTACTATCACTCCATAGCTCATCTGTTGGAACTGCCTTTGTAATAGCTTCTGATACGCCTAGAAATGAAGCTAGTTCTCTCACTTCGGACTTCATGAGATCACCGATGGGACTAATATCTACGCCTCCATCTCCATACCGCGAAAAAAATGAAATTCCCGTATCTTCAATTTTATTTCCTGTTCCGACAACTAATCCACTAATTGTATTTGAAAACATATATAAAGAACACATGCGGATTCTTGAACTTAAATTTGCATAAGTAAGTTCCGGAACATCGTTGGGATATGTTTTAAGCATCTCATTAAAAGGAATACTCAAATCAATTTTATACACTTCAACGTTTGGATATTTCTCTTTCAACCAGTTACAGTGTTCCGAGGCTCTTGTTGTAATTTCTGATTCTTTACGATTGATAGGAAGTTCTACTAAAATTGTTTTAATACCAGTAATAGCACATAATGTAGAAACTAATCCCGAATCAACTCCACCAGAAACACCAACAACGAATCCTTTTGTCTTTGCTGTGTTGTTATTATAATCCGTTAACCATTCTGTAATCTGATTCTTAACATTCTCACAATCCATTTTCAAAATCTCCTTTTAAAGTAATATAACCACTTTTTATTTTAATCCGAACGTTATTTTCAATCGTTTTTCAAAAGCACTATCTTCACACATTCCTTTTCCTTTTGAATCGGATATTTTAGCAACAGGAGAACCATTTACTTTTGTTAGCTTCATGACTATTTGTAACGGTTCTATTCCTGTATTGTTTGTGAAATATGTTCCGATCCCAAATTTAACATCAATGAACGGATGATTGGTTGTTAGCATATATCTAAAAATATCATCACATGTTTTTGGTGTAAGTCCGTCTGAAAATAATAATTCTAAGTTCGGTTCTTCTGCTTCTGATTCACCGTAATGAGAAAGAACCTTATCGATAAATTCAAAAGGACTTCCGGAATCATGCCGAATAGTATTGAAATTATTTTTAAAGAAATCATCCCAATCATTCAGGAAAGCATCTATACCAATACAATCCGAAAGTGCTGTTGAAAGTTTGCCTCGGAATGTTAAAAGCCAATTGTTCAAAGCATCTATCTGAAAGTTTCTTAGATTATGTGAAAGGACTTGGAATGCCTGTAAATATTCATGTGCCATACTTCCGAAACATTTCAAATTATGTTTCATTGCAAAAAATACATTAGATGTTCCGGAAAGATTCTTACATGATTTTATACAGGTTTCGTGCCACTTCTTTGATAGCCTTCTTCGAGTTCCCATATCAACAAAACTAACACCTAAATTTTCACAATCAATATTAAAAATGTCTAGTCTTAATCTGGCTTCTTTCATGTCTACTTTTTGATGTTTAAAATATATCTCGTTAACAATAGCCAGTATAGGAACTTCTGCAAAAACAGCTATATCCAATCTGCCTTCAACATCAATATTCAACTCATTATTCCGATCATAAATTGCAATATGGATGTCATTAAGATCTATACGAAGAAGAAATTCATTAATAAAATCATCATCAAATAAATTTAACGAATGAAGATATCCAAGTTCTTCCGGAATATTGCATTTAATGTTTTGCCATAGTTTGATCTCTTTCTCTATTTCTTTTTTATATGGTAGGAGATCTTTTGCATTACGACACTTGAATTTATATTGTACAACAGGGGTTTCAATATTCATTCTCTGACAATATTTTCTATAACTATAAGACATAGAAAACTTATAAAGATCTGTGTCTAGAAATGACGTGATTATCATTTTTTATTTTTCCCTGTTAAATATTTGATTTTTGCTTCTTCCCATTTCTCAGATAAAAAACTATGTGCGAAATGACTAGTTACAATTATTAAACACGATGCGGATATACAGATTACACCGAGTTCATGAGAAGGGATATTAAAATTCCAGATATAATTCATAAGAGAACCTATACACCAAGTTGAACCCACTAATATTCCTATAAGTATACTGATTTTAAGAGCAAATATAACAAGTCCTTTTAACACATCCCATAAAAATAATAACAAGACTTTCAAAAACATTCAAACCTCCAACATTTTAATTAGTTTCACATTATATTTTCCAATTAGTTTTTTACATTTATTACAAGGCTCTATTGGCAACAAATCACCTCTAGGATTGACTCGGAATAATATCATAGTTGTTATTTTTCCACCATGTTTACTAATAGCGTTTTGTTCAGCGTGATTTCCGGCACCTCTTTTATTGAACTTCCCGGGTGTGTTTGTGTGGACTCCTATTAACTCACCTCTTTTATTCAGGCATATTACGGAAATCTTAAACTTACAATGAGATTTCTGAGCCTTTGTGATAGCTGTTTTATAATACTTTTTATTGATAGTCATGAGTTGTAATCATTCAAACCATTAAGACCGTTATTCATAATTTGTTTATCACCTTCCAAATTATATACTTCAACATGTTTTTTATTGATGTCTTTTAATATCCAGTATAAACGGAATATAGACTTTCGATTACCAAGCCATTCCAGTTTATCATCCGCATCTAATTTATCTTCCGAATTTGTTACATACCATATCAATCTGAATCTCATATAGTAACTTTCAAAATCTTTTTAACAGGGAGTAATTGAAGAGTATTTCCAGTATATGCGATCACTAGTTGAAAATTATCCTTTATATTATCTTGATGTATATAATAACATGTATCGTGACGTAAACTTAATGAGTACAATTTATATATCATATTTTTGATTTCCACCACACTAAAATTTTGATTATAAAAGGTAGAATTGGTACTGTCTATAAATTTTACAACATCATACACGTTAAATTTCATAACATACTCACTTTCAAAACTTTTTTAACAGGAAGTAGATCAATTTTATTCGGATCTTTTTTAATTTTTTCTTTAGAGAAGTGTGTTAAATAATAGTTATAATAATCTTCGCGATTGTTTAGCACCCGCCCAAAATCATCGGGGTAAATTTTGCTTGTCATATAGTCAAATTTACTTAGCGTGGTGAAGTCGAATACCATATTTTTCCTTTTCTAAAATATAATAGATGAAAGTTTTAAATCCTAATTATTTCTCAGTAATTATTTGAATAGTTCCGATTATTGATATATTTTTATCCAACTCTATCCAATTCTTATAAAAAACAATTTTCTTAACATTCCGGAAAACTCCTACTGTGTCACCTCCGGAAAATTGAACCACCGTGTATGTTTCTGATTTGTTAGACCGTTGATCTTTTTTATCCGATTCAATTAAAATCAAAGTAACAAAACTGAAAAATAATATTGTCCCTATGACTACTAACAAGGCTTTCATGATTCGTTCTCGTGAATATAGGTGTCAACTTCATCCAGATCCATTTCAATAAAAGTTCCTCGGGAATATAGTTTAAAAAGTTCTCCTTCAAAACCATACAGACCACCAAGAATCATATTACTTTTTAATTCTTTTCTGTCTAAATGCACATTACAAATTTTATTGTTGTTAATCATTAATCGGATATCACATAAATATTCACGTTTGCCTTCTTCCTTATCAAAACCGACGTGTGTAAAACCATGTGAATCGGATGTAATAAATGTAATATTGTGTCCTTGTTCTTCATCATCTAAATCTTCTTTGAATTTATCTACCAGCTCGGATATTTTAATTTTTTCCGGAACTTGCTCTAGAAGAATTTCGTCCATCATTTTCTTTGATTTTTCAATACCATATTCCGTCAATGCTTTTTCAATAGTGTTTTTAACCAGCACAGAAAGATTGTGATTATATTCCGCGAAGTTTGTTTTAGATAGATCAAGACAAATGTTTTCTTTAATTTGGTTTTCGATCTGTTTTGCAATATCTCCGTAGCTAGAAAATAATCTCTGACATGTGCTTCTAACCATTTCGGTAGTTTCTTTTTCAATGATCTTGTTAAAAGAACCATCCTCGATCATTTTCTGAATTTGCTCGGATAATAGTGTTTGTAAATCAATTTGCATTTGTTACTCCTTCTGTTTCTATGTTATCTTCTGGTTCGGCGCTTTCTATATCAACGGTTCCGGTATCTAGTTCTTTTGTTTCAAATTCAAGAAATTTAAATGATTTCAATTTGTAAACGTCGATATCATTAACTTCTCTTCTTAATACAATACCCTCGCTTGGAACTTTATTCAAGCAGTATTCGCATTCTTTTTCCAGATATGTTTCTTTTAATTTATTGATGAATGTTTCCTGCCATACTTTCAAACCTTCTTCGGAATCAATATCTGTAATAGGAATATCATACATGTCTTTAGCATAACCATAATAGAATTGTTTTACGGCATTCAAACCCTTTTCTCTACACCAATCCTGAACTTGTTTCGCCGACCATTCAAAAACATCGCCCTGAGCATTTACAGAAGTGATACGATAAATATGTACAGAGAAATTATTTGGTTCGTTCCCATAATCAAAACTTTTCTGTATCATTCCACCAGAAGGAAGATGACCAACAATTTCCGCATAATAAGTCATACCTTGTTTCAGAGTATCTTTTATTTTATCTGCTGCTAGAGTCCATATATCTTCTTTATAAAAATGTTGGTGTACTTTATTCAGGTCATCGTTTTTCACCACTTTTCTTGATGAAACGATAGTTGCATATTCGGTATCAACAATGTTTACTTTAAGAAATTTTAAAATCTTTTCCGGAATACTTAATTTCTTTTTGCAGAGAATGTTTCCAACTATTAATGATGACCCATGCCATTTAGATGTAATGGATATAATATCTTTCGGTTTAATCTTCCACAAATTCTTCGCTAATTGCATTGTGTCAATATGATAGTGAAATTGATTCTCTAAAAGTCTAGATACCTTTTTCTTAAAACCCTTCTTCAAATTATTTTTTTCGGATCTGGAATACTGTACTCTTATAACATACTTCTTACAAATCTTTATTCCGGAAACCTCGTCAAAAGAATCCCCTATATTGAAACAGTATTTTGTAAATGATAGGCTTTCGATAGGTAGAAAAATTCCCATGCTTTTCTGATTACGGAACTTTATGCAACGAATTCTTCCGGACTCATCGAAATAACCCTTCTTTGTTTTATCTACATTCAATTCTGCTTTTCTATATAAGTTATTCTGTGATAAAAACTGTTCGGATAATTGGCATTCAACAGGAAAGAAAACTCCTATCTGTCCTATTTGTGTATCTTTTCCTACAATAACCTGATTACCATAAATAATAGCACCTACTACATTATCACAATTTTCCAGAGGTATTAATGTTTTTATTTCAACAATCTCTCCGCAATAATTCTCGTTCTCGGGTTTCTTTAGACTCATTTTCATATTCCTTTTTTAACGTGTATATTTTATTTATGCTTACCGGATAAAAATCATTATTATCTACACCAACATCATATTGCAAACCTTGACCTTTTAAATTACCGTGAGAATGTCCGAAACACTGAAAGCTACCGTAATGACTTCTTGTCCAAACCCTTCCCGCATAATGATCGCAAACAACATACAGACCATCAATATTTTTCTCCCACCGTTCATGATATTTTTCTTTATCTAACCATCCATCATGTGAACCTCTTAGAAAAATATGATTACCAGTTAATTTTGAAACATAATTTTCATAAACAAAATCACAATTGTGTAATAGTGTAAAATCTCCACAATGAATTACTGTATCATTATCCTTTACTACCGAATTGTGCCTTTTAATTATCTCATTATCCATTTCTAACACTGTCAAAAAAGGTCTGGAACAATATAGGATTATGTTGTTGTGTCCGTAATGTTGATCCGCCGTGAAAAAATACATTTAATCCCCTTAATCTATTATTTTCTTAACTATTACTTTCGCTTTATCTACCCAATTATTAAACGTCAATTCTACTTCATCTCCAACCTTTTTATTTTTCAGATATTTCAACCGCGATATTCCATGACCTAAAGAACAGTTTTCTAAATTTTCTTCCGGAATTTTGCTCATATCTTGTTCGGTGTTATCTTTTATATTAGTTATTTTAATCTTTCTCCATATAGATCCATCACAAGAAACTTTTTCGCAATTAGCACATACAGTTATAGTTTTTGTTGGCATTTATTGTTCCTTTTAAATTTCCATACCGTGTGATTCTTGTTCCCGAAATCTTTTTAAATCTATCTCAAAGAATGGTTCCGCAATTTTATCGTTAACAATTTTTCTAATATCTTCCGGAACATTCCTACAAATTAAATTATAATCTCTAAATCCTTTTATTAGTTTCATTTCTCCATTATATTTTTCATATCTTATAAAACAAGATACAATCGAATGAATTTTACTTTTACATTCGCCAACATATCTATAAAACGTTCCACCTAAATCGGCTTCGTCAATAAATTCCCAATATTCTTCAACCATTTTTAATTTTCAGATATAGGTTTCTTTTATATTCATTTCGGTGTGGATGACAGAATCTTTGGATATGAGTTGTGTCTATAGAAAGTTCTGTTTTATAGGGAGTACCACAACAATCACAGTTTCGTACATAAAGAGTTTGTTCCGGATATTTCTCTACTTTAATCCACATTTTACTATAATTTTTCAGTTCTTCGTTATCTCCTCTTTTTCTTCCGGTATTGCAATTAGAACAGAAAACTTTATTGTCTTTAATATTGTACATTTGTTTTCCGCATTCTTTACATGTACGGTTGTATTTTGTAGCTCTTGTTCTGAAATAGTTTTGAAGTGACATGTTGTTCCTTTTATAGTTGTTTAAGATTCGTGTCTATCTAAATGAGCTACTTCACCCCAATCAACAGGGGGTTTATTCTGTTTGTTGGTCATAAGCCATAATACTTTTGTTTTAGAAGGTTTAGTTGGAGCATCTGCAAAACCATCTGTGTAAATTATAAGTCCGTCAATATTTTCTTTTTCTGCTAGGTTTATAATTGCCTGAAAATCTGTACCACCTCTACCATGAACTTTTACAGAATCTTTTGCCTTTCTCCATTTTTTCTCTATATGCTTAATTTCTGTATCAAACTGTACACAAGAAAGTTCGGAATGCTTACAGACAGAATTGATTACCGAAAATGCTTCTGCTAAATCTTGATCTGAAACACTTCCGGAAACATCAACAGAAAACATAATTTTACTTTTATAATCTCTTCTATGTCCCGGAACTTCAAATTCTCTTCTCCGGTTCATTTTCATTCTAATTGCGTGTTGCTGTGTAGTTGTTACCGATGTTGTGAACCTTCTTAGAATATCTCTCCAATAAATTTTAGGAGTAACAGAAGCAATAATATCACCGACAGCTTTACCAGTATATTTTCCCCATTGCTTTGATGATCCTTTATTTTGATTTATCAGTTCTTTTACTTCTGCATCCATTAACTGATTTTCTTCCCAGTATTTCGCAGTATCACCAAGTTGTTTCATATACTCTTTTAAATCTTTGGTTGCTTTCGAATCTCCTTTTTGTGGTTCGAGATTCATCATAGTAGAAGGAATTTTTGGTGTATTTTCTTCCAACCATTTAAAAAAGAATTCGTAATAAGCATTATCCTTGAAATCATCAATACCAAACATTTCAGGAGTTAATGTCTTTGATTCGGAGCAGTCGTGCAAGCAGTTATTTACGGTCAAATTACTTGCTAGTGCTGCGAGTTCCCTTGGTGACTTTAAACGTGTTGTGGGATGTCTGTAGAGCATTCTGAAGCCTTCCGATACCAAAACAAATTCCAGAACCTCATCGTTTATTTTATTAATGTATTCCGGATTATATTTCAAAGATGGTCTGGAACCTCTTGGATCGATAGCTACGGTTTTAATTGTAGTATCTTCTTCTTTTTCTAATAAGCAATATGTCTGAAGTAAAACTGGATCGTTAAAGAAAAATTTTGTAATCTGGTTTTCAATACGGTCTTTAGCACTCATGAAGTCTTTTCTCCTGTAAATCGATTCCACATAGTTCCACAGTCAGGACATTTCCAATAAGAGATACCGTCATATTTTTGTGCATCTTCTACACCAATCAATCTTGAAAATCTGTATGGTGGGGAATAATATTGTTTGACTGTGATTTCAATTTCTTCTTTTGTTTTCCACGGTTCTTGTTCATGAAGTTTTTCGACAATTGATCCACCATCCCACGAAGAACCACATTCCGGACATTTTTTTAATTTTTCCATTTAACACCATTTCTTCATAAAGTCATTGGATTCTAACACATGGAGATCTGTCAAAAAATTATGGTACACATTCATCTGCATTTTTCCTTCTTCGTTACCATCTAATCTATCTCGTTTTTCAATTTTTCGATGTTCAATTCTTTGTAATAATTCATCATCGATATTATCAAACATAAAACTCCCTTCGATTCAATTATTTGTGATTTGTTTGCAGAGATTATAATATAACTGTTAATGATTCATAAACCAAATAAAAAAGAGGAACCAAAGCCCCTCTTTTGAAATTAAACTTCATAACTTAATTTTTTAACTAACCGTAATTACTTTTTCTTTTTCCGGAACAGCTTCTACTATTAACAATCCATCAACCATTTTTGCCGTGACAGATTCCGGAACAAATAACACCTTTAAATTTGTGGTGAATGAGTAATCTTTAACCACATTGTCGTTCTGTTTTACTGTGATGGATATTGTCTGACCTCTTACCGAGACACTTACAGATTCTTTTTTAATACCGGCTAATTTAAATGATGCCTTGAATGAATTAATAGTGTCTGTAATTATTGTACAAACATTATCAGGTACAATATAAAGATCATCACTTGACCATTCTAAATTTGTGGTTCGGTGTGTTAGAGGAAACCAACCGCTCAGATCATAGTTTGAATTATACGGAAAGCTAGGGAAACTCGGAAAACTAATTAGACACATATAAAACTCCTTTGTTTAAAATTTACAAAATATATCGCAAAATCAATGCCAGAAAATATTCCGGAAAATTCCAATAAAAACAAGCATTGACAAAATAATGTTTCATACTTGTACTAGCTGTGTTTCATTTGGTTGAACAATTTCTCTCGGAATAGATACCAAAGAAGAACAGTCGTCACACAAACCAACCAATGCATTCTTATGGATTTTATTATTTAAAAAAATATCTTGTGTATATAATGTAGCCGATGAAATTTTATTACACTTCTGACAATACACAATCATCATATCCGATTCTTTTCTTATATGTTTTTTATGAACCAATTTTCTTGTCTGTGCTTTCACTGGTTCATTATACATTAATAATTTTCCGTCTATAATATCTCCCATTCCTCTTGTTAAAATTGTGTGATGATTTGGACACAATATTATCAAATTTTCGGGACTGTTATTTTTTCTATTAAAATCTATATGATGTACGTCTAAACAACTCGATTCCAAAAACCATCCACATATTTCACATTTGTTTTCTCTGGTTCTTAAAGTTATAATTCTATAATCCTCGCCCTCTAACTTCTTTTTGTTTCTAAAAGTATTATAACAAGCATATGTACAAAAATGTTTTCCTGTGTCAGATCTAGGCATATAACAATTGTGTTTTTCAAACTCTGTCCCACATTCCGTACATTTAACTATAGTTCTATAAAATTGTCTCTGTTTGTTATAATAATTGTTACTGCATATTTTATTACAAAAATTTATATTATTTTTTAACGATAGTAATTTTGTACATTCTTTCCCACAAAACCCACAATTAAAATCAAATCTTTTTGCTGGTTCAAAAATAGACATATCAATAAGGAGCCTTGTCACCCAATAGAACAGATGCCATATCGTTGTTTGACAGATTCTTACGATATGCCTTCTTCCCGTATGTATAATCGTAGGCGCCCGGACAATCAAAACTCTGACCATCGAAACAAGTTTTTATAACCAATTTTCCTTCTTTACATTTCGGACATATTTCAGGAGGATTCATATCTTTAGGAACGGATGGACTTGTCGAATACTCTTCTTGAAAATCACACTTTGAACATTTGTAATCGTATAACATTATAACTCCAATAAATTTTTAAGTTTTTGTTTTATTGTTTTTTGTTGTAGCTTTAGAGTAAGTTCATCTATTTTATTTCTTGCCTCGTTTACCGCATTATAAAGAAAAGAATTGTCCGGAATATAACAAATTTTATCTCCTCTAATTTTTTCAATAGACGTAGAAACAAATTTTTTAGTGTTGAAGTTTTGGTTTAAATTTCTCGCATGTACATTTGAACTACATAAAATTTTCACATCTTTTACAGAACTTATTTTTGTTGTATACCCGATTTGTCTTCTGTTGGCAATCTCTTCTAACAATTCAAAATTTCTCATATCAACTCCTCTATTATAATTTCCGCACCTTGTTTCAAATTTTCCAGTGAACCATTATTATCAACCGTATAAACAAATTCAGTAAAGTTATCCAAAGCAGTTTCTGATTCATGTTCATTGACTGTATTTATAGAATCGTTTTTTCTTTCGACCCTTACTGTAATAAGTTCGTATTTATCACTTTGCATATTTTCTATTTCATTAGGGAATCTGACATCAGTAATTAAAATAAAATCTGCCTTACTGTTCAAAACTCTTTCTTTAGTTTGATTGATCCAGAAATTATCTTCAACACGTTTCCGGAATATTTCTGTACCATATATTTGTAATAGTCTTCTTGTAATTTCTGTTTTATTTTCGTACCAATTTTCATCAGCTATTTTCAACGATTCTATTTCACTATATATCTGATTAAATCTATGTCGTAAAGGTAGCATATCAACATCCCACTGAGAGGCATAATTACACATATCATCCAGAACATCCCGAACCAAGGATTTTAATTTATCAGAATAATTATTAAGATATTTCTGTACTTCTTGAAAATCATGTTTGGAACCGTCTTTAACACCTTTTGCGAACAGATCCATTTCAACAGTTCTTCCCTTTGCTTCTAGAGATTGTTTCATAAAATCTGCTAGTTGGTTTTTTCCTGAACGCATTTTTCCGCTTAACAAGATGACACTTTTCATTCATTCTCCTTCTTCAACAGTTCTTTATTTAATTTTTTGAAATATCTGTTTATAAATTTTGTTTCTGTTTCAAATGTTACTATAGGATTTTTGTTGTACTCTATAAATTCATCATCAATATAAACGTAATCAATAATCAATCTATCACATAAACCACAGAAAAAGGCATCTTCCGGAATTTCTTCGGCATCCTTGAACTCATAATAATTACCACAGTTAGGACAAGATATAGAAAACAGTATATCGTTATTTTTCTTTGCTTTGTTGTCAGGATGTTGTTTTGCGTTTTTTATTTCGGAAAGTTCTTTTTTATATACTTGTTCCGTTTCAAATTCAGTATGTTCACAAAGCCTATAAGATTTTCCTTCAACATCAATCAAATCAATAAACCTAAAAGAATCTAGTCCTAATCTTATTTTAATATATCCCGATTCTGTTTCGACTTGGCTCATACAGTTTTCAATACCTTTTAAGTAGCCTATTAACCATTCTTTATTTTTACATACAACAGGAACAAAATATTTCGGAACATAAAAGATAATTCCGAAATCATCTATAAATAATATTTTCCGGATTGCTTGTTCATTTTTATCGAGTAGAATTTCAGGTCGCATAGTAGGTTTTTATTTTCTTTATTGTTTCTGGTTGTAGTTTTTCGAGTAACATTTCTGCATCAACGGAACCTAATTGAAAGAATTCCGAAATCATTTTAATATCTTTTTCGTCTCTCTTTTTTGTTTTAATGTACGGAAGATAGACTTTATAATCTGGTAAAACATTTTTTAATAACCTTGCGTGAGATTGCTTCGGAATAGTTCTTTTGTTTAATTCTTCGGCAACTGGTAGAAAAATATCCGACATTGAAACACATCTATTAATCATATACGGATCATAAGTTGCTAATTCATGTTCCGGAAGATCGGACTTATTCATAAACAAATCATTAACATGTTCAAAAAGTTGCATTTAAACCTCTATTCAACAATTTCAAGAGTCTTTTTAATCTTTACTAGCGGATCATCTCCTAATAGTTTTACTCTGATATTCTCTGCGTTTGTTTTAATATTCTCTGTCATTAAGTATATAGTCCCATCATCTTCGGATTTTATAGACCTTATTTCTTTATACATTTCCTTATACAATATAATCACTTTGTCAGAAACCAGAGTTATTATTTTCCTCATCTGTTCTCTAGTAATTGTTGATTTAATATTGTACATAAGATCTAAGTATTCTGTAATTATTAAAACCATCATTTCAGTCTTTTGATTACAGAACATTGTGAATTCTGCTTCGGACATCTCGGTTATATTTGTTGTTTCAATAGATTGTTTTAATGAACTTCTTTTCAAATCATCCAGAACAGTATTAATAAGAACTTGAAAATACTTATAGTCGCGATGGGTTTTAACATCCTCTTCTTTATCTAATGCCTGACGTAATTCTTGGTAATACTGTTCCGTGAAAATATTCCTGATCTTTATGTTAACGTCTTCAACCACCATCATTATATGTGTTATTGACTCTTTAAATAGCAGTCTGTCTTTTTCTTCTGCTAGTTTTAAAGTTTCTGTTACAATCGTTTCCACTAATGACTTTGAACGATCGTCATAATTATAAAAATCAACTGCATTTTTAATCTTCTTACAAACTTCCCCATAAGGACATTCTTTTTGGTTAGAAGATGTTGTGAATTTGAACGGGCCAACTGATATATTAAGTATCTTTCCTAGAACAGAACTCAGAAGCAAAAGTACAATGAAAACTAAACCGACAGCTATCCCCAACACCAATAAAAAGATGTTAGGATTTTTTTGAATTAGATCTACAATTGCATTTAGTTCCATTATCTGTATTTAGAACTGTTTTCTCTTTCTTTTGTAGTACTGTCTTTGATGGAGTTGCTTCTAGAATTTTTTCTTCGATGCCAAGATATTCGTAAAGAGCATTGAACTTAGAATCTATCTTATCGTTTAAATCAGAACGGATGAGCTTTGCTAAATCATATAAATGTGTCATATCATCATCTACTCGTTTAAAATTATCGGCTACATTAATATTCTGATGAAAGGTTGTAAATGCCCCTACTAATGTTTTTCTTAACCCAAACTCTTTAATAATATTATCGGTCATTTCGTCTTTAATAACATCTAATTCTTTCTTACTGATTCCAAACATTTTAACTCCTTATTTTGATCCTTTTTCTGTCCACATTTTCTGACATATTAAACAAGTAAAATCCGTATAATATCCATCCTGTACCGGATCGTAGTTACCGAGATCTGCCCAGTGTTTCTTTTCAACTTTAAGATGCTCACAATCAGTCTGGACTTTTAATAATTCTGTTTCTAATTTATGAATTTTATCTTTTATTTTCTGGGCTTTTGTTTTCATATCTCGCCCCTTAATTTATTTCTTAATGTTACGATCTGGCTTTCATATAATTGACCACCTATACAGAATAATATCTCACCTTTTTTATAAATACGAGTTTCCGGAAAGAGCATAGACATTTTATATTTCTTGTATAATTCTTTGTGCTTATCTACATCAAAAATATGAAAGGATAATTTATATTTATTCATCATATCATCAACGTGTCTTTTACAGATCGGACAGTATTCCTTAACATATATAACAATGGTCGGAACCTCTTTCTGAATAATACTTTCAAACTCTTCTTTGGTATCTATAAAATTAACCATTGTCTTCCTCGAATTTTTTCCATGATTCTTTAAATTTGTGGTATAACGGATTCTCTTTTCTGAAACAGCATTCTTCCGGAGTTTTTCTAATACAAAGACTAATCATATCACCACACTCATTATGCTTCAAACAAAACCACCGCAAATCTTCTATCAATGGGTTAAGTTCTTTAATAGTGAACAACACACCTTTATTAAAATCATTTTTCATACGCACCCAATCAGTTCAAGAATACACGCTGCTATATGGATTTCTTTATCATTAGCGAAAGAATGCCATTTCATATAATCCGCAATAATTAATATAGCTTTTCCTTGATTTTCTTTAGGAAGCATTGGAATAAGGTTGTCGAATAATTCTCTGTACAAATCATCTATATTAACGTTATTTTCGATTATATATTTTCTTGCATTAGTCAGATCCCTATCCATAATAAATTTAAAGAACTGTTCCTGTAAATTTATTGTTGTGAAAATATTCGAATCAATTTTCCCATACATTTCGGAATATAGAGAAAGAGTATTAATCATCCGTCTAATATCAGGATAAAATTTCTCGACAACTTTTACCAATACGTCTTCATCATAAATTACTTTTTCAAAATCCAATATCCCTTTAAGTCTCTTTAATATTTTTGGTTTTAACTCTTCAACAACTTCTTTCAAATCAAACGCAAAAGGAATATTCTGGCAACGCGATTCTCTGAGAGGTTTAATAATTTTATGAATATTATTTGAAGTAAGTATGAAACGACAATATTTATGATACTCTTCTATAAATGCTTTCAATGCGTCTTGGAACGTATCAGATGCACGATCACACTCATCTAATATCACAACCTTCATTTTTGTTTTAGACCCTATTCCGACACTCATTACAAACCGTTCTATTTCGTTCCTGAGTGTATCAATAGAACCGGACTTTGAAGCATTGATGTAAAGATGTTGTGCACCTATTTCTGTACAAAGAGCTTTAGCAGTAGATGTTTTACCAGTTCCGGGACTTGTACTATAAAAAAGCATGTTCGGAATATCTTTTTTATTAACCTGTTTCGTGAAGAAGGTTTTTAATGTAGCGGGTAAAACAAGATCCTTAATAGATTTTGGTCGGAACTTTTCTACCCATAATATATTTGCCATTTCTTGTTTACTCATTACATACACTCTTTCTCAAATCTTTCGATGATACATATCCTATAAAAATCTTTTCTGTTTTATAATATTGGGAACATCTTACTAAAAATGATGCGTAGTAATTTCTAAGTTTTTCCGGAATTTCTACCCAACAAACAGGAGCTTTTTCTTTGGCTTCTTTAATACCTATTTCTAAATCAAATTTATCACCTTTTTTATAATTCACTAGAGAATATCCAATCTGAACTCCATTATTAACTTTTTCACCATAGAAGATTCCGAGTCGTTTTCCGTTATCATCTCGAATATAAGAATAAATAAAATTTTGCATACACGTCCTATTTTAAATTAAATGGCGAAGTTGTACTGTTATACGCATTTTCGCCCATAAATTTTTTAGCAAACCGCAAATCCTCTATATTTGGTTTGAGTCTATTTTCTATCAACCCACACTTTGTACATTTAACTGTATACGCCTCTACGTACTTAAAAAGCCTTGTACCATCATCTTTGAAGTGTCCAAACCAAAAGACTTCTCCCACACCATTATTATCGAAATACTTTAATTTGTGATGTTTAACTTTACACCCAATATTAATAAAAGGAAACGGTAAATATAGAATCCACCAACAAGTACACAAAAGAGGCAAGAGAAAGTAAACACTAAAGAAAAAAATAATATAAGTCATATATACCTCAAAAATAAAGGTGATCCGATTAAAGACCACCTTTTTAATAATTACTTCTTTTTTGCAGGATTCCGGAACAGCTTATAACCTCTTGTAGTTGGTTTAAGTCTTGATTCCGCTATTACTGTTTCTCTGCCTGTTTTAATATTTTCTACAAGAACATGCGATTGATGGATATGTAGAATTCTCAGGCTTCTCTTCTCTCTTCGTCTATCAGCATCCAACCAGATCTGACCTTTCCTAACAGTTTTCTTCTTTGTCATCGAAACTCCTATTTTTTGAGATTTTGGTATATACATTTACAGGCAATAGGAACTTTATTGTTTCCATCCAAAGCAATTCCTGTATAACCTCTTCCGAAACATTTTTTACAATTTTTTTTCGGATTACTTATGGTTACAGAATATCTTTTAGCAGATTCAACAATTTTATCCCAAGGTGAAAGTTCCTCATAATTTTTAACAGTTCCGCTTTCTGGTTCAACAAAGACTACCTTTTCTTCTGGTAAAGTATAGTCTTCAAAGTTTTCCAATTCATCATTCATTCTTAACTCCTGCATAAATATTAAGATCAAACTCTTCCGAAACAAGTTTGAATCTTACTATCGAACCATTATAAACAAACACTTCATAATTACCTTTTGGAAGTGCTGTAAAAACATCCGCTGCTACTTTTGCATTTGGTTCTTCTGATTCAACCTTATAATCAAAATCCTGTTCAAAACTGTTATTGTGATTATGTGTGTGAAAAACAATCTTCAATTTACCTTCTTCTGATTTAATTTCTGTCCATACGATATCAGAACCCTTTTCACATGTACGGATCAAATTAACCATCTTCTTTATTTCTACAAGTTCATTATCGGAAATATTGAACGTAGAAGAAAGTTTAAAATCATCGAGATTAATAAAAACTTCACATTCAATAATTTCTGGTTCGGCCAATACATAACTAAATTTTGACTTATCTTTCTTAATAGTTAGTTTATTTTCTTTTAGTGCGAGTACCGGTGCCTGAAAACTATTCATTATCTGGAAAAAATCATGAAAATTATTAAAAGCAATTTTCGGAATATCAAACAGGAATTTTTCAACGGGTGCAGATAGATCATAAAACAATGTAGAATCTTTCCCAGCATTACCATTAAAGATTTTTACTCTCTCACCGTTCTCAATCACTACCTTAGAACTTATCACACACAACGAATCGATGAGTGATAAATAATTCTTGTCAAATGGAATCATGAACATTCTCCTTTATAATTTGAATGAAGTTTACCGTCTTTAGTTAGTATTTTTGCTTCGATTAAACGCTGTTCTACTATTTTCGGATTTGTTTTTATTTCGGCTTTTAATTCTTTTAAAACTTTTCGCGCATCTTCTATATCATTCATAGTTTTAATATAAGCACTTTGAATATAAAAACAAGAGGTTAACTGACTTGATCTTTTATTATGTAAATGTAATCGTAAAGTTTTAATCTGAATTCTTCTGTTTTATTATATCCACACGTTTTAAATTCTGGACACAAACCATTTCTATAGATACATTCCGGAACACAGACAGAAACTAATTCCGGTTCTTTTGTTTTAAGCATATCTAGAAATGATTGCCATGCTTTTGTTGTTTCTGGATGAGCCTGTTTACAAAGACGTTTTCTGGATATGCTTATTATAGATTGTGCGTTGGCTATACAATTATGATTTACAGGAACGGATTGAATTAAACTATCTCTATTCTTTCCTGTTCGATCATCTCTTTGTGTGGTGACGAAATGTTCTGTATTATTTTTAGAATGTCTCACAAAATGAACGGATATCCAAGACTTTATTCCTTTCCATGTCCAATCTATCATCTTCTTTCTTATCGGGGAATGTTCGGAAAGATATAATTTCTTTAACCAACTTCTAGACGGTGGTTCTAATGCACTCGGTTTATTTACAGTGTTCCTAGCTGCATCTAACATCTCTTTATTGTTATTTGATATGTAATTTATTTTAATCACATCTTCTCCACTATTTTATCTGCAATACCGTATTTAATAGCTTCTTCGGGAGTTAACCATGTGTCGGTTGGTTGTAGTAAAAAATCAATAATTTTCTCTTTATTTTTCTTTACTGTTAAATGTTTTCTATAATGATTTCTAATTTGTTTCGCTGTTATTTCGAATGCTTTTGTCGCTCCTAATAATTCATGTTCTTTTCCATGACTTCCCCAAGAATATTGATGAGAAAGGATCAAAGTGTTTTTTGTAATCGTTCTGGTGCCCTTTTCTCCTGTCATGAATATCAACAATCCACACGAACAAATCTCCCCTAAACCTATTGTCTGAATCGGTATTTTTGAAAATTCCATAAAATCAGTTAAACCAAAAGAGGCTGTTATTAATCCACCCGAAGAATTTATATATAATTTTAATTTAGATCTTTTTATAGGATTTATATTTTCTTCTATAATCCATTCTATGCTAGGTTTCACTGTCGCGGTTGATATATCTTCCGTCAATAACATTATACCACAATCTTTTAAACTTTTTGAATCTTTAACTGGCTCCATGTATTTCCTCTGTTTTAATTGTGATTCGTATATCTTGATTTTAAAATTTTTGGATTATCGTTTTCGTCAATGTATATTACCAATTCGCTTTTTGTGAATATATTAAAAGGACAAGTAAAACAATTCCTATTTATTACAGAAATATCATCCATTTTATTTTCTTTTCTCAAATCATTTTTGTCTAGATATATAACGATGCCTTTAAACAATATCATCCTCCTTTGTATATAATTCTCCAAAACATAATTGACAAAACCATAAAACTAATAATATTAAAAATGCAATCGGTAGAAAAATAATAACACGAAAATAATTTTTAATCATGGTTTGAACGATAACGGATCTATTTTTTGTAAATTGCTTATATGATGTATTTCCGGATATCCATCATTACCCTTTACACAAATATATTCTATACCACCGTTCGTTAATTTTCTTAAACAACGGTAACAAGGATAACACTCGCTTCCAGATTTTTCTATGAATTCTCCAGTCTTAACACCAAAAGCTGATATATAAATAGTTGATCCTTTTCTATCTTGGGGACTAGAAAAAATTATAGCATTTTCTTCTGCATGAATAGCCGGACAATCTTCAAAGCCAGTTCTGCTTTTAACACCTTCTCTTCTGCACACACCAGTATCACAACAATTAACCGCACCTCTACACGATCCATTATATCCAGTAGATTTTATAACATCATCTTTTACTATAACAGCTCCGTACATACTTCTAATACAACTAGATCTCTTAGCAACAACAGAAGCAATATTCAAATAATATAAATGAGTAGGTGTCCTTTGAATCATTTGGATTTTCTCCGGAACAAAACCTTATTAAAAAAACCACAAGGAATAAAATATCCTAGTGTAAACAATCCCAATACACTACCTCCAAACAGAGCAATCAACAAATCCGCTATTGTTATTTCACCATAATCATTTAAAATAGAATAAATCATTACGGAAACACCCACGATACACCATAAACAAATTCCGATAATCCAAATCATATCCACCTCTTATTTTTAAATGTCAAAATAAAAACTATCAAAAAAGGAACAATAGGAATCAAACCAATTATCATGACCAATCTAGTTTCTATTGAATGAAAATCACATAAATATATAATTAACTGAAATAAATACATAACAATTCCTATAGCGATCAACCACTCCATTATTCCTCCACTTTCCAGAATATTTTATTACAACGAGAACACTTATTTATTTTTATTAAAGGTCTATTCAAAACATCTTTCAGAACAATTAGATCCATATCTCTTTCTAAAATTTTCTGTTTAATATGTCCTAATAATATACACACAATTTTTCTAAAAACTATCAACAGGATCTCCATTTAATTTGTAGTTGATCGATTTCTTTAATACGTGCTTTCGACATTCCTCTTTTTGCTAATCTTCTTACTCGTTCTTTTTCATCACAACTGGCAAATAACACAGTATCAAACCTTTCACAAAATTTCGGTAATATTCCATCCATAATTATATCTGAATGTTTATAGAGAAGTGGTTTGAAAATTTGCTTGAATAATAGATTTTCTAACTGCTCTCGGAATAACTTATCACTAATCAAAACTTTTATCAACCTATCCTTATCCACAACCAATGTCTGAAATCCTTCTCTCGGATCTATACAAATAACTTCTCCGTGATTCTTTGATATAAAATCCCTAATCACAGAATTACTTATATATGCCTCTTTTACCATCTCATCACAATTCACAATCTTATATCCAGAATTCTTAAACAAAGCACTTATTGTAGTTTTTCCTGAACCTGCTTTACCATATATTCCAATTTTCATTTTAGTAGATACCTTTCTGCAAATTCTGGGTTAAACTTCCGAAGACCTCTAATCTGACTCGAAGAAATATGTTCCAAATGCTTATCACAAAAGAAATACACAAATTGGATTTTATCATTTATATCCAGTACAGTTTTTCTTAAATTATCTTCATAGCCAATATCGTGAACATTCCTCAAACCACGTACAAAGAAAAATTCTACATTGTGAACTTTCTGAAATAATTCTGTTATCAATCCGTCATATATCACAACCTCATTCAAAAGAGATTCCGGAATAGATTCTTTCTCTTGTTCTTTATCCGGATTAATCCCTCTCGCAATAATCACCTTATCAAACATGGCTTCTGCTTTTCGAACAATATTAAAATGCCCTATATGAAATGGACTAAATGATCCCGGATAAATGCCTATCTTATAAATTTTGTTAGATATATATTCAATCAATTCCGGAACATGTGGTAAATTGTGCTTCTGGGAAATGTTATACAGAAATTCAATTCTCTTGTTTCTATATATTTCAATGTCCACAAACTGATATTCTTTAAAGATACCGTTCTCATACTTAATTAAATCGTTTAGAGGCTTTTTAAGGACACTAATATCCAAGTTAATCATTATATCGGTTAAAACATTTCCCGTGATTGTATGGTGTTTAGTCGCGTTTATGCAGTCAACTACTAAAGAATCTGGTTCCAATCCTTCTAACGTCATAAACCATTCATATCTTTTTATTGATTCTTCTTCATTGTTGGATTGCCTTGGATCATAAACACAATCATGAAACAGAATAGCCATAGAAAGAACTTCGGTATCTGCTTCGTGTAATTTTAAAACATCCAATTCACCAAGCATTTCTATAATATGATTTCTGGAATGATAGTAAGGCTGTTTGTAAAAATTTTCAAAAACATATTTGGAAGCGGTTTCGAACAAAGTCATCTAAAAACTCCTCTTGAAGAAAAAATACAGAGAGGGTAGGATTCGAACCTACAAGGGATTATTACTCCCGGCACATTAGCAAAGTGCTGCGTTACCAATTACGCTACCTCTCTAAAAAATCCCATAGTACGAATTTGAATCGTAATCTTTAGTTCCACAAACTAAAACTCTAACCAATTGAGCTACTATAGGGGTGAAAATATAGCGGAGAATGGAGTTGAACCATTTTGTCAAGCTTATGAGACTCGTGAGTGACCGTTACTCTACCCCGCTTTGTTTTTAATCTTTCTCTAACTCTCTTATGAAATTAACACAAGATTCAGACCATCCGTTAATATGTATCCAAGAACCATATCCTACACCATTTTTATCAGGAGAAACATTAATAATATATCCTTTAACATTCTTGGGACAGTTTGGAACAGCATCTTGACTCTGTTCGTCTGTAATAACAATCATTCTTTCAATATCTGATTCACTTCCAAAAGTTGCGTTAATAGCTGCACCCATAGCCGTTCCACCGTGATCCTGAGAATTGTGCATTAGATCTTTCAAAGCAAATCCTCTTCTCGGAGCCATTTTACATAATTGATTAGAAAAAGTGAATATCGAAACATCATCACAAATTTCTCTGGCTAATATTGCGACACCATAAGCAGCATCTAATCTTGTTAATTCACTTTTTGCTGAAACTGTTGCATCCATACTTCCGGAAACATCAACCAGAATAACTGTCTTCCCTTTAATCTTTTCTTCAGCAATAACACTCTTAAACATCAACTGCTCTAATTCTGGTTCAAGATCAGGAGCATATTTAGCAGCACTTAAAAATCTAAAAGGCAATACTCTATCAATCTTCATGGTATTCAAAGCATTCTTAATAGCAGTTTTCGGAACATTCTTTTCAATCATATTCCGGAGATTTCTTAATAATGCTAAAGAACCCAATTTATTTTCAGAAAGCAATCTTACCCATGAATCTTTATTATTACCTTTTCCAGAAATTTCAACTTCCCATGTATCAGGAGTTTTCAGTTCATCTTTTACTAACCGATTCCAAATATCCTGTTGTTCGTCGTTATCTGGTTTTGGATGAGATATGAATAAAACATCTTTAAGAGTAACTGTATTTTTTCGATTATATTTTGCAAGAGAATATTCGTTAAACTTCTTGAATGCTTTCGCTAATCCTTTTTTAATTTGATTTGCAACTGGTGTTTTTCCTTCTTTCCAATATATCGATAAAAATTCTGTCAACTCATCCGGACGCTGTATAATCCGTTGTAATGTATCAGCAACTTCAGAACGATGCTTTTCGGAACGTGCCATCTCTCTAACTAACAATAAAGGTACATGTCTAAGCTTTTGTTCATTCCTTGCTTTTATAGCCATTTCCTTAATATCTTTTGTAGATACTTTCGGAACAAGGTCTTTAATACGATCAGCAACAGAAACACCATCCTCATAGAAATTATTTTCCCATAACATACAAGTCATTACGGTTCTTTCTAATTCCTGCTTTGCTGAAATGTTTGATGCTTTTGCGCCTTCGTGTGTGATTCTTTTTGAGACTGTTTTCTTGTTAGTAGATGCCATTACAAAACTCCTTTAAAAAAATATCGGGGTACAAACGTTTAGAGGCTTGTTTGAAAGAAGTAACTCTGAACTACGCCACCGAAAATATAAACAAAATGGTGCGGAATAAGCGTTAACGGGTTTATTTCCCCAAGAAGTATCCGTTAACATTCGCCAGCACTTATACTAAAAATCTCTGGAACAAACGAATAGACTCTAAAGCTTCTGCTCTGCCAACTGAGCTAACACCCGATGAAACCGAGTGTGATGGATTCGAACCACCGACCCGAAGCGCCAATGAAGAAATTCTATTCTACGCCAAGAGAAAATATTAAGAGAGGAACGTTCGGAAAGAGAGTTTAACGTTTTACCATTAAACTACGTTACAAGTTTGAATTGCAACGACCGGATTCGAACCGATAACTTTTCATTAATAGTGAAGTATCTCTTTCCATTCACCATCTCTATTTTTTTATTCAAAGAACTGATTTTTTGTATACCTTAATATAACCACAATTCGTAAAAACTACAAGAAAAATCTTTTTACCCAAGTAAAATAGGTTTATCTGATTCTACAACTTCTGTAATAGCCGTTTCCTGCATTGGTTTCATGATATGTATATGACCACATTCTGAACAATGCATCTCGAGTATATCTTTTTCTTTATTGAATTTTTTGTTAGTAAGAATAGTCCCACATTTCACACACATATAAACTTTTTTATTTTCAAAAATTTCCATTAGAACCACCTTTTTAAAAGTCTAAATAATATTGAAGGTTAGATTACCGCTTGTTACGGAAATCAATCTAAGGGAGAGTTAGACTGTCCCTTCAACATCAATATTTAGAGGGAGATATCATGGGAAAGAAAAGATTAACAACAGAAGAATTCGTTCAAAGAGCAACAGAAATTCATGGCGATAAGTACGATTATTCAAAGGTAATATATCTTAATACAATGGCTAAAGTCAATATAATTTGTAAAATACACGGAGAATTTCAACAAACACCAAATAAACATTTAAGTCATGAGCATGGTTGTCCGTATTGTGGTAATAATGTGATATTAACAACAGAAATATTTTTAGATCGATCAAAAGTAGCTCTTGGTGATAGATATGATTATAGTCAATCTGTATATGTGAATAGTTCAACACTTATTAAAATAAGATGTAAAGAACATGATCTTTGGTTTAATCAAAGACCGAGAGAACATATTCTAGGTCAATTAGGTTGTAAAACATGTAGAGATATAATAGCTCATAATAAATTCGCCAAAACCACCGAACAATTTATAAAAGAAGCACAAGAACTACATGGCAGTATAAGATATTCTTATCATAAAACAAAATATAATAAGGCGTTGGAAAAAGTAGAGATTGTTTGTAATAAACATAACATGTCTTTCTTTGTAAAACCGTCACACCATTTAAGAGGAATAGGATGTCCTTTATGCAATTCTTCGTTCGGAGAGAGAATTATTAAACTATTTTTAGATAATAATAAAATACAACACATACACCAAAAACGTTTTTATGATTGCAGAAACAAAAAACCGCTACCGTTTGATTTTTATTTACCGGAACACAATACATGTATTGAATATGACGGTGAACAACATTATTTTCCAGTTATAAGATTTCAGAAACATTACGTTACAGAACAAAATGCAATAAAAATACACGAAACTGTAAAAATACACGATTCTATTAAAACAAAATATTGCGAAGATAATAATATAAAATTACTAAGAATATCATATACACAAAGAGATGATATAAAAAATATTCTTAGTAAATATTTATTAAATAATCATCCACATTTAGAAAATGTACACTGTGAACATTTTACACAACCATCGTAATAAATCATTTTTGAACCACAAGATTCACATATTTCTTTATATGATTCACCATCTTTGATATACTGTTTAAGAACTCTAGAAACGCTTTTATCGAACGAAGTAAAGTCGTCGCTCTTATTAAGTTGCTCAACTATGAATCTCAGGGGTACACCATGACGGATTGACATTGAGATAAATCTTGCTAAACTTCTTTCTACCGTACTTCCAAATTTACCCAAATTATCAATAAGGATTTCTTCGTTGCATAACAATCTATAATGATTTGTTTTTACTTTACGAATTATTCCCGATGTATGTTTTTCGTATTTTTCTTTATCTTTTTCATCTATAATAGCTACAAACATTTCATAAAGCATACCATTCAATTTACCAACGAGAATTACCATATGATCGGATTTTACTTTTAATACCTTTATATCACATTCCAAGTCTTGCGGTCTTTTAGGTGCATCTCTACGACTAACATTTTCATTCTCTTTTACATCACTAGAAGCATGTCCTAATATATTATTTCTACATTCATCGCGATATACTGTAACACCGATTACACCTTTTTTATAAGCATCTAGATAAACCTTGGCAACCTGTTCTTTGGTAGCTTCTTTAGGCATGTTGATTGTCTTACTTACTGATAAAGATACATAGTTAGCAAATGGTTCTAATATTTCGAGATGCCATTCGGGAGATATATCATTAGCAACTACGAATGTATCTTTTTCTTCTTTAGTTAGATATTTACAACTTTGAACAGAACCGTTATGTTTAGTTACATGTGCGAGAATTTCTTCTTTATATTTAAGATATTTTTCATCAATAAACTTTTCAAAAACAGGATCTGCTATAAACATTTCGGTGTATTCTTTATTTCCTGTTTCTACTTTGCGAATATATACCAATCCAAATACAGGTTCGATACCAGAAGATGTGTTGACAATCGTAGAAATACTTCCTGTTGGAGCTATACTTGACAAACTGGAATTATATACTCCGTGTTTTTTAATATCTTCCACAAGATTATTATTAACAAGCATCCCGAATCGTTTAACAAAAGAATCGTATTGACTAAAAAGTCTTTCGTTAGCTTTCAAATATATTTTTTCGTCATACCACTCAAACGTTTTTTTATTTTCTTTAGCTATTACACAACTTTCATCCATACCAACTAGCGTAATAAATTTCATTAGATCTTCTGCTATAGTTTTTGCTTGTATGGAATTATATTTAATTTTCATTTCGTATAAAGCATGAGCAAAACCCATTAATCCTAAACCAATGGGACGAGATGAGTGCGATACTTTTTTTATCTTCTCTAATGGATAATTATTATTATCGATCACTGCATTTAGATAACGTACAGCTTTTCTAACAATGATATTTAAACGATCATAATCAAAATCATTTTTTGAAACAAATTTAGAAACATCTATTGAACCAAGATTACAAGAAGTATAAGGAACAGTTGTGACAAACTCGGAACAATTTGAAATATTAAAACCATTACACCAAAAAGTATGAGAATCATTATCAACCGTTATATCAAAAACCGAATTTATACCCATTGATTCTGTAGAAATTATTTCAAATTGTCTTTTTTTACGAGTAGTTTTTCGTTCCTCATTTAAAATAGTAATAACTTTTTCATTTTTATATTTTTGTAAAAATTTTATTTTATTAAAAAATTTATCTTTATCAGAACAAACATTTAAGTCATAAGATTCTTTAGATTTATATATTCCATTATCCCAAGTAATATTAGATGCTTTATTAGTTGTATAATATGACATGATTCCAATAGAATTTAACATTAATTGAACTTGATTTATCAATTCTTTACATGTAGATTTGAGAGTGATTCGTCCACCTGTAACAGAACCATTTGCGGAATATAAGCCTATTAAAAATCCAATTTTTTTAGAAGTATTTCCATAAAAAAATCTATCAGGTACTTTTCTAACAGGTAACAAAGGAAGTTCAGCAATAGTTATAGTGGTTTTTATTTCGTAAATTTTATCAGATGATGGATATAAAGTACCTATTATTTTATCTTTTATATCAGAAATAAAATAATCACTATCATTAGCTCCTATTATTAACCCAATATCTTTGTTTCTATTGCTTAAATTTTTAAAATTTTTAGAATTGGTTGTTCCATCACCCACAACAAGACCATCCATTATATCTCGAGGATCTATATTTTCAAATATATTTTCTCCAACTATCACATCTAACATTTCAGCATCTTTAATTTCTATCTTGATATCATCATTAACAATTCTATGATTATCAGTAGATTCTAAATAACCTGCTCTAGTTGTATATTTATAAACTTCCTTTTCACCTGTATACCATTTATTAATTACTGTAGTCCATCCTTCATTAGACCAAATTTCATCACCAATATTAATATCTTTTAATTGAACAATACCTTGCTTAGACAATAGAAGCGCGGTATCCATCAAACATGGGTTTGTAAGTGCTTTATTATCAATATGTATTAGTGTGCTTCTATCCTTTATAAAATCTTCGTTAATAATTCCCGGTTCTGCTACACTCCATGCCTGTTCAATAATTATATCCCACAACATTTCATAAGTATATTCTTTTCCGGAACTATCTTTTAAAACATTTTCCTGACCATTTGTTATGTTAATTGTTTTAAATATTTTTTTCGGATTTGCTTTTAAAACATTATAAAAATCATTATCTATCTTTATTGAAAAATTACTTCTGTTATATTCATTTAAGTTTTTCTTTGCATTTATAAAATCTAATATTTGTGGATGATATATTGACAAAAGGGACATGCCAGCTCCGCGCCTTATTCCTTGACGAATGCCACTTAAAACCGCATCATAAATTCCCACAAAAGAAAGTACACCACCGGATTTTTTACCAGTTCCTTTCACCAATTCTTCTTTACCTCTTAATACAGAAAAATCAAGACCAACACCACCACACGCTTTTGTCACTAGCGCAACTTCTTTCATCGATTCCATTATATCTTCCATATTGTCAGCAATATCCATAGGAAAACAAGATGATAGTGTACCTTTTCTTTCTCCGTTTGTATTAGCATTCATTAAAGTTGGAGATGATGGTACGAATTCCATTTTTTCTATATGTTCCGACATTGGTTCATATAATTTTCCTACACGTTTTGCTAATTGTTGCCAAGAAGTTTCGTCATCTAAAAAATATCTATCTTTAAGTAGTTTTAAAATTTCTGGTGTCATAATCTCATTCCCCATCTTTTTCTGTAATAATGTTTTCCAAGGTTGGTTTAATCATTTCTTCTAGTTCTTCTATTTTACTTTGAAGTTTTTCGTTCTGTTCTTCTAGTCTCTCATTTGCTGTTTCTAATTCCTCGATCCGTTCTTCTGCGTCATTCAATTCTTCTTGTGCTTCGTCCAAGCGTTCTTTTTCATAATTATTCCGATTAATTTCTTCCAGCAGTTTTTCGATACCTTCTTCCGTGACCTTATTTGAAATAGCTCCATCGAATAAGATTTTGTATTCGTTACCTAGATTAAAATCATGTCTATCGATAATGTTTTGGATATTATTTTGCATTATGTTTTTCTCCTGATATTAATATAAGCACATTGAACTAGGAATCAAGATGGAAAAAGAGATGTTTCGGAAATAACTACGAATTCAAAACCTCTATCGGAACAGAATTCTTTAGCAGTTTTCCATTTATTTTGATTTTTGATATAGGTAGCGCATTCATTTAGATAATTTGCTTTTGATTTTTGAGTAACATTTTTTGGTTTTCTTGGTGGAATCATTTGTTTTTGTGGTTTGATTTCTACTATGAATTTCCGGATCTTTTTAAATTTATCTATAGCTTCGAAGTAGAAATCCGGATAATATTTATGAGTCTTTTTATCTAGTTCATAATAATAGGGAATTACTAAACATTCCGATCCCCATTTCAATACATTCGGGGAGTGATCGAAATATTGTATTGCTCTTAATTCCCATGATGATCTATAGTGAGGTGGTTTTTCTCCTATATATTTACTTTTATTAACCACCTCATAATCACCATCAAGCCACTGTTTTCCCATTAGATTATCTCGTCAACTAGTCCATATTCCAAGCATGTTTTTGAATCGAACATTATATCATGCTTTAGAAGTTCGTTTAATTTTGCTTTAGGAATTTTTGTGTGTTCCAGATATATTTCTTTAATCAGTTTCATTTCATCGTGAACATTACTCATACCATCTTTTAATTCTTCATATTTTCCCCATACACCTCCAGATAATTGGTGTATAAGAATTCTGGAATGTTTGTGCATGAGTCTTCTGGAGCATACGCAAGATATAAGTGATCCAGCAGAAGCAGCCACGCCATCGACAATAGAAACAACATCTACTTTTTTCTTTAGGTTTATAATATGATCTACACAAGCAAGTCCAGCATATAATTCGCCACCGTTAGAATTGATATGTAGAAAAACTTTATCCTGAACACCTTCTACGATAATTGCTTGTGTAATGACTTGATTAGATATACCATGAAGAGTTTTATTTAATTTTAGAACAGAGTCTCTAGTAATTTCGGAATAAAAATAAACTCTATTATCGACCACTTCTAGATAGGTTGGTTCGAGAAAAGATAAATCTGGAGTTATATCGGGAGTTGGTTCGCATCTGTTAAAACTAAATTTCTTACTTCCAAAATTACTATGCATTTAGAACCTCTGTTGTTAAGTGTTTGATTGATTCAGTGTAAAGAGCAAAATCATCCTTAATCTTTTTTAGGCTATTGGTAACACAAAATTCTAAAAATTTCATATAACCAAAGGACTCTAAACGGATGCTATCGAATGTATTTAACACCGATTTTTTAACATCTTCCGGAATCTCTTCAAACGATATTAACAATCTATTTCTTTTAATATTTTCTTTTACTTCGTCTGGTTGTTTATCATCGTACAAAATACCTTCATTAAAATATTTTGTAGCTTTTACTGGCCCTGTTTTTGGAAGAATTGCTGGAATATTATCACCGGAATCTCCCATTATAATTTTTACATCTAGATCTGTTAGGGGATTAAGACTTTCAAGATAATCGGCAGCGCAAGGACTGAATATTTTTACACCTTCAAATTTTAGTAGTTGTATAAAATCCTTATCAGAAGAAACTATTGTAATATCTCCCAAATCTCTTTCTTTAGTTAGGATCGCAACAATATCATCACACTCAGAATCTTTAACTCTCATCCAATAAAAATTTGGGAATACTTTCTTTAACTCTTCTACAAAACCATCATTCACTTTATAGAACTGTTCATAATCGATTAGAGAGGCTTTACGTGCGTCTAAACGTTGTGCCTTATATTCCGGATATACTTTCTTTCTCCATGACTTTGAATCGATTGCTATGACCACTCTATCAGGTTTAAATTTCAAAACATAATCCAGAATAGTTTTTGTCATTAAATGCTTCCAACCACCATAATTATCATCTATCAACATATTTTTATAAGCAATATATAAATTACGATACATTATATTATGCCAGTCAATCATTATTGTTTTTTTTCTCATTAGTTTTCCTTAAATGTGTTGTGGATGGTGGTTATATATTTTAAACAATCTATTTCTAAGAACGGATCCGAAAGCATGTTCAGAACAACTTTTTCAACACTGTCCGGAACTTGGTTTATTGCTCTCTGTTTGTTATCTAAATTGTGATCCCATGCTAATTCTGGTTCCGAACATTCTCCCATATTAGTTTCTACTCTTATCGCAATTACATATTCTCTATCTTCTATTTTTATTAGATTGTCAAAATAGTAGTAATAAATGATCCAATCATCCTCTATCCTGTCCATATTTATAGCGTACCAGAAACCTTCTAACGCCATTTTCTAACATCTATACAATTAAATTTTGTACTATCACAATCATCTGTTTTGGAATTATAATGTCTATCTTGTTTAATACCCGCACAAGAACAAATTAGTAAAAGAGCTACTATTATTTTTATCATTGTCTCTCCATGAATTCTTTGTTTCTGAATGAAATATTTGGAATCATATTTAACTTATGTTTTTCAATTCTATCTATCGCTATCTTCCAGTATTTCTCTTCTTTTTCAATTCCAATGAAATTTCTTTTGGTAGATAAACACGCTATTGCGGTTGTTCCGGAACCTATGCAATTATCTAAAACAGTATCACCTTCATTCGTATATGTTTTAATCAAATATTCAAATAACGCAACTGGCTTTTGAGTAGGATGTACAGCGTTTTTATCATTAGGAAAGTAAATTAAATCTATAGGATAATTTTCAAACTCTTGTATATATGCTTTATGTGAAGGTCTTGGTGCTTTAAAAGAATGTTCGTTTGTTGTACTATAATCACAACCACTTCTTTTCTTAGTACATGGAGTTAAACCTTGTGGATTATATAACATTCTTCTTTCTGATTTGTTAGCTGTTGTACCATTAGAAAAAACTAAAATATCTTCATGCTTTTTCATTGGTTTATTTTTCACATTCATACAATCACCAGCGTTTGATTTTTCCCAACACCAAGCATATTTCAGCATTTCTATATTTGATGCTCCTAAAGCTGTTGTAAAAGGTTGACTTGCTGTTAAAACTATAGCACGATTATCTTTTATTATTCTTTTATATTGTTCCCAAAGAGGTTTAAAAGGAATTACTGTGTCCCATTTACAAGCAGTAGTTCCATAAGGCAAATCACAAAGTATCATATCCACACTTTTATCTGGAATGTACATCATCGCCTCGAGACAATCACCTAAAATTATTTCATTTAGCATACTCTCTCCATGAATTCTTTGGTTAAAACATTCTCCGGACTTTTTTTGGAAACTTTCTGGAATACTTGTTGTTGTTTAGGATTTAATGTACTCAGATCAATTATATTATTTCTTAGCTTCAATTCTGTTTGTAATAATTTTGCTATCCACCATGCATCTATTATATCACTTTTAGGAGAATCAAAATCATTCAACCAGTTCAAATCAATCTGTTCATCTTTATTCGGATACATATTATAAGCACTTTGCATGGCCACTTTATTAGAATTGCCTTTTAACGTCGAAAATAATTTTATCGTTGTCGGCTCGTACACTCTCATTTTAATACCCATCATGTAAACAGAAAGCTTGACATTTCCGCAATATTCCGCTATGTCAAAAACAAGACCTTTAGATGAACCAAAAGAATATCCTTCGACTGCCGCATAATCCGATCCAAAAACAAATTCGGAATATTCTCCTTGCATAAATTCAAACTGGTCATAATTATTGTTAAAATCCTTCTTCCGGAAATAATGTATATGATCATTCGTTAATTTTTTTACAGTATTAAATCCGAGATAATCTACTTTTGTTATTTCTAATTTATCATCAAGAACAAACTTTACAAAACCGGGGCTGTTGATACTTAAATCCAAACCACATATAATCATTTTCTTTCCTTAAACTGAATTGATGGGATCTTGTTCTGTTTATATTTAAGGATTCTATTTTCTGCTATTTGTATATATTCCGGATTTAATTCACAACCAACATAATTCCGATTATTTTTAAGAGCAACGATAGCAGTAGTTCCGGAACCCATGAAAGGATCTAATATCAAACCATTTTCCGGACATCCTGCTTTAATAGGTGTTTCAATCAATTCTTCCGGAAATACTGCGAAATGAGCTTCTGTAAAAGGTTTTGTAGGAATATCCCAAACACATCTTTTATTTTTCGTGGTATAATTATTATGAACAAGACCACCCATTTTAGTTCTACCGGGTGTGTTATTTAATCTTGTATCGTCTCTATTCCGAAAAGTGTTATCTGTACTGGTTGCTTCTTCTTTTACCGAATCCTGATCAAAATAATACTTCTTAGATTTTACCAGAAAGAAAATTTCCTCAAAGTCAACCGTGAATCTGTCTTGAACACTCTGAGGCATTGCATTTCTTTTATACCAGATTATTTTGTTTCTTAAAATCCACCCTCTATTAGTCATTTCAATAGCAAATCTAGAAGGAATTTGTAATAGGCATTTATCAGAAGAATAACTATCACCCAAATTTACAAAGCATGTTCCTTCTGATTTCAATACTCTCTTTACCTCTTCAAACAAATCACACAACTTATTCACATATTCTTCCGGAGTATTTTCAAGACCTATTTGTTGATCTATTCTTTTTGCACCACATTTTTTACATATACCAGTAAATACACCATAAGTAACACGTCCAAAACAATTCTTACCACCTTTATTATCTCTCATATGATTACAGTCACTATTTCCACCTTCCCAATTCGCTGTTTTATAATCTCGGAGTCCGTAATAGGGAGGACTAGTAACACAGCAATCAATAGAGTCATCCGGAAGTGTTTTCAAAATGTCTAAGTTATTGCCTTGGAATATTTTGTTCGTCATATTAAAACCTTATCATAAAGACTATTGGTGAAATATGTTCTCAATTCGCGAAACGAGAATGAAAACTTGTTCAAAGCCAAACACACATCGTTCATATCCCATTTCTTCCGTTCACCTAATCCGTTATCTTTCAAAAATTTATTCCATAAGAAAACATATTTACCATGATTTAACATTTTCTTACTGGCTATTCTTCCTGCTTCATCTCCGTCCAATAAGTAATAGCATTTTAACGGTTCTAATTTTTGTTTAACACTATTCGTAAAAGCTGTTCCTAAAACTGCTACGGAATTTTCTATCATCAAAGAATCGATAATGCCTTCTGTTACAATTACCGGATTTTTAATATCAATAAAATCTATGTTATATATTGCTTTATCCCTATCCAATAACCGATTTAAATATTTCGGTTCCTGTTCTTTTAATGCTCTTGCCTGATAATAATAGATCTTGTTCTTTGAATCATAAAACGGAATCACTAATCTATCCTTATAACTACCATCAACGGCTATAAACCATTTCTTCCAAACATTTTCCGGAATATGCCTTTCAATACAATATTTTATAGCATTATCGAAAAGATCTCCGGAACCTTTTAGAATATTAACAAAATGAATTACTTGTTCCTGTTCATATTCTAATTTCTGTATTCTTTGGATAGCTTCTTCTTTTTCTAATTCCTGTTTTAAATTCCTCTCATACTCTTTCAAATTAACAGGATTTTCTAAAATACATTCTCTAAGATAGGACTGATATTCTGAGAAAAAATATTCCTTTAACCATTTTTCAACAGGGATCGAAACATTACAATTATGACAGATATATGTTGGATGCTTATTAAAAAGAAAATATCCTCTACGTTTAAAAGAATTTGTCTTGGAATCACCACAAACGTTACACCTGATATTTATATATTCTGATGTTATTTTTGACTTTCTAAAATTATTCCGGACAACCTGTAATATGTATTTTTTTAAAAGAGAAGTTTTGAATAAGTTCATCTTGGTTTTAAAATAGATGTTAAAGATGGAGTTGGATCGTTGTTTATATATGCGTCTAATTGTTCCGAAGTTATTTTTAAGACATCCGTTCTACCATCAAAAACCACTATCATAGAATCGTGCATTGGTGCCGACCCTTCACCTACCATTACACCATAAGTATTGATTCCCTTGAAAGAAACCCTGCCTTCAATAAAACACATAGATGTATAATTTGGTTTTATAACTTCATGGAATAATTTTGTTGATGTGCTAACGGGGATGAGAAAAACACATAATTTATTCTTACAACTTTCTTCAACACCTTTCTTAACAAAATTATCTTTAGACGGTGTGGAATATGGAGGATTAATAAAATTTCTTGTTTTCCAATCTATATGTATACCATTCCACGCTGAAAGATCATGATTTATCGGACAAGGATCAAATTGAAAATCAAACAATGTATTAAGTTTATTATAAAGATATTTCGGTGTTTTCCAATTATCCTTATGTTCTATATTTCTGTTTTTCATCAATTCTCCAAAAAAGAAACCCTCCTACTATATTTCAGAGGGTTTTTAACAAGAAAGAGTCAGTTATCTTGACGTAGACTATTCAGGAAATCATCATCGTTATCGTGTGTATTAGAAGTATCAGCAGGTTCATCGCTAGTGGGTTCCTGATAATCTTCTGCCTTTACCATATCGTTCTTAACTGCTACGGATGCCTTTTTAACACCCATAACTTTCCTGAATCGTTCATTGCATTTGTCTGTAATATTATCTTCCAACTTAGTGAGATAAGACATATCAATAAGTTTAAGAGCGGCCATATCAACAGCATTCATTTCCTTAGAGAATTCGGATTTGAGATACTGAGGCAAAACAATATAATCGCTGGGATTCTTTTTCGTTTTGTTAGTATTTGGCATCTTCTTAGGAGTAATAGTAAGTTTGAAATCCGGTGCAGAAAGAGGATTCCAAGGTATAAATGGGCTAGGCGTTTCCCCAAGATCTTCATCAACTACTGGGAACATAGCATTATCCAGAATCTTTTTAATTTCATTTCCAAAACTAAACAATTTCACTTGACCTTCTAATTCTGGTGTCAATACGTCTTTTTTAATAAGGAGATTCGTGACCTGATCATACTTTCTCTTAAATATCTTACCCTCTTCAGTACCGTATAATTTGTTTTCATATACGTGCTGACAAACCGGACAAGAGCCATTTACCTTTGTATAATACTGAGGGCAAAGAGCAGCATACCACATACCATTGATCTGAAAAAAGTGTTTTGCAACGGTGGTAATAAAATTTTCTGAATCTGTAACAAAACGTACCAATTTTCGAGTTATGGGATAAATACCTTTGTCGTCTGGTTCTGCATTAAAAACAGGCTTATAGAAATTGTGATCCGTATAATCTTTTTTAGTATTAGTTCCGGAAGATGCTTTCTGATCCTGAATCTTCTTCAACATATTATCCCAATTAAGTGTTCCAGCCATTTAGATTCTCCTTTTGATTTTTGTAAATAGAATTAATTTTTTTCATACATTTTTTGAATAATTTAAAATCGTCAGTTTGTTCGTTATTATTTTTGTTATCTTCCTCCTCGTTCACATAATTGGTAACATATAGATTTTCTGTTAAATACCTGTTTTTAATAAGTTCGTAAAATATATTTGAACCAGTTTTTCGTATACTTAGAAAATCCTTTATTGGTTTTTTTAATTGTGTCTGGTATTGCGAAAGAACTTCTGAATCTATTTTCTTTTGTTCATCAGACATCATTCGAATAACTGTATCTATATTATAATCACAAAAATCAAAAGCACGACCTTTTTTTTCATTTATTTTCTTCCAAGGCAATATATAGAAAGCCATGCCTAGAAGAATGTCGTGTATCGTGTAATTCTTATATTTGATAGACTGGTATAATCCCTCATAATATTTTATAAGGTGTACAGTAGCGTTAGATTCCTCTATAACAGCAGGACAATCGAAAGCAGCATGAAGAAGTTTCGGAACATTCATCTCAGTATTGTTTTTAAGATACCATCCCAGAAAACGATTAATCTTGTATAACCGAAAACTGTCCAGAATAAACTTATCACCATTACAAGTAAAAACCATTATTTCAAGACTTTCTTCCGGATCTATAACCCAACATATATCCAACAAAAAAATTCAATAAAAATATAAACCAGATAATTATAAAATCCATATCAACCCTCTATTGGTAATCCGTCCTTTTTCTTTTCCCTAATAAATTTTGAAAGAGTTACAGGAATTTCTATTGCATATTTTTCAGAAAGTTCGTTTTTAATAATTTGTACATTCTCTTCGTCTAATAATGTTTTGATTCTTTGGACTGTTGTATAATTTTCTTCGAAGTATAATAGAACATCAACTAATGGAACTTTTGAGTCTGTAGAAATTTTCCGGAGGTGGTGGTTAAATGTGTATAGTGTTCTTAGCGGTAGTCTTTCATAATTAAAAAATATAGAAACATCAAATCCTATTTCTTTGACTATCTTTGCGACTTTATTTTTATTAATATTTGTTTGTTGCTGGTTTTCATAATAATCACAATTGGTACTATCTGTCATAATTAATTTAGGCCGCTCTTCAACATACAAACGTTCTTCCATTTAAAACCTCATTTGAAAATTATTGGTGAATCTTTTTTAATAACATCTTTAATCAAACTAACACCTTCATCTACTTTTTGTTGGCTAGTAACTGGTTGTTTTACATTAGGATTTTTCAGCTTTTCTAATTCAACGTCATCATCCCAAATACGCATCTTATAAAAATCAATATTAACAGGGAACTTAATCTTATTTAGTCCGTACCTATTCTTAACAATATTGAACATGTACTTTCCGTTGGTTCTTAGATCATCATTTTGAGTAGCTGCAATAACAACATCAGAATCAAATGCAACACCTATAGAATCAGAAATATCATCCATATCAATATCCAATTTACCGAAACCATCTCTATTAACCTGTATCGAAGAAATTACCGGAATACTCATCTCCATACTTAATGCTCTTAATTCTTGGGCTATACGCTTCTGTTCCGAATAACTATTATCAGATTTACCCATAGCATTAGGACAAAGAATGGCTAAGTAATCAACAAAAATAATGTCCGGAATAAACTTCTTTTTAACTCTTAATTCTTTCAGCAGATTTCGGATATAATTTGTGTTTGCTGATTTTGTCGGGAACTCTCTAATAATAAACTTTGTATTGAATGTCTTTTTACTCTGATTGAACTTATCCAGAAATTGTTCTTTATTCAGTTTTCTTAGTTCTGCTCTATTCAAATTAAAAACATTAAACATAACCCTTTCGGAAATCTTCTCTTCGGCCATTTCAAGAGTAACATATAAAACCTTCTTATTGTTCATTATACAGTTTGAAGCAATAGCAGTTTTAATAGCAGTTTTTCCACCGTTTACCTGACACAATATTAATGATAAACTCTTCTCGTGAAAACCTCCGTCTAGCCAATAATCCAAAACCTTTAATCCGGAAGATACCGTAAAATCATCTGTGTTAAAATATGTCCAAAGCCTTTCACCATCCTCAAAAAAATCTAATCCAACCCTATCATCAAGAGTAAACGCCATCGCTTCTCTTAACTGTTCCGGAGTATTCTTTAACTTACTTAGATCTTCTTCTTTTAAACCAGTCGCAATATCAGTAATAAAAGAATATAACAGCTTCTTCTTAAAAAAATTCTCAATCTCTATCTTTAATACCTCTTGCGAATATTCCGAAACATCCTTATTCAAAATTTCTGTTAATGAGTCAAACACTTCCCTATCTGTTAGTTTCAATTTCAAATCACTAACTGTAGGAAACTTCTGGAACTTATTCTCAAAATACAGAATATGCTTGACGAGTTCTTTACAATCAAAATCATCAAACAAATCTACTCTTAAAATCGGAACTACTTTATCTCTAACCTCTGTATTTTGAAATAAGAGTTTGACCAATATTGATTCAAACTCTATTGGATCTATCATGCTTCCTCTTTAACTGATTCTTCTTCGGAGATTTCTTCTTCACCCATTTCTCTTTCTTCACCCGTATTTCCAAGAGAGAGTGTATTTTTTATATTCTCATTAATTTTATTTAACAAGGTTTCATCCCACTCCATTTTCCATAATTCTTTTTCGGAAATAGATTTACCTCCTACCGACCATCCTCTAGTTTCTTTTTTGAGATATGTACCACCAAATTCCTGAAGACCATAATATTTATGTAATCCATTAAAGAAATCGAGATACGTAATCACTTTTGCTTGTTCTCTGGCTGTACGGTTTTTAACATTTTTTGCTGTTATATAGAATCCAAGCAAATTTCCATCTTTATCTTTTGCATTCTTTTTCTTCAAATCAATCATAACACTCGCAATATATTCTGGCCCTTGACCTCCGGAACCTTTTGTAGTAGGAACATAACTTCCGATGATTGAGTATGTGTGATTAGTTACCAGCATAGGAATTTTTGCTTTTGCTAATTTAAGATTTATTGAACGGTAAATTGATCTAATGATTTTAGCTCTGGTCATATCACTTACATTTTTACCTTCTTCGGCATCTGCAATTTCTTTGTTTGTTGATAAATTACCAAGAGAATCTAAAATGATTAGTAATTTGGGTCTTTTTGGATCTGTGTTGTTATTATAATCATTAATTACTTTTATTAATTGATTTCTGAAATTTTCTACAGTATCGATCGGAACATACATCACTTTATTCGGATCAATACCACGAGAAACAAACATAGATTTTTCGGTAGCATTTTCAGAATCAAAATAAACAATATAATATCCCTTTTCTATTGCTTTCTTTGCTATTGATAACACCATATAAGTTTTACCACAGGATTTCTCACCTTGAAACAAAACCACCTTATTATTCGGAATGCCTTTGTTTATATCCGCTGTCATCAATCCATTCAAAGCCATAGAACCCGTATCGATCCAATCTGTTGTATTAGATAAAGCATCGTCTTCCAAAATACTCGCTAACTCATTCCCAGATGCTTTCAATAATCCTTTTAAAAAACTGTCAGTCACACCTTTTTTAGCCATTAAACACCCCTTGCTTCATTAAAAACCTTTTCACATAATTTCAAGCATTTTATCTGATTATTTATTTTTGATAATGATTCTGGATTTCTATTTTCTCTTATCATCATATCTCTCTTATCTAAAAAATATTGCAAATCTGTTCGCATCTATTCTCCTATATGTTCCAAAAGTTCTTCACTACATATCTTAAAAGTTTCTCCGCCATATCTTAAACTCATTGATATAGCGTCCGTTTTTCCTTCGTTTTGTTTAATTAATATATCGCCTCGCTTATTCCAATTTTCGGCTAGTTCTTTTAGAGTCATTTTATCCCCTATATGTTCGCGGTGTAAATTCTTTTTAGTTCTGACTTATTTTCCGACAATACTTTTTTAACATCTTTTACTACTGTTTTCAGATCCTTTGACAGATAATCACAACAACCAAGAACCCATTTCGGAAGTTCAGTATAATCATCTATATCACAAACTAATAGAACCGGTATATCAAACATTTTCGCAACTGTTAATTCAGCAGGAGTGCCATAAGTAGCAACACCTTTTATCCAATAACATAACACAACATCACTTTTAATCAATGCCGAAAGATCTGTCTGAATAATATTATATGCCCATTTCTTTACTTCAGAATATTTCAACTCATGTCGGGAACACTTATCGAATAATTGCAGTTCACCATTCAGTTTATTTTTCTCAGCGGGATTGAAAGAGTCTATATTGTGTTTCTGCAATTTCTTCTCGACTATTTTTCTCCAATCCGCACCGTAATCTGTCAAGTATTCCATTGCGCCGCATAAATAGCAATTTTTATTTTTTATTTCTATCCGATTTAAAGTTCTGATTGTTTTGGTAAAAGACATTAATCGATTTATTCCGGATGATTCGTGATCCTTATAATTATTTTCTAATTTAATCACATTTTTCTCCTTTAATGTTTTTTTCAATTTTATTTAATAATTGTTTTATAATCAATATATTTTCTAAATTTGAATCGATGTATTCTACCATAATAGTTTTAGTATTTTTATTTTGATAAGAATTTAATATCTTTCCTTTTTTGAACCAATTGAAAGCAGTTTTGTAACACACATTTTTAATTTTAGCATATTCTGATAATTTTATTATCATATATTTTTTCCTAATATAGTTTGGATACTATTTATTTTATTATAATGTATTCTTATTAATTTTATACCTTTTTGTTTACAATATTTTGTTTTTATTTTATCGTGCTTTTGTGTTATTAAAACATTTTTCATACCGTCTTCATTTTTGTGTTTAAAATAAGGATAATAATGTTGTTTTCCGTCAAACTCTATACATATATTTTTATCGGGTAAATAAAAATCAAATGGTAAAGGATTTTTATTCTTGCAATCTTCAAATCTATAATTATGATTATATCTTATATTGTTTTTTTCTAACCACGTTAATATTGAACGTTCTCCTCTGGATATTCTACACAATTTACAACCAGTACCTAATAATAATCGTTTAGGGTTAACTAAAATTTCACCGTGTTTTTTACAGATTATGATTATTTTGGTTTTATTGTTGATATAATTAACTTTTGAATAATCATACTCCTCTCCGTATATTTCTTTAACTTGCTTTATGAATATATTTAATGGTTTTGGTTGAAGAATTTTAGATTTCATCCATATACATTTTCTACAATCATGGTGTTGTAAATGATTTTTATAATTACATTCAAATTCACCGTGAACAGGACAAATCACAATTATTTTATTTTTTACTCTGTTTTCCATGTTTGTTTTCGAATAATCAAATTTACCGTTCCAAATTTTTGATGCCTTTTCTATAAATTCTTTTGTAGTCATATAAATCTCCTTTAGAAGTATTTATATATCTAACAAAGAATTTATACATATTTTTCTATATTTTATTTTCTAAAGTAATCATTATAAGCCTTCTGTTGTGATGTTGATAATTCTTCTTTATAAAACTTCCGAGAATTATCTTTAGCCCATTCGTATTCATCCATAAACCAGTTACGGAAAACATTCTTAGAGAACCGATTCATGGCTACTTGTCTGGCATTATGTTCATAAGATTCTTTTAACCACATATCTTTTTTCGTTTCGTTTTCTGTCATTATTTCGTTTTCTACTTTAATGACATCTATATACAGTTTTTTCTCTGCTTCTTCTTTAGTGCGGTCAAACCAATCATATTCTTTCTCGATCAATTCTTTAGAAACCTTATGAATAATCGCAACTAATGTTCTCGGGATCTTTACTTCTTCATAACCATAACCATAATAAACATCAATAGTGGGTGGTTCATAATTGTAACAATATTTTTTGGTCGCCATTTTAGAAACTTTACAGCATTTTTTAACACCAGAAATAATTATATCTCCATCTTTCAAAACCACTTTAGAACCAACATACGCCTCTTTGTTTTGCAATGTAACAGCTACCATTTTAACTCCTACTGTTCAAGAATTCCTATATCACCATTTTCAAGCATTTTTTTGTCTTCATATGGCGCAACAACACTTCTATTAAACTCTGCTAGAACGTCTGTAAGCACTCCTGTTACATCAGAAAGATTGGAATAGGTAATGCCCTTCTTTTTAATATATAGATGAACCAAGCGCGTTATAGAGTAGTTTAAAGCCCCTCTGTTCAGATCAGTTCCGTCCCAAAGTGCATAAAAAAGATTATCAACATGTGTATCTATCTTTTTTCGTTCAAACTGTTTTATATATGGCATTTATTCATTCTCCAAAATTTTCATATCTTCTACTTTTTCAAAATCCATCTTTAACAGATCCAATGCTTCTTTCTCATGGATTCCGAATGATTTCTGTAATTCGTTTAGTGTGCTTCTCTTAATAGTTGTTTTAGTGACTTCCATATCATTCCTTAATTGTTTGAACCACTATTTCAGAAGTTTTTCCAGACCAAGGATCAACAAAGAATATTTTAGTAAGTCCGAGAACATTATTAACTTCTACGTCTGTTACTATGTCGTTTTTGTGCGGGAGGTTATCGAGTCTGTTCAAAGCCATTTTAGACCACCTTTCTTTAAATTACTTCGACACCATTATTCGTACACCATTTTTCATAACTTTTATCCATATCTCTTTTCAGGTCGTTAATAATATAAGCACAATTTTTAAAATCGGCGTGAGATAAAACTATTTGATCTGCCCAAGGATTTCCGGTTCTAATTATTTTCCATATCCATCTTAATCTTTCTTTAAAACTAAGTGGTCGAACATCATTACCTAGCTTCCACATGCTTACATAAACTAATGGTGAAATAGGTTCGGAATCATCTAAACAAAACTCAATTGCTTCTTGACCATCTGTACATTTTAAGAATCGCGATTTCATATTATTTGCTCCATGATTTATTATCGTTAAACCATCGATTAGTTTGTATTATTGTATCTCCTTCATTTCCCCATAATCCATCTAATTTAACAAAGGTATTTTCCGGAATCTTTTTAACATACGTAGCTGCTTTAATTTCATTCCAACCAGCAGACGGTAACTGTGTTCTAATAATTACAGCAATACATTTTTGATTCATTCTATTATGGTATTCTTGATTAGCTTTCTCATTAGCAGAAAAATCACAAGAACAAAAAATCCCAAGACTAACAATACACATTAAAACTTTTGCTTTCATAATTTCTCCATTGTATCCAGAATAAATGCAATTGTAAGACTAACAGATATGACAAATTCAAAACCAAATTCCCAAAAAGGTGCCAGCAGCATACTTAAAATTATTGAATATCCAATGATTCTTAATAAAGCTCTAATCATTTTTCCTTCTTTCTTAAAAATGTTGATAATGTTGGTTTTACTAGATTTATAACACCCCAGCCCATTACATCATAAAATCTTTGAATCTTATCCTGAAATGTTTTGTTCCATTGTATTTCAAAATCTATCTTGAAATTATTTTTGATATATTCCGGACAGTTCCCAATAAATCCAATGACATCTTGTTTCAGAATATTGTTTGTAGTACAGTAATAATATCTAATCTTACTTCCGGAATCTACTTGCTGATTAGGTATGTTAAAATGTTTTATTATAGCATTGTAATTGATACCTGCTCTTGAAGCCATTGGTGTATGAGGTTTGAAACAATTACCTTCAAGAATTGTTTTCATTATATTTTGGGATTGAATATCGTACTTACCAAAATCAGATATACCTTTAGGAGAAGCAATTTTTTCAATGGACTGTTTACAAAATTCTGCTTTAAGTTTAGTTAGATATTCGGTGACTTTAATCCGATCCTTACTTTCCATAATCAATTCAATCATAGACAATAATTTTTCTCTGCACCATGAAGGAGTATCGGATCTTACAACTTCTATTCCGGTAATTGCTAGTTTAGGTTTATCGTATATTTTATGTTCTTTTGCAAGCATTCTAATAGCATATTTTTTCTTGGCTTGTATGAACATCGCATCGGCTATTTTATCACGTTGGAATTTAATACGATTTTCAATATTATACTTAGCACAAAATATATCCAGCATCTTCTTGAATAATGGTTCCAAAACTGTTTTATCCAAGTCTAAAGCAAAATCTAAAAATGAACGTTTATCCTCTAATGTCTCTTGAAGTTCCTTTACAGAATAATAATTGCTGTCCGTATCGATAAGTTGACATGGTGCGAGTTTCAAAGGTTGCTTCCCGAACTTTTTTGGATAATGGTTCTGAAGATAATCATTAGTATTGTTCGCAAGATATTTTATAATAGTCTGCCCGAAACCCGTAATAACTCTGGCATGGTTTATATTATAGAAGTTAAAATAGGGACTTGACATGATGCCATACAAACTATTTATTGCGATCTTTCGGATATACTGCATACGATCATAATATTCTTCTCCTACCTTATCTCCTTTTAAACCACACTCTTTCTGCAATTTTTTAAAACGAATTCTATCATTAAAAATATTCTCAGTAACTTCCGCAATAATTCCCTTTTTAGATTTATCATAATACACACCAGCGATAGGAGTTTTTATTAACATTCCTTTTGCTTCTAACTCTGCTCTTCTCTCACACTCATCTTGCATAACAATAGTAGTAGCACACATATTCGTTGCCATAATAATTGACGGATAAAGGCTCTGAACATCATAACTAATAATATTCTCATAAAAGCCTTGATTCGCCATAACATAAGCACCATCAAATTGTTCTTTATGAAAATCTCCTTTATCAGACACTACCATATTTTTATTGTGCAATGCCTTCATAACATAACCAGTCAAAACCGCTACAGAAGAAAAGATAGATTCAAACGGACATAATGATTCGTAACACATTGTAATAGCTAATCCGATATATTTCATCTTAGCATCTAGTTTAATTATTAGATTTACGTCCTGAATATTATACTCTACAAACTTATTCCAATCAGTTTTCCAAATAGTGTTTATCGTACCATCAAATTCTAACTTACCCTCATTAATTTCATGCATACAAACAGAATTCAAATTATATGACTCTAGTTTCTCTTGCTGGAATTTTTTATAAAGATCCATATAATCTAAACAGGCAATTCCACCTATCTTATTTTCCCATACTTTAGTCATCTTCCCTTTAGAATCATATTTTTCTTTTTGTTCTGTTTTCCATTTGTGTATAGGCGACATCGTTCCTTCAACACCTAATTTCTGGCATCGATTTATTAAGTAAGGTATATCAAATTGTGAAGAAAACCATCCCGAAAGAACTTGTATATTAGACTTCCGGAACCATCTACAAAACTTCTCTAACATTTCCTTTTCATCGGGATTGTAATAATAGTTTTTTGTAATAGTAGTATCATCAAGAGGGTATAGACCAAATGTATAGAACTCACTTGTTTTTGATAAGTAAACCGTTATTAGATTGATAGGGAAATTAGCATCTTCTGGCTTGGGAAAAACGGGTGCAACATAATAACAACTATCTTTAAATAAACACCATTTATTAGATTTTTCATCCCATATTTCATAATCATTAGAATTATATCGTTGTTCAAACTCTTTTATGGATATGTATGTTTCCGACATATTAACCTTTATGTAAAAATTTATTTCTCAATTTTATCATTCTTGTGCGCGGTTTTGGTTTTTTTTTCCTTTAGAAATAGTTCAAATTCTTCATCTGTCATGGAAGCGTATCGTTTACCCATAATTGTTTGTTGATTTGTTTGTTTCCCCTTTTTTCCAGCAGATATAGATAGTCCACGTTGTATAGGATCTGCTGTTCGTAACGATTTGTCTAATCTTGCGATTTGTTCTTCTTTGGTTAATTTATTTATAAATTTTTTGATAGATATTGAACTTTTAATATACATTTCGGGTGGATGATTTTTTTTATATTCTTCTTGACGAATTTTCTTATTCTCTTCTGATTCATTCTCGTAAAATTTTCTCAGGGATGATATTCTTTTTTCTCTAACTTCTGGTCTCAGTTGAATCATTCTTATTCTCTCGGATCTACAACGTTTCGATTCTTCTGGTTCATTCGCATAAAACTTTTTCATTCCTTCTACAGACTTTTTAATACGTGCTTGGTTTTCTTCTTCGGACAAAGAAGCATAATATTTTCTAACACCAATCGAAATTTTTTCTGCTATTTCTTTGTTTTTGGTTGGATGATTTTCCGCATATAATTTTCTCATATATTCAATATCCTGCAAACCCATTCTATTTCCATTATGACTATCTACCGACATATATCTAAATGCACATATTAATTTCATTCTATATTCTGTATTATAATAAATTTTTACTAATAAATGATGAGCTACATAATGTTCTTTTACTCTTAACTTAACAATATTTTCTGCGCCGTTATTTCCTCCTACACATTTTGGTATTATATGATGTTTTTCATAATATCCATCGGTATAATCTCGTTTCTTTGCGGTTTCTATCAAATTATCATAACATTTTTTGTAATTCATGTTGACTCCTTTTATAACTATTTAGATTAGTTATAAAGGGAATCTCTATATCTACCTCTTTCTTATTTTTATTTTATGAGAAGAAGAAAATCCGGTGTCCCCTACTCCGATCTCTATGTCAAAAAAAGCAACATTAAAATTATTCAGATTCGGTGTTATATCTCTTTTTTCGTATTTGTGTTGTAAAAAGGAGAGTTCTTTCTGAATATCTGTTTCGCAAAGATAAACATTGGCAGCTTTCTTATTCTTTATTTCCTGATATTCTTCCTGATATTTTTTTATAACAGGTACACCATATATATCTGTTATTTCCGATTGTCCTGTTTGATCCTTTTCGTAATATATATGTCTGTATTTGTCTATATGATGTTTGACTTTTCCGTTAGCATCAAATTCCCAAAAATGAAATTTCCTGTCATCATAATCATAGTAAGTTCCTGCAAACATTAACCCTCTATTTCTTTTTTAATTCTGGATTCTCAAAAATATTCCCGACAATTTTCACATATTGCTCCTCGTAAACACTTTCTCCACCATTTTTTTCAACACACCAACTAGACCATCTTGAACAAACATCGTCTTTAGAACGAGGAAAATAATAAGTATATCCGTTATCTTCTTTCTCCCATACATCACAACCATCTTTTCCGTCGTTACTTGTTACCAGAATGTCACCTTCATATATTCTTTTACCAGTCTTATCTTTAAAATCGGTTTCAAAACATACTACAAAATATTTTTCTATACACGAAATTATATTACCGTCAATATTTTTATGATACAACTTTCCATCTTGTCCTATAAAGAAATCAGGAACTATATCTTTTTTAGTTCTCTTATTAATAAAAAGTTTGTTTTGTTTATCCCATACTCTAAATTTTTTCATTCGTGTTCCTCCAAATCAATAACATTATTCTCAAAAAATACTTCAGGCATTCCGTTAAACATTCCATCACCAAAAATAAGCATAACATCCCACAATTCGGTTATCAAATATCCATCTTTCAAAGGAGGAATACGAACGGGCATTCTAGATATACTATATAGTTTTTTATAATGATTTTCGTAATGCTTCAGACCACTTTTCGTAAGCTTGATTTTAACAGTATCATTTATGTTTATTCGCATTCAATCTCCGTTATAAAACCCAAATGTCTCAAAACTTCATCTAATATCAAATCAAGTTTATAGTAATCGCCTTGTGAAACTTTTATACCGTCGATAAAAACATCAGTACCGAAAGTAGTACAACATCCATCTCCGCAAGTGTGCTCCCAATCAGAAAGCTTTATTTTTATTTTCTTGTTCTTTGGCATTTTTTATTATTGTGTAAAGTTTATCGAGATTTTCTAGTGTTGAGAATGATCTGTATGCAAAAATACCCAACGATGCACCTAATATTTGTCCACCATATTTTATCTCGAAGAAGTAAAAAAATAAGGAAACAATTAACAAAAAATAAGCCATTGTCCAAGAAAACAATCCATCAAAAATCTTTTCAATAATCTTCATACAAACTCCTTTAATAATGTGATATTAATATAACCACATTGTATCAGGAATCAAGACCCTTTACCGAGAATTTTTTCAGTTTCTTTTCTTTTTCCATCTGACTCAAAAAAGTTCCGCAAACAGCACAATCCAAAACAACATTAAACTGACATTCTCCCACGAATGAATTCGTGAGGTTCTTGTTTCCCTGAATCCGTTCGATAGGAACACGGATGTTCTTCTCTCGCGTTTGTTTGATTCTCCACAAGCGTAAATTCCCCTCTGCCCGAGGGTACTCAATCCTTCAGTTTCTATATTCCAACTTGCCTGTTCATCTCTGTCCTGTGTATGACCACAGCTAGGACAAACGAAGATTCTATCTTTTAGTGTTAACCCCTTATGGATTTCACCACAGACACTACAAAGTTTAGAGGAGGGAAACCATCTATTGATTTTAACTATCTCCCCTCCGTACCATTTGACTTTGTATTCAAGTTGTTTCTTGATCTCCGAGAAAGAGGCATCCGCTACTGACTTTGACAGTTTGCGGTTCTTCAACATGCCTTTAACATTGAGATCTTCTATAACAATATACCTCGGTTTGGTTTTCACCAAGTTAGATGTTATTTTATGTAAATTGTCTTTTCTGCAATTTGAAATTTTGTAGTGGATCTTCTGGACTCTCTTGATGGCTTTCTTTCTGTTTTGAGATCCTTTCTTCGTTCTGGATAGCCTTCTCTGCTGTCTACGGAGTTTCTTGGCGTACTTTCTGGTATTCTTTGGATTATCGAACGTCTGCCCATTTGAAGCAACCACAAGGGTTTTAATTCCGACGTCAATTCCAATAGCTGTCTCTGGCTTTGGTGCATCATGCATTTTAACTTCACAGTTTACAGATGCAAAATATCTCCCTGCTTGTTTTGAGATTGCGACGCTATAATATTTCACTGCGTTCAATGGGATGTAGTCCAATTCTTTTAATTTAACATCTCCGAGTTTTGCAAGGAAAATAGAATTGTCGTTTAGATGAAATCCGTTGTTCTGGAGTCTGAAAGAATCTCTGCTTTTGCCTTTACATTTGAATTGAGGAAAACCAACTTTTCCTTTCTTTAAACCACGGAAGAAGTTCTTATATGCAACGTCTACATTTTTTAGAGACTGTTGGAGTGTTATAACAGAAACGTCATTTAAGTAGGAAAATTCTTCTGTTTCTTTCAATTTGGTTAGATCTTTACACAAGCTAAAGAAGGATAGAGACTTCTTTGTTTCCTCGTAGAATTTCTTCTTCCGTTCTAAACCCATATTGAAGACTTTCCTGACACAACCAAACGTTTGTTCCATTAAGATCTTTTGTTCTTCTGTGGGATTTAATTCTACTCTGAAGGCTCTAGAAACTATCATCTGCTTCCTCTCTAAATATTTCCGGTGAGACAGATAGATTACTTCCGTCTATTTGGTTACTGATTATAACCTAATCACCACTTTAATAGTATTTAGTATTCAAAAAACCAAGTGAGTATACGAAATTACAATCATTCTTGTTCGCTTTCATCCCACGACTGTTTCCCGCTATAGATCGTAATCTGAGTTTTGATATCAACCATTTTCTGACATCTTGGACACCATCTCATCCCGAATTCCTTTGCTAATCTTCTCCACCATTTCCATCACATCATTTCCGACTACCTGTTTAGTACCAGCAGCTTTCGCATGACCACCACCAACATCTAATTTCCGGAGAAGTACACCAATATTTAAATTTGTTACAGTCCTTATTGAGATAGTGCTTCGTTTAACATTATAACAGAAAGAAAACTTATATCCTTTTTCTTCCATCATTCTGTGACATAAATCATTCAGGAAATCTTCGGCAAAAAAGAAACAACCATTAATATCCTTAAGTTCTACAATATCCAGATTATTATAAAGATTATTCAAAACCTCTTTCTGAGCATTTACATAATCATTTTCTTCATCATTAAAAACCATATTACCATCAAGGAACCGTTCAAAAAATAATTTCTCTTTATACTTCTGGAACATACAATTCAGATCCCACGAAAACGGATATTTCAGAATCCACATATCATAATCATTAACAAGCTGTACAAAAGAATGAAACGGAGTATAATCAAAATCAAAAGTCTTATCCAACCATTCAGCAACTAAAGCAGTACCACACCTAGTAATATCAATAAAACGGTTTTCTTTTGGACAACTTAATTCGATAGCAGATTCATGATGATCTATGTATATAATTTTTGGATGTTTTAATAGCTCGTGATTTGTTGGAGAAAGGTCTGAAACAATAACATAATCAAAGGCATTAAAATCAATATTCTGGAACTTCTCGTCGATTTCATAATAGCCCCAATTATAGTACGAAATATTATGAAAATAGTTTGCTAATAAAATCTGACAACCAACACCATCTAAATCATTGTGTGAAATAGATAATACTTTAGAATTTTTATTTATCATCTGTTCTCCTCTTTAAATCTTTCTAAATCAATTTCGAAAAAAGGATCTTGTAACACTTTATCAAACTTTTTTATAACTTCTTTCGGAACATCCTTTTCAGCGATTTCAAACATTTTATTGAATTTAAGCAGATTGAGAATTGGTATAGATTTTTTTTCGTACCACCCAACAATTATCAAACAAATATTATCTTCAATCTTCATCCAATAATTCGATCCCATCCTCTCCCAATATCTCATTTATTATTTTCCGACCATCTTTTCAAATCTATCTCAAAGTATGGATCTTTAGTATATTTGATGAACTTATTTTTAATCTGCTCTGGAACATTATAGTCACCTTCTTCTTCAAAACGTTTACAAAAATTAACACCGCTAATTGTAAAAGGAGCCGAATACATTACTATTCCTTTCCACCTACAATAATAGAAAAGACCGAATGAACCAAACTCATATTGATTCTGCATTTTAACCTATCCACTTTGCTAAATCAATTTCGAAAAAAGGATTATCAATATAGTTCCGGAATGCTTCTTGAATATGGTTCGGAATATCGTTGTTGTGGTGTTCTCTGTATTCATTAATATAATTTCTAAATCCCAGAATTCCACCACGATATATTAACCAAATATCTACGGTTTTTTTGTGACATAAAAATATTCTGGCATATTCGGGCGCATTGGAAAAACCTCCTAGAAAGAAACCTTTCGTAACATCAATTTTCACTAATAAACCTCGCTAAATCTATCTCAAAGAAAGGATCATTAATATAATTCAGGAATAATTTTTTAATAAATTCCGGAAGAGGGATTCCCAACACGTTTTTTGTAAATTCCCATATAAAATAAACTCTTTGTGATTGTTCGTTCCATTTTAAAAATAAATGTCTATAATTACTTTTTTTATAATTCAAATCCAGTAACGCATAATTTGTCATAGTAGAACAAGTATATATTCCTTTTGTAATATCTATATTTTCAAGAATTTTCACTGATAAACCTTTCCAAATCTATCTCAAAGAATGGATCCGAAATCTTATCATTAACTGCTTTTCGAACTTCTTCCGGAACATCTTTTTCATCATATTCTAACATACCATTATTATCACTGTATTTTCTATCATTCCAACTATCCCAAGTAAATTCAAATATTACCTTTCCTCCAAACATAGTAACATATTGTAATCCGAAACTTTTGGTATATTTTTTATCTATCTTAACTCTTTTCAAAATAATAAACCAGTCATTATCCGGAGGTGCAAAAAGATAAATCGGTTTCAAAATGATCGAATCCATTTTTCAAGATCTATTTCGAAAAAAGGATCGGCAAGCTTTTCTTTAACACCTTTCACAATATCTTCCGGAACATCTTTTTCAAAAATTGGCTTGCAATGCTGTTCAAAAATTCTTTTATTTATTCTTTTAAATTTGATGTTATTCTTCCCACGATAATCTAATGCTATTAAATAATCAGAAATGCCCGATATAAAAGATTTCCCAAGCATATAATTGTTAAAACTCACATTTGTACTTATAAAACAAAACCATCTTCCTTCAATCTCTTTTAATTTATGTTGTTCAAGCATTTTCCGTAATTCTGGCACGTGATTTTCTACAGGTAATTTTCCACAACAATCTGCCTCACATAATTTTAAAATGTATTCCAGATCATCTCCACATTTTAACAGGAATTTTTTAATAGCCTTTCTTGTAGGATTCTTCCGGATTAAATGTGGTCTCATGTGATTGTCAATAATATTCGAAACCTTTATTGCAATATCTTTTTCAATTCCTTCTCTCTTCATTATTTCATAAGCAAGTCTGGAACCTATTTTCTCGTGATTGTAAAAAGTAATCTTATCACCGTTTATTGATTGTGCTTTTGGTTTACCTATATCATGAAACAATGCCGCTAACTGTAAAATATAATCATCCGGAAAATGGGTTTGAACATATTCCAAAACTAGCATTGAATGTATATGTGGGTCGCCTTCGCAATGATGTTTTCCATGTTCAACGCCTATCATTGCAAGAACTTCCGGAAGTGCCTTTAAATGGTCTATATCGGTCATTTATTAACCTTACTACTTTTAAATTTTGCTAATTCAATTTCAAAAAATGGATTCTCGATATATTCCCGAACACTTTTTACAATCTCTTCCGGAACATCTTTTTCTAGAATTTTGAATTCGATATTGCTAATTCCATACGATAATGATTTTAATCCATCGTGCCTTACATATATCCAAAAATTTGGTTCTACTTTATACCAATACGCATCCGACACAGTTTCCCAATAATTCATTTATTCACCAAGAAATTTCAGATATTTAATGTCTAGATCCACTCCGAAATCACGTTTAACAGAAGCTACTAAATCTTTTTCTGTTATTTCGTTTCGCGATAATTCTTTAACATTATAACTGTAAAAATCAAGAGCAAACATTTTTATTTTACTGTTCAATTTCCAGAATTTATTGGCTTCTGATTTTAGAGAACTGGTCTTTTGTTTTCCGCCTTCAAATCTGTACCACAACACCTTTTTAGCATTTGTGTATGTTTTGTAGCCATATCCCTGAGCATCGTCTAGAATTTCTCCTGTGTCTTTATCAATAATCACGAATCTTTCTTCTGGTCTATTCCAAGGCTCTTCATTATGATTTTTATTCGAAGGCATTTTAACAATAATTTTTTCAGTCATAAAAACCTCTTATTTTGTAATATTATCTTTCGGATCTGGTTCTTTGTCGATTGCTGTTATTATAATTGCTACTATGAAAAATATTAAACCAACAAATAATAGAGAAATACCACTATAAAATAAAACTATTCCGAGACCTTCCATTATAACTCCTTAACTAAAATGGCTAAAAAATAAATGTTTGTGGTTCTTTTGGAGGTTTTATTTTGAATATGGTTTTGAATACTTTTTTCATATCGTTTACATCACAACTAATATCATTCAAAAATATAAAATCCCATCCTTCATCAGACGAAACAGAAATTACTTTTCCAAAAACCATATATGCACCAGACATTCCATCACCAATTATTTGATATTTTACTTTTTCATTCCCACCAAGATAATCTTCTAAATGATCAGCCCAAACATCTATATCATTAAATTTGTAAGGTAATTTCCAACCATGTACAATAAAATCAGTTCTATCCACACTCATGATTTACTCCTTATTTTCCGAATCTTCTTGTTTTAGATCCTCTGTGCTATTTTTTGTAAGGACTCCAATCGTCCGGAAATTCCTTTGTATAATTATCTTTAGGATATTTCTTCTCGTACTCATCTATCCAACAAAGAACTGTTTTTAATCCGAATCCACATATTATCGAACACACAATCACCAAGATCAAACTCCATACAGAAATATACATCAAAACCTCCTGAGAAAAAATTAAGGAAAACTGTTGAAACAATCTTCCTTAAGATACTTCATTCAAATCTCAAAAACAAGTTTAATCACAAATGATTTCGACTCTGTTTAAGAATTCCACACCATAACCAATTCCGTTTTCTCTAGCAATTTTTTTCCGATATATGGCTTTCCTTTAACGGTCAAAATAATTAATTCACCCATTTTGTAAGTAAAATTCGTTTTTAATTTGCACCCAGTTTTAGAAATATTTACTATTGATTCGTCTACACCCTGTTCCCAAATGTGCGATCTCGTATTAATATCTACTCGGTGTCTGATCGATTCTCTACATTCTTTATTTGGGGCTTTTAAATGTTTCTTCATAGTTAATCATCAATTTCTTCTAATGATTTTCCTAATGCTTCTGAAGGTTTAGACACAATGTTCGTTAGTCTCTTTGTTCCGGTCACTTCTCCAACAGCACCGGTAACATCAGAAACTATTTTAAAAGGTGCTGACAATAAATCTCCGAATAATCCCATAGAAAATCTCCTTAAATAATGCTGGTCAAATGTCTAATGAACTTAGGTGATTCTGTCCATCTTGCTTCATCTTCTAGTTTCTGATAGCCTTTTGCAACAGTTAAATTATATTCATCTTTCTGAGAATATTTTCTGATAACTTCTTCAATATCTTCTACGGTACAATTATCAAAGACTTTCACCAAATTGTTATCATAAGGACTTTCTTCACCATTACTAAAAACAGTTCCGATTGGTATTGCTCCTATTGCCTGTGCTTCTATAGTTTTAATATCTGATTTTGACTGGTTGAAATGATTATATGTTAAAGGTGAAATAACAAAATCCGGATTGATCTGTTTCATAGCAAAAGGATAATTGAAAGCGGGTAGCCAATCAATAACACGAATTTTATCTTTAATCTCTTCCCAAAACCAAGGACAACCACCCATACAAACAAATGTAATCTTATCTTCTTTTACTGCTTTCAATACCCAATCAGACCATGCATTATTCAAATCACCTTTCATCTTTTTAGTATTGGAATAGTGTGTAGGAGAACCATTATAAAGTACAACTGGTTTTTCGATATCTTTCTGGATCTCTTGTTTCTCAATCTTTCCGGAATACATATATCTTGGAACAGTATTCAGAACCACTTCAATACGCGTTTTAACACCCATATTTTCAAGGTATTTCTTTAAGTAAGGTGTTGAGACGGTTACTATATCTACCACGTCCATACACTCTCTTACAACGTCTCTATTCTCATCTGTTACTCTATCACTCGCGAAATTATAACTGGGAATGCCTTCAATATCCGTTCCACCCCATTCTTCATTATGACCGAAAACAAGATCATCCATATCATACACCATACGATATTGTAATTTTTCCTGAAGTCTACGATATTCTTTCATTACTGTGAGATGTTCCGGACTCATATTGCGTTGAAACCACATAGTACGTACTCTAATCAATATATCAGACTGCCTTGTGAATAATTGTGTTAGATGGGGAAGTAATGTTCCCTGTTTCCCGAATAACGATCCCAAATAATTAAATGGCCAAATAGCGCGAATAGTTCCGGAACCAACATGATCGGAATAATGTGCTAGAACCACGTTTTTAACTACCTTGATTACATTCTGTTTTTCTGCATGTTTCGTATCTTCTGCTTTAACCTCATCAACTATTCTCATCGTGTGCCTTTCAAAATGAATTGTTTTCTTTTTTTATTTTGTAGATCGTAAATATCGGATTCTATTAATGTTAATCTTTCCTCGGTAGTTAGATTTGATCTTGTTATCAAAAACGCCTCTTTAGAATTTTTATATTCTTCGGACAAGCACAATACACATTTAAAATTGTAGTGAGGCGTTGAACTATTACACTTCGGACAAAAAGTTAAAAATGCCATATTACCTCAATAGCAATCTACATTTAAGATTTCTAAAATTTTATTATAATCACTAAATGTCAAACCCTCTATCGGATCTACCATAATAAAAAACGGTTCTTGTTCCGGAAGCATTTCTTCGCGATCATCCAGAATCACATATTCTTCATGACCATTTCTTTTTAACCAGTCTTGAATCTCTTCTCCACGATTACAAGAGAAGCATCGAGTATATTTATCTTCATGCAAATGCTCTTCCAAACCATATTTCTGTAATTGTTTATGAAGATCTTTTTGATTTGATTCACCTACACGCCACGATGAGGATATTACTATTTTTGTATTACTTTTCTCACAAATTGTTTTTAAAAATTTACAAGCCAAATCATCCCAGTCAAACATCATTCCCTGTGTTGCATAAGCTGTATAGGATTTATCTGTGCATATAGTTCCGTCAATATCCAAAAAAACTATTTTCATTATCTCCCCAATCTGTATTTTAAACGTCTAATCCAAATAACAATTCGATGTCTAATGAACATTCCTAGATTTTCTTTATAACCAACAGTAAAGCAACAAAAGTCTTTACAAACATTTAGACTATCTTTATCCTCAAAATGTTTTAAACAATATCCATCTCCTGTTTCTTCTCTGTCTAGATCAATCCCGTTTCTAAAATACAGGCAAAAATCACAAATAGGTTCACAGAAGTTTTTACATTTTAACATTTAATCTTCGTCCGTTAAAGTTCCGTTATCAGCACCTTTATAGTTATCTTCTTCAAATGTTAAAACTTCTAATGTCATTTTTTTATCAAGTAACAAAACCTTATTTTCTTCCAAGCCTCTTTTTAATGATTTATATATTTCATTTCCTTGTAGAGTATTAAGAAAACCATCATATCTAAAAACAAGAATATCCTTTTTAGATATTTTCAAGCTATGTTCTATAGAGATTCCGGAATTATCAACAACACGAATTTTCATCATCATTCTCCTTTATTTGCTCTATTGTATAATTCCAAAAGCTTCTTCAAAACATTCTCTTTATTATCTATTGTTTGAATGTTTATGTATTCTCTTATTAAATCTTCACTGGAATTAATTTTAGAAAAGTCCATACCATCAATAAGATCATCACCAAGGATTTCATTATTGATTTTTAGAACGGGAGGAAAAGCAGGTTTATACTCTTCAATTTTCTTAATATATTCCTGAACTTTTTCTTCATCAACTTCACCATCATATTTTACATTAACGTCTACAAAATTATTCCGGATAGTTTCTTCAGTAAATTCTTCCGGAAAATTCAATATCTTAAACTGCATGGAAACTTTATTCTCTACAAATTCAAAAGTATTATCGTTCTTTAAAATTGTATAGCCTCGTGGTTCGTTAATATCTCCTCTTGTAATCTGATATGGAGAACCTATGTAAACAATATTCGTACTAGCAATTTCTTTAATACTTCTTGAATGAAAATGTCCAGTAAAAACATTCTTAAACTTATCAACAAAAATATCTAGTGTTAGTCCATCTTCGGTAACTACATCTTTATTCATTGCAAAACCAAATAGATGAAAATGTCCGAAACAATTATTATACTTCTTTCCGCAAAATTCTAGATGTTCTATAAATGGTTTATCTTCTACTAGCCACGGAACAAATAAATCTTTTCCTATCTCTGTAATTTTATCTATTATCTGTACATTTGGAAATTTAGACAAGAACTTTAATGAATGAACATCTATTGTCGAGTTGTAATAAATATCATGATTACCAAGAAGGATTATAACATTAAATTCCGCAAGATCTATCTCAAAAAGGTCATGAAGAATATTGAAGACTTTAATATTTACTGTTTGCCTTGTATCTAAAATATCACCTAGAATATAAATGTCCTTAATCTTCTTTGCTTTTGCTTCCGGAATTAGTTGCTCTCTTATGAATTTTAACTGAGAATCTAAAAATATTTCGTTTGCTTTCTTTACACCAAAATGCAGATCAGATATTAAAATTTTCATCTATACTATCCTTGATTTATATAGGCTTGCTAATTCTTTTTCTATTGTTTCAATCAACTCCGGAATCTTTTCATATTGCTTTCTAAAAAGATATGCCTTGATTCCAGCTATAGCGTCTTTTATTAATTTTTTATCAACCAAATCTTCTAAAATATTTTCTGTCATCAACGTTTCACTGTCTTTATCATATCCCATTCTGTTCACTAATTTATCTACTTCGTCTTTATGTATTTTAAACTGTCCTCTTGGTGGTCTGATTGCTTTTATAGTACCATCTACACACCAATTAGAAACGGTCTGTCTCGATGTTCCTATAATATGGGCGACTGTTCCGGTTGTGTAGTATAGTTTATTTGGTCTACTACTCATTTTCTCTGGCCATCTCCTCTATGAAAGACAACGATATAATTTTTTGATTCCTTCTGTTTATTGCGCCTAGATAATGAGTAAATGTTTTAAAGGCAATCTCTGAGAAATAAGCAAAAGGATTTCCCCTAGTAATATCATAAGACTTAATATACCGTACCATGTAATAAGTAGCATCCGAAGTCATTTCATCTTTATAATCTTTAGAGTAATTCATGAAACCGGGCTTCTGTAAAATATTGGAAGTTATCTGAAGAAATATTTTACCAATCTCGTTAAAGCTATACCGATCCTTTTCATTAAACCATTTTTCCAATAATTCCTGAAACCTCTTATTGTCCACATAATGCTTCTTTTTCATATTGGCTGTACATCCTCTACTGATATTTTACACCCATCAAAAACTTTTAAACATTTTTCATCGTTTATAACATTTTGTATTGTGTTTTCTTTATGATCAAAATTATCGAATACCCAATCATCGGCATTTATCTCAACCTCTAACTTCACAAGATATTTAGAAGACTTATTTCCGGATGCCTTTAAACAATCATCACAGACAAAAATTTTAAAACTCTCACCGTCAAATTCCGAACCATATTGACAATTAACATTTACCTCAGTTCCGGAAGATATAGTGTTAGTCATTGTTATTATTTCCAACTCTTTTTCACATTTAATACATTTGTTCATAATTTCTCCTACTTAAATAATAATCACTTTGTCGTAGAATGTCTGAATCTTTCTAAATCAATTTCGAAAAAAGGATCTTGTAACTTCTTATCAAACATTTTTACAACATCTTCCGGAACATCCGATTCTGGAATTTCTAATATTTGTCGGTATCGCGATCTTTCAAATATCAAATCGCTGTTAGGAATCCTGTTTTTATCAATAGTTCTTAGTGCGATATGTTCAGTGATTGCCAAATAATAATTTCCAAGACATTCTTCCCAATATCTCATTTCAAACTTTCTTTGTAACGTATCAGATCAATTTCGAAAAAAGGATTTGAAATATATTCCCAAATCCTTTTCATCACTTCTTCCGGAACATCTTTTTCAAAAACCTCTTTATAATCACTTCTACCACCTTGTATTATCCTAGAACAATAATTATTATCTTTGTATCTTTCGGACGTCAAACAAACACCAAACCAAATTTGATCTTCTACTTCTATCCACCATGCATCAGAGTGTTCAGAATATTCTATGTATAATTCCTTCATTCTATCTCTATTCGACTAAAACCATTCACTTTCTTTATTCCGATCCTTCTGTCAAATAATTCTGTATCAAATGTTCTGTGACTAATGATATAATAGCTCTGGTTATCTTTGGACATTGCCTTTAAACATAACATCATTTTATCAAGACCTTCTCCATCAACAGCACCATCTAAAAGTTCATCAATAAAAAGAAGGTTACTATTCCAATTACAGATCATTTTAACAATCTCAATAAATGTAAACAGAATTGATATATCTACTCTTTTCTGTTCTCCTCCGCTCAAAGAATCATAACCAACAGGATCGAATCTACTGGCTGTCATATTAAAAACCTTATCTTCCATCTGTTCATCAAAAATTACTTTCAAAGGTAATTCAAATTTATTCAGGTATTCATTTACTTTAACATTGAACAGAGGAATCAGCTTCTTCATAAAAAATGATTTGATACCAGTTTCGGATAAAATCTCTTGAACAACCAATGCTTCATTCAAATCCTTATCAATAGTTTTTGTTGTTTCATATAGCTCTTTGTATTCAGAACATTTTCCTTTAAATGATTCCTCTAATTCTTCAATATTCATTTCAAATTTTCTTTTACCGATATCCAGAATTCTATTATTACATTCAACCATCTCTTTTTCGGAATTACTTATTTTCAGACCAATCATTTTAATATCGTTTTCAATCTTCTGTTTCTGAATCTCTTTTGTCCGAATGCCTTTTACCAATTCTTCTTTCTCTTTCAAACCATCATTCAAAACAGTTACTTCGGAATCTATTTTTATAATTTCTTCCTGAATCTCTTTTATCTTTTCGTCCGATATTTCTAATAACTGTTTCTGTATCTCTTTTAACTCATGTTCCAGACCAGCCCTTTCAACAGTCAATACCTTTAATTCACTTTCTTTGGATGATCTTGACTCATTGTTCTGTTTAATAGTTTTGATTTTAAGAACCAACTCAGAAATATTTTTGGTGTTATCTGCTATTTTCTTTTCACGATCTTCAATAGTAATTCTTAAACTATCTATCGTATCCATTTTATCCACACCATCTATCGCTTCTAATGATTGATAACAGGTAGGACAAACATCATTATCCTGTAAAAACTTTCTTTTGGTTTTATCAGAAGAATTATTAGAAACCATTAATGCATTCTCTGTTTTATACTCGCTTACTTTTGTTTCTAATTCCTGATATTCTTCTTTCTTCAACCATTCAAAATCCTTTTCTATATCAACTTTTTTCAAATCATATTCCGAAATACTCTTCTGTAACTTTTCGGATTTTTCTTTAAGAGTAGTTTTGGAAGATGCCTTTGTAACAATCTCTTTATTCAGAACTGTCTTGGATGATAATTTTTCGGCAATATCTTTCGTAAATTGCCGAATATTAGTTTCTGCTTCTTCTTTACTTTCAATTTTAATAGTGCTAAGAGTCGTTTCTAAAGAGGATAATTCAGAAGCATATATAGTGAGACGGTCTGAAATATCTTTAATTGTAGACTCTTCTTTTGTTGTATCATCTAATTTCTGCTTATCAAAATTTTCTAGGGCTTTCTTTGTCTGGGTTATATTATTTCGCATCTGTTTTATAGACTCTTCTAAAACAGTAATTATTTTTCCGTTAGTATCTTTTTGAATCTTTAATCCAGAAATATCCTTCTTAAGACTTTTCAACATCTCACCGAAAACTTTTATATTAAAAATGCTTTCAACAATATCTCTTTTTTCCTGAAGCTGCATTTTTAAGAAAGGCTTATTCTGATTAACAGATAACACTAGGATCTGCTTGAATAACGTGTAATCTATCCCAAGAATTTTATCAATCTCGTCCTGAATCAATTTTTTTGAAGAAAGCAATTCTAGTTCCTGATCATTCTTATATATTTTAACACTATCCGGTGACATGGTTCTGACTATTCTGTACTCTTCCGAAGCAATATTGAAAAAGCATTCCGTGAACAATCCTTTTTTATTTGTCTTGTTTATAAGCTCTTTTAATTTAATATCTCTGTAAGGTTTTCCGTAAAGATTGTATGTGAGTGCTTCGGTGATACTTGACTTTCCGCAACCATTCGCAGCAGATACATTTATTAGTCCATCATCAAATACAACTTCTGTGATATTGTTTCCATAAGACATGATATTAGAGAATCTTATTTTCTTAAACTTAATGAACATGGAAGACCTTTCTACTGTGTTTTATTGTTAAACGCACTCTTTTATAATAAGCACTTTGAATAGAAAAGCAAGACCCTTTCTTTCTGTCTTATCTTTGAGAATCGGAATCACACTGTTTTAGTCTTTTTTTTTTATTAATATACTTCCCCATTCCTTACCGCTATTAGTAAAGAAGTGTTACAATCATTTTTCTATCATCAAACAGTCATTTTCAAGTAGTGTTTGATCGGAACGCATGCGCTGTGCAAAAATGCCTTATAACGGCATTTTTATCTGTTGTTTATCAAAGGCAGTTTATTTCTGAATTCCTAAGTAATTACTGAGGCATTTCTAAAAACTTATTAAGGCATTCCAGAGTAAATTCTATATTAGTTTGATCTAGTATTTTATTAAGGCATTTCATTTAAATATTCCCTAGTAACTTTGCAACAAGAAGAATTTATTGATATCTGACTAAGTTGTATACCGAAGTATCTTAAATATAGAAAGAATTATTGATGAGTTCTTTTTTACCAATATCTGTGATTAACCTGCTAAAAAATAACAGGAGATAAAAAAACTAACAAAGATGTTCTAAATCTATTTTTTAAAGAAGCGGATATTTATTGATCCGATATCCTTTATACAATAGTTTCTTCTTAAAGTCTGTATTCGTAATAACAGTCTTTTCCCAACGCTTCTGATACTTAAATTTAGCTCCATCAGTGAAGAACGCGAAATTACTCGAATGGCATTTTCTTGAATAAATTATATATGCGAGACTAAGTAATTTTTCACGATCACTTTCCGGAGCATTTTTTATAACAAAATTTAATTTATTATGTGATTCTACTAAGTTGTTCCAGTCCTTATTTCCATTATATACGTTATCAATACAAGGAAATTTTTTCTGGACATATTTATTTTTTATAGTTATTGCTGAATTAAAATCTTTTTGGTATATAGTTTTTGTTTGTATTTTTGCATTAATATTTTGTCTGTTAATTAAATGTTCCGTTCCTAATAACAAGTCAGAATCTGTTTGTGCTAAATTTGCTGTAGTATTAATAATTCGTTTTGATAATGATTTAATGTCTTTAAAATGATATCTGTCTAATCCTGTTATTTCTTGAATTTCTGAATAAGTAACAGGACGTTCAAAAAGTGTGTTGTTAATAAATATTGCGTTACAGTGATTTAAAAAAGTTGATTCGGAAGATAATGTTTTGTAATATTCAATTGTGTATTTCGTAATTAATAAAGTCTGATTGTAAAAATTGTTTTTAAGATGTAATAGTTTTTTAATTCGTTCAAAGCATTTTATGGAATCACTTATTGTAAAATTTGCGTTTAAAAGATTGTTTGGATTAGTTTCTTTAGTCGTTATAAATTTTTGTTGGCATAGAAATAATAATGATTTTTGTAATTGAATATCGTTAATTTTATGTTTATCTATATTGTGAATTTTTATATTATCAGCAGTTATCGGAATATTTCTTGAACGTAAATGCCTAATTGTAACATAAACAGAGAAGATATAGGATTTAACTTTCAAGGCATTCATTGCAAAAATAGTGTTATAATCAATCTTGCAAATAGGTAACAATAGATGATTCTGGGGATCATTCTCTATATACCATTCAAGAGGTTTCAAATCAGGATTAAAAGAAGGACTCGGAATATTGCCTAAACAGAATCTTTTACCATCTTCTACTGAGCGATATATTTCAGAATTAGATTTCTCTTTTTCTTGGTATCTTTGGTCTCTGTTTAATTCTCTGTTAAAAATCACGTTTACCCTTGTTCTAAATATTGTTGGTAGGACAGTTTGATTTTACCCGTCAAATTGGTTGAACTGATTTATTCAACCTAACTACCACTTTTAATTGTATTTAGTACGCAATTTTCCTATGTTGACAAAAAACTTTTATTCATTCTTTCTATCTTTTTTAAAATCAAAACCTTATAAATGTAAAATAATTTCAAAAAGTTGTTCAAAACCTTATTTTTCAACATAACTACATAAAATCTCATTATCCTTATTTGTCTCTCCTCCAAAATAATTACAATAAACACTACAAGAAGCACCACCTACAAAATGTTCCGGAAGAAATGGACAAGGAGTAACACTAACCATTCCTTCTGTTTTAAATTTTATTTTTTTCATTATTTCTCCTGTGCTATAAAACGTTTCAAATCAATTTCGAAAAAAGGATTATCAATATAGTTCCGGAATGCTTCTTGAATGTGTATAGGAAGTTTGTCGTAGGCTTGTGATAGATTTAATATAGTGTAGTCCAAAGAGACATTAGAATTTTCATGACGCAACACATAGGAAATATTATTATGTCTATGAAGTTCAATAAAAACAAGATCCGAAAATCTTCTATCAAACCATCCAAAAGTTACATCAATTTCTTTATTCAAATCAATCATTCAAACAATATAACCAAAATTTTCCGGAATGGCTTTAAAATAGATTATCTCCACTAATTTCAAAAAAGTGGAGATAGTTAATAGCAGAAAGAGGGTTATTTTTTAATGACATGCGGGCGAACAATGACCACGACCCGTATTTTTCAAGAGCATTCTACAAATTTTCGTCAGCATTTCTTAGACTCCCATTTTGAGGTTATTGTTCCATCTTCATAAATTACACCAAAAGTATTCAAAGGCTTTTTCCGGAAGAACTTTTTGATAATGATTTTGAATAGGTCTTTGAACGATGCTTTTAGAGAAGGTTCTACAGCAAAGCAGGATCTCTTCAATAATATTTTCATTCCATTATAATCAGGAACATATTCTGAACAACCATGATAATAAGGTGACTTGAATTTTTTACCCATTATCTTTTCAAACGAGACATATAATTCAGAACTATTTTGTAACTCGTTTATTTTAATATGTTTACAGCCAATCTCTTTTAAATCATCCAGTGCAAACAATAATTTATGCTTAGAATCAATTCCACCTTTTAGCAGATTAATACTTGTTCTAATTTTATCTGCGTGTTTTTCGTTCAGAGATTTTAAAATAGATAGTCTGGAATGTTTTGAAGTAGCATTTAATAGATCGTTATTATCTTCATCATTAGTAGCTTGCAGTGAAACATTCAAACCATCTATTAAATAAAGGATTGAAGCACATGTTTTGGAATTATCAAAGAAATTTTTCGGAAGACTGGTTGTGATAAATATTGTTTTTACTTTTTCGCGGATGCCTTCAACATATTCCAATAATCTTTCTGGGTGATAAAATGGTTCTCCTCCTAATATAAGAACATCCCGAATACCTGATTGGAGAGTGGTTTGAATAAGGTTCGGAACATTTGGGAGTCCTTTTGTAGGTATACCGTTCTTCTCAATACAAAACGGGCAATTATTATCACATAGCTTAGTAAATCGGATATCCAGAGAAGAATATATACCATCACATGAATTTTTGTAGATCATAGTGTTGACAGAGTTATTGGTTTATTACACTCGATACAGAAAATAGTATCTTTGTTTATATGGTAATGAATAATGTGTTGGCAGCTTTGTTCACGAGCTTCTCTTTGTATTTGATCTTGCTGCAATAAATACGCGAGACGATCCTTCTTGTATGTTTCTAAATTATCGTATTTATTAGGATCTGGTTTTTCTAATAATATTTTTTCTGACATTTTGATATCCTCTTTTCTTGTTTATATTAAATTTTTATATGTTGTTTTTTTTTACCATTTATCGGTTCTATATTTTCTAAAGTCAAATCTGGAATCATCTTCATATTCATATTTTGGTATGTTAAGAAGTTCCGCTATTTTATTTTGGTGTTCCGCGTGATTCTTACCTCTACAACACTCACAACCTTCAGAATATATGTAATTTGCAACAGCTTCTCGGATTTTCTTTTTGAATGTTCGTAAGTTTTCCTTTGGTTTTCCTGTATATCCGTTTCCCTTACAAGTATGACATTTAATTTTTCCGAAAGTGTATGTACCATTTTTTGAAGAATTATTTCGAAGCACTCTGGAACCTTCACAATTCCAACATAATTTTGGTTTTTTATTTACTTTTTTGGTCATTTTTATTTCTCTGTTTTGTTACAATATAAGGGTTTAGTAATTTGAACATTTTAAAGGCTTCTTTTTCGTGTTTCGGAGTGATTTTTAATATTCTTTTTCCGGATTGGTTTGGATATAATTGTGTTTCGGAAATATTTGTTAAGAACCATTCTGCCTTACCTCTTTGAATAGTCACTACAGTAGTTTTTCTTGGATATTTGTACGTATTTGCCACAGGTATTCCGGAACCATATACAAAAGATATTCCGGAAGTTTTTGAGTAAGGGATATACAAAGCTTTTATTTTATGATGCGTCACGGAAACAACATTTACAATCTCTTCAAAAGTTGTTAGAGTATGTTCCGTAGCATTTCCGTTAATGGCTTTTAATGCCTGTTCGATTTTGTCTTTGTTTTCTATTGAGATTTTAATTTTCATAATGATTCCTTATACGGTACTTTAATGAAATAACCATCGAAGTTATTTTTCTTTGCTTCTTTATATTTTGTTAACCAGTGGTAATGTGAAGGAAGTACCCATCTATGCGTTCCATTTTTAATTTCATACATCCACCCACATTTATCGCTATGAGAAGATTCACAAACAGCATCATGAAATTTTATTACTTTGGTTAAATCAATATCGTTGTTGTCTTTTTTCATACAGATTCCTTTCCACACTCCGGACATTTTGTTAAAGACTTTCCTTTTCAAACCTCTTTTCTTGTTTAATGTCCTAGCTAAATATAATAGATGAAAGTTTTAAATCCAAAAGAAAAATAAAATAAATTTAAAAGTAGGTGTTTATGACTGATATTGAATTTGCTCGTTTAAAGGCTATTGTGGAAAAAGAGCTAATAATTAACGAGGATAATTTGTCGGATAAGTCTTTGAAAATACCTAACTTACACCAGAAATATTTGGATATATACACTAAGGAAATGCGGATATTAAAAGACCTCTCGCTAAAAAAGACTAAAAAATATTCCGACTTATATCATAAAAATAAATTTGAAGGTGAATACAAATTAGATTATGCGAAAGAGATTGAAACATATGTAAACGGTGATCCTGATTATTATAAAAATTGTCAGGAATTTAATTATCAGGACATTATCGTAAAATTTCTGGAATCAACATTAGAGAATATCCAGAAGATGAATTTCACTATAAAAAATTATATTGAATGGAGAAAGTTTTTAGCTGGTGGGTGATTCTACAAAAACGAGAGATGGTATATACTTGGGAGTGATTCGATCCATTCTTCCCATTCCTTTTTCGTGAACCATTTTTCTGGAACGTTTGGACTAGAATAACGATGAGAACCACACTTACACATATAGTTTTCCGGAGAATCTTTTGAAACCCATCCAACTAATGACATAGAAGTATTACAGAATTTGCATTTTAGAATCATAAATTTTTATTATGCGCTCTACAAACCGTACATGTTACCATTGTGCCACGCGGATTTTTACACATGGGACAAAGTTGTATATTTATTGGTTTTTCATTCTCTAGAGAGGTAATTGCTAATAATAACGCTTCTCGTAGCATAGTTAATTTTTCATCCGGCCAGTTGCTTTTAATAATTGTTATAGCTTCTGTATTCTTCATTTTAGATCTCTTTTTGTTTCTGTTTCGGGTTTTTGTATGGTTTTATGATTTCGCGGGTGTAATGGACAGCATAGCATTTCACAAGTGGAACCACAATCGGTACATTTAGTAGATTCTTTAAGAACGGCATCAAGCGAATATAAACCCAACTCAAATCGCTGTATTTGTGAGGGTGTTGCAGTTTCAAGTATGTCAATTTGAAGCTGTTTTAAATTAAGATAATCTTCATAGCACATATATTAATTATTTCCCATCATTACACCAACAACATAACACGCAACGATCATTCCTATCCTATAAATTTTTCACATAAAATGATCACTGTCGAGATTAATAGTAAAACCAGCTAATCCCATCACACATGCCGCTAATAGGGTTTCTAATAGTATTTCCATTTTATTCTCCTAAAGGAATATAAGCAACAACCATCCCAATAGGAACACAAGGAATTCCGAACCCTCTGATTATTTCTGCTTTATAGGGTGCTTTGAAATCACATATACAAAACCGGACAATATTTACAGGCCATGATATCAAAATCAATAAACCAATAAGTAAAATAACTAATTGTGTCGAGTTTCTCATTTTCTTTTCTCCTTTAAATTTTTTTGTTGAAATACCTTTTAAACGAACAATACCAGAGAATCATTATCGGCATCATATCGCACACCGCATCGAACTAAATATAAAATTTGTTCTTTTGTTAATTGTTCGATCTGTTCTCCGTCTATATCGAGCCATATTTCGTCATGCTCGGCGGAAGAAACTATATCCATTTTTTGTTTTGATGAAAATAGCTTATCCAGAAAAACAAAAGCGCATAAATCTGGGCGAGAAAAAGGAGGATTATCGATCTTATCAAATTCACCGTACTCGTCTTCGAAAGAATCAAAAATCAATTCTATATTTTTATTTTCTGATTCGGTTTCTATTTCGTCTTCCATGTTTCTCCTTTTATTTTCCTAATGTGTTTGAATCGTATTTTACCCATTTAAGACCCGGCCCGCCATTAATTTCCGATTGTATATATCCTTTATTCATTGCGGTTGTTTTAATTTCTGCATCATACTTTTCGGATATAGAGCATCCCTTAAGACAAAGCGTTACCAAACATGCAATTACAAAACATATTGTAAATGCTACTTTTGTTTCAGACGATCCCATTTGATGTTCTCCTTTTTAATTTTTTAGACAATTTGTGGTTTTGCGTTTATTTCTTTGTTAAGTTCTTCGATTTTTTCTTCATACTCATTTATTTTTTGTATATTTTCTTTTAGTTCTTCGTTTAGTTTTTCAATTATTTCCTCGATCTCATATATTCTTTGCTTGTCTTCTTTTAATTGTTTGGCTAACTGACTAATTTCTCCAGAACAAAATCCCATCATAAAAACGATAAACAAAACGATTATAGATAAAATTATGATAAAAATTGTCATGGTATACTCTTTCTTTTAATTGTTGGTGACGCTTAAGGATTAAAATATAACAGATGAAACCAGAAATTCCTAATAAATAATTATATTCCCGAAATATTTCTGATAATTACTAATTTATCATCTCATTAGTATTTTCTATATCTCTTTAATTTTCAACGTTCTAAATACTATTATGATCGAATCTTTGCCTATAAAAATTGTTGATAATGTGTTTTTGGAAATCGAATCTACACAAGCACAATCGTATGAACTTTCTGATTACTTTTCATATTTCGTAAAAGGTTATAAGTTCATGCCGAAATACAAATTTGGTCAGTGGGATGGTAAAGTCAGATTTTTCAATGGTCGTTCAAAGCAGCTTCCGATAGGTTTATTGCCAGAATTATTAAAGTTTTGTGATAGATACCAATACCAGCCCGAATATAAATTTGATTTAGACATATTAAAACCGATCCCTTTTCCGGAAGATTGTTATAAAAAGTTTCTGGAAAAAATGCCTTTGAATCAGAAATATCAAATTAGGGATTATCAGGAACATGCTTTTAAAAAATTGATTGAACATAGAAGAGGAGTCACACAATTAAATACGGGTCTCGGAAAATCATTAGTAATATATATGCTGACCAATTTCATACTACAACAGGGAAAGAATATACTAATAATTGTTCCGAACATTACTTTGGTTACTCAGTTGTATGATGATTTTCGGGATTATGGTTTTGGTGATAATGTTTCTAAAGCAGTTACCAGAGTATATTCCGGAAGTAAAGATGAAATGAAACCCGTTGTTATATCTACTTGGCAATCAATGTTCCGGAAAGAGAAACCATTTTTTGATAAGTTTTCTGCTATAGTAATTGACGAAACACATACGCTCGTTAATGGTCAGATGAAAGTAAAAACGAAAGATGGTATTAAAACAGTTTCCGGAGCATCTATTAAACAGATTACGGAAAAATGTTCAAATGCAGTTTTCAGATGGGGATTAACAGGAACTCTTTCGGATGATAAATGTGATATGATGACTTTACGGGGATATATAGGTGAAGTTGTTATGGAAACCAGATCTTCAGAATATATTGAAAAAGGTATTCTCAGTAAAATGAAGGTGGTAAATTTATTTGCAAAGTATCCGGAAGAATTATGTAAAACTGTTCGAAAAGCAAAATTACAATATAACGATGAGCTAGATTTTACACTAGAATACTCCGGAAGAAACGATACATTAGATTTTATATTGAAGTGTGTTAAACCGGATGAGAATGTATTGTTGTTAGTATCAAAAATAGAAAAACAGATAAAACCATTAGAAACATATATTCGGGAAAAATATCCGGATAAAAAATTGTATATCATTTATGGAAAAACAGAAGGGGAAGAACGTGAAGAAATTCGTAAAACTATTGAAAAAGAAACTGGCTGTATTTTGCTTGCTTCTTATGGAACGCTTAGTACCGGAGTCAATATTCGGAAACTGCATCACATTATATTCTTCTCTTCCTACAAATCGAAAATCAAAGTCTTGCAATCGATAGGAAGAGGACTCAGAACACACGCAGAAAAAACAATGCTGATCGTTTGGGATGTTGTTGATGATATGCGAGTAGGAAAATTCAGGAATCATCTTTTTAAGCATTGGGAAGAGAGGATTAAATATTACACAGAACAAGGATTCAAAACTATTAACAAGGAAATGAAGATATGAATTTTTTGCAATATTTTTTAGAAAGCAAGGATAAGGAAAATTGGTTTGAAAAGAGAACTAAAAATCATATTGAACTTGTTAAAAAATATGCCGGAAAAATTAGCGAAGAACTTTTTAAACAAGCTGAACTCCATGATGCTTCTAAGTTTAATGATCCCGAAAGAACTCCTTATATTGAAATTTCTTGGGACTATAAATGTCAGGCAGATAATATTCCAAACATTCTTCCGGAAAATATTAAGGAAACAATGTACGGAGCATCCTATCATCACGTAAAGAATAACAAGCATCATCCGGAATATTGGTCGGAACAAGAGGATGTCATAAATAAAGTTAATAGAGATGAACCTTTAGAAGAAATAATTGATTCAACAAAAATGCCAGATGAATATATTTTGGAAATGGTTTGTGATTGGTGTGCGATGTCCGAAGAAAAGAAAAATTTCCCGAAAGATTGGGCGGATAAAAATGTCGGAATAAGATGGAAATTTACTCCGGAACAAACCAAATTGATATATAAAACTATAGATGAGATTTGGGAACCTTCTAAATAATTTTCTAAATACTACTGACTAAACTAAATTGGAGATATTATAATGAAGAAATTAATGCTAACAGAACAGTATATGATGGAACAAAAGGATCTTGCTTCTATGGTTTACGAATATTTGAAAAGTAATCCTAATCCAAAAGATAAAGAACTACACGATTGGACCGAAAAGGAAAAATTAGATGTTCATGAAGTAGAATCCGAAATATACAAATTAGCAACCAAATTTGTACAGCATGGTAAAGAAGAAATTGGCGAAAGCATTGTTGAAGAATCTACTCTCTCGAAACAAGTTGTGGATTATTTAGACAAGAGACATTCCGGAGATGCTACAGAAGCTAAAAAAGTAAGAGATGCATTAAAGAAAAAGCTCGGTAATAACTTTGTGAAAACTCTTCTGAAACACGGTGATCCTGATACTGATGGTTTTGATGTTGTTAGAAAGAAATGGCTAGATGAAGATGTTGGTGTACTTTCCGGAACTATTCAGAAAAGTATTCCGGAAGAAGTTGTTGAAGCTTATAAAGCAAAATTGGTTGTTGCTGATATGCCTTCTGTAATAAAAAATATGTTTCCAAAAAATAAATATACAAGCGCAGAGAAAACAGAATATTACTTGGTAACAGATTCTAATAATAAAGAAATTGGTAGAGTTAGTGTATACGATGCTAATAATGAAAAAGAAGCGATAGAATTCATTAAAAATAAAGAATCTGTCAAAGAAGGTGTAGAAGAAGCTTATTCTGATTTGTCTGAACTTGAAAAAGAATATGATTCCAAAAGTATAGAAGAATTGGTTAAGCTAAAAAAGAAACTATACTCTAATGTTGATATATCTTCTCCGAAGTCACCCGAAGAAAAAGCACTAGAAAGAATCATATCAAAAAAATTCAGTGATTTAAATCAAGAAGTTATAAAAAGAAGAAATGCTAAAAAAGAAGCTGTTAAAGAAGGCGTAGAAGCAGATCCGGAAGATATCGAAACAATGTTAAAAAATATGAAACCTAATACAGATACAGTTTTCGTTCTCCAAAAAACAGTCGGTGGATATAGTGCGGTTAGATATAATAAAAATCAAGTTGTATTAAATAAAGAACCTATTAAAGAATCTTTCGGAAGCTTTTTGAAACAGAAGGCATTTTTTAAAGAAGATGCTGGTGTAGATGGTTTTCCTTTTGCAACAGAAGCAGAAGCCCTAAAGGATCCGCAACCACTTCTAGACCCAACCTCTTCAACAGACAGAGAGATACGCGGGAGCACTTCAGATTCATTCAAAGGCATAGCTATAGCAAAGGGTGTCACTGAAAAAGATGTTAACGCCAAAGAGCTTAAAGACGGCATCAAGATAGAAATGGAACACACTAATGATCCTATTGAAGCAAAACAGATAGCATTAGACCATTTAGCAGAAGTCGGGGAATGGAACGAAGATAAAACAAAATTCACTCATAAACCATATTACAAAGAATTAAAGAAGTTGGAAAAGAAACTGGAGAAAAAGTAATGGACTACCAAAAAATCAGAAAACTATTAAATGAAGATACAACCAATCTCTTCTATTTCTTTAAAGATAAAAAAGTAATTGGTGATATTGATATTAAAAAAGTAAATACAGACGATGGACTAAGATTATTGTTCAACCTAAAAATAAAAGCATCTGGTTTGTGGGATGATGATTTAGTTCTCGAAGTGGGTAGTTTTGAAGTAGTTTCAGACGGTTCATTAAAAAATCCTACTGGTAGTTTTGATAGTGCGGAAGTAATGGAAAAAATGACCAAATTCTTTACGGAAAATGGTTTTGACACAGGTTTTAAGAAATAATTAACAAAAGGAAATATAATGAACTTATTCGAAAATGCCCGAAGAATACTAGGGGAAAGCGTTGAAGAAGAAAAGATTGTAGAAGCAGTTTCTAAAGATGAAAAAACAAAGAAACTAGAATTTCTAAAATCAAGATTAGCAAGTGAATCTGGTGATGATGCCAAGGAAACTCAGAAAGAAATTGATGAACTTTCTAAGGATTCTATCAGTGAAGGTGTTGATGAAATAAAAGAATTAAAAACATTTATTGATAACGAAGAATCTCTAAATTCCCAAAAAGAGACTATGTACAAGAATCTTTCAAACAAAAAATTAAAAGGTGTTTATGATAAAGAACTTGCTTCTAAACTTTTAATGTATTTGGTTGATTCCGGTTCTAAACTATATGCTAAAAAATTCAGTTCTAAAGACGCATTAGGATCAGAAATATTTTCAAAAGAAGATCGTAAAAATGTCGCGAAACAAATGGTAGATGATTTTGAAGATGCCTTTGAAAATAAAGAATACGAATTCATGAAGAGTAAAGATGAGAAAAAGGTTGTTAAAGAAGGTGCGGAAGAAAAAACCGATGAAAAAATTCTTTCTGATTTGGATAATGCTTTAAATTACATGCTCGATAAAGACGTTAAGACAGCATTTAAATTACCACCAGAATTAAAAAAGAAGATCGAAGAATTATTTGGTAAGATTGATAGTAAGAAAGTTGATTAAGAAGAAATTAAATAAAAGGAAATATAAACAATGGCAAAGTTAAATTTAAAAAAAGTATTGGAAGATCTGGTTGAAGTAAAATGGTTGGAAGATGCTGAAGAAAAAGATAAGGCATTCGATCTTCTAAAGGCTATTTCACAAGATGATTCCGAAGAGGCTATAGAATTCATTACTAAACTTTATGATTCAATATCAGAAATAGTTAAGGGTGAAGATGCTGTAGAAACTGTTCCGGAAACACCTCCTGAAGTAACTCCTGAAGAAACTACCGAAAAAGCTCCGGAAGAAAAAGAAGAAAAAGAACCGAAAGAAGAATTAGACGAAGCTACCGTGGCATTAAAGGACGATACTGTAGGTAAAACTTCTTCTAAAGCATCTGTTGGACAAAAGGTAACTATAAAATTACAAGATGAAAACGGAAATATTATAGAAAAAACAGGTATTGTAAAAGAAGTATTAGACGAAGCTACTAAAAAATCTGATCTCGAACAAGTAAAAGAAGTTATTGCTATAGATGAAAAATGCACACCTAAAAAGAAAATGTGGAAAGTTGTTAAAGAAGGTGTTGTAGTAGATATGGAACAATTTGAAGAAAGCATGGATAAAGAAGCTGTTAAAAAGAAACTTTCGGAATGTGGTTCGGAATATGATGATGTAGAAGAAGAGATGGAAGAAGCAGAATCGAAAGAAGAACCAAAAGAAGCCGAAGAAGAACTAGATGAAGCCAAGAAGCCCATATCTTTATTTATAGGACATTTTGGTAATGGTTTGTCGATATCAGATCGGAACAGAGAAGAACACGGAGATTATAAGAAAATTGCACATATAGATCCAGACAGGAAGATCACTTGGTATGATGAAAAACTTCCGGATGATATAAAAAAGAAGATTGAAGATATAGCAAAGAACGATGATGGAACTATTTCAGCAACACAAGATCAAAAAATATTCCGAACAAGACCAGAGAAAGAAGTTGTAAAGGAATCTCTTACCGAATCAGTTTCTGAAAAAGCTGCTAGAATATTAGATGGAGATTATGAGAGTAAGATGTTAAGTTCAAATACAATGACTCACGCTGCAAATTTATTATAAAACAATCATCAATTGTTATTTCAAAAAAGCCTCTTAGGGAATTCTCTGAGAGGTTTTTCTTTTTCTAAATATGATTAAAGGAACATAAATGGCAGATATAGATATAAACCCAAATTTTTCATCGAGTCCTTTCGAAAATTCTTACTTCCATCATCAATCGGAATTTTCTCCGGAGAAGCTTTTGTATGATTCTCTGTTAGCGGAATCTATTGCAAAATTTGGAGTTCCTTCTGTTTTTTACATCACACAATATACAAACAGTGATTACAATGATATTTTTGGGGAGGATATAAATCAGCAGGTTCTTCGTTCGTTTAATATTATGATGAACTTAGAGCTACCTTTAGAAGAAGAAATTTTTGAAAAATACGGAATTGCTGGTTTAGACGTTCCTACTGCTTATTGTTCTATCAAGGCATTCACGTTAGCAAGTTCATATATATCTTCCGGATCAGAATATGTATCTGCTTTTGCGCCATATGTTCCGAAAGCTGGTGATTTTGTCAAGACGGTATATTCTCCAGTAATGTATAGAATAGTATCTGTTAAAACCAAATCCGATCAATTTTTACAGACACCTCATTCTTATAAATTTATTCTGAAGGTTGCACAAGACGAACATCTAACCGTTGATCCTTCATTGTCTGGAGATGATATAGCGAAGTTGATGGATATAGAAGACATTTTTAATATATCAGGTGCAATAGATAGAGAGAAGGGAACAGTATTATACGATGATTCCCAAGAAACTCCGCCAGATAATCCGTTCAATAATTGGTAAAAAAATATAAAAGGAGAACTGTTTATGAAGTCAATTACAATGAAGAACAAAGAGATCCTAACACTAACAAAACAACTAACTGAAATTAAGGATAAAAATCTAGGTAAATCCATTAAATTTCAATACGCTGTTCTAACCAATCTGAGGAAAGTCTTTACATTAAAGTCCGAACTAATAGAAGAATCAAAAGTAAGTAGATTAAAACAATTTGAATCTGATAAACAAGAACTTACTATAAAATATGCTTTGAAAGATGATTCCGGAAAAGCAATAGTCAGTCAAAATGAAAACGGTCAATTCGTAACTATTCCGGAAGATAACAAACCATTATTAAATAAAGAGATGATAGAACTTTTTGAAAAATATTCCGGAACGTTAAACGAAGTGGAATTATTTCTAAATACTAATGATGAGTTTGAAGTACATGATATTGATGTTGGCGATTGTGAAGGAATAGATATCAAAACAATGGATGCTATATATCCGTTACTAAAAGAATAAGAGGGAAATGTGACACGAATAGAAACTGGTAAAGCAATAAAAGATATAGTTAATTATAGAATTGATGATATCGGTATTAGTGGTCTTCCTGTTAAACTTGATCTTTATAACGAGACAGCTAATACATGGTTTACTGGTTCTGTTTGGCAAGCATCAAAACCAACCAGTCTAACTATGACAGATGATGGTGCTAAATTCAATGGTAGATATTATTACGCATGGACACCGAATTTAGACGGCTATTATGTCGCGTTTTCATATTGTGTATCCGGTGGTTTTGAATTTGAACACGAGAACGATTATGAAGCAGTTACTTTTGTTAATAATGTTCAAGCAATTTCGGGAACAATAACTACCGTAAACACTAATGTAAATACTGCCAATACAAATATTCTCGCACTTTCCGGAACATTAAAAACAGTAGATTCAAACGTAAATACTATATCAGGAAATATTAATACTGCTAATGCAAATATATTAACAATCTCTGGTAATCTTAATACTGCCAATACAAATATTCTCGCACTTTCCGGAACATTAAAAACAGTAGATTCCAGAACAACTAGTATGCAAACGGTTCTGAATACTGTTGATTCAAATGTGGTTACTATATGCGCCGATATTGAAGATGATGTTTTCCTACAATTAGATACTATAGAAGATTTAGTGCGCTCTTTTGCAAATATAGGTTCAATTTCTGCTGATATACTTTCGGGAGGAATTTATGAACAAAATGTAATAATCAAAGACATAGATATAAACGGAACAGATGTATATGTTGTTTATCAAAATGTTGACGGAAAATTAAAGGTAGTTCAAACTCCATTTAATCAAGGTGTTATTATAGCATCGGGAGTAGGACTATGAACGAAAACACAATAAATAAAATACAGACATTTTTTAAACATTTTGAGGGTGTTGACAGTAACGGTGCTAGAATTATTTATTTCGATGCAACTGCTGTAAATCAAGATAGCTATTTCATGGGTAATCTTGGTATTAGAAAAACAGATCCGGTATATAATTTTGATGTGTCTGGCTCTTCTAATTCGGATTCTCTGTATATTAGTGGTGTACGTAAAGATTTAAATTGGAATACAGCATATACATTAACACAATCTTTATCAGCTACCAGTTTATCGGGAGTTAGTACAAATACAACATTATTAGGAGTTGGTACTGTAGCAAATCCATTATATGTAAATCCTAATCTCAATCTTACTTCGTTAAGTGCTACAAATATTTCCGGAACTAACATAATATCTAGTAATTTTGGTTTATCTGTATCTGGTGACGTTTATATAAAAACAAATAATCTAAACAGACTGGTCGCAAAAGGTAATGGTTATATCGGAATAGGTACAACGACACCAGCAGAACAGGTTGATGTGGTAAGTACTGCCGGAACCAATATCAGAATTGGTAACACAGCATTAGGAGATTATGGGCGAGTTTTGCTGCATGGCAATCGCACCGGAGCAGATCAGACAATTGGCGCGATTTTAACATATCAGAATTCTTCAGGCAGTCCCGTTTTAGGAGGAGAAATTCGATTTGCACACAGAGGAACATCAACAGACAGTAAGACCGGATTGATTATTCAGTTAAACGACGGAACAAATGTTAATTATGTCGGCTACATAGACGAAACGGGTAAGTGGGGACTCGGTACTTCTTCTCCTGGACAAAAGCTCTCGGTTGTTGGAGATGGATCTTTCACGACCGGACTAAATGGTAGACTGTATCTAATTTCTAACGACGGTACAAACGACACTGTACACACGGGCATAAGAGCACAAACAGATGTAACAGCAAGATATGCCGAAATAGTTGCTAAAAGAGGAGCATCTAGCAACGTATTAGGCTGGGAACTTAAAACATATAATTCTGCTTATATTGATGCCATGACAATTCTTGGTAATGGCAATGCTGGTTTTGGTACTACAGCACCGGCAGAAAAACTTGAAGTAGCAGGCAACATCAAGGGTAACGCTCTACAAATCAACGCCGACTCTGGCACGGCTGACACGGATGATGCTTTGTATTTTGGCGGTCGTACAACGGACGGAAGCGGACGCATAAGGTATGATGCAGCAACGCAAACGTTTTATCTTGAGAAACGCGCCTCTGGAAGTTGGGTAGCTGCATGAGTGGATTAGTCGTTGGAATATCCGACAGAGGGGACGATCTGTACGATACCACGAAAGCATACGCTACGGGCGGTCTAATAATCGGTACAATTACACGCGCTACTGATAAGTATGAGTTACAATTAAGTAAATCGTGGACGGCATCCAATACATGGCAAGACATATTGACACCACTGACCGGAGAGACAGGCGACATTCGATTGATATTTACAGACACGGCAGATTCCAATAAGAAACATTTTCAGGTTTTTAAGTATAACAAAACCTCATCAACGGTCATAGCATTTACAACAAGCGGAACCGTTGGCGTTGTTGACTTTGGAGAGTCTACTATAAAGCTACAGGTGCAAAACAGTTCTGGCACCATACAGGTACTACACACAGCCGGAGCAAACCGCACGTGCTCCGTGAAGATAGGGTTTATCCGCCATGCTTAAACTACACCATTTACAGTTTAATACACTGACACGCTCTGGAGATTATCACTATACCGGCTCGCAAGATGCATCTGCAAGC